>Ga0209251_1000525_pt1 | contig 34490 bp, 34 predicted proteins | sample SaaInlV_100m_DNA_6_FD_184665 | JGI IMG/M metagenome (GOLD analysis project Ga0209251, IMG submission 184665) | Marine microbial communities from expanding oxygen minimum zones in the Saanich Inlet - Saanich Inlet SI073_LV_10m_DNA (SPAdes) (version 2) | ecosystem: Environmental > Aquatic > Marine... | reverse complement strand
TGACACTTCAGTGTTAATTGCGGTCATTGTCTACGCTGTTATTCCGCCTACTCGCTACACCGTAGAAGGCCTGAGAAATGTACCAGAATCTTTGCTTGAAGCGGGAGATATGTCGGGCGCAACAAAACTTCAGCGTATGGTTAAAATCGAGTTCCCATTAGCTTTCCCACATATTATGCTGGGCGTCAATCAGTGCGTTATTTTTGCATTGTTTATGGTTATTATAGGTGCGTTTATTGGTACTACAGATTTAGGCCAAGAAATAATGCAACAACTTTTTTCTGGAGGCAATATTGGAACTGGTCTAATGCTTGGTTTATGCGTGGCGTTTATCGGTCTTGCAGTGGATCATTTAATCCAGACCTGGGCAACGAAGAGAAGAAAGTTACTAGGAATTGACTAGATTCTATCCATTTCTAGTAGAGCCCTTTTAAATTCAAATCTAAGTGAAATTAATTAATAATTTTCTTTTTTTTTACTACGATAATATCACTTTCGTATTTATAAATCTGGAGAGCTACACAAATGAAGATTATAGATGGCAGAGTTCTTGCTGAAAATCTTAGAAAAAATATTGCTAATGAGGTTAAGCAGTATTCTAGACCTCCCGGACTTGCAGTCATTTTAGTTGGTGATGATGAAGCTTCTAAGGTCTATGTAAGAAACAAGTCTAAAGCTTGCGTCCAGGTTGGCTTTTATTCTGATCAGATTCATAAATCCGCAAATATTACTCAAGAAGAGCTCCTCTCGGAAGTTCAAAGGCTTAATGTAAATAATAATATCGATGGCATCTTAGTTCAACTTCCTTTGCCTGCTCACATTGATGCAAATGTAATAATTGAGTCGATTATTCCCGAAAAAGATGTTGATGGTTTTAGTAGTGAAAATATTGGCAAGTTAAGCTTAAAAAAACCATTCATTAGTCCTTGTACTCCAAGAGGCGTTATGAAAATGTTAGCCTCTATCAAGTGTGAATTAAGGGGTAAGGATTGCGTAATCATTGGCGCCTCAAATATTGTTGGAAGGCCAATGGCAATGGAACTTCTCAATGCAGGTGCTACAGTTCAAGTTTGCCACAAGGAGACAAAAGATATAAAGGTTAAAACTAAGTCTGCAGATGTTATTATTGCTGCTGCTGGAGTTGCCAACTTAGTTAACGCTGACTGGATAAAAGAAGGCGCCGTTGTAATTGATGTTGGTATTAATAGGCTTGATAATGGGGCATTGACGGGTGATGTGGATTATGAAGCTGTTAAAGGCATGGTCTCTGCTATCTCTCCTGTTCCTGGAGGTGTTGGGCCAATGACTATTGCAGTGTTACTTGAGAATACTTTAACAGCCTACAAGGCAAGGTTATAAATTCGCTTACTGCTTTGCCCTAAAGTCTTTTAAAAGTTTGGCAACCCACTGATGAAAGCAGTGAGTAGCGCTGTCCATTACTGGTGAGAATTTTCCGCCATCAAACATTAAGCCGCTCCTCCCGCGCTGCATTCCCTCTACAACGCCAATATCTTCACTAAAGACAGTTTTCCAAAAAGAAGCGTTAGAGTTTAAAAGTGTTTTCAGTTCTGGCATTTCAGAAGGCTCTTTTGCATAGTATAGTGAGACATGCTCAATTGTTTTATTTGTTGAGATTGGCTCTATAATTATTGAATAAAAGTGATCTCTATGTACTCCTAAAAGTACATTTGGATACAAGGCGATATACTCACTTTTAGTGTCCCATTCATCTGATAAATCTTCAAAATCTGGAAATACGTTGCCACCAGAACTTTTCATTTGGTTATAGACATGAGAGCCTTGCCCAGAGAAATGACCCTTCTCCTCAATATGATAGTGATCTTCTATACTGGAAGTAACATTAAGTTCTGGGTGGACCCAAGGAAGATGGTAGCTTTCACAGTAGTTTTCAACTGCTAGCTTCCAGTTAGTATCTAGATTGAGTTTGAATGAAGAGCTTTCACCTCCATGATAAAGGGGTTTTTCAAACTCAGACCATCTTGCAATGGCTTTTGAAGCGTAATCAGTAAACTCCTTTGCAGAGTTAGAAATGTTTACAAAGATAACGTCTTGCCAGACTGCAGATCGAATTTTAAAGAGACTGAGCTCTTCATTTTTAATAGACTCATGAGTATTTATATCCGTGCCTCCAACCATAGGTGTTGCAAATAAATCGCCATCAAGACTGTAACACCAGCTATGATATGGACAGCTTATAACTCCTTTTATGTTTGTTGGTTCATCAATTAAAATCATTCCTCTATGTCGACAAGTATTTTGAAATACATTAATAGCTCCACTGGAGTTACGAACCAACATTAAAGGCATTCCAACAAAATTTAGTGGCTTAATATCGCCCGGATTTGGTATATCGCTGCCAGTCCCAATTGCTGACCAATTATCAAACAAAATTGCTTTTTTTTCTTCGTCAAAGACAGCCTCGCTCACGTAGTGCTCGTTAGGTAGTCCTTTTGCTTTATCAGTTGATGTTAGAACAGAGTCTAAGTTACTAAGAGGAATTGACATGAGGAGAAAGTCGAAGTAAAAAACGCTATGATACTATCTGCATAAAGTAATTATTCTTAATAAAATTACTTAAAAAAATTGAATAGATTTCACTAAAGAGTTTAAAGTTAAGACTTAGAAATAAGGAAATCCCTAAGTATTTTGACGTTCTCCGGAAGTAAATCTTCTTTTTCGCTCATAATGTATATCGCAGACGGAGCTGGTATTGATGTGTCGCCCAGAACAACAAGCTCTCCACTATCAATTTTAGGTTTACACAAACGCTTCCACCCTAAGACTATTCCCATTCCATCAGAAGCAGCTTGAAGGGCAATCATATAATTATTAACATGAGTTCCTGGTGAGATTTTTCCTTTGTATCCAAGAGCATTAAACCAAGAAAACCAGTTAGACCAATTTTTATCCTTAGCTCTAAGGTGAATAAGAGGTGCCTGTGCTAAATCTTCAATAGAAGCGCTTAAAAACTCTTTGGCAAAGCTAGGGCTACATAATGGGACAAGTTCATCTTGAAAAAGAGTGTGTTTTTGATTAGATTCATTTTCAACAAAACCGTAACAAATTTTTAAGTCAACTGCTACTCCTTGAGAGTCAGGGTTGTCAGTTACGTGTTGATTGACAGGAATTTCGGGATGCTGCTTCCAAAATTCAGCTAATCGAGGAGGGAGCCACATAAAAGAAATAGCTGTGGTAGCACTTATAATTACCTCTTTGTCTGTTGCAGAGCGTCTAAGATTTGCAAGAGTTGAAGAGATGGCAGTAAAGCTGCTTTGAAGAACAGCAAATAAAGATTCTCCATGATCGGTTAAATTGTTTCCGTGATGCTTCCTATCGAATAGTGAAAGACCAAGCTCGGTTTCTAAAAACTTAATCTGATGACTTACTGCGCCTGGAGTAACGCCAAGCTCTTCAGCTGCACCCTTAAAGCTTCTATGACGAGCAGCAGTCTCAAAGGTTGCGAGAGAGGTTAAAGGTGGTAATTTATAGTATCTACGAGACATAATTGTTTCCTAAATGTTGAATCAAAGTATACTTACTTTTAGTATAAGTTGTGATTAAAGTGAACCATTTTTGACTATATTAAAGTTAATATTTACAATTTAATAAAATAAAAGGTGACTCAATTCATGCTTTTTTATTTTCTATTTAAGCCTTTGTAGTAGATAATTAGCAATAAATATCTAAAATATTATGAATTTAAAATACAATAATATAATTTAAAGGAAGTATAAATTTTATTTTTAGGCAACCTCAGAATTATTTTCACTTTGGTTTGAATTTTTTAACTACTCATTGCTTCCAATTTAAAGATAATAATGCTAATTAAAAACCAGATTTTATTCAAATTTAAACATTTATTTTTACAATTAAATACCACAAGGAGATTAGTATGTCTTTACCGAGTCAAGCGGAATACGTTATAGCCGGAGCAGGAATTCATGGATTGTCAACTGCATGGAGATTGGCTGAGCGACTAACTGAAAATGGTGAAAGCGTTAACGGTCGAATAGTCATTATTGATAAATCAGATAGAGTGGCAGCTGGAGCAACTGGAATTGCTTGTGGTGTTGTCCGTAATAACTATTTTCAACCTGCAATGCGAAAATTAATGGCGCATTCAGTTAGTATTTGGGAAAGTGATCCAGAGGCTTTTAGTTATCATGCAAACGGTTATATGCAAATTTCATGTGAAAAAATGCGCGAAGATGTTAAGCAAATTCACACTGAGCAAGCTGCAATTGGGTATGAAAGTGTTTTTATTGAAGGTGAGCAAGAGTCGCGTGATTACATGTTAAATATGTTTGATGATTGGCAAGCAGAAGGAATCACTTCGGTTCTTCATGAAAAACCAGGTGGCTATGCCAACAACGTTAAAGCAATGGAAGGTCTTTCTAAAAAGGTATTGGATTTAGGCGTTACTGTTGTTCTTGAAACTGAGATTACAGGTTTTGTTTCTGAAGGCGATGGCCAGAGAGTTACTGCGGTTGAGACAGATAAAGGAACAATTGCATGTGATAACCTAATTATAGGAGCGGGCCCCTGGGTTCGTGATTTTTGGCATATGCTTGGACTCCCGTCTAAAATTGAATTAAAGGATCTTGAGGGTGAAGTTCATAAAGATATTGATATGTGGCGTTTTTGGCAGCTTGAGGAGGGTGTTTTAGAAATCCCACCCGAAACTTTAGTAACCAATGATGGTAAAATTCCACCAGTACTTCATGTAGACACAGATGCTCCGTTGTATTCGACTGTTGACGGATCATTAATTACGGATCAATTATGGGGTATTTATTACAAACCTGATTGGGGTTTTGGTGGAATACAGGGCGGCGCTTCTCCATATACAGTAGATACTCCTGTAGATGATGTTGCTATTGATCCATATGGCCCTGAAAGTAAAGAATTTACTGCAAGTAAAGATTTCCCTGAAATGTGGGTATCTGCTCTTGCGCATTGCCATAAAAGGTTCGAAGGTATGATGCCTCATTACCATAAAGAGCCATCTGGAGGTATTGGTTGCTTTACTCCTGACAGCTTTCCTGTTATTGATACTTATAACGAAAATGTAACAATAATTGCAGACAGTAATCATGGATATAAAATGTTAGGAGTCGGCTGCTTGGTAGCGGAAGAGTTGCTAGGTGAAAAACAAGATCTCCTAGAGCCATTTAGGTTTAGCCGCTTTAAAGCGGGCAAGCTTCATCCAGTTTCTAATAGTCCGTATCCTTGGAGCTAAAAAAGTGAGCAAAACACGCTACTCTGGCTTTAAGGTACTCAAAGAAGCGCTGACTGGTCATAAAGGCTGGGAGCCAACTTGGCGTGATGCTGAGCCGAAAGCTGACGGTTATGATGTTGTCATCGTTGGTGGCGGTGGACACGGTTTAGCGACTGCTTATTATTTAGCAAAAAATCATGGTATTACTAATGTTGCTGTTGTTGAAAAAGGCTGGATAGGTGGTGGTAATGTGGGAAGAAATACGACCATTATCAGGTCAAATTATTTACTACCTGGTAACGAGCCTTTTTACGAATTTTCACTCAAGCTTTGGGAAAATCTTGAGCAAGATTTAAACTATAACGCTATGGTCTCACAGCGCGGTATTATGAATCTAATTCATTCGGACGCACAACGTGATGCATTTATCAGAAGAGGTAACGGTATGTTATTTGCTGATGCGGGTTGTGAGTTCATAGAGGCAAAAGAAGTAAAGGAAAGATACCCATTTTTAGATATGGACAACCCAAGATTCCCAATTAAAGCTGCTTTATCGCAGCCTCGTGGAGGTACGGTTCGTCATGATGCTGTCGCTTGGGGGTACGCGAGAGGCGCAAGTGACCTTGGAGTGGATATTATTCAAAACTGTGAGGTTACAGGCTTTAATATTGAAAATGGCAAATGTTTGGGCGTTCAAACAACTAAAGGTGAAATTAAGGCTGGAAGGGTTGGTGTCTGTGTTGCAGGTTCATCTGGAAGAGTTATGGCGAAAGCTGGAATTAAACTTCCTATTGAAAGTCATGTTCTTCAAGCTTTTGTAACTGAAGGCCTTAAGCCAGTAATGGACAATGTGATAACTTTTGGTGCTGGACACTTTTATTGCTCACAGTCTGACAAAGGAGGCCTTGTTTTTGGTGGCGATATTGATGGGTATAACACCTATGCCCAACGTGGAAACTTGCCTGTTGTTGAAGATGTATGTTCAGGCGGTATGGCTATTATGCCGATGATAGGGCGTGCTAGATTACTTAGAATGTGGGGAGGGGTTATGGACATGTCAATGGACGGCTCTCCATTTATAGATAGTACTGAAATTGATGAATTATTTTTTAATGGTGGATGGTGTTATGGTGGTTTTAAGGCGACACCTGCTAGTGGATACTGCTACGCACATTTGCTGGCAACGAATTCCTCACATGAAGTAGCAACAGCTTACAAACTTGATCGCTTTAGGCGTGGCGCAATGATTGATGAGAAAGGTGTTGGCGCTCAACCAAATCTGCATTAGGAGGACATAATATGATAATTAATCACCCGTTACTTGGTCCTCGTGATTCTGAAGAATTTGTTTACTTAGGTGCAGCTGACCTTATAAATCGCCCCAGTAATTGGGAGCATGATGCATCCGCTGAAGATTTTTATCAATACCAGTACATTAGAGAAAATGTTGCTGGTGATCATCGTGAGCTCTGGTACCACGAGCAGGGCGATCAGTCTTGGCTAGTTGTCACTAGAAACACTTTATCACATGAGATTATTAATGTTGAGTTAGCTCAAGACGTCTCAAGAGGAATAGGTAGAGGCAAATGAGTCAAATTAATAGAATCAAAGGCGGTTTAGTAAATCAAAAAAAATCTATAAGCTTTACTTTTAATGGTCAAATATTGACTGGTTTTGAAGGTGATACGCTTGCATCAGCCTTGCTCGCAAATAACAAAAAATTGGTTGGTCGCTCTTTTAAATACCATCGTCCTCGCGGAATAGTTACTGCCGGCTCTGAGGAGCCAAATGCAATCATGGAGATTGGAAATGGTGCCTATAAAGAGCCAAACACTAAGGCAACTATTACCGAGTTATATAATGGATTAGAGGCAAACAGTCAAAACCATAGAGGTCCATTAGGATTTGATCTTATGGCTATTACAGATTTTTTATCCCCACTTCTTGGTGCCGGTTTTTATTACAAAACATTTATGTGGCCTAAAGCTTTTTGGGAAAAGTTTTATGAGCCTGCAATTCGAAATGCAGCCGGACTAGGAACTCTTTCAACTGAGGCTGATCCTGACACTTACGATAAAGGTTTTCGCTATTGTGATATTTTAATTATTGGTGCTGGTGCAACAGGATTATCTGCTGCCATAACGGCTGCGAGTTCCGGCGCAAAAGTGATTCTTGCTGATGAAGACTTTTTAATGGGCGGAAGATTAAACACTGAGTCCATAAAAATTAATGGTGTTTCTGGAAGCAAATGGGCAAAAGATACAGTTGCTGCTTTGAGCGCAATGGAAAACGTTACCTTGATGTCAGATACAACTATTTTTGGGGTATACGATCATGGCATTTATGGTGCAATCGAAAATAGGGCGTCAGAGGCTAGAGAATATAAAGATAAGCCTCGTCAGGTCAATTGGAGAATTTATGCCAAACGCTCAATTCTTTGTGCGGGCGCAATTGAAAGATCGATAGCATTTGGAAATAATGATCGTCCAGGTGTTATGCTTGCAAGCGCCGTTAGATCATATGCAAATAGATTTGCAGTTGCTACAGGTGATAAAGTTTCAGTCTATACAAATAATGATGATGGTTGGAATACAGCAAGAGACTTGGTTTTAAATAATATACAAGTCGTTGCTGTAATTGATTCTCGCTCAATTAGTCCCGTACTAAGAGTGCCGGGCGCTGAAATTTTTATGGGTACTGATGTTGAAGATACCTCAGGTAGAAGAGCCCTAAAATCGATAAAACTAACTAATGGAAAGTCAATAGTCACGGATTGCCTAGCTGTTTCAGGTGGATGGAATCCAAACCTTCATTTAACTTGTCATCACCGCGGAATACCAAAGTGGAGCGAAAAGATTGCTTCTTTTATTCCAGATGAATCAAATCCACCTGGAATGTCAGTTGCGGGAAGAGCTAAAGGAACAATGGTTTTGGCTGATGCAATTATTGAAGGGCACAATGAGGGTTTGGCTGTCGCTTCCGATCTTGGCTATAAAGTTGAAGAATTAGATCCTGCTGAAACTCAAACAGTTTCATATAGCGTAACTGCAAACTGGGGGGTTCCAAGTGGAAAAAATCGTGCTTGGGTCGATCTTCAAAACGACGTTACTGCAAAAGATATAAAGCTTGCAAACCAAGAGGGATTTAAATCAGTTGAGCATGTTAAGCGCTATACAACCTTAGGTATGGCTACTGACCAAGGTAAAACTGCTAACGTTCTTGGAATTGGTATTATGGCCGATAATATGGGCCAAACCATGGAACAGACTGGAACTACGATATTTAGGCCTCCGTATTCTCCAGTAGCAATTGGGGCATTTGCTGGAAGAAGGCGTGGAATGGAATTTTATCCAACACGATATACTCCAAGCCATAAATGGTCTGTTGAGCAAGGTGCTATTTTTGTAGAGGTTGGAATGTGGTATCGCTCTCAATGGTTCCCATTACCAGGAGAAACTCATTGGCGTGAATCTGTTGACCGCGAGGTAAAACAAACAAGAGCATCGGTTGGTATTTGTGATGTAACAACTCTCGGTAAGATCGATATTAAAGGCGCTGACGTTTCAGAGTTCCTTAACAAAGTCTATGTAAATGCTTTTGCAAAAGTGCCAGTGGGTAAAACTCGTTATGGCCTAATGCTGCGTGAAGATGGAATGGTAATGGATGATGGAACAACCGCAAGGCTTTCTGAAAATCATTTTGTAATGACCACAACCACTGCAAATGCTGTTAACGTTTATCGCCATTTACAGTTTTGTCATCAATGCTTATGGCCTGATCTTGATGTACACATGATTTCAGTTACGGAGCAGTTTGCACAGTATGCAGTTGCTGGTCCAAACTCTAGAAAGTTACTTCAAAAAGTTGTAGATTCAAATTGTGATATTTCAAATGAAGCATTCCCTTATATGGCTGCAGGTGAGATTACAGTTTGCGGAGGAATACCTGCAAGACTCTTTAGAATATCATTTTCAGGTGAGTTGGCTTATGAAATTGCTGTTCAAACTCGCTATGGTGATTCACTTATGAGAACTCTAATGGAGGCGGGTGAAGAGTTTAATGTTGTGCCTTATGGTACTGAAGCCTTAGGCGTAATGCGAATTGAAAAAGGTCACGCTGCTGGTCCAGAGCTTAATGGTCAAACTAGCGCCTACGATTTAGGAATGGGTGGAATGATTTCTGGCAAGAAAGACTTTATAGGTTATAAGCTTGGATTGCGTGAAGATCTTCTTCGTGACGATCGCATGCAGATGGTCGGCTTTAAACCGGTTAATACTCAAGACCTTCTTCAGGCTGGCTCACACCTCCTTAATTTAAGAGATAAGCCATCGACTGAAACAGATCAGGGCTGGATTTCATCTTGTATTTATTCACCAATATTAGGTCATTATATTGGCATTGGTTTTATTAAGAGCGGACACAGCCGCAAAGGCGAATTTGTTCGAGCAGTTGATTTAGTGAGAGGCAATGATATTGAAGTTGAAATATGCAGCCCTCACTTTGTTGATCCAGAAGGGGAGCGTTTACGTGTCTGATTATGAATTAGTAGTAGAATCTGCACTTGATGGTGCTGAGCATGAGTTTGAAGGAGTAACTGTCTCAGAAGTGGTTGGCAAGTCATTAGTTATGGTTGCATTACCAAGGTCCAAATTTACAGAGATTGAGTCATCAATGACAAAATCTTGTGGCTTATCGCTTCCTGGTATGGAGCGATCAACTCAATCTAAAGACTCGTCTATAACGCTTTGGCGTTTACAAAAAAATCAAGTTCTAGCCTATTTTTCTTATGAAGGGAATGATGCGGAAGTAAATATTGCAAACAGATTAAATGCTCCTGCCTACTATACTGATCAATCTGATACATGGGCGATGATTAGGGTCAATGGCCCAAGAAGCAGAGATGTTTTGGAGAGAATTTGTCCAATCGATCTAAGTAAAAACGTATTTTCTGTTGGCAATGTCTCTAGGACTATTATGGAGCATATAGGGACCATAATTTATAGAGATGATGACGATTCTTATGTCCTTCTAACAATGCGATCTTTCGGAGTCTCAATGCTGCATGCTATTGAAGTATCAGCGAAGAATGTTTTGTAATTAAATTTAGTTATATTGTTTAATTTCTAGCCTTTCTCGTAGTGAGTCATGTAATTAACGCTAACATCATCACCTAGTTTGTATTTCTTAGTGAGTGGGTTGTAAGTCATACCAATAATCGAGTTAATCGATAAATTAAAATTTCTAGCCCATCCATCTATCTCGCTTGGGCGAATAAACTTCTCATAGTTGTGGGTCCCTTTCGGCAGAAGATTCAATACATATTCAGCGCCAACAATGGCAAAAAAGTATGACTTTGGATTCCTATTGATCGTTGAAAAGAAAACTTTTCCTTGAGGCTTGACTAACTTTGAGCAGGCCTTGATCACCAGTGAAGGTTCAGGAACGTGCTCTAACATTTCAAGGCAGGCGATGACATCAAAAGATTCGGTCTCTTTTTCAGCTAAATCTTCAGCTGATATGGATTGGTAATCAACATCCAGGCCAGACTCGAGGAGGTGAAGTTTAGCCACTTCAAGTCCCGCTTCAGCTAGATCAATACCAACCACAGTTGCACCTTCAAGCGCTAGAGACTCACTCAGTATTCCGCCGCCACACCCCACATCAAGAATGCGTTTGCCTTCGAGAGTACCTCCGCACTGCTCTTTGATATAGTTAAGGCGAAGCGGATTAATATCATGAAGCGGTTTAAACTCTGAATTTCTGTCCCACCAGCGCGCTGCTAGGACTGCAAATTTATTTACCTCTTCGTGGTCAACGTTTGAGTTCATAGTGTCTTTATAAAGTCGAGTACTTCTTCAGCATGACCATCTACCTTGACTTTATCCCACTGCTTGAGAATGTCTCCGTCCGGGCTAATAACGAAAGTCGATCTGACGATACCGATGTGCTCTTTGCCATACATTTTTTTAAGCTTTAAAACATCAAACTGCTTACACAAAGACTCGTCCTCGTCTGAGATTAGGTCGATTGTGTAGTTGAACTTGTTGATGAATTTTTCGTGCGATGCAATGGAGTCTCTAGAGACGCCATAGATCACTGAATTATTTGCAGCAAAGTCACCATTAAGCCTAGAAAAGTCGTTGCCTTCAATGGTGCATCCAGGGGTGTCATCTTTTGGATAAAAGTAGAGAACAATGTTTCTTCCCTGGTTGTCAGGAATGTCAATTTTTAGATTACTTGTGGCGACACATGTAGTGGGGTTTATTTTATTCATATACGATATAATCTCATGGCTTTAATTTTAAAGCAGTCATTTTATCATTGATATGCAAAACATCCGAAATTTTTCTATCATTGCGCATATAGATCATGGAAAGTCAACAATTGCTGATCGTTTTATCCAGCATTGCGGTGGCCTAAGTGATCGTGAGATGTCGTCACAAGTTCTTGACTCTATGGATATTGAGAAAGAGAGAGGAATTACGATCAAATCACAAAGTGTTTCTTTGCAATACAATGCAAAAGATGGCCAAGCATATCAATTTAATTTAATTGACACGCCAGGACACGTTGATTTTTCATATGAAGTTTCTAGATCTCTTTCTGCTTGTGAGGGGGCACTGTTAATTGTTGACGCTTCTCAAGGTGTTGAAGCTCAAACAGTCGCTAATTGTTATACTGCTTTAGATCAAGGTCTTGAGGTAGTTGCGGTTCTTAACAAAATTGATCTACCTGCTGCTGAGCCAGAAAGAGTTGTGGATGAGATAGAAGATGTGATTGGTGTTGAGGCTCATGATGCGGTCCATGCAAGCGCTAAATCGGGCATTGGAATTGAGGAAATTCTTGAGCAGATTGTTGAAAAAATTCCTGCCCCAGAAGGCAATATAGATGCGCCAATTAAAGCGCTCATAATTGATTCATGGTTTGACAATTATTTAGGCGTTGTTTCTTTAATCAGAGTCATTGATGGAGAAATTAAAGCTAAAACAAAGATTAAAATATTCTCCAATAAAAACGAACACTTAGTTGATGAAGTTGGAATTTTTACGCCTAAAAGAACTAAGACCGATAGCTTAAAGGCTGGAGAGGTTGGTTACTTAATTGCCAGTATCAAAAATATTGATGGAGCTCCAGTTGGTGACACCATAACTAGTAGTAAAAATCCAGTTGATCAGCCTTTGGATGGTTTTAAGCCTGTTCAGCCAAGAGTTTTTGCAGGGCTTTTCCCTACATCCGGTGAAGACTACGAGAAATTTAGAGATGCACTAGCTAAGCTCCGCTTAAATGATGCGGCTTTACAATATGAGCCCGAAAACTCTGATGCTCTTGGGTTTGGCTTTAGGATTGGCTTTTTAGGTCTTCTTCATATGGAGATTGTTCAGGAGCGTCTTGAGCGTGAATATGATTTAGACTTAATAACGACTGCACCAACGGTAATCTATGAAATTCTTGATACTAAAGGCAACGTAACAAAAATTGATAGCCCTTCAAAACTTCCTCCAGTTCAGACTATAGCTGAATTTAGAGAGCCAATTATTACTGCAAATATTTTAGTAACTAGTGAGTATGTTGGGCCAGTAATAAGCCTTTGTGTTGAAAAGAGAGGTGTTCAAAAAAATATAAACTATATGGGCAGGCAAGTCTCTATTGTTTATGAACTCCCATTAAATGAAGTGGTTTTAGATTTCTTTGATAAACTTAAATCTGCATCAAGAGGTTTTGCCTCTATGGACTATCATTTTGAGCGTTATCAGACTGCTGATTTAATACGCTTAGATATATTAATCAATAATGAGAGTGTTGACGCTTTGGCTTTGATTATCCATCGTGATAACTCTACTTATAAAGGCCGAGAAATTGCTGAAAAAATGAAGGAACTCATACCTAGACAGATGTTTGACGTTGCAATCCAGGCATGCATTGGTGTTAAGATTATCTCAAGAACAAATGTTAAGGCACTTAGAAAGAACGTTACGGCAAAGTGTTATGGTGGTGATATTACTCGGAAAAAGAAATTACTTGAAAAGCAGAAGAAAGGTAAAAAGAGGATGCGTTCAATTGGGAGAGTAGACATTCCTCAAGAGGCCTTTCTAGCTGTGCTTCACATTGATTAAAGATTTTTTATCTTAAGAGTTTTTCAAGATCAGTAAACCAATCAGTGTGATCCCCTAAACAAACTAAGGTAGGCTCTATTTCAGGTGAATCCATTGTGCTTCCAATTGGCACCATCATTGCGCCTCTTCCAGATGAAAATCTTGGAACTCGAGAGCCACAATTTTTACAAAATGAATTTCCAAAAGTATTGGGTGGGTCCATTAGATATTCATTTACATTATCTTCGCCAGAGGCCCAAAAGAAGTTTTCAGAGCGTACAAATAGATTCGAAGCAAAGGCCGTTCCAGTTACTTTTCGGCAGCGGGAACATTGACACATTCCAAAAAATTCATATGGCCCAGTCATTTCCCAGGCTACCTTCCCGCATAAGCATTTCCCATTTAATTTATTATAAATTTTCATAATTCTATTTTATGTTTAAGCGATCTCTAAAAAAAATTTGGTACCATAATAAGATAAAACCAATATAGCAAAAGCAGTTTGAGTTGACACGGTTACAAGCTTTCCTCTCCAGCCAAAAACCTTATGCCCAAACAAAATCCCAGCAAAACCAATCCAGGCAATGACTGAAAGGATGGTTTTAAAGGTAAGTTTTTGTGTAAAAAAATCATCGATATAGTAGTAACCAGAGATCAATGACAATGTAAGAAGCAACAGCCCCATCTTTAGCGTTTGATAAAGGAACGCTTCCATAGTTTGAAGTGCTGGAAGCTTATCGACAAAAGTATTAAAGTTGTGTTCATGTAAAAAACGCTCTTGGATGCTTAGCAGGACAGATTGAGCAACCGCAATGGTAAGAAGAGCATATGCACCAATTGACAGAAAAGCATGAGCTGCTATTGACATAGAAATAAGCTTACCTTGGGTTCCTGGAAATAAAAAAGCAGTAATGACTGCAATTGCACTTAGAGGGTATACAAGGATTCCTAAAGAGTGAATAGGCTTACTGAAAGAGGTTAGAAATAAAAGCGTAGCTACAACCCATGCTACAAATGAAATGCTCACAGTTAATCCAAAAAATACACCATCATGCTGCCACAACTCAAAAAGAATAAAGCCATGCGAAGAGCAAGCTATTAGAAGCATTAAATTAACAATTGTTCTATGTTGATTTGTTACTGAATCTAGAACAAAGTATCTGGTTAGTAAAAGCCCAGAAAGTAGATAAGTGATAAATGGTAGAGTGTGAAGTAAAGGCATCTCTAGCTTTGTCTTTGCAAAAGATTATATAATACGATATTTCACCCAAGTAGAACATAATGTTTGATAATTTAACGGAACGACTATCCAATAGCTTTAAAGCCATTCAAGGTAAAAATAAGCTGTCCGATGAAAACATTAAAGAGGCCATAAGAGAAGTCAGAAGATCTCTCCTGGAAGCTGACGTTGCACTTGATGTAATAAAGTTTTTTATAGAGCGAGTTCAAACTAAAGCAATTGGACTTAAAGTAGGTGAGGGGCTGAATCCATCACAAGCCTTTATTAAGCTAGTTGAAGCTGAGTTAACAGAGGTAATAGGTGGTCAGAACGAATCTCTAAACCTATCAACTCAGCCACCAGCAGTTGTAATGGTAGCAGGCCTTCAGGGCTCAGGAAAGACTACCTCGATTGCCAAGTTAGCTCGTTATTTAAAAGAAGAGCAAAAAAAGAAAGTTCTTGTGGTCAGTGCAGATGTTTATAGGCCTGCTGCTATCGAGCAGCTTAAAATTCTTGCCGAGCAGATAGGTGTTGATTTTTTTCCTTCAACTGTCGATGAGAAGCCAGAAAAAATAGTTTCAGATGCAAAAAAACAAGCTCAATCTCAGTTTCATGATGTTCTTCTGGTTGATACTGCTGGAAGGCTTCACGTTGATGAGCAAATGATGTCTGAAATCCAAATTCTTCAAAAGCAAGTTAATCCAATAGAAACGTTGTTTGTTGTTGACTCAATGACAGGGCAAGACGCTGCGCATACTGCAAAAACATTCTCAGATATGCTTCCACTTACAGGAATCATACTAACAAAGACCGATGGTGATGCTAGAGGTGGTGCTGCTCTATCTGTAAAACATATAACTGGAAAGCCGATTAAATTTATGGGTGTTGGTGAAAAGACTGACGCATTAGAGCCATTCTATCCAGACAGACTTGTTTCTCGTATTCTTGGTATGGGTGATGTTCTTTCGCTAGTTGAAGAGATTTCAAAAAAAGTTGATCATAAAAAAGCTCAGAAGAATGTCCAAAAAATGGCGAAAGGCAGATTCGATCTTGACGATATGAGAGATCAGTTAATGCAAATGCAACAAATGGGCGGAATGGCCGCTTTAATGGACAAAATGCCTGGAATGGGGCAGATACCTCAAAGTGTTAAAAATCAAGTTATTGGGGATACTGAAAGCAGCCGAATGGTTGCAATTATTAACTCAATGACTCCAAAAGAAAGAAACCATGTTAATTTAATCAAGGGCTCTCGTAAAAAAAGGATTGCTGATGGGTCTGGTACAGATGTTCAGCAAGTAAATAAATTGTTAAAGCAATTTGAAAAGATGCAAAAAACAATGAAGAAGATGAAGGGCGGTAAAATGAAAAAAATGATGCAGCAAATGGGTGACATGCAAGGCGAAGGTGGAATGCCTGATTTTTCAAAGATGTCTGGACTCGGCAATAAAAAATTTCCATTCTAAGTAAATTACTTGTTTTTGCTTGATGACTATTGCAGTTTATTGTTTTTGATATAAAATCCGAGCTTTTATTATTACCAATTTAATTGAAATGAAATTTAATCTGAAACTTCTAGCCATAGTTTTGTTTGGCTATATCTTTCTTCAGCCTTCATTATCTTTTGGCGATGATTCCGTTGAAACTATTCAGCTTTCATTAGCAATTACTTCTGCAGATGAGTTAAGTTTAACGTCAGTAAAGCAAGTTGATAAAGGGATTAATGCGTATGAAGCTATAAGTGATTTAGTTACTGTTGGCGTAAAAGATACAAGTTTTGGTCCTCAAATCATGTCTTTAGCTGGGGTTGAAGCAGTTGGAAATACTTATTGGGCATTGTACGTTAATGGCTTAATGTCAATGGTTGGAGCGCAAGATGTTATACTTTTAGAGAATACATTTATTCGCTTGAATATGGAAGCATTTTAATATATTATTGTTTGAAAAATTTAGGAGAGAAATGATGAGCAATCAAGATCACAAACTTAACTCAAGTTTCAGTTATTTAGTTATTCTAGCAGTGTTAATTTCATTAGGAGTTGCAGGAAGATTGCTACCTCATCCACCTAACTTTACTCCTATGGCTGCAATAGCATTATTTGCAGGATTTATTTTTATAAAAAGGTACATGGCTATCGTTGCTGTTATTGCTACTATGCTGCTTTGTGACTATTTTGCATTTGGTTCACTTTCTGCAAGTTGGTTTGGCTCTAAGTCTATGTTTGTTGTTTATCTAGCACTGCTATTTCCAATTGTCTTTAAAAACTTCCTACAAAAGAAACTTAGTATATTAAAAATTGTAGGAGCTGCTTTAGTAAGCTCTATTGTTTTTTTCTTAGCAACTAATTTTGCAGTTTGGGCATTTTCACCAATGTATGCAAAAACTCTTGAAGGTCTAATGCTGTGTTTTACGATGGCAATCCCATTTTTTCAAAATACGGTTGCGGGTAATTTAGTATGGTCAGGTGTTATATTTGGTGCCTACTTTGCCTTACGTAACTTCTCGAACTTAAGAATTTTGAATCAAAAAGACACGTCAATCTTTAGCTAGATTATATTTTTTGCCTTAAAGCCTATCTAATGGCAATTAATAAAAGTGAATTTATAGTTTATGTCTAGGCATCTAAAAGGGCTTTTAATGACCGTTTTTGCGGTGATTTTGTTAAGTCCAGATTCTGTTCTTATTCGATTAGTTGAGGAGGCCTCTCCAGAGGTCGACAGCTGGACAGTGCTTTTTTGGCGAGGGCTCTTATATGCTCTAGGGGTTTCTTTATTAGTCTTTCTAAAGTACCGCTTAAAGACTCTTGAAGAATTCAAAAAAATTGGAAGAGGGGGCTTATTAATAGGCTTTTTTTCCGGAATCAGTACAGGAACGTTCGTATTCGCAATTGTTTATACATCAATTGCAAATGCTCTTGTCATTATAAGTACTGGCCCAATAATGATAGCAATTGTCTCTTGGTTTCTACTTAAAGAAAAATCCAGTCTGGTGACCTGGGCTTCTATGATAATTGTTTTTATTGGAATCTACATTGTTATGAGTGGAAGTCTTGGGGGAGAAAATCTTGTTGGTGACTTTTTTGCCTTGATTACAGCAGTAATGATGGGGTTTACTTTTACTTTGACTCGTAAATATAAAGATGTCAATATGGTTCCTGTAAATGCAATTGGAGGGGTAATTGCTGCCCTTATAGCCTATGTAATGGCCAGTAAAATTTCAGTTCCACCCGAGGTGATAAAATACATAATTGCTATGGGGGCAATACTTTCAATTTCATTTAGTTTAATAACAATTGCACCAAGATATATGCCTGCAGCTGAAGTTGGAATGATTATGCCTCTAGAGACAGTGTTGGGAACTTTAATAGCTTGGTATGTTATCCATGAAGAGCCATCAACAAATGCTTTAATTGGTGGAACGATTGTTATTGTGACCTTATTCTGCCACTCTTGGTATAGCACTAAGCTGGCAAGAGGCCAGCTAACCTGATCTCCAATAATCTTACTAACAAAAACTTTCGCAAGCTTTAAATATGAATAATCATTTAAAAGGACTACTAATTGCTTTTTTTGGAGTTTTGATGCTGACTCCAGATCCAGTATTAGTAAGGCTTGCAGATGCGGACACCTTTACCATTCTTTTTTGGCGTGGGATATTCTATGCACTTGGCGTATTGGCCATTTTGTTTGCTACTTATCGTAAAAACACATTTAAGGAGCTAAAAAATATAGGTAGGCCTGGAATCTGGATTGGCATCCTTTCAGGGATTGGTGGCGTTACATTCATTGCTGCAATTCAATACACTTCAATTGCTAAAGTATTAGTTATTATTAGTACAGCACCAATGGTTGTTGCAATTATTTCATGGGCCATAATAAACGAAAAGCCTAAGCTTTATACGTGGATTTCAATGCTAATTATTGTTACTGGTATTTACATAGTAATGAAAGGAGATACAGGGACTCTCAACGTTATGGGGAGTTCGTTGGCAGTTATATCAATAATTGCTGGCGGTTATTCATTTGCACTAACGCGAAAATACAGTAACGTGAATATGGTTCCAGCTATGATAGTTAATGCGCTCGTTGTTTCTTGTGTTGGACTGGCCTTTTCAAGTTCCTTTTATTTGCCACTTGATTCACTAATTTATGTCATTGCAGGCGGAATATTGCTTGCGATTGCCTTTAGCCTAATTACAATTGCGCCAAGATTCATACCTGCATCAGAGGTGGCTATGTTTATGCCTTTAGGAACGATTTTTGGAATAATAAGTGCGTGGCTAGTGATTAATGAGCAGCCTTCCAGTAGTTCAATTTTAGGTGGGTCTATAGTTGTTATTACTTTATTTTTTCATGCATGGTATAGCTCTAAGCTGCAAACAAAATGATAATATTAGGCACAAATAAAGCATTGAGGGCTGACATTCTTATGCTCATAGCTGCAGCCATTTGGGGTTTTGCATTTGTCGCGCAGAAAGATGCAGCAGAGACAATGGATCCATTTTTCTTTAATGCAGCAAGGTTTTTTATTGGGGCCACAGTATTAACTCCATTAGTCTGGTATCTATCTAAAAGAAACACAACGTCAATTAAGACAGAGGTTTCAACTAAAAAATTACTCTTTGCTGGAACTGTCGCTGGATTATTTTTATTTACTGCTTCAAGTTTTCAGCAAGTTGGTATTGAATTCACAACGGCTGGAAAAGCGGGCTTTATAACTGGCTTGTATATCTTTTTTGTCCCATTAATTGGAATTTTCTTAGGCCAAAAAACTAACTCTGGAACTTGGCTTGGAGGGTTTCTTGCAGTTATTGGGCTATACCTTTTGAGTATCAATGAAGACTTTAGTATTGAGAAGGGTGATTTGTATCAACTCGTTTGTGCCGTATTTTTTGCAGCTCATATTTTGGTATTAGGCTATGTTGCTAAAAGAATGGATCCTTTAAAGCTATCACTTATTCAATATATTGTTTCTGGATTTTTAAGTCTTATTATTGCAATTGCTATAAAGGAAAACATTGAATGGGACGCTATTATTATTACAGCGATTCCACTTCTCTATGCCGGCGTTATGTCAATAGGCATTGGATATACGCTTCAAGTCGTTGCCCAGCAACACGCTAAATCTTCCCATGCAGCAATAATTTTGGGCCTAGAGGGTGCATTTGCTGTCCTTGGCGGATGGCTTATTCTTGATGAAACACTTACAACAAGAGGTTTTATTGGTTGCGTGTTGATGTTAATAGGAATGCTTTTATCGCAACTACTCCCAAGTCTAAGTTTAAAAAAAGCAAGTTGAGCACTTTTCAATTCTACTGGTATGATTGTTTACAGTAATAATATAGGCTTAACTTAAATATAATGAATATTATTGAGCTTCAAAATATCACAGTATTTCAAGAAAGCAACAAAGTATTTGATGACTTCTCTTTAACCATTGATGAGAGTCAAAGTACAGTCATCTTGGGGCCAAACGGCTCTGGTAAAACCACTCTTCTAAAGTTACTAAATCGTGAGCTCTATATCGTTGAGAGTGAGGGTAGCAGTATTAAAATATTTGATAAAGAGAGGTGGAATGTTCAGGAGCTAAGGTCAAATCTTGGCGTTGTTTCTCCGCACCTTCAAAACAATTACTCTGATAGTGCTGTTGGGTTTCACGTTGCCCTATCTGGTTTTTATTCTAGTGATGGAATATGGAGGCATCAAAAGTTTGATACTGAGAAGTTAGAGCGTGCAAATGAAGTCTTGGAGCTTCTCTCAATATCAGGCTTGAAAGATCGAGAATACTCATCCATGTCGACTGGCGAGCAGCGAAAATTTCTTCTTGCAAGGTCTCTCGTTAATGACCCAGCAGTATTGGTTTTTGATGAGCCAACGAGTGGACTTGATATAAGTACTTGTTTTCAGTACCTTGAAATTATGAGAGAGCTTATGAGTATGGGCAAGAAGGTAATATTAGTAACGCATCACGTGCATGAGATTCCGCCAGAAATATCAAGAGTTATTTTATTAAAGGGTGGAAGGGTAGTAATGGATGGCAATAAAGATGAAATTTTAACGAATAGTAACCTTACTAATCTTTTTGATTGGCCAATTAAAGTTGTAAAAGAAAATGGCTATTATCAGGCGCTACCTGGATAATTATTTCTTATCTGTGCGATAAAGCGCGGACATGGCATGAGCCTGAAGGCCTTCACCATAGGCCAGTGTAGCTGCAGTTTCACCTAAATTTATAGCGCCTTCTTTTGATGCCATTATTATACTAGAGCGTTTTTGAAAATCATAAACACCTAGAGGTGATGAGAATCTTGCGGTGCTGGAGGTTGGCAGGACATGGTTCGGCCCAGCGCAATAATCACCCAAAGCTTCAGAAGAGTATTTACCCATAAAAATTGCTCCAGCATTGTTAATATCACCAAGAATAGATTCTGGATTTTCAACGGAAAGCTCAAGATGTTCCGGGGCAATTTTATTGGATATTTTAATTGCTTCATCTATGTCTTTTGTCAGAATTAGTGCGCCTCTGTTTTTAAGCGCTGTTCGAATAATAAGCTCTCTTTCCATCGAAGGAAGAAGCCTTTGAATACTACTTCTAACCTTCTCAATAAAGCCTTCATCAGGGCAAAGTAGAATGGATTGAGCTTCTTCATCGTGCTCTGCCTGAGAAAATAAGTCCATTGCAATCCAGTCAGGGTCTGTCGAGCCATCACAAATGATAAGTATCTCAGAGGGCCCAGCTATCATATCGATACCAACCTGCCCAAATACTTGTTTTTTTGCAGTAGCAACATAAACATTACCAGGCCCAACTATCTTGTCAACTTTTGGAATGGTTTCAGTTCCATAGGCAAGTGCTGCAATTGCTTGAGCTCCGCCAATAGTAATAACCATGTCGACATCCGCAATATGGGCTGCTGCTAATACCAGTTCATTGACAACTCCTTTTGGTGTGGGGACAACCATAATTAACTCATTGACACCTGCTACTTTTGCAGGAATGCTATTCATAAGTACAGAGGATGGGTAGGCTGCCTTGCCTCCCGGGACATACAAACCGACGCGATCTAAAGGGCTAACTTTTTGCCCTAATACTGTGCCATCATCTTCAGTGTAATTCCATGACTCTTGTTTCTGTTTTAGGTGATAAGACTCAATTCTTTGAGCGGCATTAGTAAGCGCATCCTTTTGTTTTGGGCTTAAGTTATCGAAGGATTTTTCAAGGCATTCTTTTGTGATTGTTAGCTCTGATATTGATTTTGCATCTAGTGAATCAAACTCTGAAGTAAACCTTAATACAGAGCTATCGCCTTTATTTTTAACTTCCTTAATAATTTTTCTGACAGTGTTGTTAATCTCTTCATCAGAATTGGCTTCCCAAGATATTAGTGAGGAAAGTTGGGCATCAAAATCCTCATTTTTTGAAGACAATAAGCTGATCATAAGTTTTTTTCTATGCTTTGAATCCAGTCATTAATTTGACTATGTTTGGTGTTGAAGGCTGCTGAGTTTACAATAAGCCTTGAGCTAATATCACAAATTAATTCTAGAGGGATTAAGTTGTTAGCTTTCAAAGTATTGCCCGTATCAACTAGATCCACAATGCAATCTGAAAGACCAACTATTGGTGCAAGCTCCATAGCCCCAGAAAGTTTGATGACTTCTACTTGCTGACCTTTTCTAAAGAAATGTTCTTTGGCTGACTTGACATATTTTGTTGCTACTTTCAAGGTACTTTTATTTAAGTTTTGGTTTTCCTTTGAAGCAACCATAAGGCGGCATTTAGAGATTCCAAGGTCAAGTAATTCAAAAATACCATTAGCTCCATGCTCTATCAGGACATCTTTACCTGCAATTCCAAGATCTGCAGCACCATGCTGGACAAATACAGGAACGTCGCTTGCCCTGATAACTATAACTTTAACATCTTGAAGGTTGGTATCTAAAATGAGTTTTCTGCTTTCAAGTTCTTTTTTAGATACAGATAGGCCTGCTTTCTCTAAAAGAGGGAGTGTTTGGTCTAATATTCGACCTTTAGAAAGTGCGATCGTTAACATTTCAGTATATCAATAATTAGTTTAGTGCTGAACGCGCTCTATGTCTGCTCCCAGCATTTTAAATTTTTCTTCAATCATCTCGTAGCCACGGTCAAGATGATAGACGCGCTCAATTGTTGTTGATCCCTGTGCAGCGAGTCCAGCTAATACTAGACTAGCAGAAGCCCTAAGATCTGTCGCCATAAGATTGGCTCCAGTTAGTAATTTTACTCCTTTACACACAACAGTGTTTCCCTCAAGCTTAAGATTTGCTCCCATACGGCTGAGTTCAGGAACATGCATAAAACGGTTTTCAAAAATAGTTTCTGTAATAGTACTGCTTCCTTCAGCAATAGAGTTCAGTGCCATAAATTGGGCCTGCATATCCGTTGGAAAGTTCGGGTAAGCACTAGTTCGAATATCAACGGGCTGAGGTCTTTTCCCTTTCATATCAAGTTTAATTGAGTTTTGATTTGTCTGAATGTCTGCACCAGTTTCAATTAGTTTACCAATAACTGAGCGCATGGAGTCAGGCTCAATGTTGTTCACAATAATTCTTCCTCCAGTTATTGCGGCTGCAACTAAGTAGGTTCCTGCTTCAATTCGATCAGGGCAAATAGAGTAATCAACACCACTGAGATGATCAACCCCTTGAATTACAATAGTAGAGGTATTTTCACCTGTAATTTTAGCGCCCATTTTATTTAGGCATTTTATTAAATCAGTTACCTCTGGCTCCTGTGCAGCATTGTTAATAGTAGACGTTCCTTTAGCAAGAGTGGCTGCCATTATTATATTTTCAGTTGCCGTTACAGAGATCATATCAAAATTAATTTGCGCTCCAATAAGTTCGTTAGTGCTCGCATAAATATATCCATTTTTAACTTCAATTTTAGCGCCCATTTTTTCAAGTGCACTAAGATGTAAATTTACTGGACGCGTTCCAATAGCGCAGCCACCAGGAAGTGAGATTTTGGCTTTTTTATATTTTGCTAGCATTGGGCCTAAAGTTAAGATCGATGCCCTCATTGTTTTGACTAGTTCATATTCTGCTGTAAGGTTTGTAAGGTCTGATGAATCAATTGAAATTGAGCTGTCTTCCTCTAAGACAAAGTTAGAGCCCATATCCATTAATAGTCTAAGCGTAGTAGAGACATCACTCAATTGAGGGGTATTGGATAGCTTTAATGGGCCATCAGCAAGGATTGAGGCAAAAAAGATAGGTAGTGTGGCATTTTTAGAGCCTGAAGTTTTTATGGTGCCGTTGAGGGGAGATCCACCATTGATTACTAATTTATACATTTATCAAGATCTATTAAGCATCTTTTGAATCAGTTTTTCTATTCCCTGACGCTTGATCTTAGAGTCATAGCCAATTTTTTCAATACCTACAATACTGATGGTTTGATAATCTAAATCATAGATTTTCCAGCGATTGCTTCGTCTTAATTTAAGGGTTACAGTAGTATTTCCAACCTCGTCTTCAAGGAATACTGCAACCCTGACTTTAGCCATATTTTCAATTTGACTAAAATCTTCATTGACAGATATTTGAATATCTTCCCAGTCATTAAAGCTTGCTAAAATGACAATATATTCATCAATTAAGGAGTTTTTAATATCACGTTCAAATATTTTCTTTTGCCTAGAATCTAATTGATTCCAGTAGTCTCCTAAAGCCATCTCAGTAAAATATTCAAGATCGATATAAGGAAGAATTTTCTTTTTGGTTAGGTTTAGCGTTGATGCTAAAGTTCCATTATTACTAGCCTGTAACTCAATAAAAGAGCAAACTATATCGTTTAGAATTGCATCCACTTGAGCTGTTGGGTGATCACCAGCGATTTTTGGTGAGACTGCTGGGCAAGATTCTGAGGCAAAAATAATCCCGATAAAACATAAATTGATCAGGAAAGCCTTTAAAATATTAGATACAAATTTCATGTTTGCTATTGTACTATAATTGTGAAATAAATTAACGATATGCAGAACCAAAATATAAAAATAAAACTTAAAAACCTTACTAAAGAGCCGGGTATATATAAAATGCTTGATAAGTCAGGAAATGTAATTTATGTTGGTAAAGCAAAAAATCTAAAAAATCGCGTTTCAAATTATTTTATTGGTTCAAACCATAATACAAAAACACAGCTCCTTCAAAAAAATATTGATGATTTTTCTATCATTATTACAAAAACTGAAACTCAGGCACTTCTTCTTGAAAATGAGCTTATTAAGCAATTTAAACCAAAGTTTAATATACTTTTAAAAGACTCTAAAAGCTACCCTTATATTTATTTAAGTAATGATGTTCATCCTCGCTTAGGAATGTTCAGGGGTAAAAAAAATAAAAATTATCATTATTTTGGGCCATATCCGTCTTCGCATATTGCTCGAGATGCTTTAGCTCTCCTTAAAAAGATTTTCAAAGTAAGACAATGTACCAATAGTTTTTATAGAGCTCGCTCTCGCCCTTGTCTTGAGTATCAAATTGGCTTATGCAGTGCGCCTTGTGTTGGAAAAATTTCTGATAATAAGTACGAACAAGATGTTGATATGGTGTCACTTTTTTTGAATGGCAAAGCGAGCAAGTTGTTAAGCCAGGTTTCTCAGAAAATGAAAGATGCCTCTATTAATCTTGATTTTGAAACTGCCGCTAAGTATCGAGATCAGCTTATTGGTTTAAGAACAATTCAAGAGAGACATGGGTCTCAATTTAGCTCTGATATGGACGTTGTAAGTATTGTAAACGATGCTGATACGCATTGCATCGAATTAGTATTTGTGAGGGGCGGTAAGCAGGTTGGTAGTGAAACTTTTTTTCCAAAAAATGTAAAAAATGATTCGTGTCAAGAAGTTTTAAGTGCATTCCTGCCGCTATATTATTTGGGTACAAAAACCCCTAAAGAAATAGTTTTGAGCCACAAATTGGAAGATAAGCTTGTATTGGAGGAAGGCCTATCTACAAAAATTATTCAATCTCCTAGAGTAGACAAAAAACATTATTTAGAGATGGCAACGCTTAATGCAAAAGAAAATTTAAAACAATACTTGCTATTACGATTCACTAAGAAAAAACAGCTTGAAGGAATTAAAAAAACACTGGCATTAAAAACAATACCAAAGGTTATGGAGTGCTTTGATATAAGTCATACAATGGGAGAGGCAACAACTGCTTCATGCGTAGTATTCGAAATGGGACTCCCAAAGGTTAGCAGTTATAGGCAATTCAATATCAAAGATATAACCCCTGGCGATGATTACGCTGCAATTAATCAGGCAGTATATCGAAGATATTCACGCCTCCTTAATTCAAAAAAAGCTATGCCTGACATAGTATTTATTGATGGCGGATTAGGTCAGCTTAACCAAGCAATTATGGTTATGAACTCAATTGGATTGGATTCAGTAATGCTGGTTGGAGTTGCTAAAGGTGAAGGAAGAAAAGCAGGGCTAGAGACCCTTATTATAGTTGAAGATGAAAAGGTCAAAAAAATAACGCTCTCCCCCTTTGATCCAGCGCTCCTTTTAATCAACCATATTAGAGATGAATCTCATAGATTTGCAATAAAAAACCATCGTAAAAAAAGAGCAAAGAAACGTACTACATCTTCTTTGGAGCTAATCAAAGGGGTTGGTATAAATAAAAGAAGTGCTCTTTTAAATCATTTTGGAGGTCTTCAAGAAGTGCAAAATGCAAGTATCGATGAGTTGCAAAAAGTAGTAGGGATTAATTCTAAATTAGCGATTAAAATAAACCAATCATTTAAAAAATAAAACAAGCTATGTTTATATTAAGACTTTTAATTGCAGCGGTGGTAGTAAGTTATGTTATTTGGCTTTTCTATAATCGAGTAATGGGAAAAAACCTTGGGTTCTCAAAAGTTGCAACATGGGTTTTAGCAGCAACATTTTTGATCTATCTTGTACTTTCGGGGGTGTCTTATTTTGTAGAGGGTTTTTAAGCTTTACTTGATATAATGAGAGTTTTTAGATGTTTTGTGTTCGCTATTATGCGACTTGTTGCATTAACAATGATTGATAGTCTGGATACCTCCCATACAGGAAGGTCTCTCATGTGATCCCCCATGTAGTCAAAATTCCTCTCACCAAAGCGCTCCACCAGGGTGTCTGCTTTATTATGACTCGATAAGTTGAAGTCTTTATTGCTAGCCATAACATCATCAAAAATCTTAAGGTGCTTAGCAACTGCAAAAGCATAATTTTTATGTGAAGCAGTAGCAAGGACTATTTTTGAGCCTTCTTTTTTTCGTTTCATTATGTAGCTTATAACGTTATCATTGTAGGGAAGCTCAGGAATATTAATTTCAAACCTCCTAACCAATTGATCTTTTAAATATCCCTTTCCCTTCCATAACCAAAAAAAATAATGTGCAATAAGCCATGGACTTTTACCTAACACGCCTAAAGAAGATAAGAATAAAAGATCCGTATCAATTAGTGTGTGATCTAGATCTACAATCAATGGTATGGAGTTAGTTTCCACTGTCTAATTCACTCCATTTGTCATATAGTAATCCCACTTCTTTTTCCATTGAGCTTAATTTTATTGTCAAGTTTTGTGCATCAGGGTTTTGATAAAAGTCAGGGTCAGATAGTAATTTTTGAGACATTGAAATTTCATTTTCGAGATCTTCAATCTTTTCAGGTAATGATTTTAATAGTTGCTGTTCGTTGAATGAAAGCTTTTGTGAAATATTTTTAGATTTAGATTTTAGTTCTAAATCTTTTTTAGGTTTAGTGTTTATTTTTTTATGTTTTTGCAGGATATAGTCATCATAACCACCAACATACTGATCAATAATAGCGTCACCCTCCATAACGATTGTTGAGCTTACAATGTTATTTAAAAAAGTTCTGTCATGTGAGATCAGTAAAAGTGTTCCAGCGTAGTCGACTAACATTTCTTCTAATAATTCAAGCGTTTCGACGTCTAAATCGTTGGTCGGTTCATCAAGAACTAAGAGATTGGCTGGCTGAGATAGTATTTTGGCAAGCATTAAACGATTTTTTTCACCACCCGAAAACATCTTAATCGGAGCCATTGCTTGTTTTCCTGTAAATAAAAACTGCCGCATATAGCCAATTACATGTTTACTTTTTCCATTAATATCTATGAAATCTTTGCCTCCGGATACAAAATCCATAGCCTTCATGTTCGGGTTAAGTGACTCCCTCATTTGATCAAAGTAAGCGAGCTGAATCGTTTTAGAGCGTCTGATATTTCCTTCATCTGGAGTAAGTTCGCCGAGAAGTAGTTTAATTAATGTTGATTTTCCTGATCCGTTGCCTCCAATAATTCCTATTTTTTCACCTTTTAAAACTAAAAGAGAGAATAGCTTTACGAGCTCAAGTTGACCAATTTTATAACTTACATTCTTAACTTCAAAAACTAGCTTGGAGACTCGTTTCTCGTCTTCTAACGCATGAATTCTAACTTGACCTTGATGTTTACGCTTATTTATAAACTGTTTTCGCATATCCTCAAGGGCCCTAACGCGCCCTTCATTTCTTGTTCTTCTTGCCTTTATTCCTTGACGAATCCAGGTTTCTTCTTGAGCAAGTTTTTTATTAAATCGTGCATTTTCCAGCTCTTCACTATTAAGAAGATTTTCTTTTCTTTTTAGGTAGTCTAAATAACCACAGTCAAATATTGAAAGTCTTCCCCGATCGAGGTCAAAAATCTTATTAACTACGCCGTTTACAAATGATCGATCATGACTGATAAGAATTAGTGTCCCATGAAAGTCCTTGAGCATTTTCTCTAAATCAAGAATTGCAGTGATGTCCATATGGTTTGTTGGCTCGTCAAGTAATAGAAGTGCTGGCTCTTGAACGATCGCCTTAGCAAGCATTACTCTTCTTTTCCAGCCGCCAGAAAGAGTTGAAAGTTTTGCTGTCGGTTCTAATTTAAAGCGATTCAAAATTGTTTCAATTTGGTGTAAATAGTGCCACAAATCTTTACTTTCTATCTCATTCTGCAATTGAGCACTTTTTTCAATATCGCCGATTTGTAATGAATCGTGATAGTTAGCAAGAAGCTTTCCAGTTTCTCCGAGCCCTCGGGCGACAATATTAAATAGTGAATAATCATTATCTTCTGGAGGTTGTTGCTCTAAGTAACTTATCCTCGTGTTATTTTTAACCTTCAAATTACCATCATCAGCATGAATCAGTCCTGCTAAAACCTTCAAAAAGCTTGATTTTCCCTCACCATTGCGACCAATTAAACCTATCTTATCGCCTTTGAGGATGGTCGCATTAATTTCATCTAAGATGACTTTTTCAGAAAATCTAAGGGAAATATTGTCTAAGGTTATAAGTGGCATACGTTAAAATTAAAATTTTAAATAACAGCTATCTGAATGCGTTATTTTATTCAATTTGTGCTTGCACTTTTACTTATTCAAGGAGCTTTTGCTGAAAGTATTGAAGCGAAAGACTTTGAAACACTTGGACAGGAAAGCCGATACACGGTTTTAATTGAAAATATTCGATGCCCTGTATGCCAAGGTCAGAGTATCGGTGGTTCAAATTCTAGTCTAGCTAGTGACCTTCGTGAACAAGTTCGCGCAATGATATTGGATAATAAATCTGACAAAGATATTTATTTATTTATGGTCGAGCGCTATGGGGATTTTGTTAACTTTAAGCCTCCAATTAATAGCAAGACATATCTTTTATGGTTTGCCCCTCTACTCTTACTAGTTTTATGTTTGATTTATTTATTTAGAATAGCAAGAAATAAAGACACACACCTTCCAAGCTCAGATAGCGATATTGAAAGAGCTAAAAAATTATTAAAGTGATAAATTAAAGTGCTTCTATGAACAATAATACTGGTGTTAGTGATTTAATTGTGAAGGCTTATGCGCATCAAAAAAATGGTGAGATTTCTATGGCGATACAAGTATGGAATGAGCTAATAAATCATAGTTTGGTTACGCAAGAGTTGTCCTCTAATGCCTATTTAAATCTTGGTAATTTACACTTACTGCAGGGTAATAATGATATTGCCTATGAAAGCATGACTAAAGCAATAAGTTCAAACCCGAACAGCTCTGAAGCTTTTTTCTGTTTGGCTTATATGGAGCAAGAAAAAGACAATTTCCATGAGGCAATTAATTTTTTTGAGGCTGCTTTAAAGATTAAGCCAGAAGATGTTGGCGCTATAAATAACTTGGGCAACTGTTTTGATCGGTTAAATAAAAGTCATGACTCAATTAAAACTTATTCAAAGGCAATTTCTCTAGATTCAGAATATATTGCAGCTTATTATAATCGAGGCAATGCTTACTCTAAAATAGCAAAGGACAAGTTGGCTTTGAAAGATTTAAATAAGGCGATTGATTTAGACAATACTTTTTATCAAGCATATTATAATCGTGGCTCAGTATATAGGCGATTAGGAAAAATTGAACTAGCTGAAAAAGATTTTAAAAGAGCTAAAGAGCTTGCAAAGTTAGAGATTGAACAATCAAACAAACAATAGGATTAAAGTGAGCGATCTAGACGAAAATAAATTAATTGCAGAAAGAAAATCTAAATTAACATTGCTCAGAGAGTCAGGCAACCCGTTTATTAATGATTTTAAACCTCAAAACTTAGCCAGCTCGCTTCATGAGAAGTTTGGTAGCTCTTCAAATGAAGATCTTCAAGAGGCGGGAGAGTTTGTAACTGTTGCTGGGCGATTAATGCTCAAGAGAGTAATGGGCAAAGCAAGCTTCGTTCAGCTTCAAGATACTTCAGGTCAAATTCAACTTTTTGTGACCAGAGATGAGCTGGATGAGGGCTTCTATAATGAGCAATTCAAGAAGTGGGATATTGGCGACATAATTGGAGCATCTGGGGTTCTTTTCAAGACTCAAACGGGTGAGCTATCTATTCGAGTAAGTGATATTAAATTATTAACCAAATCACTAAGACCTTTGCCAGAAAAATTTCATGGACTCACAGACCAAGAGACAATTTATCGCCAAAGGTATGTTGACTTAATTATGAATGAAGGCTCGAGAAAAGTTTTTCAGAGAAGATCTGAAATAATTTCTTACATTAGGCAATTCTTCATTAGCCACAGCTATCTTGAGGTAGAAACTCCTATGATGCAAGTCATTCCTGGAGGCGCAGCAGCAAAGCCATTTGTTACTCATCATAACGCCTTAGATATGGATTTGTATTTAAGAATTGCTCCAGAGCTTTATCTTAAGAGGTTAGTAGTTGGAGGGTTTGATAAAGTTTTTGAGATTAATCGTAATTTTAGGAATGAGGGGCTCTCGCCAAGACATAATCCTGAATTTACAATGATTGAGTTTTATGAGGCTTATGCAAATTATCATGACTATATGGACCTAACTGAAAGCTTATTTAAAGGAATTGCAATTGATGTTTGCAAATCAGCAAAAATAACTTACCAGGGCGATGAGTTTGATTTTTCAAAACCGTTTGAGCGCTTGAGTGTTTTTGATTCAATTTTAAAATACAACCCTAATATTTCAGTCTCTGACCTTTCTGAAGCAAATGCAAGGAATACTGCTAACAATTTGGGGATTCAGCTTAAAGAAAACTGGGGTTTAGGGAAGATTCAAATTGAAATCTTTGAGGCAGTTGTCGAAGAAAAATTAATTCAGCCAACTTTTATTACTGAGTATCCTACTGAAGTATCGCCACTTGCCCGGCGGAATGATCAAGATTCATTTATTACTGATCGGTTTGAGCTCTTTATTGGTGGCCGTGAGATAGCAAATGGATTTTCGGAACTCAATGACCCTGAAGATCAAGCTCAAAGGTTCAAAGATCAGGTTAGTGAAAAAGATGCTGGGGACGATGAAGCGATGCATTATGACGCTGACTATATTAGAGCTCTTGAGTACGGAATGCCACCAACTGCAGGAGAAGGTATTGGCATTGATCGCCTAGTTATGCTTTTTACAGATTCAGCGTCAATACGAGATGTTTTGTTATTTCCTCATATGAGGCCTGAGTATGAGAAATAATTTAAGAGGCCCTAGTTAGTATTATGATCCCAGTTTTAACTATAGATGGACCTAGCGGTGTTGGGAAGGGCACTGTAGCAAACATAATGGCTTATGAGCTGAAATGGAATTTGTTGGACTCTGGGGCAATCTACCGTGCTTTTGCTTTCGCAGCTTCAAAGCGAAACATTCAAATTGATAATACTGATGAACTCCTAAAGTTAGCATCCAACCTTGATTTAAAATTTGAGTCAGACCCATCCAATAATAAACTCAGTATCTATCTCGATAACATTGAAGTTTCAGCTGAACTTCGAACTGAACAAACTGCTGAGCTCGCTTCAAAACTTGCAATGATTGGCCCTCTCAGAGAATCACTATTAGTAAGACAACAAAAGTTCAAGCAAACTCCAGGGTTAGTAGCCGATGGTCGGGATATGGGCACTGTTGTATTCGAGGACGCGCCCTTTAAGGTATTTTTGACAGCAAATGTCGAAGAAAGGGCACAAAGACGACTAAAACAGTTGCATGGCAAAGGGATTGCTGGTATCCTTTCGCAAACTTTGGAAGAGGTTAAGAAGAGAGATGAGAGGGACGCAAGTCGCAAACATTCTCCTCTGAAGCCCTCAAAAGATGCATTAGTTATAGATACATCGAATCTGTCAATTAATGAAGTCGTTGCAAAAGTGATGGCGTTAGTTAAGACTTGAGCGGTCAAGTCTTTATTTTTTAATTAACCCGATATGATTTAAGCTTAAACCGACACAGCTTAATAATTACCGGTCAACATCGAGATAAATATGTCAGAATCATTTTCAGAGCTATTTGAAAATAGCGAAATACAACAAAACGTAAAACCTGGAGCCCTCTTAATGGGAACTGTAGTCAGCATGAATCGCGAAAAAGCGATCATCAATGTGGGGCTAAAGTCTGAAGGTTTTATTTCACTACACGAATTTAAAAATGCCAAAGGCGAGCTTGAGATCACTGAAGGTGATGTAGTCGAAGTCGCACTTGACTCCATTGATGATGGCTTAGGTCACACTCTTTTATCACGTGAAAAAGCGAAACGCATTAAGATGTGGCAAGAGCTTGAAAACGCGATGAACACTAAAGAAATGGTTAAAGGTATTGTTACAGGCTCAGTTAAGGGCGGCATGACAGTTGATATTGGAGTCATTAAAGCGTTCTTACCTGGCTCCCTAGTTGACGTAAGGCCCGTTAAAGATTTTGATTTCTTGTTAGGTCAAGAAATTGAGGCTCTTGTTATCAAGATGGACGAAGTTAGAAATAATATTGTTATTTCTAGAAAGGCTGTTATGCAGGAAGTTAACTCAGCTGATAGAGAAGCTTTAATAGAAAATCTTGATACCGGTAAAGAAGTTGAAGGTATCGTTAAAAACCTTGCTGATTATGGCGCATTTGTTGATCTTGGCGGCGTAGATGGGTTGCTTCACATTACAGATATATCTTGGCAGAGAGTTAACCACCCATCTGAGAAGCTATCAATAGGTGACAAGATAACAGTAAAAATCCTCAACTATGACAAAGAGAAGATGAGAGTTTCTTTGGGACTTAAGCAGTTAACACCAAGCCCTTGGGACAATATTTCAGAGCGCCTTCCTATGGGTAAAAAAGTTTCAGGTGTCGTTTCTAACCTAACTGATTATGGTGCATTCGTAAGGATTGAAGAGGGTGTTGAGGGACTTGTTCATGTGAGTGAAATGGACTGGACAAACGCTAACGCAAGACCTTCTAAGTTTGTTAAACTTGGTCAGGAAGTTGACGTTGTTGTGCTTGATGTACAAGAGTCTAAACATAGAATTTCTCTAAGCATGAAGCAAGCAAAAGAAAATCCTTGGGAGGCGTTTGAAGGATCGCACAATAAGGGTGATATGATTAATGTTACTGTTAAATCTATTACTGATTTTGGGCTATTTGTAGGCCTTTCGGGCGGAATTGATGGGCTTATCCATCTTGCCGATATCTCTTGGGAAAAAATGTCTGCGGATCAAGTTGTTTCAACTTATTCGAAAGGCCAGGAGCTTGATGTTGTAATTCTAAATATAGACGCTGAAAAAGAGCGAATTTCATTAGGAATTAAACAGTTAACTTCGGATAATTTCACCCAATTTGCTACTGCAAATCCTAAAGGTGCGATTGTTAAGGGTGTCATCCAAGAAGTTGATGCAAGGGGAGCTGTTGTCGAGTTAGCTGCTGGAATTACTGGCTATCTTAAAGCCTCAGAAATATCACAGGATAGAGTTGATGATGCCACAACCGTGTTGAAGCAGGGTGCAGAAGTGGAAGTCGCTATTACTCTTATTGATAAGAGAACACGAAAAGTAAATTTAAGTATGAAGGCTAAGGATTCAGTTCAAGAGAAAGCTGTCATGGATGACTACAACAGTCAATCGACTCAAACCTCTGGTTCAACACTTGGAGACCTTCTAAAAGAAGCAAAAGATAAATAATTAATTAAAGCTGCTATGCTATGGTGTAGCAGCTAATTTTATGAAAAAAATAGACCTTATTGAAGCATTATCAAAAGAAATTAGTATTTCCCGCGCAGAAGCTAAACATTCAGTTGAAATTATTCTTGAAGAAATTAGCTTAGCAGTAATTTCTGGTAAGGGTGTTGAAATAAGAGGTTTTGGCGGCTTTCAAAAACGACATCGTAAAGGCAGAATTGGGATTAACCCAAAGACTGGCCAAAAGACTGTTGTTGATGAAAAATTTGTTCCTTTTTTTAAGCCAGGAAAGCTTCTCAAAGAGGCTGTTAATAAAGGCTAATTTACGATTGATTAATGAACGTTAGTTCAGTATAATTTCTCGTTTTTATATGGGGCGTTAGCTCAGTTGGTAGAGCATCGGACTTTTAATCCGCTGGTCGAGCGTTCAAGTCGCTCACGC
>Ga0209251_1000522_pt1 | contig 34538 bp, 8 predicted proteins | sample SaaInlV_100m_DNA_6_FD_184665 | JGI IMG/M metagenome (GOLD analysis project Ga0209251, IMG submission 184665) | Marine microbial communities from expanding oxygen minimum zones in the Saanich Inlet - Saanich Inlet SI073_LV_10m_DNA (SPAdes) (version 2) | ecosystem: Environmental > Aquatic > Marine... | reverse complement strand
TCTAATGTATCAACTTCAGTATAACTAGTTAAGTAACCACTACTGTTATTGAAACTAATTACACCAGATGTATTGTCGTAACTAATATCACCGGTAGCACTAATGCCAGAGCGAGTAATAAAATTAGTTCCGCCGTTGTCAATCGAAATCTCACCAGTACTATTATTATAATTAATACCTGTGCCGCCACTTAAAGAACTTAAAGATATATAATTTGAATCGTTATTAAGTTCTGATACAGAAGATGCTAATACTTGATAGGTACTACCATCATTTGTAAATTCCCATTTATCATTTGTTTCATTCCATCGTAATACAACATTTGTTGATGTTCCTCTTTCAACTTCGATGCCTGCATTTTCTGTTGGAGCACTACTTACGTCACTATTTAATGTTACAATGTTATCTGCAACATTAAGTGTAGCAGTATTAACTGTAGTTGTAGTACCTGTTACTGATAGATTACCAGTAACAGTCATATCGCCAACTTGGATATTATTTGAAGTTGTTGCTCCGCGTCCAGTTACAGTATCTAATGTATCAACTTCTGTATATTCGGTTAGGTAACCGCTTGTGTTACTAAAGCTAATAACACCAGTTGTATTATTATAATTAATATCACCACTTGCACTAATTAACCCACGTACTTCTGCATTTGTGCGCTCAGTAAATGATATAACACCAGTACTATTATTATATGTAATATCACCACTTGCACTAATTAACCCACGCACTTCTGTATCTGTGCGCTCAGTGAAACTAAATACACCTGTTGCATTGTTATATGATAAATCACCAGTTACACTTAAATCCGGTAATGTAATAAAATTAGTGTCATTAGTAAAATCACTTAAATTGCTAGGAGTTGTATAACTGATTACACCTGTTGTACTATTATAAGAAAGATCTCCTCCTGCACTTATAGAGCCTCTTGCCCTTGTCTGTGTAAAATATTGGTTAGTAGATCCTTCTGTTAAATCATCTGTATCTTTTGCTGCAAAATTTGTATCAAAGTCAGTTGATGTGTAAGGATCTGCAGGTTCCCAATACTGATTTGCATTATCCCAAACAAGTATTTGTCCATTAGTTGCAGCACTTGTATAATTTACATCTGCTAAATCGTCAAGTGTTGCTAACGCTATTCTTGCATCAGCATCAGCATTTTTGTATGTGGTTACACTAATCACACCAGTTGAATTATCGTAGCTTGCATCTCCGGTTGCACTAATTAACCCACGTACTTCTGCATCTGTGCGCTCAGTGAAACTAAATTCACCACTAGAATTGTTATATGATAAATCGCCCCCTGCGCTTAGGTCAGCAAGTTTAATAAATCCTGCATTATTTGTTAAGTCTCCTAAATCATCAGGAGAAGTATAACTTATAATACCAGTTGTATTATCATAACTTAAATCACCGCCTGCACTAATTAGGCCACGTACTTCAGAATCTGTACGTTCAGTAAATGATATAACACCAGTTGAACTATCATAACTTATATCACCTAATGCACTTATTGCCGAACGTGCTCTAGTATTAGTAAAATATAAGTTTGTACCTTCAGATAAATTAGTAGTTGATTTATTTCCAAATGCGGTATCAAATCTTGCTTGTGTATAATAAAGGTTAGTTGACCCTTCAGCTAAGTCGTCTGTAGTAACTCCACTTAAATCTAAGTTAGCACCTGCTTGTAAATTAATACGTGCATCTACTCTATCATCTGTGTAATATAAATTTGTTGAACCTTCACTAAGAGCATCAGTATCATGATTTGAAATATTGCTAACTGTACCTGTTACATTACCTGTTAAATCACCTGCAAAGTTTGTACTTGCTGTAATTATAGTACCGTTAATTACTGTACCTGTAATTGCCGCAGCGGAAGTAGCACCAATAATAGTACCATCAATATTGCCGCCATTAACGTCAACTGTAGCAAATGTACTAGTACCAGTAGATGTTACATCACCTGTTAAATCACCAGTTACATCACCAGTTACATTACCAGTTAAATCACCTGTTACATCACCTGTTACATCACCAATTAGACTTGTATCAAGTGTTTTGTTCATTACAAACTTATCACCTGTTGCAGCGTATGTTAATGTAGCATCAGCTCCGTCAATTGTTAACCCTGCGCCATTAGCTGCTGCTGCATCAGCTGCTCCACTTGCAACTACAATATTAAGATCTTCGACTGTTAAGGTTGCCGTGTTTAATGTAGTAGTTGTGCCATTAACAGTTAAATTACCTGATACAATTAAATTATCGTCAACTGTAACATCTGTTCCAGTTCCTACTGCTGTAATAGTATCTGTAAGAATTTTATCAGTTAAGGTAATGGTATTAAATGTTACATCTTGATCAGTTGCGATGTTTTGTGCAATGCTAAATTCACCAGTAGCATTATTATATGTAATACCTGTGCCACCACTTAAATCTGTAAGAGTAATGTATCCAGTTGTATTATTAAAACTTATTTGACCATTTGCACTTTCGTAAGTAATATCACCTGTGCCGCTAAATAAATTTCGCACTTGTTGGTCAGTACGTTGTGTAAAGCTAATAACACCTGTACTATTATTATATGTAATATCACCACCTGCTGATAAATCAGTAAGTGTTATATAATTTGCATCGTTAGTTAATTCACTTACATTGTCAGCATCTGTTAATACAGTATCACTTCCTATTGTAATTGTGTATCCGTTAGCGAATGCAGCGGTATTACTATCAATGTCAACATTGAAGTCGCCCGACCCTACCTGCAGGCCTTTTTTGACCTTAAAATCACTAGTTGCCATCTGGTTCACTCTCCCCTAATTGGCTTATATTGTATTTATCGGTTACAATGTAATCATTGTTTTCGCTACTTTGTAAACCAATGTATTTGCCGTTGACGGTGTTGCCAGCAACTCAATATTTCCCCCTGAAACCTGTGTACTAAATGTTGCAAGTGCTGCGCTACCTGTAAATAAAACTGCATATTCTGTAGATTTAACACCAGCATTATTAGTACTATCATGTACAATTAACATTTCCTGTGCTTGATATTCTCCGTCTGTTGCATTATTAATTTGAATTAACACTTTAGCAGTTCTAAAATCTGCTACTGCCCATTCTGCAATTTTAACAGCATTTGTGCCACTTGATGTAGTTGTTTCAGTATCTAATGCAACATCTTGAACTTGCAACGGTGCTTTAGGTGTTGATGTTTGCACACCAACAAAATCAGAACTTCCGTCAACAAATAATGCATGAGTTTGTTGATTTGTTTCAACTCTAAAATCTACACTTGCTCCTGCATCATTAATAGTTACAGCACCTTCAATCGACGCACCTTGATCTACTGTTAATGGATTTTGTATATCAATAGTGCCAGTACCTGCTGCACGTAATTCTAAATTACTATTAGAAACTGTTGTTCCTATATAGCTGCTATTAATTTCGATATCGCCTACATCAAGTCTACCAAAACCTGTTTCAGTTAATTCGGCTGCCATTACGCCATTTGCAAAAAACTTAATAGTATCATTATCAGCGCCAGGAGTTGTTTCTGTGCTAATATATGTGTCTCCATCTACATCGCCAGTGTTTTGCAAACTAATCCAGTTAGCTCCATCATAGCCTTCATAATAATTGTTAGTTGTATTAAATCTAATTTGTCCTTGAACAGGAGTTGGTCGCTGTACAGTTGTACCTACTGGTACTTTTATTGCATCAGTGCCGTTGATATCAACACTAACGCCCGGAGTTAAAGTATTAACTCCTATTCTGTGCTCAACACCATCTACAAATAATGTGTCTGTATCAACTGTTAATTCGTCAAGCGTTAATGAATCAAGTGTAATACTATTTGACCATATCGGAACTGTTCCGTTACTTTTTAATACATACCCATTAGGTCCAATTCCTAACTTAGTTAAAGAATCACTATTTAAACTTAAATCATTAGCAGCATATAATATATCACCTGTTGTGTAACTATTTAAGTTTGTACCACCTTTTGTAATAGGCATTGAACGTGTATTGTTTTCCGGATTTAGATAGTAAGAACCTTGTTGACCATTAAGTGTACTAGCATCTAATTGGCCGCCATCTGCTGTACTAAGAACACTAATTTCACCGTCAGCTGTAATATCAAACTGTGATTTATTAAATGCTGCTACACCAAAATTAGTATAGGTAACACCTCCAGCAGTAGGATCAACAGGATCAACTTGTATTTCAAGTTCTCCAAAGTATTTTAATTCGCCGCCTTCGGTAACACTATCACCTACAATTGATATTGGATTATTTGTTGCAATAGTCATACTACGTACAGTTCTTTTATACGTTCCGTCACCGTATAATGCAGTATTTTGGTTAGCTGTACCTGTACCTAATCGTGTAGTCGAAATAATTCCACTAACAATATTAGTTGCATCAATATTTAAGCTATTTAAACTAGCATAATTATCTATATTTTGGCTAGATGTGTTTACTGTGCCAATAATTTTTACATTTTGTTCACGGAAACTTGTTGTACCAGAATTTTCTGCGGTAATGTCAACTACTGATTGTATTGTTCCGTTTACGCTTTCAATTGCGTCATTTCTTAGAGTATGAAGTGTAAATGAATTAGTTGTAATACTACCTACAAAATAAAAGTTACCGTCAAATAATCCTGTAGGCGGCGTTGATGAAATTAGTCTAATTCCTGTACCAGTAGCATATCCGTGACTAGGAAGAAATATTCTATTACCACTTGTGCTAACATTACGTACTCTAAATAAATGAGTTCCATTACTACTTGTTCCAAAGTCTACTTGACTTGCAGGAGATAAGGTATATGATGTATATACTTCAAACGTATCAGCATCTATTCTCTTTACAAAATATACTACACCATTTTCTAATCCGCCAATTTCAGTATTGCCGTTTGCATTATATTCTATAGGATCTCCGTTTATAAGACCGTGTGCTGTTTTAATAATTTCATTACTAGTGTAATCAATTTCATTTTCTACAGCATTGGCACTAAACGATGTTGTTGTAAATCCTGCTTGGTTAATATTTTGTGTAACTGCATTATTGTCTTCAATATATTCGTTGGTTGTAACACTTGCAACAAATTTCACATTGTTTCCAGTAAGATTAACATATAATCTATTTTCAACAGTTTGCACATCAACAGTAAATGCACTACCGCCTGATCTTCCTCCTAAGTTAGCATCACTTGCGCTAAGAGTATCGCCTGCTGTATATCCAGTACCGCCTCTAGTTAGATCAACTACAGTAACAACACCTGTTCCGTCAACTGTAATGTCAGCTTTTGCTCCACTACCGGTGCCACCTGTTAATGGTATATTTATATATGTACCTGTTGAGCCATACCCACTACCGCTAGGCAACGTATTTGTATTTGTAAATGTAGCAACACCTTCTCTATATTCTACAATTGTACCTTCTGCAAGTGTATTTGCTCCTGTTACATCTGTACCATTTACAAAATTATGTATTGTACTATCATCAGGATCATCAATTATTAAGAATTGACTTTCACTGTCATCTGATAAGAAATAATTGTCTTGTGCATCAACACTACCAGTTGTAGCTGTTGGATAAACACTCAACGCACCTGTTGTGCTTCCGCTAAGTGTATCTGCTACGTTTGTTGTAAACGTACCGCTAACATTTACAAGTGTAATGCTTGTACCTGAGCTTACTGCTGCTTTAACTTCACCTGTTGCTCCGCTATTTGCCTGCGTTATTGTTTCGCCTTTTACAACAGATGTAGCTGTATCAACTGTTAGAACTTCTTGAGTATATGCTTCAATAACATTGTCACCTGATAATACTTCGTCAGCAGGAATATTTTCAAATAAAGTTAATCTTTCTTCAAACTTATCTAAAGTAAAACTACTGTTTGTTCTAATAGGCGGTATTAGGTCACTGTTAATTTTACCAGAACTATTTAATTGTACAACAGCACCTGGAACACTTGAGGATGTAACTTGTTTATCTAAGAAATCTCCTAGTCTATTGTTCATAAATGTACGTTGTGCTAACTGTGTAGTTAAACGTCCGTGACTTGCTCCGCCTGGATCATTATCACCTAGCGTAACATCTGTAGATATAGCTTCAATAGTTACATCTGATAAACTTAGTTGTAAACTATCTAACTGAGCAATAGAAACTTTGTTTGTAAATGTAACATTACCTGTTCTATTTTGAGCTGTGATAAATTTACCAACTTTAAAATCACCTAGTTCTGTTGTTCCTGAAGTGTACACTCTTCCAGGTAAATCTTCATATTGTTCATAATCAGGAATACTCTGACCGCCATTAATTGGCATAGCGTTATAATCTGTACCAGACCCTGCATATTCCCAAGTATGTGCAGAACTATTAACAATAGACGGGCGATGTAAAAAACACTGGAAACCTGGTAACAATGCAATATTGTTAACTGATCCACCTGATAATGTTGAACGAATAAGTATTTTAGCACTATGTAAATTTGTTTTATCAGCAACACTAGATATAGAAATATTAGTATTACCATTAGCATCAACATTAATAGTACTACTCGCTGTAAATTTAACATAACTAGTAACACCCGAAACAACAACTTGGTTAATACTAACAATAAGAGTATTAGTACCGCTATCCCAACTATACACATACGCATTATTTGTGTTGCCACTAACTGTACCTGTAATTTCTTGACCTACTGTAAAGTTATACGAGCCTGCTGCTAATACTATAGTTTGATATATTGTATGAGCATTTTTAATTTCATTAATAAAAAATTCTTCGTCGCCTGATATAAATTTATGTGTACCAGATGATGTAGTGCCTAGTTCTGCTAAATTACTTAATTCTTGATCTTCATATAATTGAAATTCGTTAGTATTAATTAAACTTACATAATAATATGTTTCATCATATATACCAAATATATCTGCATTACCATTTGAATCATATCTTACTCTATCACCATTAGAAAATCCATGAGTAGTGATTACAAATTTATTATTTGTTACATCCACTGTAGAACTATTAGCACTAAATGTTTTAGTCGATGTACTTGTTTTATAGTCATCTGTAACATCATCTCCATTACTGTTTACAAATCTTGTAATATAATGCTCTGTTACAGCTCTGTCAAATCCAATTAAATCAAATGTTTGAAAAACACCGTCAACTCCATTCGTTGCAATAATACCTCTATCAAACTCAAATGCTTCGTTTCTAAAACCACTTGCTCTTAATGCATATGTACCAAAGTTTGTTGCAGAGTTTGTAATTGATAAGTACCCGCCACTCTGAGCATAAGAACCATTTTTACAAAAAATCTGGAAACAACTAACAATTTGTGAATATGCATTATTTGATACTCTATAACCAGTTCCTCCAAAAGATAGAATAGTAAATGCGTTACCGACAATACTTGGATTTTGCACTGGCGCTGCACCTGCAATAGGGTTTTCAGCTTCTAATTGATTAACAGGAGTATTTGGTGAAAAGACTTTTGATCCATCTACATTACATCCGTTACCACCTAAAAAACTAATAATAGAACAGTTTTGGACATAAGGAGAAATTGTAATAATTGTTTTTTGTACAGGTAACCCTGGATAAGAGTGTCTACTTACACCATGGTCGTCTGGGTCATCAAATCCGACTGCAAAGTTATATGTTCCTGTAGGTATTCCATTTGCATCTAATTTATCTCTAAATGTAAATCCGCTCATATAAGCAGCATTACGAATACGAAATATATCTTTTTGAACGTTTTGCGGACGTATAATTACAGAGCGCAACGCATCACCCATTATAGAAACGTTGTCCGGTACGATAATAGGATTGTCTTCTAAATATTCTCCAGTACCTATTTTAATAGATACAAGATTAACAGTAAAAGTTCCATAAACTATTGCACTAGCCTGTCCTACACCTAAATTTAAAATTGTAATTGTTTCGTCCCATAAGTCGTCGTGTGCTGTTTTTGAACTTGCACCGTCGTCGTAGGAATTATCTGTAGTTTGTGTAACAGTTGTTTGGAAAGGAGCATTAGCATTACCATCTTGATCATCAGTTAATGCAATATTTCTAATAATATCACCTGCAATGTGTTTTGCATACTCTAATGCAGCAACAGTTTGTGGTTTTTGATTATCAATTACTTCTTGTGTAGATGTTGTTCCTAAATAATATTTTTTACCAGCTTCGATAGATTTACTATTACCGCCAAATTTTAAATCGTATATTACTGCGTCAACAATATATCCTACATCTCTTTCACAAGTTGTACTGTTATAAGTAAAGCCGCTCCATATTCCGCCTGCATTTGCAACTTGATATGTAATATATGCTATAACTTCTTTTTGTATAAACGTTTTGTTTAATGTTAAAAGTTGAATCGCATCATTTTTTGTGTCAGTAACTGTAACTTTTGGCACATAAACATTTTCACTAGCAATTTCACATGCTTTCTTAATGCTTGCTACGGGTTTTATAAATCCATCATTACTGTCACTACCTGTAACACTATCAACATAAATCATGTTTGAAGTAAGGCCAGGATTCTCAAAACTTAGTGTTCCAGATCCGTCTGTAGTGATAACTTGTCCGGGCGCACCTGCTGTAGGTGGAAGTTTAAACTCATACGTGCTAGTAATACTTTCAGGTACTTTAATTATAACACTGTTAGTTCCGTTTGCACTAGCTTCTCTAATTGTAATAGAATCATTATCTTCTATTATAACAGGAACTTTAATATTCATTGCTGCATTTGCAACTTCAACAACATTAGATCCGTCTGCTTCTAATACAATTTTACCGTTTGCACCGCTTTCGTCAATGCTTACACTAGTGTCACCGTCGTGTATTTGTTTTGTAATTTCTCTAACTGAACTGTCAGATTTTTTCATAAACAGTTTACCATCAGCAGTATTAAGAGCTAATTGCCCTTCATCCATTTGTCCTGCTGTTGGTGCTCTACCTGCAACACTAGAGCGGAGATGTTTAATCTTACTTGCCATTTTTCAATCCTATATAGTATGGGTCAGGTCCTAAGACGCCCGGTGGTCAAAAGTTGTTATTGTATTTATTGCATTTAGAAAGTGCCTTCGTCAATTGTGTCTGTCCAAACTGGAACTCCGCTGCCGTCAGTTGTAAGTATTTGATTACTTGTTGATGCGTCTGCATCTCCTGCTGCTGCTGTAACTTGAACATCGTCTGTGCCGTTACCATATAGAATACCTTTTAATGTTAGTGTGCTTACACCTGTACCACCATGTTCAACTGCTAGGTCACCGCTTGTAACAATGCTGTTAACAGTTAAGTCTTGTACATATAAATCGTTAAACTCTGCATCGCCAGCATTACCGCTGAAGATTTCACTTGAGTTAGTCGAATCTGGTTTAAATGTAAATCTCCCTGATGATTCATCATAGCCAAAGAATCCAACCTTTGCATCTGTTCCGTTATGCCAACGGAATTCAATACCCTTATCTTTCGAATCGTTAATACTTGGAGCTGTATCACCACCTAAAGTAAACACAGGATCATCAATAGTAACTGTTGTACTATCAACTGTTGTAGTTGTACCTTGAACAGTTAAGTTACCAGCAATAGTTACTGTACCGCCAACTCCTGCTGTGTCAGGGTCAATTATTAATCCGCCTGTAGTAGTACCAATTGTAGTTCCGTTAATAGTAATATCATCAATATCTGCTTGACCTGTAACATTTAATGTACCATTAAGTCCTAATGTATTGCTACTAAATGTAAAGTTTGCAGAATCAATTAGTCTTCCGCCAGCACCAGCTGTTGGAACTCTATGTTCAGTTAAATCTTCAACAGTTACTTGTGCAAGCGTAGCAAGACTATCTACATCAATAGTACCGCTAACAGTTGTATTACCAGAAACAGCTAATACATTACTAATAAATGTTAAGTTACCGCTGTCTTCAATTTCGCCAGCATTACCTGCAAGTACAACTCGGCCATCTGTTAAATCACTTATTTTTGCTGTAGCAAACGTACTGCCACTCTGTACATTTAAAGTTGTACTAATATCTAAAGCACCAGTAATATTTGTCGAATCTTGTAATTCAATTGTGCCTGATCCATTAGTTCTTAATTCTAAATCAGTTGCACTTACTGTAGTTTGAATTACGTTTGTATCAATTAATATATCGCCAACATCGACTCTATTTGAATAAGTTGTATCGTTATATAGATCCATCAATGTAGATGAACTTGGCATGTGAACCATTAGTCCGTTATTATGCGAACTCATAGTAGTATCACCTAAGTAAATTGAATTACCATTTAAGTATAGATCATTCCAACGTAAATCTTCAGTACCTAAGTCATATGTATTTGATGCACTTGGAACAATATGGCTATCAACTCTACCATTAAAAGTAATTGTTTGTGAAGTAGTTGTACCTAAATCAACGTTACCATTAAGTTGTGTATTACCTGTAATTGTTGCTGCGGCGTCAACAGTTAACAACGAGCTACCAAATGTAAGCTGTGCGCTATCTTCTACTTCTCCATTAGCGCCTGCAATTAAAATGCGATCCTCTGTTAAATCGCCAACAGCTAGAGTTGGAAAACTAGATCCTGATGATGATTCTAATTGTGGTACAGTAAGTGTTGTACCATCAAAAGTAAATCCAGAATCGTCAACTAATGCACCGTCTGTTCCGACAAACATAACACGACCTGCTGTTAAATCTGAAACAATTGCACTTGCTAATGTAGTTTCACCTGTTACGCCTAATGTACCTGCAATTGCTGTATCACCACTTGCAGACGCTACTGTTAGCTTGTTAGCACCAACTACAAAGGTTGTACCGTCATATGTTAAGTTACTACTACCACTTAGTCTGCCGCCTGTACTAGGAACAACAATTTGATTGATTGTTAAATCTTCAACAGTTGCTTCAGCTAGTGTTGCTAGTCCGTCTATATCAACAGTACCACTTACTGTAGCATCTCCTGTAATATTTGTACTATCAAGTAATTCAATTGCGCCTGTACCTGCAACACTTAATTCTAAATTTGCGTTAGAAGCAGTTGTTCTAATTTGGTTACCACTAATTGTAATATCATCTAATTCAATAGTATTAGAACCAAATATTGTACCGTTTATAGTAAGTGTTCCGTCAACTAGTAAATCGTTTGTTACACTTGCTATTGCAAGAGCAGTACTAGGCTTAAATGTATCTGCTGCTGCATCATAAATTAGTGCTTGTCCGTCTACTATTCCTGATGTATCAACATCAATTAAGTCATTTATTTCTGGAGTTACATTTTCAAATTCTGTACCAAGTGTACCGGCATATGTATATGCAGCTCTTTCAGGAGTTATATAGTTACTTGAATCATAACGTGCTGATGTTGTAACTCTAAAGTCGTCAATGTTACCATTTATATAACCTTCTAAACCATTTGCTGCTGCTGGGTTACCACCAATATTCCAATCTGTAGCTGTTAATTCTCTAGTGTAAGCTGAACTTGCACTTATTGTACCGTTGATGTGTCTATATAGTGTACCGCCTGTTCTTGTAAAACTTACATAATACCATGTATTTGGAGTTAATGATGTCGATGTTAAAATATTTCCAGTACTGTCAGTTACGCCAAGCGAGCCACTAATTTGAAACGATGTAGTATCATCTGCAGAGTAAATATACCCCGATACACTACTATCATGATACACCCAAAAATCAATTGTAAAATCACTAGTACCAATTGCTGTTCGTGTTACATTTAGATAAGAATTAGTACCGTTACCTAAATAACTACCAGTTCCGAATTTTTTAACTGTTTGTGTAATTTTTGCATCGCCATTAGCAGTAATTGTCCCAGCAATATTACTTTCATCTAAGAATGTTGTAGCATCTTCACTACCATTACTAGGAATTAACAATAATGTGTTTCCGTATGCAGTATCACCAAACGATCCGCCATAGCGTAAATATTGTCCTGGTTTAATATTTGATATTGAAACGTCACCAATACCATCAACACTTGCTGCCGCTAAGTCAGTTGTAAAATCAGCTGTTTTATATGTTGTAACACTAAACACACCTGTACCGCTATCAAACGATAAGTCACCGCCTGCACTTACTGCTGCACGTACTCTAGTATCAGTATAATATTTGTTTGTACCTTCGCTTAAATCAGATGTGCTGTGGTTGCTTATATCACTTACAGTGCCAGTAACATCGCCAGTTAAGTCACCTATAAATGTTGCAGCAACAAACGTTTCTGTTCCTACAGTCCATCTATTATTTGTTTCGTCCCATAGCAATGTAACATTAGTGTCGTCACCACGTTCAATCTCAAGACCTGCATCTTCAGTTGCACTACCTGTTGCATTTGAATTTAATTTAATTGTATTATCAGCTAAATTAATTTCTTCTGTGTTTACAGTTGTTGTAGATCCACTTACGGTTAAGTTGCCACTAATAACAACATTGCCACTTGCTGTAACTGTAGCTGCTGTAATGTCGTCTGTTGATAATGTACCAGCTACAGTAACATTATTAAACTCAACATCATCAGACGTTCCTACTGCTTGACCAATACTAATTACACCTGTTGTATTATTATATGTTACACCTGTGCCACCGCTTAAATCAGCGTAAGTAATATAAGCAGAGCCGGTATTGTCAAATCCTATTTCACCTGTTGTACTATTATATGTTATCGGTGCTGCTGCTGCACTAATTAACCCACGTACTTCTGCATCTGTGCGCTCAGTAAATGATATAACACCAGTTGTATTATTATAACTAATATCACCGCTTGCACTAATTTTTGCTCTTACTTCAGCAGCACTTGGACCTGTATAAGTAAATGCACCAGTAGCAGTGTCATATGTCATACTTCCGTCGCCGCCAGCATCAGTTAAAGTAATTGCTTGCCTTGCTCTAGCTTGTGTAAAGTATTCATTAGTAGATCCTTCTGATAAATCATCAGTTGATTTATTACCAAAATCAGTATTAAAATCAGATGTTTTGTATGTAGTTACACTAAACAAGCCTGTTGCACTATTATATGTTAAGTCGCCGCCTGCACTAAAGTTGCCTCTAATGTCTGCTGCACTCGGACCTGTATACGTAAGTGCACCAGTTGAATTATTATATGCAAAAGATCCAAAACCTCCTGCATCAGTAGCACTTATACTAGTTCTTGCTCTAGCTTGTGTAAAGTATTGATTAGTAGAACCTTCTGATAAATCGTCGGTATCAAAATTGCTAATGTCACTTACTTGTCCTGTTATATTTCCAGTTACAGCAGCATAAACTCTGTTAAACTGTGCATCACCTAGTGTTCCAGTAAACACTTCTGAAGTGTTAGTAGCATTTGGTATAAAGCTAAAGCGTCCTGTACCTTCATCTAATCCAAAAAATCCTACTTTTGCAGATGTATCCCAATGTAAAAATTCTATACCTCTGTCTTTACCGTCACTTGCACTTAGGCCACTTACCCCAACTCTTAGTACTGGATCTTCTGTAGTAGTTACAGTTGATTCAACTGTTGTTGTAGTACCTTGTACAGTTAAGTTACCTGCAATTAATATATCGTTACTAATAGTCACATCATCAATATATGCATTTGCAAAATAGTTTGTTGTACTACCTAAATCAATTGCGCTGTCTGTGTTAGGTATTAAATCTCCTAGTAGTGTCGAGTTAACAAAACTAACAGTATCACTTGCTGCGTTATCACCTAATACAACATTTCCGTTAAGTGTTGTTATGCCACTTACAGTTAATGTACCGTTTATATCTGTAGTTGTTAAATTACTATCACCGGTTACATTTAACTCACCGCCGATTGTTGCATCTGTACTAGTTTCAAATGTACTACCAACTACACTTACTGAACCTGTTCCTGCTGCACGGAGTTCTAAATCTGTATTTGTGTTATATGTTTCAATAAAGTTATCGTCAATACGTAGTTGATCAGTTTCAAAAATTGCTGCACTAATTGTACCGCTTGCTGTAATATCTACACCGCTTAATTGATCATATGTTACCGTGCCACTTGCTGTAATATTACCAGCAACAACTAAGTTACGACCTACTGTTGCATCTCTAGTAATATCTATATCGTTGCTAACTGTTAAATCATTTCCAATTGTTACATCATCTGGTAAGCTAACAGCAATTTTATTATCGCTAACTGTTACAGTAATTTCATCAGTAGTTCCTTCAACAGTTAATTGTTCAGTTAATAAGTCAATAGTAGTTGAATTTGATCCGTCTGTAATGTCTAATGTTTCTACTAATGCTGATGTTGAAACACCTGTAACTCTACCGTATTCATCTACAGTTAACACAGGTATAGAAGTTGCACTTCCATAAGTACCTGACGGATCAACACTTAATGCATCTAACGCATATGTAACTTCATTGTTTGAAATTGCGCTTGAAAGACCAGTGCCGCCTGTAAATGTTATAGTTTCGCCGCCTGCTACTACATCAGTATTAGTCCCGTCACTTAACCCTATACTTGTAGTTATTGACTGCGTTGTTACTGTTGTAATACGCCCTTGTGCATCAACAGTAATAACTGGAATTGAAGTTGTAGAACCGTATGTTGCTGCTGTTACACCTGAGTTAGGTAATGACAGTACAGGAGTACTACTTTCGCCACTACCGCCTGTTACAGTTATATGTCCAGCTGTAGCACTAATTGATTCAATATAATCACCAGTTGTATCTGTACCTAATGCTACACTGTTTGCACCTATTGTAAGTGCAACGTTTGATACGTCTGCGCTTCCATCGATACTAAACGATCCAGTTACGTCACCTGTAGCGAAAGTTATTGTTCTAGAATTTTCCCAAGCACTTGCAGTATCAGCATTACCTGTTACGTCACCTGTTACGTCTCCTGTAACATCTCCTGTAACATCTCCTGTAAATGTTGCATCAGTTCCATCAGTGCCATTTTCTAATATTTTACTAGTGCCATTGCTTGCAAATACATCACCAATTATACTACCTAAAAGTTTATTAACACCTAAACTTACTGGTTTATTAAACGCAATATGTTGACCTACATGATTCCATACTAAAGTAGCTTCACCGTCAGTACCCAAGTCAATAGTTAGACCTGCACCGTTTGCTGTTGAACTATCAGTTGTTCCTTTTGCAACAGTTATGTTAATATCATCTACATCAAGTGTTGTACTATTAATAGTAGTTGTGTTGCCATTTACTGTTAGATTGCCTGTAATAACAACATTACCACTTGCTGTAACTGTAGATGCAGTAATGTCATCAGTATTTAAAGTACCACTTGCTGTTATGTTATTAAATGTAACATTGTCAGTGGTTCCAACAGCCTGTCCAATTGCAAGTGTAGGTGTAGCACCTTCACCTGTATTGTTTGTTATAGTTACGCCAGTACCAGCAACTAATGATTCTACGTAATCACCAGTTGTATCTGTTCCTAATACTAAGTTACCTGGATTAAATGTAGTTGTAAGACTAACATTTCCTGACCCATCAAAAGTAACAGTATCTGAAGTTACATCACCTGTTAAATTAAACGATCTTGCTGTAGCAAGAATTGTTGCAGTGTCAGCATTACCAGTAACATCGCCAGTTACATCACCTGTAAATGTTGCATCAGATCCGTCAGTTCCGTTTTCAAGTACTTTACTAGTGCCATTACTTGCAAATACATCACCAGTTAAATTGCCAACAACGTTACCAACTACTGCACCAGTGTGTACGCCAACAGTATCACCTGTAATATCTCCAGTTGCATCTATTGTTGTAAAATTACCTGCTGCTGCTGTTGTTGCACCTATTACACTATTATTAATTGCAACGCCATCAATAGTGCCGCCGTTAACGTCAATTGTAGTAAATGTACTTGTGCCTGTAGATGTTACATCACCAGTTACATCACCTGTTAAATCACCAGTTACATCACCAGTTACATCACCTGTTAAATCACCAGTTACATCACCTGTGAACGTTGCATTGGTACCATCTGTACCATTTTCTAGTATCTTGCTTGTGCCGTTGTTTGCATAAACATCACCAATTAAATCACCAGTTATATCGCCTGTAACTGCACCTTCAAATGTTGCTGCTTTTACAGTTTGATATACAGGTGTTCCTGCTGCATCTTTAAATTCAAATTTGTCTGTAGTTTCATTCCAAAGTATTTGTACGTCAACAACAGAGCCTCTGTTAATAAGTAAACCTGCATCTTGTGTAGGAGCAGTACCTGAGCCTAAATTACTATTAAGTTCAATTTGATTATCAGCAAGTTTAATTTCTTCTGTGTTGACTGTTGTAGTTGTACCACTTACTGTTAAGTCGCCACTAATAACAACGTTACCGCTTGCTGTAACTGTAGCTGCTGTAATGTCGTCTGTTGATAATGTACCAGCTACAGTAACATTATTAAACTCAACATCATCAGTTGTACCTACTGCTTGGCCTATTGTAATTGTAGGAGTTGCACTTTCACCACTGTTGTTTGTTAGAGTTACGCCAGTACCTGCAACTAGTGATTCAACATAGTCACCAACTGTGTCTGTTCCTAAAGCAACACTATTAGCTTGTATTACACTATTAAGAACAACATTTCCAGTGCCGTCAAAACTTACTGCACTTGCAACAACATCACCAGTTATACTAAAATTTCTTGCAGTTTCTAATGCAGTTGCAGTATCAGCATTACCTTCTACATCACCAACAACATTACCTGTTAGTACTGCATCTGTGCCATCAGTTCCGTTATCAAGTATACGTGTTCCATCTGTTGCAAGTACATCACCTGTTAAGTCGCCTTGTATCTCTGCTGTTACTATGTTGTTTATTGCATCAACAAGCAAAGTGCTGTCGTCACCGAACACACTACCTTGTACATCACCTAAATGATATCCTGTTGTATCACCTGTTAAATCACCAGTCACGTTACCTGTTAAATCACCAGTTACGTCACCTGTAACATCTCCTGTAAATGTTGCATCAGTTCCATCAGTGCCACTATCTAAAACAGTAGTACCTCCAGTGGCCTTAACGTCACCTTTAAAGAATGCATTTGTACCGTCGGTGCCACTATCTAAAACTGTCTGTCCACCTGTAGATTTAACATCACCTGTTAATGAACCGGCAAATACTGTAGATGTAATTATACCACCTGCAGGATTATATGATAATCCGTTATCAACTTCTAATCCGTTTACACCTGTTGAAGCACTATCAGCAAAAACAAGATATACGTTTTCGTTTGCAGTTGCATTTGATGTTATAGTAACTTCAGTTGCACTATCAGCATTACCAACTAAATCAGCTGTAATAGTACCTGCTGTAAAATCTCCACTTGCATCTCTAGATACAATTGTACTAGCAGTATTAGATGCAGTTGCATTTGAAACTATTTCATATTGAACTGCCTCGCCTGCTGATTGAGCAACACTTAGACCAACACCGCTTACAGTAATATCTTCAGCATAATTACCTGTTGTGTCAGTACCTAAAAGAACTGCATTTTCTCCGACTGTAGCTGTCAATGTAACATTTGCACTACCGTCAATTGCTACACTACCTTCTAAGTCTCCACCTAGTGTAATTGTTCTTGCAGTTCCCCACGATCCTGCTGTACCAGTTACGTTACCAGTTACGTTACCTGTAACATCGCCAACTAAGTCAGCATGTACTGTTCCAAATTGAGCATCCCCAGCATTTCCACTAAAAACTTCTGAATTGTTAACTGCTTCAGGTATGTAAGTAAATCTGCCACTACTATTATCAAATCCAAAAAATCCTCTTTTTGATGCAGATCCGTTATGCCAAAGGAATTCACTACCTCTATCTTTACTATCATTTGCTAGTAAACTACTTACACCTAAACGTATAACTGGATCTTCTATTGTCATTACAGTTGTATCAACTGTTGTTGTAGATCCGCTTACTGTTAAATTTCCGTCTACAAATAAATCATTACCAACTGTTAAATTAGTTCCAATTTCTACTGTACTTGGAAGACCTATTGTTACTTTATTATCTGATACAACAACTTCTGTTTCGTTTGCTGTGCCTTCGAATGTAAGCGTGTCTGTAAGTAAACTAACAGTGTCATTGTTTGTTCCGTCAGTTATGCTTAATTGTGTAGCAACATTAATTTCTTCTGCAAATGTAAGTCTGCCATAGTTATCTACAGTAAAGCTAGGTATAGCAGTTGCACTACCATATGTACCTGTACTTACACTTGTTGTGTTTAAACCTATAGATACATTAGCACTTTCTAATCCACTTCCTGATAACACAAGTGTTGCATTTCCGTCATCTGTTATTGTTTCTACGTAGTTACCAGTGGTGTCATCACCTAACACAATTGAATTTAATTCTATAGTTGTAGTTAATACTGCATTTGCTGATCCGTCAAATGTTGCTGTACCAGTAACGTCACCTTGTAAAGTAATATTTCTTGCTGTTGCAAGTGCTGTTGCAGTATCTGCGTTACCAACTAAGTCGCCTGTAAACGTTGTAAAAGTTGCATCAGTACCGTTAAGTGTAGTAATATATCCTTCACTCCAGTATGCAGATGTAGAACCTATATTGAGCGTGTTATTACTTGATGGTACTACGTCAGATGCTAATCTAGCAGTTAATGTAATAGTGTCTGAAGGTGCATCACCTAATTCTGTATTTCCTGATACTGTTAATGTAGGTGTTGTTATACCACCTTGTGATATTTCTAAACCTGTTGAAACAAATCTAGCAACTTCAGTACTGCTTATTTCTGCAAGTATAGCATTACCTGAATCAAGTACAATGTTTGTTGCACTTTCTAAAGTCGGAGTACCTGTACCGTCACTTATAAAACTTTCGGCTGTAACAGTACCGTTTACTTCAAATGTTGTACCGTCCCAAGTTACATCACTACTGGTTGTTAACTCGCCGTTAGCTGATGCAATTACAATCCCTTCGTCTGTTAAATCACTAACTTCTAATGATGTAACTTTAACTGCATTTAATATATCTATAATACCAGAACCACTTGCTGCTAATTCTAAATTAGCATTAGTATTAAATGTTTCGATTCTATTTCCGTTAAATGCAATTTGATCTAAAGTTAAATTACCATTAGGATCAATAGTTACATTTTCACCAATATTAGTAGCGCCACCGCCACCGCCAATAGTTGTTGTGCCGCCACCGCCTGCACCTATATCTAAGTCTTCGCCCGGTGGAGTTGTAATTTCTGTACCACTGTCGCCTCCGCCAATAGTAATTCCACCTATTTGTGTACCACCAGAAGATGTTGGACCAAATGTTCCTGTGTATACTGCTCCTACAACATATACAACTTTTGATGCAGTTAGGACACTTGGTAGATTATCTCCTATAAAATGTACTGTACCTGCTTGATAGTCAAAAAACCATTCGTCACTATTACCAGCACCAACAGCAAATAATTGTGTACCTGTACTAGTTGGATTAGCTGCGCTAGGGCTATCAGCATATACCTTGACATTATAAGTAGCACCAAATTCTGTAGGTATCCAATCAGTACTTCCAGTTAACCATGTGCGTCTAGCACTTGCTGTTCCGTCTTCGACACATTCTACAGCATTAGCACCTAAATATACTGTTACCGGATTTGAAGTTGTAGTAGGTATCGTTGCAGGTATATCAGCGCTATCTCCCCATATCTTATCACTTCTTATAAGTAAAGGACTTGCTATGGCTTCGTTTGTAGCACCTTTGTTAGATTCAACATCTGACTTGCTAACTCCGTACCCTATCTTTTTCCAAAGGTAGTCAATTTTTTGTATATCGCTTATAGCCATTTAATTATACGCCTTCTAATACTGACAAACTGCTAACACTTTGCCCTGCTGTTAATGCTATTCTAACTAACACAACATTACCAGTTGTGCTTGTAGTACTTACTGTTCCTAAAGTCATTTGATAGTTTCCACTTAAACTAGTACCTGTTTCGATTATATTTGCTGGTCCGTCTGCAACTCCGTCACTACTGTTGCCTCCCGTACCTGAACCTGGTGTACCTGATCCACCATATGGAGTGCTACAATCTAACCAACCATTTAGGCCGCTGGTTGTATCTGTATCACTACCTGGTAATGCTAACCACATACCTGCAATGCCGCTTGATGAAATATTAATTCTAAACTTACTTACTGCACTTCTTCTAAACGCCATTGTAAAATATTGTGTTCCTGTATCAGCACTTCTATCAGGGCCTACCGGTAAATATGAGCTATAATTTTCTACATTATGCTCTAACACACCTAAACGTATAGTTGCTTCTTGCGTACCTTCTACTCCAGGATCAGCTGATTCTGTGTACGGATTATTTGTATAGAAATTTGTGCTATTAACATATGCTGGATTATCAGTTGTTGCTGCATTAAAATCAAATATTCTTACAGCATCATCAGTGTGTGTAGATCCTAAGCTGTTTGAAACACTAATTGCAATTTCACTTATTCCAGTTTGTGCAGCAGTATGTACAGCAATTTTTTCACTTTGTGCTTGGTAATCACCGTAGCCATTAACATTTAACCCTCTTGTGCGCAATTGTTCAACTGTACGAACTGAGCTAGATGTAATATTAATATCAACTGGTCCTATTGAATAAGGTGTACCATTACCTGTATTTGCATTTGGTATGCCGCCTGTTAAAAATGTTGTTGCTCCGTCAATTAATGCATATGAATATGACTGAGGTGATGTAATAGCACTTTGACTTGTTCCTTCAAGATTTGTTCCACTTTCTACAGTAAACGGACTTGATGTATCCATATATGTTTGACCAATCCAATCATCTATTGTAACACCTGATAACGTTATTACTGGAGATCCAGCATTATAATATGGAACTCCGCTAATATATCTATAAGTACCTGCTGTTTTTTCTGATATTGTTCCTTCAGTTACAATAGGTGTATCAGTCATTGTATCTTTAACAAATTCTACCAAGTTTGTATCTCCTGTAGCAGTATGGCTTAATTGAAATGTGTTTATTCCTACGCTTGTACTATTTGTTGCTTTTTTAACTCTAGCTTTAAATCCTGAATATAATGCAGGATGGTATATACTACTACTAAAACTTGTATCACTTCCGCTTGCATTTAATAAATTGTAATCTGATTCTTCTGTTAAGTCAAGAGCACCTACATGCGCTGTATCGTCTCCTGATGATAAAGTTATACTACCATCGTTAGCACCATTTACTTTTGCGTGTAGTGTACCTGCACTAGCATCGTACGCAAATGTTGGTATAATACTACTTTCGATAAATCCAGTTGTTGCAGTATTTCTTTGAACATCGTCGCCAGCAGTTAATGTACTAGATCCATTTGAATTATCAGTAGCGCCTGCTGCTAGTTTTGGACTTGAACCACTTGGTATTGCTAAAGAAATTGTTTTTGTATTTAAACCTTGCGGTGCTGCAATGTTTGGGTCATATACTTTTAAGGTTGTAGTTGTCGACATTGGAAATAATGCAGGTGTTGCTGTTGTATGTGTTAACAATTGCAATGTTAAAGTATCTGATCCTGTTCCAGTAGCAGTGCCGCCAGCCCATGTATGCTGTAATCTACTTCCTGCTACACCGCCAGCTGCTGCATCACTTGCAATACTATCATTTGAACTACCGTCGCCCCAATTCATAGAATAAGTTACATCTGCCATTGAAGTGTTTGTAGTTAAGTTTTCTAGATATAAACTATCGCCTTCAATAACATACTTTTCATTGCCAGTTAATGCACTTCCTCCAGTTGATGCATTATAAAGACTAAATGCCATTACAGGATCTGCTGTGTAAATTACGATGTAATCAGTATTAGTTGCGGTTGCTTCACTACCGTATCCTGTACCAGAATTATTAAAAGCACGTACTACAACTGTATAAGGTGATCCTGCATTACTTGTATAAGTGTGGCTCGGTGTGTTATCTGAAGTAGCTGATGTTGTATTACCATCACCCCAGTCAATATCATATCTATTGGAATTGCCATCAACTGTTAGACTAAGAGTGACAGTTGTTCCTTCACCTCCAGCTTGTGGTGATGCACTAAATGTTACACCTCTAACAAATGTATCGTTTGCTACATTAAACATTGTTTCGTTAAGTTGATCTAATGCTTCTGCAATGTTACCACTTGCTGATAACTCTTTGTAAGCACCATCTGCAAATCCGCCATCTGACGGTGCACCAACTACTATTTGATTACCAATTTGTGAACCACTTAATGAAGATACTTGGCTATCAACATATGCTTTTACACTTTGTTGTGTAGGTATAGCTGTTGCACTATCGCTTACTAAATCATCTTCATCTAAAATTGCATCAACTTCTGTAGTATTTTCAATGTTAAATTTACCAATAACTTCTACGGCGCCAGTTCCTGCTGCTTTTAATTCTAATGCTGCATTTGTAGTATTAGTTGCAATTGTGTTATCAGTAATTGTAATAGACGGAGTAATAATATCTCCATCTACATTAATATTTGATCCAACTGTAACTGTTTGAGTTGTTTCAAGTGTTGAAGCTGTTATAGCTGCTGCATCAATGTCAGCTGTAGTTAATGTGCCTGTTATGTTGGTAGCAGTAAGTAAATCAATAGTACCTGATCCATTAACCGAAAGTTCTAAATTACTATCTGATTCAGTTGTTGTAATTAAGTTGCCATCAATCTTAATATTGTCTAATAGAAGTGTACCTGCATTAAGCTGTGCAGCATATAAATCCATCATAGTATCACTATCTGGCATGTGTACCATCATACCGCCACTATGTTGACTCATCGTTACATTACCTAAGTAAATTGAATTACCGCTTAGATATAAATCACGCCATCTTTTTAAATCAGTACCTAAGTCGTATGTTACATCATCATTAGGTATTAAATGTGAGTCAAACTCACCAGCAATTGTTATTCCGTCTGAATCGCCATCGCCTATTGTAATGTTGCCACCGATAACAACATTACCTGTTGCATTAATATCTACTGCATCAATATTGCCAAATTTTACATTACCTAGTGTGCCTGCAAATACTTCTGATGAGTTTGTAGCATCTGAAATAAAGGTAAATTTTTCATCTGTTCTATCAAATCCAAAAAATCCAACTTTTGCATCAGTGCCAGTGTGCCAGCGGAATTCAACACCTTTATCTTTAGTGTCATCAGTTGCAGGAGCAGTGTCGCCTCCTAGTGTAAGTATAGGATCGTCTAATGTTGTTACTGTACTATTAATTGTAGTTGTAGTACCCATAACTTGCAAGTCGCCTTGTATAGTTAGTGTACCTGCAGAACCAGCTGGTGTTGGATCAATTACAAGTGTTCCTGATGATGTACTAATAGTATTTCCATCAATTGTAATATTATCTACTACTACTGCTGTAGTTGTAAGTGTAGTTCCGTCAAATGTTAAGTTTGCATTATCTTCAATTTCAGATGCACCCATTAGCAACACACGACCGTTTGTCAAACTTTCTAAGTTTAGTCCTGCTAGTGTTGCTGTGCCGTCTACGTGTAAGTCGCCTGCTACAAGCATATCGCCTGTTGCTTGTTGAACTGTAAAGTTGCCTGCACCAATATTAAATTCAGTACCGTCAAAAGTTAAGTTTGCATCATCCTCAATTGCACCGTTTGTACCTGCAATTACAATTCTATTGTCTGTCAAGTCGCTTACTATTGCACTTGCAAGTGTTGCTTCGCCTGTAACACCTAAATCACTTTGTAAAGTTGTATTGCCAGTAACATCTAAAAGTCCTGCAACATTTAATGTTCCTCCTGCCCCAGATGGATTAGGATCGATAGTAATATCAGTGCTTGCTCCAATTGTACTTCCGTCTATATCAATGTTATCAATAGACGCATTACCAGTTACAGTAAATGTGCCAGTAACATCTGTATCAGCTAAAGTAGATGTTCCTGTAACATCTAGTGTACCACCTATAGCAGTATTACCGGTTGCTTGAGCAATTGTAAATTCAGTTAAGTTTGGTCCAAAACCTAAATCACCAGTAGCGCCAATTTGCATACGTACTGACCCAGCAGTATAAAAATCTAATTCGTCATTGTCAGTACCTGGCGACGATTCGGCAATAATCTTTGTGTCTTGATCAACATCTTTTACACCGCCTAATGATGCCCAAGCAGTTCCGTCATATCCTTCAAATGCTGTATCAGTAGAGTTGAAACGCATTTGTCCAGTTACTGGTGTAGGACGTTCTGCTGTTGTACCTACTGGAATTTGTAAAGAGCTTGTAGTACCAATAATCATATCAGTACCGTCAAATGTTAATGATGCACTGTCTTCTATTGCACCCGATGTACCAGCAAGAACGATTCTGTTTGCAGTTAGATCTGATATTGTTGCACTACTTAAAGTTGTTTCTTGTGCGTCTAATACTTGTAATGTAGTATCACCTGTTACATCTAATGTATCAGATACTGTTACTGCGCCTGTTATATTTGTATCTGATAATAATTCAACAGTTCCTGTTCCTGCTGCAATTATTTCAACAGGTGAGTTTGTAGAAGTAGTTGCAATTCTATTTCCAGTTATTAATATATCTTCGCCAACTAATCTATCAGCATATACTTCGCCTGCTGTAATGTTTACTTCGTTTCCAGTTGCATCAACAACTTTAAATCCGCCATTTTCTTCTTTAAGTTGAATACCACCTAGATGAATTTGTCCAGCAACATATAACTTACGCCAATTTTTTGTAGCACTACCTAAATCATATGTTTCGTTTGCATTTGGAATTAAATGACTTTCAAAATCAGCAGCAACAGTAATGCCATCTGTGTCTGCATCACCAATTGTAATGTTACCACCGATTGTAACGTCACCACTTATATCGACGTTACCTGTAACATCTAATGTAGTGCCGTCGAATGTTAAGTTGCCGCTATCTTCGATTGCACCCGATGTACCTGCAAGCACTATTCTACCTGCTGTTAAGTCTGATACTGTTACACTGCTTAGTGTTGTTTCTTGTGCATCTAAAACTTGTAGGGTAGTATCGCCTGTTACATCCAATGTTCCTGTTGTGTTTATATTACCTGTTGTGTCTGCAACAGTAAATGCACCGTCAACATCAATGCCTCCATCTAATGATGCTAGGCCTGCAACGTCTAGTGCATCATTAAGTGTGGTAACACCTGTTACTTCTAATGTACCGCTAACCGTTGCATCGCCTGTTATGTTTGTATCAGTCTGTAATTCAATTGTACCTGTACCAGCTGCGTCTAGTTCTAATGGGCTGTTTGTATTAACAGTTTCAATTCTGTTACCGTTAATTTGTACATCTTCAACGTTTAACTGCCCAATGTCAACTAATGATGCATATAATTTATTCCAAGGTTTTGTTGTACTACCTAGATCATATTTGTCAGCTTCGTCAGGAATAAGATTAGATTCAAAGTCAGCTGCTACTGTAATTGCATCTGTGTCTGCATCACCAATTGTAATGTTACCGCCAATATTAACATTGCCGGTTACATCTAAATTCCCTGCAAGATTTGTGTCACCTGTTACAGTTAAAGTTTGTCCAACAGTTACAGTTCCGCTTACTTCGGTGTCTGCACTTAAATTAATATTTGATGTTCCGGAAGGAGTAAGATTTATATCTCCTGCAATAGTAGAAATACTATTACCTGCTAATCTAAGATTTCCTGTTTCAATTTTAAATGGATCAACTGTACTTGTGTTAACACCACTTACAAAATTAATACCTGTAAGAGTAGTTACATCAAATGTACCACCTTGGAAAGTTGTATTACCAGTTTGTTGATCAACTGTAAAGTGTGCGCCAATTCTAAAATCGCCTCGTTGGTCAACTGTTGAATAATATATTCTACCGCCGTTTGTTTCAGTAATTTCGTTTGCTTGTACAACAGCAGTATCGTCATTATCTAATCTCTTGCCAACACCGATGTAACCAAAGTTATGAGATACCATTCTTAAACTTGTATCTGGTCCGTCGGCAATTAACCCAAAGTTACCATATACGTTTGCTGATGCAATTGAACGCATTTCAGCAGCAAACTCTTTTCTGTCATAACGTAAAATACTTGTAGCAGTAGCACCACCGTCAAAAACAATCGAGTCTGGAGTGAAATCAAATCCTTCTAGATCATCGTTGCGCCCGTTTTGTACAAGAGTAGTTCCGTTCTCAACTGCATCAACTGTCATTGTTACAACAGTTGATCCATCAGTAGATGTAAATGTTGCAACGTCACCTGCTGCTATTGTTCCTACCACTCCGCCTAGTGTAATACGTGTCTTACCAACACCGCCGCGGCCTGTAGTTCCTGTGATACCTTTAATTGCTTCATGCGCAAAGTATGTAAAACAATTTAACCATTCAACTCTTGCACCATTAGTCATAATTAAACCAGACGAATTAGGAACAATAAATGTTACACTGTCAAATAGCATTGCAGGTTCTATTGAGCCTGGTGAAATACTTGCACCGTCAACTAATGCACCGCGTCCTGCATCGCCTGCATCAAATCCATACACATCGTCAGCTCCATTAGTACCAAGTCTTACACTTGAACCAAAGTTAGCAACAGTAATATCTTTAATATATGCTGATCGTATTGAAACACTTGCTGTTGGTTTGTAACGTATAGCATACCCAGTATCATTAGTACTGTTGTATTCCATTTCACGAATTGTTAAACTTTCAATAACAACACCGCCATCAACACGGAAACAGTCTAAATCTCTAGTAGCTGCACTAGGTTTAATTTGTGTTGCACGTAATCCTTCACCAGCAACAGAAACATTTTCTGGTACGTCTAACGGAAATGTTTCTGTAAATGTACCTGCACTAATTCGAACTGTATCTCCTGAATTTGCTTGTGTTAGTGCATGTTTAATAGTTGCAAATGCATCGTTAGGAAGACTGCCACTGTTAGTATCATTACCGTTTACTGTTACATAAATGATATTGCCTTCTGGCATATTTAAATCTATACCTTTAGCAAGTATTCTGCCAGTGCCGGCTGCATCAAGTTCTAAATCTGCATTTGTATTTAAAGTTCTAATTCTGTTGCCGTCAAGTTCTATTTCGTCTACAACAATACTGTGTGCATCAATAACACTTGCTTCAAAATCAGTTCTATTACCGTCTTCACTTATAATTACAAGTCCGCCTGAACCATTGTCTTGCATTTGTAATCCACCTAAGTAGATTGTACTACCACTTACATATAATGAACGCCATCTTTTCGAATCGGCTCCTAAGTCATAAGTATTATCATCACTTGGTATAAGGTGACTTTCAAAATCTGCTGCAACAGTAATACTATCAGTGTCGGCATCACCAATTGTAATATTACCGCCTAATGTTAAATTACCAGTAATTTCAGTATCGCCAGTAACAACAAGTGTAGTGCCGTCAAATGTTAAGTTAGCACTATCTTCTAGTTCTCCATCTGTGCCTGCTAGTAATACTCTACCTGCTGTTAAATCACTCACAGTCAAGCTAGGAGCTACAACATCACTTAGTATGTCTATAATGCCAGTGCCAGCAGCAAGTAATTCTAAATTTGCATTAGAGTCATAAGTTTCAATTCTATTGCCATTAATTGCAATTGCAGAAAGTTTTAAATTTCCGTTTGGGTCGACTTCAACATTTTCACCAATAGTAGTTGTGCCGCCTCCGCCACCAATTTGTGTATTACCACTATCGTCAATTACAATATCGTCGTCGCCAATAGTAGTTGTGCCACCAGTACCTGCACCAATTTTTAAATCTTCATATGGTAAACTAACAATTTCAGTTCCACCTGGTCCAGCACCAACAATAACTTGTCCAAATTGAGACCCGTTTGAACCTGCAGGACCAAATGCACCTTCATATACAGCACCTTCAACATATATAACTTTTCCGCTAATGCCTGAAGGTAAATTAGTACCAATGAAATTTATAATACCTGCTTGATAATCAAAGAACCATTCATCGTTGTTACCTGAACCGGCAGCAAATATTTTTGTTCCGGTTGTAGCTGGATTAGCTGCGCCTGCACTATCAATGTATACGTTTACTTGATATGTAGCACCAAACTGTGGAGGTATCCAGTTTTCGTATCCTGTTTTCCAAGTTCTGTTTGGAGTTGCAGTTGCATCAGCAGTACATTCTGCTGTATATAGTGCTACAGGAGCAGCGGCTACTAAGGGCTTTGTGTCAGGTATATTAGCACTATCTCCCCAAAGTTGGTCTGCACGTAAAAGTAATCCACTTCCAATGCTTTCGTTTACCGCAGTCTTAATACTATTGACGTCAGTTTTCGCTACACCGTAACCTACTTTTTTCCAAAGCCAGTCAATTTTTTGTATGTCACTTATTGCCATTTACTTTACCTTACGAAATTGAAAGTGCTGTAACACTTTCGCCTGCTGCTAATGCTATTCTTACTAACACAACATTACCTGTTGCATCTGTCATGTTTGCTGTACCTAGTGTCATTGAAAACGATCCACTTAGTGATTGCCCTGGAATTATTCTTTCACCTGGGTTTACTGCACACCCATTTGTGTTTGTAGGTGATCCTGATGCACCTGGAAGTCCTACACCATTATAAACTCCTGCACACTCTAACCAGCCGTTGATTGTACTGCTACCATCAATTCCTGATCCAGGAGCAGCAATGAAAACACCTGTTACACCTGTTGAACTTGTAATATTAATATTAAAGTTTGCAACAACTTGGCGTCTAAATGCCATTGTAAAATATTGTGTACCTGTGTCGCTACTTCTGTCTGGTCCTGCCGGTAGTACTACACTAAAATCATCAGTGTTATGTTCTAGCACACCGTACCTTATTGTTGCTTCTTGTGTTCCAGCTACGCCAGGATCTGCTGATTCAGTATATACGCTATTTGTATAAAAGTTTGTTGAACTATTGTATGCAGGAGTGTTTGTTGTATCTGCGTTAAAGTCAAATATTCTTACAGCATCGTCACTAAAGCCTGTACCTAAACTTGCACTTACGTCAATTGCAGTTTCATCTATTCCTGATTGCGATGCACTATGGACTTGAATTACTTCTGGTAAGCTAACATATGAACTATATCCATTAACATTACGGACTCTATATCTTAGTTGCTCTGAAACTCTTGTATTGCTTGCATTAATATTAACAACTAAATCTCCAAAGGAATATGCTCCGCCTACACCTGTATCTGCATTAGGTATGCCTCCTGTTAACATTGAAGTTGTTCCATCTACATCGCTATAATCAAAGTTTTGCTCTACGATACCGCTACCACTTCCTTCAGTGTCTGTTCCGCTTGTAACTTCTACAACATCAGATATGTTTGCATATGTTTGACCAACTAAGTTAGTTGCTGTTGTTCCACTAAGTGTTAAACTTGCACCTGTGTTGTAATGAGGTACTCCGCTAACATAACGAAGTGTTCCAGCTACATTTTCTGTTAGTGCGCCGCCTGTTGCAGTAGGATTAGTAGTGATATCGTCTTTAACAAACACTACCGTGTTTGTATCACCTGTAGCATCATGGCTAAGTTGAAAACTGTTAATGCCTTTTGGAGTAGATGTATTAGATTTACTTACACGAGCTTTAAACCCGCTGTATAATCCTGGATGATATATACTAGAAGAAAAACTTGTAGAACTACCACCTGCATTTAGCAAGTTATAGTCTTGTTCATCTGTAATTGTTACACTGTCTGTTGTACCTGTGTTATCAGCTGCACTTAATCCTATTGCTCCGTCAGCTGTACCGTTGACTATAGCACTTAATGTTCCTGCTGCTGCATTATATGCAAATGTACTTGTAGCACTAGTCTGAATATTACCAGCTGCACTTTCTATTCTAGATACATTGTCACCTGCATTTAATCCAGATGTACCGCTTGTGTTGTCAGTTGCACTAGCTGCAAGTTTAGGACTTGTACCTTGTGTGCCTGTGATACTAATAGTTTTTGTGCTTAGTCCTTGCGGAGCAGCAATATTTGGATCATAAACTTTTAAGCTAGTAGTTGTCGACAAAGGGAATATACCAGGTGTAGCAGTTGTATGTGTTAGCAAGGTAAGTGTTAAGGTATCATTACCAGTGCCTGTGTTTGTAGCAGCGCCCCAAGTATGTTGCAATCTGCTTCCTGATACTCCGCCTGGATCGCTATCACTAGCAATGCTGTCTAGTGACGAACCGTCACCCCAGTTCATTGAATAGGTAACAGCAGCCATTGTTGTGTTTGTTGTTATGTTTTGTAAGTATAAGCTATCACCTTCGATAACGTATTTGTCATTACCGGTAATAGCACTGCCACCTGATGCTGCTCTGTAAAGGCCAAATGCCATAACAGGATCTGCTGTATAAATTATTACATAATCTTCCTGAGTAGCACTAGCTTCGCTACCATAACCAGTACCATTATTATTATACGCACGTACAATTACAGTATATGGTGACCCTGCATTACTTGTATACGTGTGACTAGGTGTACTATCAGTAGTGTTTGTTGTTACATCACCATCACCCCATGTAATATCGTATCTATTTGAATTACCGTCCACTGTTAAGTTTAATGTAACTGTTAACCCTTCACCGCCTGCTAACGGTGATCCAGTAAATGAAACGCTTCTTACAAAAGTGTTGTTAGCAACATTACGCATTGTTTCGTTAAGTTGATCAAAGGCTTCGGCTATATCTTCTGTAGGATCTAATCCAACATACGCTCCATCAGTATATGTTCCGTCTGATGGTGTTCCAACAACAATTTGATCACCTATCAAAGATGAAACAGTGTTGCCTATGTTTGTATCTACATATGCTTTTACACTTTGCTGTGTAGCCAATGCCGTTGCACTATTGCTTACAAGATCATCTTCGTCTAAAATAGTATCAATTGATGTACCTGCATTAACTCTAAAGTTGCCTTGTACTTGTATTTGTCCTGTACCGGCTGCGGAAAATATTAAATCACTATTACTTGCTGTAGTTTGAATAATGTTACCGTCAATAAGAATGTCATCATCTATAGTAACTGATCCTATAGATAAGTCAGCTTGTACAATAACTTTTCCAGTACCAGCAGTTTTAATAAAAAGATCGCTGTTTGACTGTGTTGTTTGTAAGGTGTCTCCGGTAATTAATAAGTTTGCATCAATTAATGCACTTTCGGCTTCTGTTAATCCGCCAAGTTCGCCTACAAGTTCTCCTCCGGGCAATTGGAATACTTGTAAACTTCCGTCGCCAGAGTCTTTTAATTCAATGTTACCTAGTACAATAGATTGTCCTGATAGATATATGTCTCGCCATCTTTTGTCCATAGAACCTAAGTCATATGTTTCTGTAGTATCTGGAAGTATATGACTTGCTATATCTGCATTAATTGTAATACTATCTGTATCTGCATCGCCTAATGTTAAATTACCGTCAGCAGTAATACTTCCAGTAGCATGTATGTCACCTGTTACTTCTACGTTACCATTTAAATTAATAAAATCTGTAGCTGTAGCAGGTGCAACATTAACATCACCTACTGTTGTTGTAATTAAACTGTTATTTAGAGAAAGATCATCTACAAGTAAAGAACCTGAACGAATGTCGGTTGCATTAATTGTTCCTGTAACGTCTAGTTCATATCCAGGTGAACCGTTTATAATACCAATTTTAGGATTAGCTGGGTCTGATGTTACATCAAAGTAAATTAAATTACTATTAATAGCTAGGTCCTCATCACGTAAGAGATTACTCTTAAGTAACGGACCTGAAATTCTTCCTACGTTGGCCACATCAGCTCCTCAATAAACGGCGATCCTGTCGCTCCAACCACCTTACATTGCGGGTTGACCACAGTTTGACCTGCAACTTAGACCAACTACGTTGCATTAATAGTATTTATCCAATCAAAAAAATAAGGGCTAATTAGCCCTTATTTCAAAATCATTGCTTTAAAGTAGTTTAAATGCACTATTTGTCAAAATTATGTAGTACTGTTATGTCTTTTCCAGTAGGAGGAGCAGTTCCAAAATCTAAATACCAGCCTGCTACTTTGCCTGCCGGATTTTGTACTAACGTGTAGTTTGTTGTAGGAATTTGAAATACATTTTCAATATAAACAAAAATACTTCTTGGATTATTTGCAAAACTTGTTGGATTTTCTGTGTCTTGATTATCTAATGGTCCAAAGATTGTTTCAATATCGTCTGCTCCAGTAAACGTTTGTTGATTAATAGCTGTTGCTGTACCCATACGTATCTTTTTCCAACTGCCACCTTGATAAAATTCTAATTTACCGTCAATAGGATCACCTGGTGATGATTGTATAAGATAGCGCATCATGCCTTCTTCTGGTACAAGAGGTCTAGTTGCAGTATCTCCTCTTGGCACTCTAACACTTTTAGGAGTATCTAATACAATTTCATCATTAATGCCTTTGACAATAATGCCTCTACCTTGTAAAATTTTTGTGTTAGTATGTTGCTTCTTATAAAATTTCATTTTAGATATCCACGTAGCTTAGTGTTGCAACTAAATTATTAGGTGATCCACTTAAAACTTGCATACTGTCGCCTGCTTCTAACACAAGTTTTTCTGTATCCATTACAAATGTTTCTCCAGCTGATATAGGTAATGCATTGATTACCATATTAGACGGACCAAGTGAGCCACCACTTTCAACTAAATGAGCAGTAAGTGTTGTTTCACCTGCTGTATCATCTGCTGGATCTGCGTTTGCTGTATTTGTAAAAATTACTGTTGTAATAACGTATGTCTTATCAGCAGGAACTAGAAGCAATGTTGATGCGCTGCTTGTTAAACTTAGATTTGCTAATGCCATTTCTTATTTTCCTTAAAATATTAATGCAAACAATGCAGCAGTTTTTCTACTTACAAGGTCGCCTTGTCTAGTTGGTGTTATAAATTTTAGTCCTGTATCTTTTACATCAGCTTCGTCATGATATATTTTTGAACCTGCAGATGGAGCAACAGGTGCACCAGCACCATTTTCATCTATATGTAACGAATCCGGTATACGAACACTACCGCCTGCTGTGCCGACTAGAACTAAGTCGTCGCCGCTATTTGTTGAAGAAATTGTGCTTCCTTCAAATTTAAGATCATACATAAATGCTTCTGCTGCACCTACAACTAAACGATTAAATCCGTCTACTTGTAATCTACACACACTCGGTACTGCTGTATTGTCAAAATCTTCAGCTGCTAATAATGTATCACCTTGTCTAATTTGTGTAGGAGGATTTTGTCCTGAAAACTGCGTTACATAATCAACTACCCATTTACTATTAGGTATATCGTCATCATCTACAACATAGTTTTCATAGTCAGCGGCCGCTGCACGTAACGGATTGTTACCTGCATCAAACTGAATTGCTCCGCCGCCGCTGTCTATGCTATTTGTTTGAATACCAGCAATGCTTGAAAGTCCATTGCTGTCTACTTTTTTAAAACTAAATGCGCCTAATCCCTGTGTACCAGTTACGTCATCTTCGTATGGTGCTGATTCGTCCCATACCATCATAGCATCAGGTAAACTGCCTCTTACAATTTGTAATCCTGACCACTGCTGAACTCCTGCTCCAGGCGTAACACCTGCACCAGTTTCTCCGTAGTTAACTCTAACAATGCGATCTTCTACATCTAGTTCTGTTGTATTCAATGTTGTTTGTTCACCTTGGACTAACAAATCACCTGTTATAATAACTTGCCCTACATCTACGCCTGTGTTTAACGTAATGTTACCGCCTGGCTGTACTGCAATTTTATAATTACTATTAGGTATATCAAGTATTTTAGTCATTAGTTATTCCTATAAACAAACTTAGCTAAATGCGTCTACTGCTGCACCTTCATCACTGGCTGCTGGATGTACACCTGCTGCCCAACGAACTTTACCAACATCTTCTGTTCCGCCTTCATACTGAATTTTTCTACCGTATAAACGTGTAACTTGTACTGTTGACGAATCATCTAAAACAGCATCAATTCGCATTTCACCAGCAGCTAATGCTCCGTTAGCTTTGTTTACTAATGTTAAAACTTCCGTTGTTGAGCCATTTGTGACTGTAAATTTATTTGATGATCTTTGGTTTACAATCCATGCATCAGATGTTGCTTCTGATCCACCTGTAAAAAAGTGACGAGTTACTTTAATTGATCCTGCATCATTGCCAAAATATCTCTTATTTAATGGTCTTCCCATTTGTTTCTCCTTTAAAAACGTTCTAGGTTTACGCAGTAGGTCAATTCTGCATAAGTCCGTATCATACGGCACGATTATCGACACTAGTATTTATCAAATAAGAAAAAAGCCTGACACAGTTAAGTATCAGACTTTTAATAAAAGTGATAGGTTGGACTTAATGATTACCAACAACCTCCTAGTAGCTCATGCCAAATTCGGAGGAGCCTAGCATCGGATAGTTACTTCCAAAAACATATCTTTGTATCTCTACAATCATATGTTGCCACTACAGCTACTAGCCAAGTTGTGTCACTACGCAACACC
>Ga0209251_1000520_pt1 | contig 34563 bp, 32 predicted proteins | sample SaaInlV_100m_DNA_6_FD_184665 | JGI IMG/M metagenome (GOLD analysis project Ga0209251, IMG submission 184665) | Marine microbial communities from expanding oxygen minimum zones in the Saanich Inlet - Saanich Inlet SI073_LV_10m_DNA (SPAdes) (version 2) | ecosystem: Environmental > Aquatic > Marine... | reverse complement strand
TCCCACGTTGTAAAATATATTTCATCAGCACACCTCATCGACTGTATCACATTTGTATCACATTGCGCTCCCGACACTTGAGAGATTTCTGCTCTTGCCGGAAACTTTATGATTAATGTCAGTATCTTATGAGGGGTTAAGGAATCGTTAAGAAATGCCAAAATCCCATACTTAGAAACTTTTTATTGAGAGCTTTGTAAGCAAAAAAAGGCGATACCCGAAGGTACCGCCATAACATTGAAAATTTCTGGGAGGAAGAATTTTCAAACCAAACAAATGTTCAGGGAGGAAGCATCTGTTACGTATAATATGCCTGAAATTCTGCGATGCAGCAATCACCAATATTGCATTTCCGCCATGCAAAATATGCATAAGTAACTGCAATACATGTATTAAATATACGGCAACGAGTCAGGTTACTGATTAATAACTTATCACTTTATAAACAAAGAATGTCTCGCACATGCCAGCATGCGCTTGAGATTAGGTGGCTAGGCTCTCTGTTTGGGAGGGGAGTGAGCCTAGACGCACAACTAAGATAGCTAATTTTTCTTCTTAATAATCGGGGTTCTACTGAATGATCGGCTTATTAGTTCGGACAAACTTGAAAAGGTTAGCACCTCGATAATAACCCAAGACATATCTTGAGCTTTACACCGACATTTCATTTAACTCATGATGAAGCCAACCAAGTTGTGGCCGCTACTGTTTGTGCAGTTGAAACAATTTTACCATCCCAACCGGGAGCATGAGATGACAAATATCAAAGCACCGTTCAATCGTGATGAGTATGATCACCGTCTTTCCAAAACTCGTGCGGCCATGGCCAATGCAGGTCTTGATGCATTGTTTGTCACAGACCCGTCCAATCAGGCATGGCTAACCGGATATGACGGCTGGTCTTTCTATGTCCACCAGGGAGTTATCCTAACAATGGAAGGCGAACCCATTTGGTGGGGCCGCTATATGGATATGTTAGGCGGACGCCGGACTTGTTGGATGGATCATTCCAATATCCTTGGGTATGGCGATCACTTTATTCAATCCACCGTCGTGCACCCGATGCAAGACCTGGCTGAACAGTTGCAATCACGCGGCTTCGGTGCAGCACGGATTGGCGTGGAAATGGAGAACTACTACTATTCTGCCAAAGCTCATGCAGTTCTAACCGCAGAACTGCCAAACGCTATGGTGCTGGATGCAACAGCTTTAGTTAATTGGCAGCGCCTTATTAAATCTGACGCCGAATTGGGCTTCATTCGCAAGGCAGCACGTATTTCTGAAAAGGTGGTAGCTACGGCGATTGAACTGGCAGCTCCAGGGGTGCGAAAAAATGATTTAGTGGCAAACATTATGAAGGCAGGTATCGAGGGTGTCGGTGATGACTGGGGTGATTATCCAGCTATTGTACCTCTGACACCATCTGGCTTGGACGCCACTGCTGCACATCTGACTTGGGACGGCTCGCTCATGCGGCAAGGTGAGGCCACATTCTTTGAACTTTCCGGCTGCTATCGCCGATATCACGCACCGCTATGTCGAACCATCTTCCTTGGCAAACCGTCTGCTGACATGCTGCGCGCCGAAGAGGCACAGCTTGAAGGAATAGCAGCTGGTTTGGAGGCAGCACGTGCAGGCAACCGCACCTGCGATATAGCAAATGCATTTTTGCAAATCCTTGAGAAGTACGGCGTCCAACGATCTGGCCGAATGGGGTACTCTATCGGCCTAAGTTATCCCCCAGACTGGGGTGAGCGTACGGCATCAATCCGTACTGAAGACACCACTACCTTGGAGCCCGGAATGGTTTTTCACTTTATGCCCGCACTTTGGATGGACAGTTGGGGGTTGGAGACCACCGAAACTATCCTGATCCGCAAAAATGGCGCGGCAGAACCGCTGTGCAATATGGAACGCAAGTTGTTCGTGAAAGGGTAAGGAATGCTGGACGAAACCAAGCAAATCCTGTCCGACCTAGTTGCATTTCCTACGGTTTCGGTCGACAGTAATCTTGATATGCTGGCTTATCTCGCAACTCGTTTGGAAAGCTGCGGAGCAACTGTTGAACTATTCCACGATGATACAGGCAAAAAGGCCAACTTGTTTGCGACAATCGGGCCAGATGTTGCTGGGGGCGTAATCCTATCAGGCCATAGCGATGTTGTGCCAGTTACTGATCAGGATTGGAGCACTGATCCCTTTTTGATGGATGAACGTGACGGGCGGCTTTACGGTCGCGGGACGTGCGATATGAAGGGTTTTATTGCCGCAGCCATTGCTATGGCACCGACCTTCTCCCAAAGAGTTACTAATACACCCATCCATTTTGCTTTTACCTATGACGAAGAAATCGGGTGTATCGGCGCACAGCATCTGGTGACAAATTTAAAACAAAAAAATATCAGACCGCGTATCGCAATTATCGGCGAACCAACATCGATGCAGATCATTGAAGGACACAAAGGGTGCTATGAGTACAGCACACGGTTTCAGGGTCTTGAGGGACATGGATCCACTCCGGATCTTGGGGTAAATGCAGCAGAGTATGCCGTGCGTTATGTTGCACGTCTTTTGGAGTTAAAAGAAACACTTACCAAGATGGCCCCCGCATCAAGTCGATTTGAACCGCCTTGGACCACGGTAAACATTGGCGCGATCCACGGTGGCAGCGCCCACAACGTCATTGCACCAAAGGCACAAGTCGACTGGGAAATGCGTCCCGTGAAGCACAGTGACGCACTTTATGTGAAAGACGCTTTGCAGTCCTATTGCGCAAACGAACTCCTACCCGCCATGCGCCGGGTATCCTCAAACGCTCAGATTGAAACTGAAGTGGTTGGCGAAGTCGCAGGCCTGATCCCTCAAAATGATAATGAAGCCCGCACATTACTGATGGAACTGACTGGTGCAAACAGTTCAGACCTTGTCCCCTTTGGAACTGAAGCAGGCCTGTTCCAATCCTTGGGAATGGATGTCGTGATCTGCGGTCCTGGTTCAATTGAACAGGCCCACAAAGCTGACGAATTTATTGCAATCGAGCAAGTAACAGAGTGCTTAGGTTTACTTGAAAGGCTTAGTAACTGGCGTTCCGTCAATTAGCAGTATGATTGTGACTAAATTTAAATACCATTAGTCACGCAAAACAGTCATGCAACTACTGTCCCACGCAACCCAAATCAGGTTATCACCAATTGATTGTCCAGTGTCCGCATCCAAAAAAGCTCTTAGTTTGGCACTGTCATTTTGTTCAATAAGTATATCAACTGCCATACGACTGCCAAGAAAAATTTTGTTGGTAATCCGACCTTGAACGACGTTTGCCCGCTTGGGTTGGGATTCATGTAATTCCAGCTTTTCCAGTCGAATAGATGCTGTGATATCAGCACCTTCGGTAGGTATACCTGACGGCGCATTTCCACGGAGTGTATGACCAAACCAGTCCATCACAACTGTACTTCCCTCTACCCCACACATTTTGCCCGAAAGTAAATTGGTCTCTCCAATAAATTCAGCGACAAAACGGCTGGCAGGCTGGAAATAGAGCTCTTCTGGGGTGCCATCTTGTTCAATACGACCATGGTTCATTACCACGATCCGATCAGACATTGTTAGTGCCTCCTCCTGATCGTGCGTCACGAAAAAAAAGGTTTTGTTTGTCTGACGTTGAATAGACTTCAGTTCACGCTGAACTTGGCCGCGCAGCTTGGCATCCAAGGCTCCAAGCGGTTCGTCCAGTAGCAAAAGTGCAGGGTCAGGTGCCAAAGCACGTGCAAGCGCAACTCGCTGCCGCTGACCGCCTGACAACTGTCCAGGATAGCGATGACCATAGCCACCAAGCTCCAAGAATGACATAATTTCGTCTAATCGCTTTTTGATTTCAGCTTTGCGCATCCCTTTAAGCTCCAGCGCAAATGCAATGTTTTGCAGTACAGTCATATGCGGAAACAGCGCATAGTCCTGAAAAACCATGTTCACATGACGCTTTTCTGGTGGGTAGTTGGTTATGTCCTCACCATCAAGAATAATTGATCCTGTATCCGGCTTTTCAAAACCGCCAAGTATTCGCAAGGTTGTAGATTTTCCGCAGCCTGAAGGACCCAAGAACGTCACAAATTCGCCTTCTGCAATATCCAGTGACAGTTGCTCCAACGCTATTGCATCGCCAAAGCGCTTAGAAATTCCATCTATATGGACAAGAAGAGACGTCATACTTGGCTTTCCTTACTATTTTGGCGAGTGAAGCGTTCGGCCCAGATACCGATTGCGGCGGTCAACACGAGAGCGGCAGTTGCGATCGCATTAATCTCGGGGGACATGCCCGACCTTAGCATTGCAAAAATCAAAACTGGGAGGGTCGGCTCATACCCACCCAGAAAGAAAGACCGGACAAAGTCATCAAAACTGAGCAGTAGGCAAAACACGCTAGCACCGAGTATAGCAGGTACAAGATAGGGTAGCGTGACGCGCATAAACGCAATTAGAGCATCTGCGCCGAGATCGCGCGCCGCTTCAATCTGGCTTTTGGGCAACGTGGAAAGCCGGGCCATTACAACAAGCGATACAAACGGCACATTATGAACAGCGTGCGCCCAGACAATCGCCCCTATTCCCGGTTCTATACCCAGCCACCGCGCATAAATACGAAAAGCGATAGCGGAAATGATGCCAGGCACCAGTGCTGGCAGTACCATTAAACCAAACATAACGGCCCGTCCCCAGAATTTACGGCCTTCTAAGAGCACCGCGATCCAAGTTCCAACAACCACTGAGATCAGCGTCGACAGCGCTGCAATTAGAACGGAATATCCAAAAGTGTATAGAACCTCTGCGTCAGAAAAAACGCCTGCGTACCAATCAAGTGTCCAAGACTGAATTGGAAAACCGATGAACTTACTATCCTTGAATCCCATGACGATCATTAAAATCAACGGTACAAAAACGTACACAACAAGGGCCCAATAACAACAGGCTAGCGCAACTCGGTTACCACGGTTCATGCCGTATCTCCTTTGCGTAGAGCTTTCATAAGGCGTTGGAACACACCAGTAATTGCCAGTGCCCCTGCAAACATAATCACAGCAAAGGCGGCACCAGTTGGCCACTCATCGCCTGCAACGTGGAAAAAACCAGCAATCGTTTCAGCGAAAACCGTGGTCGATGGCCCCCCTAAAAGGACGGGCGTCGCGTAAAAGCCGGTTGAAATCAAAAAGACTAGCGTACATCCTGAAGAGATACCTTCTAAGGTCAAAGGCAACGTTACTCGACGGAAACGGGTCCAGGCACCTGCGCCAAGATCTGCGGCAGCTTCATTATAGCTCTTTGGAAGTTTTTCTAGAGCAGAATAGAGCGGTAATAACATGTAAAGTGCTGTAAGGTAGACAATGCCTACACCCATTGAAAAACTGGTATACATGAACGGGATCGGGCGATCGATAAGGCCGACCCATTTAAGAACCTGATTAAGTGCCCCCGTATTACCTAACAGGATCATAATCGCATATGTGCGCACGATTTCACCCACCCAAAATGGGATTAGCAAAAGCAACAGCATAAGCATTCGATTCTTGCGACTGACGTGTCGGGCAAGAAAATAAGCAACAGGATATGTGATGATCAGTGTGCAAAAAGTAAAAACTGCTGCAAAGGTTAACGTACGAAAGAACGGCTGCCAAAAGATGCGATCTCCTAAAAACCGCATGTAATTATCAAATGTAAACGTATGTGCGGTTCCTGGAGCCACAGGATAGGCATCAAGTAGGGACACGTGCAGCATTTGGAGCATTGGGCCAAGATGCTGGGTCAACAGCCATAGGACGGGAAACGCAACAAGGATGAAGAACTGTCTGCGCGGTGATACAGTGACAATCGCGACCAAGCCTTGATAAGGTCTCCAATTGACGACACGGCCCCAGAACGGACGACCGCCACCCCATGCACTACTGTCATCATCGTCTTTTTGGACAGACGCGTCATAGGTCATCTTACAGATATCCTTTTGCCTAAAATAAAGTATGGCCCGCCACTTAGCGGCGGGCCACAAGTTAATAAAGGTCAGGCTGCTTTCACGGCCTCAACCGCTGGATCAACCAGACCATACTTCATCTCGTTCGCCTCTGCGCGGAAGAATTGGAGATTTTCTAGTTGTTCTTCGGGGAAGGATGTTGATGCCTTTTCAAGGTCAGTCAGATAGTTTGTCGCATCCTTGTAGGTCGAGATAAAGCCGGAGGCCTTGGTCATCGCAGCACCGATTTCAGGCGAAGCAAGAATTGCGTTTAGAAAAGTATACGCATTGTCAACGTTTGGCGCGTTATTAGCCACGTTGTAGGTATAGACAAAACCATAAGAGCCTTCGTTAGGGATAGTCATAGCAAGCGGAAAGCCATCGTTAATGAGCGCCGCAGCCGGTCCATTCCAGCTATGGCCTAACGCGATGTCTTGATTGACGAACATCTGCTGCACTTCTGCCCCACTGTCATAGTATTTGCGAACAAGCGGTTTCTTATCGATCAGATACTGCTTGGCCTCGTTCACAATGGCGGCAGCTTTTTCTGGATCATCCATATAGGCGACCATATTACCATCATAGCCCATTTTAAGCATAATGATCGACATCATATCCTGAATAATATAAGCTGTTTGGCCCGCATATTTATCAGAAAATAGAGTATCCCAAGTCATCGCTTCTTCTTCCGAAACAAGATCCGTATTGTAGGATAAAACTTCCATACCCGAGAGGATTGGCGCACCCCATTTTTCACCATTGATAGTCGACCAATCACTTTCGGAGAAGCTTGGGTTGATATTGCCCCAGTTGCTAAGGCGATCGGTATCCAGAGGGGCCAGCAATTTATTATCAATAAATTGAAGGAAACGGTGACCTGCGACAGTCATGATATCAACAGTCGGATTGGGCTGTTCTGCAGCGAGCAAATTATACTGTTTTCCCTGATCATCAACTAGTCGGATATTCACCTTGATACCAGTATCAGCCTCGAACTGCTCTTTAAAGCTTTGGGGAACAAAGTCGTTATAAGTCCAAATATTGACCTCCCCACTGCCTTGGGCCGAGGTACGGCGCAAATACGCGGGACTTGCCAATGCGACACTAGCCATCGCGGTCGTGCCAATAAACCGGCGACGATTTAGGATTAGTTTAGTCATTTTAGCTTCTCCTTGTTGGTTCGTTTAGTGTTTTTCCGTACACCCTATAGTTTACAGTCTAGGGTCATCTGTCCATCATAACAGTCCGGTACGGGCGGAATGTTGCAGATCGTCAAGGCTATATTGTTCCAATCGAAGCGCCTTGAGTAAAGCATTTTCACGAGCGAAATCTCTGTCATACATGGCTGAAAACATTGCGATCCCGGCTTCATGTAGAATTGCAGGTCGAGCGACCAAACGGCCCAAGACAGCAGTTAATTGCAGGCCATATGGCACATCCTCAGTCACATAGCGGCTATCGCTGGTTGCTGGCCCAGTGCCACCATTACCCTTTTCGTGCATTTGCTGGTTCATTACGGAAATCGATGCCATAGGCACATGAAAGCTGAGGTGAAAGTGCTCAAAAATGGTTTTAACTTGCAAGCCCAGTGCATCGGCTATCGCCAAACGTTCAAGATCAAGTTTTTCCAACAGGCGCCCAACCTTGGGTGTCACATTCTGACCCTGGCTCCAGACTTCACCTCGTTCCATTCTCGTAATGTTGCCAAGTGCTATGCCCAGGTGGTTCTGTGGGTTAAGATTTGACAGTGAAACCGCAAGAAGACCTGCACGTGGCTGAAAGCGATCTCCAAAAAGACACTGACACATTGTAAGTGCGCAGTCTGAATGGGTTTCGGGGATAGTGCAGAGGTCCACACGGCTACGAACTGTATTCACACGAACAACGGGGCCATTTTGCCGTCGACCAGTTACCACCGTGGTCCCCCAAGCTGTAATAGGCACTGAAACATTACGAGCTTTCAGCAAGCGCATTAGATAAAGTGCGCCCATAGATGCGTGGGATGACACAATGACTTGCTGTTCCATCCGGATATGCGGCGCCAGTGCGTCCATTACAGTTTTATGCCCATAAGCTGGTAGCGCGATAATAAGGACATCGTTTTCATCAACCAAGTCTTTTGCCGACTTGGCAATCCTTGGGTTAAAATTCAATTCAAGCGCACCTTCAGCAGTGATTTCTCCATCGAGGCCCACCGTGCCAGATCCAGAGGGAGACCAGAGCATCGGGTCGTGACCCTGATCCACCAAGAGCGCTGCCGTACCCAGAGCAATAGAACCCGCACCTGCCAAACCAACACGTGTGCTCTTAATCATACGGCCTCCTCCGGACGAACGGGATCACCAAGAACATGCATTAGCCTGTTAGCCCATCCAAACAGTGAGGATGACAAGATTAAGTCTAAGATTTCTTCATTTGATAACCCGGCATCGCGCAAGGCAGCTATATCTTCTGGTCCTGCCTCAGGTGGTGCTTTGGATAACTTGTAGGCAAAGGCGAATATCGCGGCGTCACGAACTGACAGATCAGCATTAACCCCTTGCGCAAAAAGCTGATCCGTTACCTCTGTACTTTTTTCCAGTTGCGCGTGACGATCGGCATGAACAGCGGCGCAGTAAATACAACGGTTTACCATTGATGCGGCTATCGCCCCAAGCTCGCGTTCGGCGCGTGACATCCCGCCTTTGTCATACATTATTGCATTGAAGAGAGGAGACCTTACGGTGAGGCTTTCCACGTCGTGCGCGAGTGTCAAAACATAGCTAGAAACCTTAGTATTAGAAGGCGTGACTTTAAGCGCATTCAGCTGTTCAGGTGTTGCTGAGTTAAGTTCAACGGGTTTAACCCGAGGTTTCCATTCCGGCACGCGACGTGTGAATTTATGGATCACACGGCTCATGCTTTATTTCCCTGAAGCAAGCGCAAACCTGCGGCAACACGGACTTGATAGGCAACAAAGGCTACCAGTTCACACAAACGAACGATATCTGCATCGCTGACGCCAGAGCTTTGTAAAAGAGAAATGTCGTCTGCAGAAATATCTTTGGTTGCGTTGGAAGTTTTATCGACAAACGCAATCAGGATTTTGTGATCTTCAGCACTGTTGTGTGAAGGATCACTTAAGTCAGCCATGCCGCTAGTACAATTAGCATACTGTGCAGCTAAGTTTGCATCACCCGCGTGTGCCGCAATGCGTGCGGCCAGCGCTGCGCGAAAATCATGTGGAAACGCGCCAAACTCCTTAGGACGAAGGACTGCATCCTCTGCAGCTTGCGTCATCTCAAAAATATTACTGCGAGTCCTGATAGCTTCAGCAATAGGACCTGTTTCAGTAACTCCAGACGCAATAGATGTGGTGGTATCAAACGGGCTCATGCCACCTTTCCTTTTTGGGTGTTTTGTTGAAGTTCGGTGGACACCCACTCATCACCAACAAGTTCGGGTTTGTCATAGTCCAGCATGGCCTGCCAATGAGTTTCTACATCTTCAGAATATAGCTTTGCAGCCACCTCACGAGCTAACCAAGCGGCGCCTTCGCTAATGCCAGGAATATCACCACTAACCTTGCCAAGGCTAGCTGCTGCACCATAGTTAAAACAGTAGACATTGCTCAACCAAGGAGCTGTGCCAGGGTTTTTCTCGCTAAAAGTAAAGTCTTGATTAAGATAAGGAAACCGACCTAAATCGTTATTTTCTTCATCTTTTGGCGGCTTGTAAACGTCTTGCCAAAGCAGAATATTCCCAGCCGTATCCCCAAATTCAGTGCGGGCCATTGGATCAATAACAAATCCAGTACCCAAAATGATAAAATCTGCGAAGTAAGATGTTCCGTCTGCGAAAAAGATTTCAGCACCAGGTCCGCTCTGTTCAATCCGAATGGTTTCCTTTCCAAAATGGAAATACGCATTTTCAAACTTACTGACGCGGAGCGTTGATCCATGCGGCGGGGGTGTTTGGGTAGCAAAAGAGTACTGCATAAAACGCCAGCGCCACTCGTCAGATAACGCAGCAAAGCCAGCAGTGAATCCATAACTGCCAATTCCCATCATTTTGTTGATTGTTGGCATTTCTGCACGACGCACCAAGTGCCGGACTTCGCGAGCTCCAGCCTCAAGAGCTTCGGCGGCGTTATCTATTGCGGATGCACCGACACCGATCACAGCAACGCGCTTGCCCTTGAGAACAGAAAAGTCAATTTTATTGGCGCTATGAGCCCAAAGATGACTTGGGAGCTGAGTTATAAACTTAGGGATATTTGGACCACCTATACCATCACGGCCTGTTGCAAAGACTAGCTTTCTGCAAAGGATTGTATCGGTTGTACTGCCTGATACCGTTAATCTCAAAAGATCGCCCTCGGGTTCAACACGATCAACTGAAACACCGTTTTCGATAGGAATGTTCAGGGTGTCCCGATACCAGCGTAGGTAATCCATCCACATTACTCGGGGGATCTTATCGAGCGCCTCCCATTCTGCCGCGCCAAATTGGGCCCGATACCACGCCTGAAACGTTAATGCGCCATGACCAAAAGCTGGGCCAGTGAGATTTTTGGGCGACCGAAGTGTCTCCATGCGCGCATAGGTCACCCAAGGCCCCTCATGACCCTCAACGGCCCGGTCTAATACGCGGATGTTGCGCATGCCTCCAGTAGTCAGGGACAGCCAAACAACCATACCGCACATGCCGCCGCCAATAATAACTGTATCTGTCACTCCATTACGCGGAGGCACCCAATTTTTGCCCGGATAAAGCAAACTGTTAAGGTCAGATTTCAGGCGCTCTCGCAAAGCGGTAAGGCCAAGGTAATCCAAATTGTCAGTCTCGAATGAAGGCATCAGAAAGATCCCTTTGGTTTGTGTTTTCAAGCATCATGTAGGGTTATCAACCCAATTTGGATGCAAATTATCAATTGTGTAAGCATGAAAGTGCCGGTGGTTTGCGCCGTTTGCAACTGGGTCGCGCAGGTGCGGATGATTGCTCGGCAATTCGGGGTGCGAGTGTTCGCGCTCCAGTGGATCATGTGATGGCCATACTTGCAGAGCTAAAATTGTCATTACTACACAAAGTGCAGATAGCACAAAAGCTGCTGCTTCAAGCGACACCCATGTCGCAGCCCATCCAGCCAAGGGATATGCCACGAGCCAGCCAGCATGGCTGAGCGAGAATTGTGCAGCAAAGACTGCTGCTCGGTCTTTTGCCTGTGCGGATCTTGTTAAAACCAGCCCACCAGGCGTCAGAACAAGTGATGACGCTATTCCAAAACCAACCCAAATTACCGAAAGTAACCATATGGTAGGATTTTGCAGTACTGAAAAAAAACAACCAACCGCCGCGAACAGAAAAGTACCGCTGCTCATTGTTCGACGCTCTCCAAGTCGCGCTACCACTCGCGGGACAATGGAGGCACCAAGTGCCGCACCTAACCCGTAAAACCCCATCAGAATGGGGAAATAGGTTTCTGATGATCCAAGGCGTAAGCCTGAATAAACAACAGTATTTACAAACACCCACGCCATTGCCAATGATAGCGCAAAGTTAAGAAGAAATAACCCTTTCAGCCGGGGCGTTTTGATGTAAATCGACATTCCTTTGAAAACGCGTTGTATAAATGGTTTTTTTGATACGTCGGAAACACGTGGTGGAAAACTTGCCACAGCGAGAGCAAAAATCGATCCAATTAAAGCCAGCGCCGCAACAAGAAACAGAAATGATCCGGTGATAAATGTCAAAAGAGCAACCGCAATAGTTGGGCTCAGGATCGATTCCAATGTATAAGCAATGCGCGACCATGAAAGCGCTCGAGCATAAGCATCTTTTTCCGGAACGACGTCGGGTATTACCGATTGATAAAGTGGTGTAAATCCTGCCGACAGAACGAAGAAGACAAAAGACAACAGAACGATTTGATAGGTATTTTCCGTGAATGCCATTAGCACCAATAAAAGCAATCGGCCGAAATCAAGCGACACCAATGCAATTTTGCGGTTTACGCCAGATAAAACAGCTTCGATTAAAGGGGCAATTCCGACATAGGCCACCATTTTAAGGGCAAATATAACGCCAAGAACCTGACCTGCAGCTTTTACACCACCAATGCTAAACGCAGCCAGAGACAAAGCAACCGTGAGAAGACCAGTTCCAACAAGTGAGAAAACTTGTGCGCTGAAAAGCCAGCGAAAGTTTGGGTTGGCCAACGGGCTGGTCACGATGCGATTGTCTCCTGTTTCCAATTAATTGGAGAGAACCTGGCTGTTGATGGATCTAACCTATAATAAGACTGGTACTCTTTTGCTGATGAAGCAAGCTCATCCACTGCCTTAACGAGCTTTCCAACCTTCACATCATCCATAAGTGCTGAAAAATTAAGCCTGACCCAACCAGGTTTTTTGATTTCATCACCTTGGGTAAGCGCATGTTCCAATTCTGCAGAGGCCTCGGGCCCTAAGTTCAGCAACCGATGCGCGTAAGAGCCTGCACAAGCACATCCACCCCGCGCCTGAACACCGGCAACATCGCTGAGCAACCGCGTGAAATACTGATGATGAATGTATCCGTCCTGATCATCCCTGACCCGGAATGAAAATATGGGAAGTGATTTTGCGTTTGGGTTGCTTAGGATTTCTAATGACGGGTTCAGCGACCATACCATATTTGCGTACTGACGTAGCTCATCTTGTCGTGCGCTCAGCCATTCTTGCCCCAAAGCTTCTTTTACAATCAACGCTAAGGCGACACGAATATCACCGATAATGTTTGGCGTGCCTCCCTCTTCTCGAGCCGCAATATTGTTAGAGTAGGTGTGACCCCACGGAGATACGAAGCTTACCGTTCCACCACCGGGTAATGTAGGTGTCACGCGCCTAACGAGCTCATCGCGTACGATCATTACACCGCTAGCTCCAGGTCCTCCGGGAAATTTATGGGGAGAAAAGACAATCGCGTCTTTTGAAGCATTGGTACCAAGTTTCATGTCCATCGGCAGGTAGGGTGCAGCGCAGCCATAATCCCAAATTGCAAACGCACCGCGTGATTTCAGCGTTTTAGTCACGGCGTCTACATCAGTAATTATACCAGTCACGTTTGATGCAGCCGAGAATGCGCCAACGATTACATCAGAGCCTTTTGCCTGATCCAAAGCATCTTCCAGAGCAGCAATATCCGGACCACCTTGGATAGCTTCGTCTATCTCAAAGACTTCAGCACCACTTTCTCGCCACGGCAAAAGATTTGAATGATGCTCGTATGGGCCAACCAAAACAACGGCCCGTCCTCCGTGGGATACTATACTGCTAATATCGAGCAAGCCCACAATACGGTTGATCGCAGCAGTGCTACCAGATCCGGTGAATACAACACTAGTTTCCTTACCTGCGCCTGTCAGGCGTGCGACTTCACTTCTTGCGGTTTCCCGGAGTTGCGTAATGTATGACCCACAAAAAGATGCCTGCGTGTGGCTGTTAGCGTAATAAGGCAAAATACTGTGTCTGATGAAGTCTTCCACTTGATCAAGTGCACGTCCCGAAGCGACATAATCCGCGTAAATCATCGCCTTTGGACCGAATGGGCCGTCAATAACGACATTGTCACCAATAAGACCCGATCTGATCCAGTTCACGACATCAGGTCGCTGTAAAGACTCTCGAAAAGCATTAAGCGAATGCATTTGGTCTCCTAACGTTAATATATTAAGTATGACACCATTTTTGGAATATAATTCCCCTATTTATGCACTTTACTTATAAACTTTAGTTCATATGATCTAATAATGAACATAAAATTAGATCATATTGATTATAAAATTTTGGAAGAGTTACAACGCGATTCTGCTCAATCGCAGCGCGCACTTAGTGACCGTGTTGGTGTCTCTCAAAATGCATGCTGGCGACGCCTAAAAGTGTTGGAATCTAGCGGTATTATCCGAAATAGGACTGTTGTGCTTGATCGGGCACGCCTTGGCGTCGGGCTAATTATTTTCGTCATGGTTAAAACCCGGCATCATTCTGCTGACTGGCTCAAACTATTCCGCCAGCACGTGTCTTCGATTCCAGATGTCATCGATTTTTTTCGAATAGGCGGCGAATATGATTATCTGCTTAAAATTGCCACAAAAGACATGGTTAGCTACGATCAAGTCTACAAACGCTTAATCGAAGGGGTCGAACTAGAGACTGTGTCATCCTATTTCGCGATGGAAGCAATCGAGGAACAGCGTGCAATACCGTTGTTTTGAGTTCCCCCTACACAAAAAATCCAGAACCTAGATTATGACTGATTGCCTGACATCAGCACCTATAAACCCAAATAAGATGATTTGATGAAAAAGTATTTCTAACACGCCAGAAACCTCTGAAAAGTAGAATATAAGACAGACAAGTAAGAGCTATCGTTATAAACTTGTCAAAGATAGAAAACGGGTGTCCCACAAACAATTTGATGACAGATAAAATAGGGTAATATTATTAAGACAACCATCGCTTTAGTACACAGCCAGTCTGGTTCTATGACGTAACTAAAAAACTTTAACCCACCACATTATGAGCCTCATCCTCCGGCCAATTCTATATGCAGAATATGCACACATACCAAACCAAAGATCTATTTGCGCCTTTTCAAAAACCTAAATCAGATAATACCACCATTTTATGGGGACACTGCTCGGCACAGTTTCCTTCGGGTAGAGCAAATAATTTTTTATGCATACAAAGGCGATTGAGTAATTTTGATCAGAAGACAAATTAAAGTGCATTCATAAATGGCCACTGAATTAGTTAGCCCTCACTTATTTTTTTTGCCACATTAAACTTCAACCAATCTTCGAGTGTCATTGCTTCTATTTCTGCAATATCATCTAACCAAATCTTGGATTTCCTTTTATCTAGATTTCTAGCGAGATTATGGAGATTAGACAAAATCATTTCTCCCTGACGTGCACCAGAAGCTGATGCGAGGCTCGCCCAGTAATAAGAATTCAGATAAGACCGCTCAACACCCAGACCACGATAATACGATTTTGCTTTTTCAACAAAATATGCTGACGAAATAGACGAACCAGAATTTAACCGTTTGATTGGATTTCTAGATTGTAACTCCAAAACTTCATCAAAGGGTATTTTTACCTCTAACTGATCTAAAAGTGATGTTGATGATAGCTCGTTAGTCTTTCCCAAACTCATTGCATAAAAATATGCTTTTTGAGGTGCTTGATCAAAATAATAGTTCACGAGAGCACTTATTGCGTCTGGCATATTTTTATCAATTAACTCTTCTAAAATTCGAACACCAAGTTGACCGTTGCTGGGAACGCCATCACCTTTCAATAGCGCTATTGCTATCTCAATTTTTTCACCATTCGAAAGGCCTTCCGGCTTATTTTCTAAAATTTGTCTCAATGCAGATTGTTCAACTAAGCTTGTACTTAATAGGCTCTTCGTTGAAACTGTTGGCCTCAGGTCAGTAAATGCCTTAAAAGGGTCTAAGTCATATTCGTCAAAATTTATATTGAGCCCTCCTGACGGTAAAATCCCAGTTTCTAATGTAATTTGTTGTGGATTTTTTAAAAATGAATTCCAAGTCCTCTCCACGGACGCGAGGAATTCACCGACTTCATCAGATGTATCACCACCAAAAACGTTCTCTTTAAGTAAATCCGAGATATTCATCCCTGCACTTATTGGATCGTTAAAATCACTGGGAATTTGCCGCGAGAGAGCCTGCCATGCACCATCGTCTCTGACAGTGAGCTCAGCTTTGCTTAGCCTAAAAACTAAAGGTTGTTCATCATTATTTACATCAATGAATGAAACATAAGGAGCGTTTAAATAGAGATCAAATTCAGAAAAATCCTTTAGAGCGCCACTTATAAAAATTTCAAGCGATGCAGATGGAAACACATAATCGATGTCTATTGTAGCGTGGGGCACAATTATTTCTTCAACACCTGCGATTGCCAACATTCCCCTTTGCTCGAATGGAAGGCATAGAGGTGATACATTCAAGTCATAGATACTCGTTGAAATGTTGTCGGCGTCCAAAGTATTCGGATCGCCGTACTGCACCAGTACTCGCCCAAGAGATATGGTGCAGCCATTCACTCCAAAATCTGGTCCAGGCGTGAATACCAAACCATCGATTGAAATTTGACCAAGACTAACATTAGGAACAATCGCCTGATATTGGATTTCAACCTGGCTTCTTGCTGCCGCTACAGCAACAGTAACCAAACGCGCAACAAACTTATTTAAAAGGTTATTAGTATTGAATGATGGTTCAGCCTTAGTTTCAGATATTGTAAACCCGAAAAAACAGAACAAACATGCTAATGAAAGTAGAAATCCTTTAAACTTATTTGTGTTTTCCATGTTTTTACTCCTAGCACCTATCAATACTTTTGTTTAATTTTCTGGTTCCATGGCGCCTGGCGCCAATCTTCATTCCTTATATATCAATTAAAAAGTACATGCTCAGACTTTTATAGATTGAAATACAGATGACTTTTTCATTTCGCGCACAAATATGTAAAACACTGCCTATCTATTACTTCTCATCATTGACCATAGAACCAGTGTATATGACTTCTATGGTGTCCCACACTGCGGCAAGCCAATTATTGTTTTTGGGCTTAAAATCAAACTCCACTGATTAGTTATCATCACCTGCCGTAATTTCGTTAAGCAATCCTTTAGCCCAACCAGTTACTGATTTATCCTTTTGGTCGGAGGTCTTAGCGTTGATCTCCAATTCGTTCTCATGAGCCTCAATTTCAGTAAATTTTTTACTTAATTCCAACTCAAGAGCTTGAAGTCGGGTTGCTTCATCCGTTAGTTTCGCGCTTCTTACTTCAAGCTTTTTTAGAGTATTTTCTACCTCACTCTGGAAGTTGTCCGCTTTTGTATCAAGCTCTGTGCTTAACTTTTGCAGGTCCTCAGATTTTTTATTCAACTCGTCTTGAAATAAATTCAAATCTGTTTCTAAAATCTGTAATTTTGAAGATTTTTCGGATACTTCTCTGTCCCTGATTTCAAACTCTTCAAGCCTGTTGTTTAATTTAGCCTGCAAATTTTGCTCTTTTACGCTCAACTTCGACTTTAAAATTTCTAAATCTTCATATTTTTTGTTTAATTGTTCTCGAGTAACATTTAACCCTTCCTCGACCCGTTGAAGTTGTGCTGCTTTGTTGGAAAGCTCAACCTCTCTAACTTGCAGATACCTTAACCTATTTTCTAAATCATTCTGGAGATTTTTCTCTGGTTCATTTAACAACGTATTAAAATTCTTGTTTGGGTATAAAATTGCAATAAACCTGTCTGCATTCCCACAATATGAGTCAGAAGGAATGATTTTTTTAGCTTTGAATTCTGCGACTTTTATATCAGCCTGAGACTTATCGAAAATTCCAATCGATGTTGCTAAAAATCCGTTATTACTTTGTATTACTAAAGGGTCACCGATACCTTTAAACTTTTCAATAGTATCTAAAGCAAATTCAGGGTCTTTTGTTGCACCTGTAATAATAGCACATTGGTTTGGCGGAATAACGGATTGACCGACTGCTTGATGTCCAAAAATAAGAGCCGAAAAATAAATTAAAATATATATGAAAAATTTAAATCTGCGTGCCATATTTTCTTCCCTGCTTTGGCTTGTTTACTCCACCATAATCAATCCATAAAATCAACGCTCGGCATTGTACACTTATTATGCTTTTAAGAGAAGCTATCGAGTGAACAATACAGCACGAGATAATCTGTAAAATAGCATCAAAAATGAAAGCATGGTTTTAAATTATAAAAATAAAACAGACGACCTTTAGAGCAGAATGGCCGACTTAGCTTTGATTTAAAAATACATTTCTTTATAGTCTACAAATAATATTTACTGTTTAAGTGACGTGAATACGCACTTGTTGTGCCTGATGAAACCAACACATGCATTTGCCAGTAAAGTATGATCGTAAATTACAAGTTTATTAATACGAAATAGTTAAGAGGTTTCTAGCAAGTGCTTACTACAAAAATAAGACGCTACACCCCTAGTCTGATATATTTATTATCAATGCTAAGTATCACAACGCACAGCATTGCAGATGTAAGCAGTGCAGAGAATGGAAACAGTGACGAGTCTAAATTCAATATTGTATCAAGAGAACAGTGGGGAGCAGCAAAACCTATTTTTGCAATGACAATTCAAATACCCTCTAGAACTACCATCCATCACACTGCAACGAAACAGAATCCAAACAAAACAATCGCACAGAAACTCAAAGGGCTCCAAGCATTCTCACAACGAAGCGAAAAACTTGCAGACGGACGAACAAAAAAAGCATGGGCGGATCTACCCTACCATTTTTACATAGATCATAAGGGCTCTGTTGCGGAAGGCAGAGACATACAGTTCATTGGCGATACTAACACTTCTTATAATCCTTCTGGACACATAGCAGTTGTTTTAGAAGGTAACTTTGAAAGTGAAATGCCAACACCTAACCAAATTGCCAGTTTAAAAGGCCTTCTGACATTTTTAAAGAAAAAGTATAACATCGAGGAGAAATCAATTGGGACACATCAAGATTTCGCCCAAACCGCCTGTCCAGGCAGTAATTTGTTGAAGATTCTAGAAAATGAAGGCTTGATTAATTAGGGTATTACCCTGCTACTCAATTTGTCTAACGAACGTGTTTCATTAAGAGCTTTACAAGCGGAAAAATGGTACTGGAAACTACGAAAATTATATCAGAACTTGTAGGAAAAAGAACTTTTTAACTAAAATATTTTCTACGATTTAGCATTTGTTATTACAATTATGAGCACGTAAACTATTTCAAGAGACCTGAGCATAACTCCGTATTTCAAAAATATCCAAAATTTTACTCAATAAAAACAATGCTGAATTTTCCAAAACCACCAAAAAGGGTGTTGTGCTGGGATCTCTTCAATTGAAAATAGACATGGCGGTAACTTTTTGAATTTACTTTGGCTTAAATCTATCATCGGAGTGGCATTATTCCTGCTCTTTTCTGTAGTCATTTTGACGCTATTTTTTGATAAATCTCACTACACTCAAGAAGAAATAGATTGGTGCAAAGCAAACCGTCCTTATGTCCTAATGGATATTTGTGCTAATGAATTTGGATATTGACGAAAGTCCGAAACACAAACTTGCTGCAAGTATCCACCAGAAAAGTTACTGGACACCTATCAACCCGTTTCCACAAAACTTAACTGCACTTGCCACTCCCGAACCCAACACAATAATCAGTGAAGCTTGGTATGGGTTCCCTTGTGCTATAAACAGAGAGTAATAACGCTGCAGAAAACACTACGATTTACCTATTTGCCAAACTCCATCCCAACCTTCGTTAAAGTCTTTATTTTTAAGGATTTCAATTCTGGATAAAAAGATTTTTGCAACAGCATCATTTGGATAAATAGCTAAAATATTTTGATATGCCTTTACAGCTTCAACAAAGTTAGCTGATGAGTAAGCAGAGAAAGCAGATTGGGAAATATCTCTGATTTCTGTCATTTCATCCGTTGTAAAATCATCATTATTTATGACAGTATAAATAGAATTGGGCTCTGTTTTTCCATAGACTCTTATTTTATCGATTAATCTGAACTCATATTTTCTAGTGCTTTGTGCTGTTCTCTCACAAACGAGAAGTTCGGTCCCGTAAACTTTATTTGCTGCTTCTAATCGAGCAGCTAAGTTTACAGTATCACCAATAATTGTGTAATTTTTTGAGTTTTTAGAACCAATTGAACCAATAACAGTTTCACCAGTTGCAAGTCCAATCCGCTGGTCTAGTTGAGGCGCACCTTGCCGAAGGCCAGTTAACTCTGGTAATTCACGTTGAAATTCTTGCAACTTTTTGATATTTTGAACCGCTGCTTCAACAGCATTATCTGCACACTCTTCTTGTTCACAAAAAGGTTGTGCCCAGAACGCCATAATGGCGTCACCAATGTATTTATCTATTACTCCATCTCTATTTGAAACACTGCCAGACATTAAATCAAAGTAACTGTTTAGCACTTTTACAATTCCAGATGGGGTAAACTTTTCAGATAAGCCGGAAAAACCAACGATATCTGAAAAATATACTGATGCGATTTCCTTTCTTCCATTTTCAGCTTCGATACCATTGCCCAATAGAGTAGATACGATCCTCGGGTCTACATACTGGCCAAATGTGTCCTTAATTTGCTGTGTTGAGCGTAACCCGGCCGCCATCGAGTTAAAACTTTTGGTAAGAGATCCGACCTCGTCGCGTGAATGTTGTATCAGCTCTATTTCAAGATCCCCCTCCTCAATGCGTTTCACACCAGCAGACAGGGCCTTCATTGGGCGGAGCAAGCCCAAAATTACAATTGACGATAGGATTATCGAAATAAGCCCTGCAGCAATGGTAGCAATGATTGCACTCTTTAAAGCAAGTGCTTCGAGCTCAGCAGCACGTTCGATCGCATTATCAGAAAAGACAGTTATATCTTCTCTTAGCTTATCCAACTGAACAATCAGTTTATCTGCATCATCGGCTAGCTGAGCTTCCAAAGTTAAACGGTTTTTTGATAAAATATCTTGGTTACTTATCAAACCAATAGATCGTTCATGGAAATTTTCGTGTTGAAATTCAATTGCAATTACAGTCGCCTTTAAGGCCGCTAAGGCAATTTTTTCATCGACATTTTTTGTTAATTCCTGTGCTTTTTCCAACTCTGTTTCTACAGATTTCACAAGGTCACTTACGTGATTGAAATAGTTTTCGTAAAGCTCGATATCAGATAACAGCTCTGCATTTAAATCACGCAGTTCAGTTTCAATAAATTTGTCACTTATTTCAGGTTTAGGTTCTTCATTTTCATTAATAATATCTTCTTTAATTTTGTTATTATTTAGCTGATTTCTCTCACGTTTTAACTCTTTTATTTCTAATTCAATCTTTTCTATTCGCTCTATTTCAATATTTTCTTCCAGAAAAATTATTTCTATTTCTGAAGCTAAATTTCTTAACGGGTTATAAACTTTCGAAATTAAGTGAAGTTGTTCGTTTATTTCTGCTATTTTCAGCATAGAAAAAACTGCGGAAGCAGTCATAATTAAAAATACGAGTAAGGTCGTACTAAAGATCTTGAATGACATTTTCATTTTTAAGTTCACTTATTTGGAATTATTGTTTGAATTCTAATAACAAGACTTTCACACAGCACTTTAACTTCGTACAATTTAAATACAAACCTAGTCGCATCGCGGGTACAGTTTTCACTTTATCGGTGACACATGATTATCTGGCTTCGGTCGCTTGTTCGCTATTCTTGGCCCACAGTTTGCTGAGTATTAACCTATACGGTCCAGCGCAGACGGGCGGTAGCGCCTAGGATATTAAGAGGACTAAGTAGTAGTCAATTAGTTCAATTCGAAAGCACTCCCGCCTCAAACAATTCTTTTCGTTCCGGCGTCCACATATCTATGGTGTCAGTTTTTAAGGTCTTAAGAACAAAATCGAGTTCTACACCCCGACTGATCATTAATTCTATGTCAATAATTTAGGGGGAAGGACAGCGGTATGCTTAATAGTGTATTTTTGATGTCATCTGAGGTGAGAGCAGAAATGCTGTGTTGAACACCGTGATTGATTATTGTGTTGGGCAGAGTATCTATCATAATCTTTGCAAATTGAAACAATGACTACAGCTGTGGAAGCAGACGCTCACCGTTGTACGTTAATATGTCTGCTATGCAGGACAAACCTGCCGCCCAAGAAATCTCAATCGTAGTCACCGCTGCCATCCGGTTTTAACAACCTTTACTGCCCCAGCACTTCAAGCAGCACCTCACCTGTTGCACCGGAAGGGGGGCGGGTGCCTGCGACAATCGACAGGGTCAAAGCCACGTCAATCGTATGAACGCGGCGCGACACTTTCTGTGGCGCTATGCCCTGTCCAGCAAATAGGATCGGCACAAACGTATCGTAGCGCCAAGGTGAGCCGTGGGTCACCGACACTGACAACCCGTCCATATCAGCGATGAACCATTCCGGTTGAAAAACAAGGTAAATATCTCCTGACCGGCCAGGGTGGTAGTTATTCAAGACCGCCTGCATCAAAGCATTGTCCGGCAGTGATCCCTCGCGAAGGCGCGCACTGGGGATCGCATAGGCCACACCTTCAAAGGCCACCAGTTCATCCGAAATCATAGTTTCAAGCGCGACACGGTCGATGTCAGGATTGTTGCGAACCTCTGCGGCCAAGGTCAGATATGGGTGGTCATAGCCTTCGAACAATGCACCTGATATGCCGAAACGCTCTTTGATCCGCGCAACGGCGGGTGCCGTGTCCCAGTTGTCTGGCGTGACATAGCCACCCGGCATCCCGATAGAGGCAAGGTAGCCGGGTGCTTCTGGAGCACCGTGGTCGGAGGACAAGACAATCAGGGTATTTTCAAGACCAACCTCGGCATCGATATAGGCAAAGAGATCAGCCAGCGTTCGGTCAAGCTGGAGCAGGTTGTCTTCAGCCTCAAGGCTTGAGGGACCAAAGAAATGGCCGACGTAGTCAGTTACGGAAAAGCTAACGGCGAGAAAATCGGTCACATTGTCGTCACCCAAACCTTCAGCATCAATCAAAGTCTTGGCAAAATCTGCCGTCATCTTGTCGCCAAAGGGGCTAAGCGTCAGGAAAGTCGTGTAATATTCGTTTTCTGAGTCGCCCAGAGGATGGGGAAACGTGCTCCCAAATCCGACAAAATCGGGCTTATATCCTTTTTCGTTGGCGAAGCGATAGGTGTCGATGGGGTTCAGCAATTCCCACGACTGCCCGCTATAGCTTTGTGGCAGCCCTTTGTCGTTCCAAGCCTCTACCCATCCGGGATAACGGTCATAGTAGTAATTGCTTGTCACGAACTGTCCGGCTGATTTTGAAAACCAGAAGGCCTTGCCTGCGTGCCCGGCCATCGCAACCGCACCCCGATCCTTGATCGAGACGCCAAAAATTTTTGCGCGACCGGCTGTGTTAACGGCTAGTTCGTCACCAAAGGTCGAGGTCAGAATTGTACGTGGCGAACGGCCATCACTCGTCGCCGCACGCTGCGTGGGGTCGATTTCAGTTGCATCGTCAACATCCGCATCACTCGTCAGGAGAGAATAGTCCGGGTCTTCAATATTGTAGACGGTACGGCCAGCTTCGCGGTCATACCAAAGATTGCCGATCATGCCGTGCGCTGCCGGGTTGGCACCGGTTGCAAGCGTCGTATGGCCTACAATCGTTTCGGTGTTGGCATGATTATGGTGGGCGTTGTTGTAGTGGATGCCTTCTTCCAGAAGGTAGCGGAAACCACCCTCTCCAAACTGCTTGAGATGTCTGATCGGCATGTCGCCGCGCAACTGATCGACAGTGATTTGCACGATGAGTTTTGGTTGGCTCTGGGCTGTGGCAGCCGTCGGCATTGCGCCCAGCGCGCAAATCATCAAGCTGATAGTTTTTGGTAGAAAGTGCATCAGAAACCCTGTTTTATTGAGGAATAACCACGGGTATTATACGGTGATTCTTCACCGTGAAACAACCCTAGTCAGAAAAGCAATCTCTACGGCAAATTTGGGCTCGGAACGATAAGTACTGGCCTACAAAAAAACCGGCGCAGATTTTTGGGGCTGTAGAACCCACTTCGGATAAATGGTTCATACTGCCATCCTCTCTACCGTACGCCACACAGCCTCAACTTGCTTTGCAATGGAACTGTCACAAAGGGCTTTGAAGTTGATCAGCTTTGCCGCCCACGCTTTGTGATCCTCAGCATCTGATCGATCAAAACGCTTCATATTCAATACTCCCCATGCACCGTTTCACCATTTGATAAATATAATTAGTCAAACGGCTTTAGTTTATGGTCAATAATTGACAAACACCCATATGATTGGATTTCTAATTAGTGGTTAAACGGGCGCTTGAAATGAATATAAATAAAATAGCTAAGCGGCAATTGAGAGACTATAGGAATATCAATGGAGGTGGCATAATTTAAATATTTAATAACAGTATCTTATAAGACAATATTTTTGGTGTGTTTAATAGTGTGTTTTTGGCGTCATCTTAGGGTTAGGGCGAAAACGCTGTGTTGAACACAGTAATCGCAGGCATCAAATTCTAACACACTGTTCAACATTCCAAAAGACGCAAGACTGGACACGGACTAAATGAAGTGGACGTTCACTCTAACTATTGTTTATGGCCGCTATGCGGGGTGGTCTCAACTGATCGACGCAACATTTTAATCTTTAGGAAGAGATGGAGTGTACCCAATGAAGTATCGTCGCCGACGATTTTTCACAGATAAACAGAAGTCAGAGATATGTGATCGCGGGACGGAGATGGCTGGGTACAAGAAGTTCACCATGGCTACCAAAACTGGCGTTTATTTGTGCGAACCTCACTGCCAGTGGCAACGCGGTTCAAACGAAAACACCAACCGCCTGCTGCTACAGTACTTTCCAAAGGGCACATATTCGTCGATACATAGTCAACCAAAGCTGAGCGTGGTTGCAAGACAGCTCAATGAACGACCACGAAAGACGTTGGGATACGAAACTCCCCCAGAGCGTTTTAGTGCATGTGTTGCATCGATCAGTTGAGACCGCCGGACAAAACCGACGTTCGCTGCGTGAGCATCAATGTCGGCTTTTTTCAGCCCTATGTTCCCAATGTAGAATTAAAATTCTAATTGTTTAAAACGACGTCTACGCGCTGTGGTGTTCTTAAAAAGCGCATGACATCTTGACTGACCTAAGGTCGGATGAAATGTTATTGAGTACAAGTTATGAAGTGTATGAAAATGTTGCTTAGGATGAAACGTTGCCAGTAACAACTCTAACCCAGGCAGATCAAGTCGGGTCGATCCAGATATTCGGGCGCGTTGCAGCACCGGATTTCCCGGAGTGGATAATGCGACACGCGTCCAAGCTGGGGTTGCGTGAAATTAGCGCGTCTTTGCATGCTGATTGTCTTGATGTACGCGCGACTGGGCAGCACGAAATGCTAAACGCGCTGGCGTTGGCGTGTAGCTTGGGACCTCAGTCTGCACTTGTTGCTCACGTGGACTTCAAATCCACGCGCCAAGGCATTCGTATTGACTAAATTTTGATCGAAATTAAATATTTGATCAAAAAAGGACTTTAATCCAGAATTTTGTTTGATTGCTTTGCGCTAATGAGCATACCTTTTTCTTAGGGAAATTTGGAGTGAGGTGTGTTTTGACTTGGATGGCTGTCGCCCTGAGTGCGGATTTGCAGCATGCAATGAGCATGCCGTGTTGTCTTGACGGAAACGATTTGGCCATTTGGCGTGGTGCATCGGGACAGGCATTTGTTTGGGGTGATCGCTGTCCGCATCGTGGCATGCGCCTGTCACAGGGTTTTGTGCGTGGCGAAAAGTTGTCGTGCATTTACCATGGCTGGCAGTATGGCAGTGATGGCGGATGCGTTTCTATTCCAGCACATCCCGATCTTGTGCCCCCCAAAAGCATTTGCGCCAAAACCTATCAATGCGTCGAGGCAAATGGTTTGATTTGGACCACGTTGATCGAAACCACCGATGCCCCGCCACCTGTTCATTTGTCAACGCCCGTGCGCACGCTTCACGTCGACAGCGCCATTGGTGACGTGGCAGCCTATTTTGGATCACCCGATGCCACACTCATTCATTTAGACAATCCCCGTCTGATCACTCTCGCTCTGCACCCTGTCAACGGTACCAGCACTGCAATCCATGCTTTGACCGGCGACCCTGACGGCCGCAAAGAGGTTTCGCGCTGGCTGGAGATCCAACGCGCAAACGTCGAAAGGGCTGCGGCATGACCAGTAACGCTTTAAATTATTGGTATCCCGTCGCTATGTGCTCTGGAATCCATGCACCGCGTGATACGTTGTTGTTGGATGAAGCGATCACTTTGGGTCGGGATGGACCAAGCTATTGGGTGCGCGATGCATCCGGTAAACTCTTGCCCACTGTTGTGCGTTACGGTCACCTATGGACCAGTCTTGGGCAGCCCAATCGCGAGCTGTTTACGATACCCGAAGCCGAGGCACCGGACAGACGCCTTGTCGATTGTGGGTCCGTCAAAGTAAAATGCTCGCCCTTGCGGGCCGTTGAAAATTTCCTTGATATCGCACATTTTCCTTTTGTTCATACCGATATCCTTGGCGCGGAACCCCATACCGAGGTGGCGCGTTACGACGTAGAGATCCGTGAAGACGTCAATGAAGTTTGGGCAACTCGTGTCAAATTTTACCAGCCACAAGCCGCGCAATCGGCCGATGGCGGGATCACCACAGATTACATGTATAGGGTCGCAGCCCCTACGGTTGCCGTGCTTTATAAGACCTGCCCACCGCGCCCCGGCGAATGGGATGTCATCACCCTTTTTGTCCAACCGTTGAATGAAGAATGGTGCGAGGTTTGGCCATGGATGGCGCTTTATGATGACACGACATTGCACGCTGAGTTGGTGAGTTTTCAACAAATGATCTTTATGCAGGACCGTTCAATCTTAGAAAATCAAATCCCACGCAAGCTGCCGCTTGACCCCGGAATGGAGGCACCGACACAAGCAGATATGACTTCGATCGCCTATCGCCGCTGGCTGAAGAAAATTGGATATACATACGGCGCACAGGTGGTCGCAGCATGATCCTTTACGACTATATACTCAGCGCAAGTTGTTACAAAGTCCGGCTGATGGCTGCACTTGTGAACATACCGCTGACATTGAAAGCGGTTAATTTTCACCCAAAGAAAGATCACAAATCAGATTCTATGCTTGCGTTGAACCCCGCAGGCACACTGCCAATACTCGTTGATGGCGAACACATCATGACACAATCCACACAGATCCTCCGACATTTGGCGACGCAGGCGGACAGCGGATGGCTGGGGACAAATGCCGATGCAGAATGGTTCAACTTCGCAGATCGATTGAACGCCAGCCTCGGCATTGCACGATTGCACGACATTTTATCTTATGATGTCGATATCGAGAAGGCTCGCCGAGATGGGGTGACACAGCTACGTAAACTCGAGGAACACCTAAGCGAAATGCGATTTGACGGTATGGCGTTCCTAACAGGTACACGCCCAACCATCGCCGACATAGCCTGCTTTCCGAACACCGCCCTTGCGCCTGATGGCGGCGTGAGCCTTGATGCCTATCCAACGATCCGCCTGTGGATGCGCGTGATACGCTCTTTGCCAGGATTTATCGAAATGCCCGGCATCCACCGGCTTCACGAATTGGCCCCAGATCCGGTGGTACATGTATGACAACGACCCTTTTTAAATCTTGCGAAGCAATCGTGACTTCAGCAGCAGAGCCGGTTTTGTGGCACCACGATCTGCTCATCGAAGCTGGAGCGATCAAGGCTATTGGACCTGATCTGTCGCGCAACTTATCTGCTGATTGCAAAGTCATCGACGCCTCTGGAATGTTCATCTATCCTGGTCTGGTCAACACGCACCACCATTTCTTTCAGTCTTTCGTGCGCAACCGGGCTGAATTAGATTGGACCCGCTATTCTGTTATTGAATGGCTTGATCGTATCTATCCGGTCTTTTCGAAACTGACCGAAGATTGCTTTTACCACAGTTCGGTCGTGGCGATGGCCGAGTTGATCAAACATGGATGTACTACGGCCTTTGACCACCAATATTGCTTCCCGCGCCATGCTGGCAGCAACATCATCGACCGCCAGTTTGAAGCTGCAGAACTGATGGGTATTCGTTTTCATGCTGGTCGAGGTGGTAACACGCTGCCCAAGTCCGAGGGCAGCACCATCCCAGATGAAATGCTAGAAACCACAGATGGATTTATCGGCGATTGCGAACGGTTGATTGACAGTTACCACGATGCGGGCCCGCTTTCGATGCGTCAAGTCGCGGTCGCACCCTGCCAGCCTGTCAATTGTTACAAAGAAACATTTGTTGAATCTGTACGTCTTGCCCGGGACAAAGGTGTGATCCTGCACAGCCACGTGGGCGAAGGCGAAAGCCCGATCATCGAACAGATCCATGGCAAACGTTCGGTAGAATATTGCGAAGACATCGGCTTCGCGGGACCCGATACATTTTATGCCCACGGGTGGGAGCTGAAGCGCGCCGAACTTGCGCGTATGGCGGCGTCCGGCACTGGCGTTTCCCATTGTCCTGAACCCGTCTATCTAGTTGGTGCAGAGGTCACGGATATTCCCGCAATGGATGCGCTTGGCGTCCGCCTTGGCCTTGGGGTCGATGGGGCTGCCTCAAACGACAATTCCAATCTGATGCACTGCGTCCATTCGGCCTATATGTTGCAATGCTTGGCGGCCTCGGGTCGTGAAGATCCAGTGCCAACGCCGGCGCGATTCCTAAGCTATGCAACTGAGGGCGGTGCCTCTCTTTTAGGGCGCTCAGACATTGGGGCATTGCGCGTTGGAATGGCCGCAGATATGTTCACCATTGATACGCGCAAACTCGATTATGTCGGGACACGTCACGATCCAATCAGCTTAATTGCCAAGGTGGGCATCGGCGCTGTTGTTGATCTGACGATGGTTAATGGAAAGGTTGTCTGGGCCAATGGCAGCTTTCCACATCTAGACGAAATGGCGCTGTTCCATGCTGCCGAAAAAACGCTTCACACAATTTTACCACAATATCAAACAGGGGAAATATAATGTCATATAACTTACAACGCCGTACCTTTCTAAAGGGAACACTTGCTGCAAGTACCGCGATTGCGCTGCCGATGCAGGCAATGGCGCAGGACGTGTTGAAAATGGGGGTCGTCCTGCCCTCTCCCGCTGCTGATGTAGGCTGGTCTCACACGCTAATAGAAGGCATAAATATTGTAAAAGAAGCATATGGCGACCAAATCGAGCTTACCATTCTGGAAAACATCGCTGAAGGTCCAGATGCCGACCGCATCGCAAACAGTCTTGTTGCTGAAGGTAACAAGGTGCTGCTTTTGGGGTCGTTCGGCTACCAGAACGGCGGCATCCAGATTGCCAAGCGCAATGCGGATGTGTCGATCATCCATGCGTCTGGCTATCTGACCGAACCAAACTTCTCACCTTTCACCGCCAAATACTGGCAGGGCACGTATTTGATGGGCATGGCAGCTGCATCGCTTACAAAAAGCAAAAAGCTTGGCTGTGTGGGCGCGTTTGCGATTCCAGAGCTAATTACCTCGATCAACGCTTTCATGTTGGGCGCGCGATCTGTTGATCCTGAAATCGAAATGAGCGTTGTTTGGGTGAATTCTTGGTTCGATCCAGCAGCAGAGCAAAACGCCGCTAAGGCTTTGATGGCCCAAGGCGTTGATGTTGTCTTTTCCAACGCCCAAGACACACCATCCGTGATTGCGGTTGCCGAAGAAGGCGGCGCTTATTCCTTTAACCTGAACTCGTCAATGGTAAAGTATGCGCCATCGAAATATCTTGGCGTTGTCGGAACCAATTGGGGCCCGCACTTCAAACGGCTCGTTGATGGCCATTTAGCTGGTACGTTTGAAGGCAGCAATTTCTGGCTCGGGATGGACGATGATGTCGTCTATACTGCTGACTGGAACGCAGATATCCCTGCCGACGTTGTAGCGCAAATCGAGGCGAAACAGGTTGAGATTGCAGCAGATACATTCACTGTCTTCCAGGGACCACTTGTTGATCAGGCTGGCACAGAACGCTATGCGGACGGTGTTGCAATGACCGACGGTGAAATTCTTAGCATGGATTGGCATGTCGCAGGCGTCACAACGCCACTTCCTTCATGAGCGATCACTCGCCTGCACTTTTGACACTTAACGATGTGTCAAAGAGGTACGGGACAGTGCAGGCAAACAAAGGCATCGACCTCGCGGTACGCGCAGGGTCGATCCATGCAGTACTAGGTGAGAACGGGGCGGGTAAATCCAGCCTGATGAAGATGATTTACGGCGTCGAGAAACCCGACAGCGGCACAATAAATTGGAATGGAACGCCCGTACATCTGAACAAACCGTCCGACGCCCAAGCGTTGGGGATAGGCATGGTATTCCAGCACTTCTCGTTGTTTGAAACACTCAGCGTTGTGCAAAACGTCTCGCTTTTGGTGCCAGGAAAACAGGATGAATTGGCGGATAAGATCACCGCATTCGGCAATCAATTTGGGTTGCATGTGGATCCCGATGCGATGGTTCATCAACTCTCAGTGGGTGAACGGCAACGGGTCGAAATCATCCGCTGTTTGCTACTAGATCCCAAACTGTTGATCCTAGATGAGCCTACGTCAGTTCTGCCGCCACAAAGCGTCGTAATGTTGTTTAAAACATTGCGCAGCCTTCAAGCCAAAGGCATGGCCATTCTTTTCATCTCACACAAACTCGACGAAATCAGAGAACTGTGCGACGAGGCAACCGTTCTGCGGCGTGGCGAAGTGACGGGACATGTCGACCCTCGCACGCAATCAGCAGCCGATCTGGCCAAGCTGATGATTGGGCATGAAATACCGAAACTGACTAAACATAACAACACACCGGCCGGTGATATAGCGCTGCAACTGCGTGGATTGGAACATCCGTCTAAAACCCGGTTTGGAACCTCATTGAAATCTCTTGATCTGCACCTGCGAAGCGGTCAAATTATTGGGATTGCGGGTATATCAGGGAACGGCCAACAAGAACTGGCCGCCTTGATTTCGGGGGAAGCGCTTTGTGCCAAGGCAGATATGATCACGATTTTGGACCAACCCGCCGGACGGCTTGGTGCATCACAACGGCGTGCGCTTGGGTTTTCGTTCGTACCCGAAGAACGATTGGGGCGCGGTGCCGTGCCCGAAATGTCGCTGGCCGACAATAGTCTGCTGACGGCCCATCGTCAGGGAATGCTGCAAAACGGTTTCATCAAGCGTAAGGTAGAGCGGTCCTTTACCGATACTTGCATCGCCGATTTTGACGTGCGCACCGCTTCTCCCGAAACTGAGGCGGGTGCGTTGTCTGGTGGCAATTTACAGAAATTTATTCTTGGTCGTGAGATCATGCTCGCACCCAAAGTCATGTTGGTGTCACAACCCACTTGGGGTGTTGATATTGGTGCTGCAACCGCGATCCGGCGGCGCCTACTTGAAATGCGTGACCAAGGGGCGGCGATCCTTGTTATCTCGGAAGAGCTGGAAGAACTGTTCCAAATTTGTGATATCCTACATGTCCTTAGCGAGGGGCAATTGTCCGAACCATTAGATGCTGCAACAACAACGGCCCAAGACATCGGTGCCTATATGATAGGGGCGACTGAATGACGATCCAACTTGTGCGCCGTGACACTGCATCACGCGCAGCGATGGTATCGGCACCAATTTTAGCTTTGGTATTGACCTGCCTGACCAGCCTCGTCCTATTTGCACTGCTGGGAAAACCCGCAGGAACAGCGCTTTATGCTTTGCTGCTGAAGCCATTCTTAAGCTGGTACAGTTTTTCCGAAATCCTTTTGAAAACTGCGCCTTTGATGCTGATTGCACAAGGGTTGGCAATCGGGTTTCGCGCCAATGTTTTTAACATCGGAGCCGAAGGACAGTTTATTGTTGGAGCCATCTGCGCCTCTGCATTTCCTGTGTTCTTTCCGGATGGGACATTTCCGTTGATGTTGCCCGCGATGATCATCGCAGGGGCCATCGGCGGCATGGCCTATGGGTGCATCGCCGCAGGGTTAAGAACGCGCTTTGGGGCCTCTGAAATTCTGGTGACTTTGATGCTAAGTCTCATTGCGACGCAAATCTTGAATTATCTACTGTTGGGGCCTTGGAAGGATCCACAAGGTTTCAATTTCCCGCAAACCGTAATATTCACCGAAAACGCGATGCTGCCGCTTTTGTTTGAAGGGACGCGCACGAATATCTCACTGATTTTTGCGCTGATCGCCAGTGGTCTAGCCCATTTAATGATGCAACATCATTTCAGTGGATTCCAACTGCGTATATCAGGGCTTGCGCCGCGCGCTGCACTTTATGCTGGTTTTAATGGGAACAAAATGATTTGGATCAGCCTTGCTTTGGGCGGAATGGCCGCTGGCATTGCAGGCGCGAGTGAGGTCTCAGGACCTTTAGGACAGCTGCAACGCTCTGTCTCATCAGGTTACGGCTACGCGGCGATTATCGTGGCCTATATGGGTGGGCTAAGGCCCATTGGTATCGTTGTCTCAAGTTTCCTTATCTCGATTGTCTATATCGGTGGGGACAACGCGACAGTAACAGCGGGTTTGCCGGTCGCGGCAGTTGAGGTGTTCCAAGGATTATTACTGGCCTTTTACCTCCTGACGTTCACGTTGATCCGCTTCCGCATCGAATTCACCCCATCGCAATCGCGAGGCAACACATGAGTATTGTTGAGTTTTTACTTGCAGGCACTTTGGCTGCCGCATTGCCCCTTTTGCTTGCGGCTCTGGGTGAAATGGTTGTTGAACGCACGGGCTTACTGAACCTCGGTCTTGAAGGCATGATGGCCAGCGGGGCCGCCATTGCGTTCATCAGTGTCTTTGAAAGCGGTTCGCATCTGCTGGGCTTTGCCGCAGCCGCTTGTGCAGCCGCGCTGTTGTCGATGGTCTTTGCTGGGTTAGTGTTAACGGTAAAGGCCAACCAAGTCGCGGCAGGTCTTGCGATCAGTATACTTGGGTTGGGATTGTCAGCCCTTTTCGGGAAATCCTATGAAAGCCTAATCATTTCAGGCCTACCGAAACTGCCCATGCCGATTTTATCAGAAATTCCTGTGCTTGGCCCAACCCTGTTCACCCAAGACATCGTGGTTTGGCTCACCATTCTTGGTGCAATTACAATGTGGTATGTGCTGAACCGCACAAAAGTTGGGCTTATTGTGACGGCGATCGGAGAAAACAGCGATGCTGCTCGCACAATTGGATATCCGGTCACAAGCATTCGCTACGCGGCCGTCGCTTTTGGTGGGGCAATGTGTGGGTTGGCTGGGGCCTATGCCGCGACGGTCTACACGCCGCTATGGGCAGAGGGCATGATCGCAGGTCGCGGCTGGATCGCGGTTGCTTTGGTTGTCTTTGGGACCTGGCAAACAGGGCGGATAGCATTCGGTGCAGTTTTGTTCGGGCTGCTGTCGTTGGGCGAATTAACAGCGCAAGCCGCAGGGGTTGGACTACCTTCCCAACTGCTCTCAAGCTTGCCCTATATCGCAACAATCTTGATGCTTGTTGTCATCTCGAAACGCAGCAGCGCACCCATATAAGAAACATCTAGCCCTGAGTTCAACTTTTCGCCCCGTTGGCGTGGGCTCACAACTAAGTTTTTGTGCTGCGTCATTTGGGTGGGGCTGATGTTAGCAACCCAAGATTAAGATCGACGAATGCATAGCTACACTTCCTGAAAGCAGCCATTCGCACTTAGCGCAGCAGCTGGCAAAATGGGCTCCTTGCAGTCATTCTCTGCACTTTGCATGAATGGAAGATTAGCAAATTTTGGGCGGGCTTCCTTTTGCGGCATACCTCTCTGCCAGGCCGTCAGCCAAAAATCACAAGTCTTCATTAATTCAATATCAGTTTGGTTCGGGCTCAAAAAGCGGCGCAACATAGCAACCCTAGTTGCTCGCTACACGGACCACCAACAGAACTTGGTCACTGCCTAAAGCGCCAGCATACGCGCTCATTGACACCAAATATCTTATGTAGCGCTCATCGGCCCCTGCGCACCCTGCGGCTTAAGCCTGTCGTAGTCAGCCTGCGATGTTGAGCTCGATACAGCGGAGGGCATGCCACTTGCTATAGATTTTGCAGTCGACTGTTGCTGCGGAACATTAGGCTTTGGAACGGGCGGAGCCGCAATGGCTTTACCAATACGCGACTTGGGCTTTTTAGCTGCAACATCTTTGCTCTTTAGCCGCGTATCCAATTTGTTAGCCAAAAAGCTAACTGTGTTAGCAAAGGTCTTGATGTCATCGACAGCCTGCTCGACGCTGCCACTGCCGGAGGCCTTCTCAATTACATCGATCAGGCGGCGTAGCTCTTCACGGTCATTCATTGCCGTACCCCCTGCCCTGCGCGCTTGGGGCCTGCAAAAGACCACCCAGACTTGATAAGTACTTCCCTATAAAAAACCGCAGCGCAGATTTGTGCAGTCGCAGAACCCATTTCGGGCAAGCGGCTCATACTGCCATCCGTTCTGGCGCACGCCACACTGCCTCTGCCTGCCGCGCAATTGCACCGTCACAAAGCGTCTTCAGGTCTGACAAGCGTTTGGCCCATACTTGGTGCTCTTGTTGATCACTGTCAGCCAGACTGGCTCCGTAGTGCCCTAGCTTGCTTGCACAAATGCTCAGCGTTTCCACACTGGGTTCTGTGTTGTGATAACGCAGCACACGGATGTAACCCTCACTGCGCCCCAGCCAGCTGCGACAAAACTCTGGTGTGTTCTGCACGATACCCGTTGCGATCAATTCATCGCGCATGTGTTCTAATAGTCTTATGCTCATCCAATTCTCCCAGTGTTTTGGTCTCGCAAGTATTTATCACGACACAGTGGTGTTGGAGCAAACACGAGGGCAGATAGTCTCAC
>Ga0209251_1000519_pt1 | contig 34568 bp, 31 predicted proteins | sample SaaInlV_100m_DNA_6_FD_184665 | JGI IMG/M metagenome (GOLD analysis project Ga0209251, IMG submission 184665) | Marine microbial communities from expanding oxygen minimum zones in the Saanich Inlet - Saanich Inlet SI073_LV_10m_DNA (SPAdes) (version 2) | ecosystem: Environmental > Aquatic > Marine... | reverse complement strand
TGTTTCAAATGGTCTAAGGATTAATAACATCACACCAGCAGCCACGTTAGACAATGTTCCTTGCAATGCCAAGCCAATTGCAAGCCCCGCAGCACCAAGAACGGCAATAATTGAAGTTGTTTGAATGCCAAACTGACCAAGTGAAACTACTAAGGTGATTATTATGCCAGCATATCTAGTAACACTGCTGCAAATAGGAATTAGCATTGGGCTAAGGCGGGGAATGCTATCCAGCATATGTCTTACCGCACGCTCTGCTCTTCCTGATAGCCAAAACCCTATAATTAAGGTGCCTATACCAGCAAAAAAACCAGAAAAATAGGTAACAAACATTGTAAGTTCAGGTTTTGATAGAATCTGAGATAGTGAAATGCCTTCCATAGAAAAATCCAAATCTGTAATTCCTTTTAAATGTGCTATTTATATAATCAGCATAGTAAATTTAGGATAAAAATTTTCACCGCTAATAAATTACCTCATTATCTTATAAATGATAGCGGATTTATTAGTTTGATAATAGTCTGGAATTGTTGTTCCTTTCAATTGAATTTAGGTATAAAAAAGCGTTATATTCTCGCCAAATCTGTATAGGAAAATTATGGCAACTAAAATTGTTTATTGGTCTATTGGCGATGCCCCTCTTAATGAAGGGCCTTTAACGGCAGTAATTGGAAATTTTGATGGTGTCCATCTTGGGCATCAAAAACTTATTTCAACTGCAAAATCATTTGCCAAAAAAGACAGCACTGCAACTAGTGTTATTACCTTCAATCCGCATCCAAGGCGTTTTTTCAGAAAGAATGAACCTAGTTTTCTGTTGTCTGATTTAGCAGAAAAAAATCGTATTTTATCCTTGTATGGGGTGGAAAAAATTATTCATGTCAGCTTCAATGATGCGCTTCGTGAATTATCACCTGATGAATTTGTAACAAAGGTGTTGTCTCCATTAGGTGTTTCTCATCTTTTGGCTGGAAAAGATTTTGCTTTTGGGCGCGCCAGAGCAGGGGATATGACATTATTATCCAAACTTGGAAATCAAAATAACATTAAGATTACTAGTATATCGTTAGAAGTTGATGATAAATCTGCAATTGTGTCTTCCAGCAGGGTACGTGCTGCACTGCAGGCAGGACATATAGATGAAGCAATAGAAATGCTAGGAAGACCTCCAACAATTTGTGGTATAATAGAACATGGAGATAAGCGTGGTCGCCAGCTAAATTTTCCGACAGCTAATTTTAATCTACAAGATTATCAGGTACCTGCTTATGGAGTATATGCAATTACGGCAATAGTTGAAACGCAACGCCAATTCTCACAAGATCACAGTGAAATATTGGATGGAGAGGAACTGCCAATGCTAATGGGTGTTGCAAATATTGGTATTAGACCAACGATTGGTGACCGAAAGGTAATGGCTGAAATTCATCTATTTGATTTTAATGAAGATATTTATGGTGCAAGATTGCGCGTTAATCTGCATCATTATCTACGTGGTGAGAAGAAATTCGATTCTATAGATGCATTGAAAGTGCAGATAGAAAAAGATGCGACAGCTGCAAGAGCTTTGCTAGTACATGAAAATAACGACAATAATCAAATTCAAACCATGAGAAATTCTGATGTCAGATAATCAACAAACACCTAAAAATTATAAAGATACAGTTTTCCTGCCAAACACGTCTTTTCCAATGCGTGGCGGGTTGCCTCAAAAAGAGCCAGAAATCATGGAGCGCTGGAAAGAACTCGATTTATATAAAAAATTACGTGAAGCAAGAAAAGGCAGAGAGAAATTTATTCTTCATGACGGGCCACCATATGCAAACGGAAATTTGCATATTGGTCATGCATTAAATAAAATTCTTAAAGATGTCATTAATAGGTCTCAGTCTATGTTGGGCAAGGATGCCAATTATGTACCTGGCTGGGATTGTCATGGTCTGCCAATTGAATGGAAAATAGAAGAGCAATATCGGAAAAAAGGAAAAGATAAGGATGAGGTTCCAATTCAGGAATTTCGTCAAGAATGCCGTGATTTTGCGGCTTATTGGATGGGTATTCAATCAGAAGAGTTTCAACGATTAGGTGTATTAGGAGATTGGCAAAATCCCTATTTCACCATGAAATTCGAATCTGAGTCAATAATTGCGTCAGAGATTGGTAAATTCTTGATGCAGGGTTCTTTGTATAGGGGCTCAAAACCTGTTATGTGGTCGCCTGTAGAAAAAACGGCGCTTGCTGAAGCTGAGGTTGAATATAGTGACCATACATCAACCACTATTTTTGCAAAATTTGCGCTATTAGAATGTCCGATAGAAGAGCTGGTTGGAAATTTTGTTGTCATTTGGACAACTACGCCATGGACAATGCCTGGTAACCGCGCCTTAGCTTATGGAGATGAGATTGATTATGTTGCTGCAAAAATCACCTCAGTTTCGGAGAATTCAATTGCTGTTGAAGGGGAGATAATACTTGTTGGCGAAGCCTTGCTTGAAAATACCTGTTCGCAATGTGGCATCATCGAATATGACATAATCCAAAAAGTAAAAGGGCATGATTTAAAGGGGTCAGTTGCAAGTCATCCAATGGTTCATGCAGGGTATGATTATGCTGTTCCTCTTCTTGCTGGCAGTCATGTGACAACAGAGCAGGGAACAGGGTTTGTGCATATTGCACCTGGTCATGGACCAGAAGATTATGAACTTGCACATCTACAGCATGGCATAGAAGTACCTGATACGGTGAATGAAAGTGGCATTTTGATGGATCATTTACCAGTATTTTCTGGGTTGCATGTATTGCGTGATAATCAGAAAATTGCAGAAATTATGATAGAGCATAATGCCCTCATAGGGATTGGAAAATTAACACATTCCTATCCTCATAGTTGGCGCTCACATGCCCCTGTTATTTACCGAAATACTGCTCAATGGTTTATTTCAATGGAAAGTCACGGGCTGCGTGATTATGCTCTTGCATCCTTGACCACAACATCATTTTATCCGCCAGCTGGACAAAAACGTCTTACATCTATGATTGAAAACAGACCAGATTGGTGCCTAAGCAGGCAACGTGCTTGGGGTGTGCCTATTCCTGTATTTGTCGAGAAGAAATCTGGCAAAGCCTTACAAGACCAATCTGTTGTAGATCGTATTGTTGAAATTTTTAAAGAAGAAGGCTGTGATGCTTGGTTTACATCGCCTGCTTCACGTTTTTTAGGGGATGATTATGACCCAGATGCCTATGAGAAAGTAAATGACATCGCAGATGTTTGGTTTGATTCTGGTTCCACTCATGCATTTGTTTTAGAACAGCGAGAAGATTTACACGCGCCAGCAGATTTATATTTAGAAGGTTCTGATCAGCATCGTGGCTGGTTTCATTCATCTTTGTTAGAATCATGTGGCACTCGTTCTGCAGCACCTTATAAGGGTGTGTTGACACATGGTTTTGTGTTGGACGAGCAGGGTCGCAAAATGTCTAAATCGCTTGGTAATGTTATTCAACCTCAAAAAATCATTCAGCAAAGTGGGGCAGATATATTGCGCCTTTGGGTGGTAAGCTCTGATTATTATGATGATTTGCGTATAGGACAAGAAATTCTGAAGCGACAGTCAGACCATTATCGCAGGATAAGAAATACACTGCGCTATTTATTAGGATCCTTAAATGGCTTTGATAAATTGCAGCCAGTCGCTTTTGAGGATATGCCAGAAATTGAAAAATGGGTGGCAGCACGTCTTTTTGAGCTAGATAAAATAATAAAAGAAAAAATTAATAATTATGATTTCCATGCAGTTTTCACAGAACTTCATGATTTTTGTAATAGCGATTTATCAGCATTCTATTTTGATATTCGCAAAGATATGCTGTATTGTGATGCGATTAATACCACATCTAGAAGAGCTGCATTGACTATAATGGATAGGTGTTTTAACAGCTTGGTTGCATGGATTGCGCCAATATGCTGTTTTACAGCAGATGAAGCCTGGCTTGCTTATACACAAAACCCACAGGATTCTATCCACCTTCACGAATTTAATAAAATGCCAGACGAATGGCAGAACTCAGCCTTAATTGAAAAATGGAGTAAGGTTCGGGATCTCAGATCGCAGGTAACAACAGCCCTTGAAACGGCAAGGTCTGATGCCAAAATTGGAGGTAGTCTGCAGGCTTCAGTAAAGTTACATTTGACTGAAGTAGAAACAAAATTGCTAGAAGATATTGATCTTGCCTCTCTGTTTATTACATCAGATGTCCAAATAATGGATAGAAATGCTGCCCAATTTCAGACAGAAATTGCACTGGCAGATGGGGATAAATGCGCAAGATGTTGGAAAATTCTACCTGAAGTGGTAACAAATAATGATATTTGTCATAGATGTTCAGAAGTGGTTAATGCATAGGATTAGGTAATTGCAGAATATTATCTGCAATTGGGGTATATAATTTAAGGGTATGTAGATAAATGAAGACTCAAAAACATATTATTTATGTACGATTTTTCATTATTTCATTCACTGTTATATTGCTTGATTATATTTCGAAGAAATGGATGCTTTCGCTTCTATTTGACGTGCCCCAACAAATCATAATTACAGGATTTTTTAACCTTACGCCTGTTTGGAATAATGGCGTGAGTTTTGGCTTTATGGCATCACAGCCAGAAATAATTAGGCTCATTATTCCTGTTCTAGCCTTATGTGTTGTTCTTTATTTGATTAGCCAGCTTCAAGTTCAAAACCGCATGCAACAGATTGGTTCAGCCATAATTGCCGGCGGCGCTATTGGCAATGTTATTGATAGATTAATATATGGACGTGTCGTGGATTTTCTGGATTTTCATGTAGCTGGATATCATTGGCCTGCATTTAATCTAGCAGATGTTGCGATATGTTCTGGCGTTATTATATGGATATATGTCATTATGTCGACATCGTCTAATTTGGGAGAAGAATGATGCAAAAAATTCGCTTTTTATCAGTGATAATGAGCCTAACACTTCTTTTTGCGGCAACTGCTTGTTCTGATTATCGTCGCTCAATTGGTAGTGAGAGATCAACGCCAGACGAATTTCAAGTTGTTGTTCGTCCACCATTATCTCTTCCGCCTGAATTCACACAAAGACCTGATTCACAAACCAGTGAACTTAGCGTAGATGAAAAATCTTCAAAAAATGTAATGAATAAATTATTTGAAAGACGCGCTACAGCCGCATCAGGATATGAGGAATTTTTTGAACTAGCTGCGATAGAACCAGACATTCGTACTAAAATAGACCAAGAAACAACAGGCATCATTTTTGAGCGCAGATTGCCTATGAATGTTATTTTCGGAGGTCTTCCAGATGTTGGTCCTATTCTAGATCAGATGGCTGAAGACCAACGCATACGTATTAATTTATCGCAGCAGAAAGCATTAAATGAAGGAGCAACTCCAGCGATAGATGGCGTTTATGGAGATGAAATTAAAGTTGAGTAAGGGTATTGTATAACAAAATAGCTGGATTGAAAGAATAGATGAACCAGATACGATTACTTCCCGATCACCTTATAGACCAAATTGCTGCTGGCGAAGTGATAGAGCGACCAGCAAGTGCGCTAAAAGAATTAGTTGAAAATGCCCTGGATGCAGGGGCAACCCAAGTTATTATAACCCTAACTGATGGTGGTCTTACTGGCATTAATGTAACTGATAATGGGTGCGGCATGAATGCAGACGAGTTAGGGCTAGCCGTAAAACGTCATGCTACCTCTAAATTATCAGATGCAGATTTATTTCAGATAAATAGTTTTGGGTTCAGAGGGGAGGCACTTCCTTCTATTGGCGCAGTATCTGACCTAGAAATTTCATCTTGTAATGAGACTATGGAACATGGCTGGAAAATTAGAATAGCACATGGTGATATATATCCACCAGAACCTGTTGCTCATGCCGTTGGAACAACTGTTTCAGTTAATCACCTATTTGATAAAATTCCTGCCAGACGTAAATTTTTAAAAACTCAGCGGACTGAGGCAGGTCAGTGCCTAGAAGTCGTAAAGCAACTTGCTATGGCAAGCCCGCATGTATCATTTAAATATAGTGAGTCTGGTAAAACTTTATTGAATTTACCAAGTAGAACCAATGATGCATCTGCTATTCGTGATAGGCTTTCAGATGTAATGGGTCATGTATTTGCCAAGGAAGCCATATTATTAGATGCACAAAAAGAGGCAAATGGGCTAACAGGGCTGATAGGTCTGCCAACTATGAACAGACCAACAACACAATATATGAATCTTTTTGTAAATCAGAGACCAGTTAAAGATAAACAAATAATTGGCGCAGTCCGGGCAGCTTATTCAGATACTCTTCCAAGAGGAAGATACCCAATTGTCGTTCTATTTATTTCGGTACCTCTGGAATCAGTAGATGTAAATGTGCATCCAGCAAAAAATGAAGTTCGTTTTTCTGATTCTGGGGCAATTAGAAGTCTGATAGTAGGCGCCATCCATTCAGCGTTAAGAGAGCACGGATTTCAATCAACAGCAGAAGGTGCGCAAAACGCATTGTACCGCTTATCCTCTAATTCTACACATCGAAATCTATCCAGAAGCGGTGGTTTTTCTAATTACCAAGCAAATGTAACTGAGCAAGAAAATGCCTTGCAATTGCAATCCCCTAATGCAGATTATCTGCCTTCAGATGATATATTCCAAGGCTCGCCGCCACTTGCTAAAACTCAAAATTATGATGTGGATACGCAAGCACAGCAAACATTAATACAAAATCCGCTAGGTGCAGCAAGGGCGCAATATCATAAAAACTATATAATATCCGAAACCAGCACAGGTATTGTGATAATTGACCAACATGCAGCACATGAGCGGCTTGTGATGGAGAAAATGAAATCAGATTTAGCGCTTAATGATATTAAAACCCAGCTATTATTACTGCCAGAAATCGTGTCTTTAATTCCAGAACAATTAGAAGCATTTAAACAGCAGTTTGATTCTCTGAATAAGCTTGGTCTTATTGTTGAATCATTTGGAGAAGATGCTGTTATTGTTAGAGAAACCCCAGCTCTTTTAGGGGAGGTGAATGCCCAGGAACTTGTAAAAGATATTGCTGAGGAGTTGGTGAATTTATCTGGCTCAACTAGTCTTGAGGATAAAATTTCTCATGTTCTTGCCACTATATCATGTCATGGTTCTGTGCGTTCAGGACGGGTTTTATCTGTTGCTGAGATGAATCATTTATTACGTGACATGGAAAAAACACCAAATTCAGGTCAATGCAACCATGGAAGACCAACTTATATCAGCTTGTCACTGGCAGACATTGAACATCTTTTTGGCAGACGTTAATCTGGTTGCCAATTGAACAGATGTATTGTCGTGATGCCGTATTTGCGTTTATCAACAAATTGAAACTCATCTATTAGATTTAGTTTTTCTGTATTTGGCATTTCAGCAACAATCAGCCCCCCTTTTTTAATTGCCCCTGTCCGTGCAATATTTTGTAATGTTTGGGAGGTGATGTTATCAATATAAGGTGCATCACAAAATACGATATCAGCAGGGGGATACGCCCATCTAGTAATATTCTCAACAGAGCCAGCTAGAACTGTTGCTGTATCAAGAAAATCTAATTTTCGAATATTTGCCCGCAAGGTATCGAGTGCCTTAGGGTTACGTTCAACAAAATAGGCTTCTGTTGCGCCACGTGAAAGGGCTTCCAGACCAAGTGCCCCTGTTCCTGCAAATAAATCAAGGATAGTTGCTCCAGTGACTAATGGTGTGAACCGCCCACCACCAAGTAGATTAAAAATAGCTTCTCTTACTCTTTGACCAGTTGGTCGAACGTTCTGGCTATCAAATTCAACGAGCTTAGCGCCTCGCTTTACCCCACCTATTATTTGCATTCCTATTTCCTGATTTTGCAGAAACAACAGATTGTTTCTTTGACGCTGATTTATATCTTTTTGCCGATGGGGTGGATTCTTCAGATTTTTGATTTTCTTTACTGCTAATTCCAAGCTGTTCTTTTAATACAGCCGCCTTTACTTCTTGCAATTCATCTTCATCCATATTGCCAAGCTGGAAAGGACCATAAGATGTTCGTATAAGGCGGCTCACAGAATAGCCAAGATATTCCATCACACGACGAATCTCACGGTTTTTGCCTTCTTTTATGGCAATTGTAAGCCATGCATTGCTTGTCATTTGTTTGTCCAAACGCGCCAAAAGACTACCATAATGAACCCCTTCAATGGTAATGCCGTCTTTTAGTTTTTCTAACCCATGTTCATCAACCCTACCATAAACACGCACTCTATATTTGCGAGTCCATCCAGTGCTTGGTAATTCAAGATGACGTGCAAGCCCACCATCATTGGTCAGTAAGATCATTCCTTCTGAATCAAGATCAAGCCTGCCGACGCTCATCACACGAGGCAATTTATCTTTTATTCTATCAAAAATAGTTTCACGGTCTTGCTCGTCTTTATGAGATACAACTAGACCACGTGGTTTATAATATCTCCATAAACGTGTTGCTTCTATTTTTGGGAGTGGCTTGTTATCAACAAGAATTTTATCATCAGGTCCAACAATAAATGCTGGGGTTTGAAGAAGCATGTCATTTACTATGACTCTGCCGGCAAGAATCCAATTTTCTGCATCTCTTCTCGAACATAATCCAGCCCGCGCCATACGCTTAGCTATCCGTTCTGAGGCAGCAACTTCATCTAAAATAAAAGAGGGTTTTGAAAAAGACATGATAAGAGAAGTAGAACATAAAAAAGAAGGAAAAAATAGTCTATATAAAACAAGATGTTGCTTTTTTAGTATAGTTTTGTCATTGCCTAGTAATGCAGGATAAAGATTATATGAAATTAGCATTACAGCAGGCACAGAAGGCAGCTGAATTAGGCGAGGTTCCCGTTGGTGCTGTTGTTGTTGATGCTAATGGAGATGTAATTGCAGCTGCGCATAATAGAGTTGAAACTGACCAAGATGCAACAGCCCACGCTGAATGTCTTGTGCTGCGGCAGGCGATGCAAGTTAAAGGACAAAAATTTCTAGAAAAATGTGACTTGTGGGTGACTCTTGAACCATGTGCTATGTGTGCTGGGGCAATTTCACATGCCAGACTTCGCAGGCTATATTACGCAGCAGAAGATAAAAAAGGAGGCGCAGTAGAGCATGGAAGCCGCGTGTTCTCGCAGAAAACCTGCCACCATAAACCAGAAATTTATGGCGGTATAAGCGCATCTAAGGCAGCAGATTTACTTACATTATTTTTCGTAGATAAACGCTAAAAATCAGCAATATCGGTTCGGTAGAAGCCGTCACTCCACTCAATTGATGAAACAGTTTCATAGGCGCGTACCCTTGCTTGTGCATAGCTATTGGCTATTGCTGTAACGCTTAATACTCGCCCACCTTTGGCGATAATATTGCCGTCCGCATTTTCTCCAGTACCAGAATGATAAATAAATTTACCAGATTCTTCTGTAAAGCTATCTATGCCTTTAATTATGGAACCAGACTGATAATTACCAGGATACCCCTTGCTCGCCATGATAACTGTGATGGCAATATCAGGGCTAAACAAAACCTCTGCTAAATGTTGCTGATGGTTGCAATGAGCAATAATGATCGTAAGTAAATCACTTTCAAGACGAGGTAGAATAACCTGAGCTTCTGGGTCCCCAAAGCGGCAATTAAATTCAATTACCTGCGGGCCTTCATTTGTTAACATTAAGCCAGCATATAAAATGCCTGTATAGGGTGCCCCATCACTCACCATTCCTTTTGCTGTTGGCTTTAGTATATTTTCAATAATATCATTTTGTAACTCACTAGTCTCATCAGGAGAAGGGCTGACCGCACCCATGCCGCCTGTATTTGGCCCTTCATCGCCATCATATGCACGTTTATGATCACGGGCACTAGCAAGCCAAATTACATCCTCGCCATCGATAAGGGCAAAGGCAGATATTTCTGGACCAGAGATACATGCCTCAACAATAATGGTCTGACTAGCATCCCCAAAAGCGCCATCTAACATCATATCAATCGCGTGATGTGCCTGTTTTTCTGTGCTGCATACCACCACACCTTTTCCGGCGGCAAGCCCATCTGCTTTAATCACACATTCAGGACCAATTTTGCTGGCATATGCCTTTGCTTGTTTACTATCTGTAAATCTTGCATAGGCAGGTTGTGGTATGTTGTAGCGCTGGCAAAAATCACGCGCAAAATACTTAGATCCCTCAAGTCTTGCTGCTGCTGCGCTTGGCCCAAACACTAAAATTTCATGTGCCCGCAATCTATCAGCAAGCCCTGCTACCAATGGCACCTCAGGACCTATAACAACAAGTTCAATAGCCAATTTTTGACATTCTGAAATAATGCTTAAATGGTCATCTATTGGTAAATTTAGGCAGGTTGCAAATTCAGCTATCCCAGGATTTCCAGGCGCAGCAAATAGATGCGTACATTTTTTTGAAGCTGAAATTGCACGTGCCATTGCATGTTCTCTGCCGCCGCCGCCAATAATTAATATTTTCATGATTAGCTATCCCAAACCTCATTTTAATTAGGTATAAATACATAGTAATTTTAACATTTATTCCAGAGAACGCACGGATTGTCTTGGATGATATATCTGTGCCATAAATAGAATATCAGAACAACGGATTAAAAATGTCGAACCTTATTTCATCTGAAACAGATATTTACTCAAATCATCCGATTTACTCTGTCGCTGACTTATCGAATGCTATCAAACGCACGATTGAGTCTAGTTTTGAACTTGTCAGAGTTAGAGGAGAGATTTCAAAACCGGCTACTCCTGGTTCGGGGCACATATATTTTACGTTGAAAGATACCAATGTTGCTCTTTCCGCTGTCGTCTGGAAAGGACAAAGAAGTCAGGTTAACGTGTTGCCAGAAGAGGGCATGGACGTAATATGTACAGGAAAATTAACAACATTTTCAGGTCAGTCAAGATATCAGCTAATAGTGTCTCAGATTGAATTTGCTGGAGAAGGTGCCTTATTAAAACAGCTGGAGGCATTACGTCAACGGCTGCAAGAAGAAGGGTTGTTTGCAGCAGAACGCAAAATACAACTGCCTTACTTGCCATCAGTGATCGGCGTTGTAACATCTCCAACTGGAGCGGTAATACGAGATATCCTGCATCGCTTGTCGGAGAGGTTTGGGGTTCGTGTTTTTGTTGCGCCAGTGCCGGTGCAAGGAAAAGGGGCAGAGCAACAAATTGCCCATGCCATTACGGCTTTTAATCAGCTGCCCGAAAATGATCTGATTCCCAGACCTGATTTAATCATCGTTGCTCGTGGTGGGGGGGCACTTGAAGATTTATGGTGTTTTAATGAAGAAGTGGTAGTGCGCGCTGTTTCAAATAGTAGAATTCCAGTTATCTCTGCTGTGGGGCATGAGACAGATACTACTTTAATTGATTATGTGTCAGACGTAAGAGCGCCAACCCCAACAGCTGCAGCAGAAATAGCAACCCCAGTTCTCAGTGACCTAAGCGCACGCATATCAGAGTTAGATGCAAGAGTAAGGCGTGCATTAGATAGAAAGCTTCATTTCAATGAGAATCAGTTAATAGCAGCCATCCGCGGATTGATTCATCCCTTTGACCAGATAAATAATCATAGTCAGAGAATAGACATCTTAAATGAAAGAATAGAAAAAAAAGTACAAAATATAGTGAGTTTAAAACAGCATAAATTGACATCTGTGTTTGAGAGAATGCCTACACCAACTCAAAAATTAGCAGATATTCAAACGCGTCTAACAGCTGCAAATGAGCGGATGAAAGCCCAAATTGATAAAACCATAACACGATCAGAACAAACTATCCTCAGATATGGTCAATTGCTAGATGCATTTTCCTTTCAAAGAGTACTTGAAAAAGGATTTGTGCTGGTGACAGACGAAAAGGGTAATGCGATAAAGCAATCCAAAGAAGCCGCTTCTGGAGCGTGTATTAATTTACAGTTTTTTGATGCAACACGGCAGGCGCAGCTTGATCCAGATATAAAACAATATCCACAGAAAATTGGTGAAAAGATAAGCGATAGTTCAGATAAAAAGAGCATAAAAAATGAGCAGCCAACCAAGCAAGCCTCTCAACCTAAATTATTTTAGAGTTTAATTTTCCCCCAGCGCCTATGTGGCCATAACCAATGTTCTGGTCGTGTTTTAATCCAGCTTTCTACTTGATTATTCAACTGTTCAGCAATTTCTAATATTTCATCATTAGAGGCGTTTTTCTTAACCGAAATAGGGTCATGCACAATTATCTTAAAATAGGCGCCTTTGATACGAATTGTCTCCGCTGGAAAAAGATTTATCTGCAATTTTGACGCAATCTTGATGTGGGCAGTTGCGGTTTTTGCAGGGATACCAAAAAAGGGAACCATTTTACCCTCGCGAAGCTGTTGGTCAATTAGCAAACCAATAATTCCATTTGCCTTAAGAGTTGATATCATTCCATGCGCTGCTTCGCGTCCTTTTAAAAACATTTTAGCATTCAAATAACTTTGTCTTCTCTTGGCAAAATAATTTGCAAGAGGGTTATTTAAAGGGCGGTAAATGATACCTTTCTTGCGGTCAATACGCATCATTATAGCTAGCGATGTCTCCCAATTTGCTTGATGTGCTGCAATGATAACACACCCTTTTTCGGTGTCTTTTATTTTCTCCAGCCCCTGTATTTCAACGCGTTTTGATGCGGATAGTAAATTAGGTAAATGCGGAAATTCTCCTATATTACGACCTAAATTCCACCACATAGCCGACAAAATTTCCTCTTGTTTTTTTTCGGAAAGTTCTGGCATGGCTAGTTCTAAATTAGCTTTGGCTCTTTTATGCCAATCTGATAAGGGACCTATCTTAGACCCAATCCATCCAGTCAATATACTGGCAAAATCCACAGGCATAATACGCAGAATTAATAATATTAAACCCAACAGGACAGTTTCAATTGGCCAAATTATATACCGAATCAAAAGCTGTTTGAGTTTTGGGCTTTTATGAAATGACATTGGTAAAGCTGGTTTCTAGTAATGAAACTATTTTAATAGTGTCAGCAGGGGAGAAATGAATTCTAACAGGTACGGTTAAAACACGTTCTCTCCATTCTGCGGGTAATCGCATCCAATCTTTTTGAGTTGTTACTAGCTCTGAGCCTGATTGGTTTGCTTCTTCATATAACTGGGCCAAATCATTGTCTGTATAGGGGTGGTGATCAGCAAAATGTGCCTCCCCTGTGATTTCAGCACCTATATGCTGTAGCGTTTTAAAAAACCGAGATGGGTTTCCAATACCAGCAAAACCATAAACACGGCGCCCTTTCATTTGATCAATTACCTCGTCGTCAGGACGTAATTCACCTGATATAATTGGAATATGGGATGGAATTTTGCTGCTAAGACCTGTTTCATCTTCGCCGTTAAATATAACCAAGTCTATATTTGTGATTCCCTCATTCAGCTTCTCACGCATAGGCCCAGCTGGAAGAAGCAAGCCATTTCCAATGCCTATTTTGCCATCAAACACAGCTATTTTTAGGTTTTTTTCTAATGTCGGATTTTGCAATCCATCATCCATTACAATGCAATCCAGATGTTTTTCAGTTGATATAAAAGCAGCCCCTTTGGGTCTGTTTCTGCTAACACATACTGAAATTGAATTTGCCATCATCAAAGGCTCATCCCCGACATCTGATGATGTGTGAAAGCCTGTATCTACAAAAACAGGTCCTTTTTCATTGCCGCCAAAGCCGCGTGTTAGAACACAAGGATTTTTGCCAATACCAGATAGGAATCTGCATAAGGTAATAGCCACGGGTGTTTTGCCGCTGCCGCCAACGGTCAGATTGCCAACACAAATTACAGCTAGTGTGCTTTTTTCTGGTTGTGCATTTCGTTGGCGCAGATAATTACCGAATTTCCACAAAAAAGTAAAAGGATACAGAAGAACTGCCTGCCAGTTTAGCCCAGTCCAGAATTTTGGTGTTTTCATTGGCATTTAAGATGATTGCTCTATTGTTGATATGATATAATGTGCCGCTTTTAGAGGGCGCATGCAAGTTTCTTGCGCAATTTTCTGACCTTTTATAACACAGTCTTTCTGGCTTGAATTTAGGTGCAGTAATTCAGCTAAAACTTGTCTCATCATATCAGGTGTTCTGACTTGGTAAATCATACCTGCCTCTATTAATTGAATGAAATCTGCTTTATTTTTGAAGATTGATTCTCCGCAAATAATGGGTTTTCCAGCAAGTGCAGGCTCAATCGGATTATGTCCCCCAGCATTATAAAAGCTGCCACCACAGATAACAACATCAGATACGTTATATAAGCTTGTCATTTCTCCTAGGCTGTCACTCATAAAATAGGGTAGTGCTGGTTCTGGTAATTCATCTTTGGAACGGCACGGCATCCACCCCAGCTGATTAAGAATTTCAGAGGTTCTGTGCATATGCCGTGGGGCAAAAATAAGTAAATGTTTAACAGGGTCTAGAAGTCCTTTTAAAGAATGTGCAATCAGCTCTTCTTCTTGTTCATGAGTAGAGGCAGCAAGTATAATTTTTCTTTTAAATGTGCTTGCATGCTCCATTAGCTTGTTTTCATAATCTGTATTTATCACATTCTCTGATATTCGGTTTTTTAGAGAGCCAAGGGTAATGAAAATTTGATTATCTTGATGGGAATTACCTGGATAATTATCTGGAGAATTACCTAGAGAATTACCTAGAGAATTACCTAGAGAATTACCTAGAGAATTACCTGGAGAATTATCTGAATAATTATCTGAATAATTATCTGGAGAATTATTTGGGGACTTATTTGGGGCATGATCGTTCGAGGCAAGACCCATTAATTTCTTAAAGCCTTCTTCTTGTTGCGAGTCTATTGATAGAATTAGTGAAGGGCTGGAGAAAATTTTTTTCGCAAGAGAGGGATTTTTTGTCCATCTATTTTTGGCGGTTTGTGATATTTGGCTAGAGGCAAAAATAACTGGGATTTGGCTTTTTTTACTTAAAGTAATTAAATTAAACCAAAAGTCGGATTCTAAAAAAATAGCGCCATCAGGGTGCCAATAATGTAAAAATCTAGATACCCAAAACGGATGATCTAAGGGTTGATAGACATGAGTAACAGGCATGGATGCGCAGTTTTTCTCAATATGATTTGCTGCTGTAATTGTATTTGTAGTTGCAAGGAAATGCCAGTCGGGGCGAATCTCTGATAAGCTGGTGATTAAATTAATGGCTGCATTTGACTCTCCTAGAGACACTGAATGAAGCCAGATTAGTTTTCCATTTGGTCTAGCTGATTTATATCCACGCCCAAATCTTTCTTGTATCCTAGATTTATCTTCTTTTTGCTGTCTTATTCTTATCATAAGATATAGCTGTATAAATGGCATTAGCAAAAACCACAGTGATTGGTAAATAAAGGGCGTTATCTGCATTTTATTTTCTCCTATTTCCTGCTATTGCCAGGGGCAGGCACTAGAGAATTGGGAGCAACCAATTTGTCACATTCATCTGTTAGGGCGTTAAGAGCATCTTCAACCTGTTGACGTGATTTTTCTAAAGTTTTCTTTGTGGGCTGATTTTTTCGTTTATCAGGAGAGTGAGAGTCACTAGATTCACTCTGTTGTTGAATCTCCCCAAGCTTAATGGGTGTTCCCCATAAAATAGTTGCTTTGCTAAATGGCTTTGGGATAATTGTCTGGTCCCAACTTTTAAGACGCCATTGTCTATCTACAGCAAACACAACTGGTATTATTTCAACATTTGTTAAATGAGCAAGAGCAATCGGCCCCATTGCTAACTGTCTGGCAGGTCCTCTTGGTCCATCTGGTGTAATGCCAATATGGTGCCCTTGCTTTAATTGATTAGCTAATAAGCGAAGCCCGCTTAACGCTTGTTTATTAGAAGAGCCCCATATTACATTCAGCCCAAGCATTTGTACTGCAAGACCTAGAATCTTTCCATCTGGGTGAGGTGAATTCAATGTGGTAATAGGACGTGGTAGGTTCCATGTCATGCCAATGATATGCTGATGCCACGAAATTATGATGTATGGTTTTTTTCGTTCCTTAACCAATTGGTAAATAGCCTTATTTTCATGGCGCCAGCGTATTGTTATACTTAAAAGAAAAATGACTGCCGCAATAACGACAGAAAAGAGGGTTTTACCGAACATAGAATGGCTTAGTTTTTTAAGCATATTTTAGTTTTAACCCAAATATAGGAAATAGAGCTGTAATTGGTATCTGAATGGGAGAGGCTGTTGCTCTCTCCTTTATCGCTATTTGTTATCATGTCTTCACAATTATCGCAATTTATTGGCATAATAAGGTATTTGCATAAAAAAGAAAATATTTGTGCGTAATATGCTAAAAAGAAAGCGCTGGCAGCTAAAAAACGCTTTATCATAATAGTAAATTTAGATGACGTTTATGTATCAAAGGATGATGATGTCAAAACAAGAGAATACAACAATAGCCGTGATAAAAGAAATCTGGAAAAGATTTGCCACCCCTTTTGTAGGTCTGTTTTTCACTGCCATTATACTGATGATTATTGTTGCCATTTCTGGAGCAGTTTATCCTGCAATAATGCAACAGGTATTCAATCATCTGGCAGGGGAAGAAACTGTATTTAAAAATAATTTTTTGATATTTGTACCAGCAGGTATTATTTGCATCGCACTGATTAAAGCGGTGGCTATGTATTTGCAAATTATTACCGTAAATCGTTTTGCGCAATCTATAGCAACACAAATGCAAAACAAAATGATGAGCCACCTGATTGATGCAGATCTTGGAATGGTTACTCAATATCCTTCAGGTGTTTTCATCTCCCGAATTATGAATGATGTAAATCTGATAAAAGAAGCGGTGGTAAGACTTTCAAATAATCTAATCAGAGATTCTCTAACCATTTTTGTAATGATAGGAATGCTATTCTGGTTTGATTTTTGGCTTTCTGTGTTGGTGTTAGCAATCTATCCAATTGCTTTTCAGCCGATATTAAGAATTGGTCGTAAACAGCGTGGTCATGCCCAGCTATTGCAGATAGCGATGGAAGACGTAACCTCTAACATATCCGAAATTATTGGCGGTAGTCGCATGATTAAGGCTTTTAGGCTTGAAGAAAGCCAGAAATCAAATGCCTATCTTATGTTTGATACGTTAAAAAGGGCATTTCTTTTATTATTGTCAGGAAGGGCTCGAATTGATCCTGTTCTTGAAGTTCTTGGCGGTATTGCAATTGCTGGGGTTGTTGGCGTTGCAAGCTGGCGAGTAGCTAATAATGAAATATTGGTTGGGGATGTTGTTGGGTTTATTACAGCATTATTAATGCTGGTACAGCCAGTAAGGGCGCTTGGTACACTGAACGCTGTTACCCAAGAAGGGGTATCTGCTGCTAATAGGGTGCTTGAATTATTAACAACAGAACACTCCATTAAATCAGCATTAAATGCACCAGCATTAATAGCAAAAAAAGCAACAATTGAATTTCGTGACGTTTCTTTTTCCTATGATTCTATGCCTATTCTACATGGTATAAATTTTAAAATTAATGAAGGAGAAACAGTTGCCTTAGTTGGAGAGAGTGGTGCTGGGAAATCAACTATAATGAATTTGATCCCTAGATTTTTTGATGTGCATCGCGGGTCTATATTAATTAATAATCAGGATATCAAGCAGGTCAGTATAGCAAGTTTAAGAGAGCATATTGCGCTGATTAGCCAAGAATCCATTCTATTCAATGATTCTGTTTTAGCAAATATCCGTTTTGGCAATCCTGATGCTTCCGAGCACCAAATTATAGATGCAGCAAAAAAGGCTGCTGCAGATGAGTTTATATCATCTCTCTCAGATGGCTATCACACAAATGTAGGACCAGAAGGTAATCTGCTTTCAGGGGGGCAAAGGCAACGCATTGCAATAGCGAGAGCAATTTTAAAAGATGCCCCTATTTTATTGATGGATGAGGCAACCTCTGCTCTTGATGCACACTCAGAACAATTAGTGCAAAATGCTTTAGAAGAATCGAAGCAAGGGCGCACAAGCGTGATAATTGCACATCGTCTTTCCACTATTAAATCAGCTGATAGAATTCATGTGATGGCATCAGGAAAAATTATAGAAACAGGCACCCATGAGAGCCTGATTCGGCAAAAAGGTGCTTATGCTAAGATGATCCAGCTCCAGCAATTTACGAGCTAATCTTTTTTTCAAGAAGATGATTTTTAAAAGGGTTATTCTCTTTTTAAAATAGAATCAACAAAGCGGCTTGCTAAAGGCTGGGCATGAAATTCTTGTGTGAGTGTATCAGCATCATAGATGTTTTCTACCCACTCCATAAAATCCATTCCTTCTTTTTCGAACGGTATATAAGACGCAATAAATGCATCCAGAATGCCGGTTTTAGCCTGTTTTATATGAAGATATTTAAAGGAGAGTTGTTCTAATGCTTCTGTCGCCGGTCGTTTCATAGCCACTAAAACATATAATGCTGACATCAACCCTGCTCTATCTGCGCCAGATTTACAATGAAGTAGGGCTGGGTATTGAATAGAGGTAAATAGTTCAGGAAGTTTTAATAACATTTTTTTTTCAGGCGCGGCTCTTGACCTCACCCTGAAATTTACTAATTCAATGCCCAATTTATGGCAAGCTTCAGCTTCTAATTGCCACCCCCCTGCATCACGTGGTCCTCGGAGATTTAAAATCGTTTTAATGCCTTGTTTTTTATAGGCAGTTTCTATTCTCGATGGGGATGGCTGATTACTTCGCCACATATTTTGGTCAATTTGATATAAATTACTGAATGAAGCTCTAAGAAATCCGTGATCATGCAGATATAGCTCAAGCCAATCATGTAACCCAGATCTTGTAAATTTCTCTGCTTTATGTGGATAGTCTAAAGAATTTTCTGGCAGGCTCATCAATGTTTACCCACCAGCAATTGTCATTCCATCCACTCTTATCGTAGGGGCAGAAGTGGAAAAACGAAGATCAATATCGTTGGCAGGAGTCATCTCAAAAAACATTTCTTTCAGATTTCCTGCGATAGTAGCTTCTGTAACAGCATATGCAATCTCGCCATTTTCTATCCAAAAGCCAGAAGCGCCGCGGCTATAATCTCCTGTTGTAAGGCTTACAGAACTGCCAATCAATTCTGTTACTAAAAATCCCTGTTTGATATCTGAAATTAACTCTTCTACTGATAATTCACCATTTTCAATCAAACAATTAGATGTGCCAGGAGAGGGAGGACCAGATAAAGATCTGCTGGCGTTGCCTGTTGGCGTTAAACCTAACTGACTAGCGCTAGCTAAATCCAGAAGCCAGCTTTGCAGAACACCATCCTTAATTAATTGCTGTTTTTTTACAGGTAGGGTCTCACCATCAAAACTACGCGATCCTAATCCACGGTTTCTTAAAGGGTCATCTGTTACTGTAATTAACTTATTAGCAATTACTTCCCCCATTTTATCTTTAAGAAAACTAGTACCTCTTGCGATGCTAGCACCATTTACAGCGCTTACAAGATGTCCTGTTAGGCTTTTTGACACACGGGTATCAAATAGGACTGGAAATTGACCTGTGGTGGCACTTCTTGCACCAAGTCTGTTAATCGTACGATTGCCAGCAGAAGCGCCAATTTTTTCAGCCGACATTAAATCTTCTGCAAAAACAGTAGAGCTAAAATCATAATCAGATTCCATTCTGCCATTTTGCTCGGCAATAACAGAGGCTGATATGCTGAAAGATGAACGCTGATATTCACCAAGAAAACCAGTGCTAGTAGCAATCGCAATTTCATCTGTGTACTGTCCAGCAGAAGCCCCATCTGAATTTGTAATACCTTCAATATCAAGCGCAGCTGTTTCGCATTTTAGAGCCATCTCAGTTAATGCATCTGCCGTAATTTCTGTAGGGTCATAAAGCTCAAGAGTTGGCAACTCACTTGCTTGCTCTTGTTTGGTAGCTAACCGAGCAAAGGGGTCTGCTGGTGCGAGTCGTGCCATTGCCACAGCGCGCTGACACAAAGATTTTATCGCGTCAGAATCAACTTTTCCAGTTGAAATACTGGCAGATTGCTGTCCTGTAAAAACCCGAAGGCCAATTTGAAAATTATCAGCATGTTCTACTGACTCAAATTTACCAAGCCGAACCTCAACGCCAACTCCCTTATCTCTAACAAGGGTTGCTTCTGCAGCATCAGCGCCTTCAGACTTAGCGGTTTCGAGTAATTTAAAAATAATATTTTTTGTTGAATCATCCATACCATATCAGATAGCGCGCAAAACCAGCTTGCGCAACTGCTTGCTGGCAAGAAAGTTTACGTTTATAGTTTTTTTTATGAAAAAAAAATTGATATTCATTGATGGAAGTGCAGGAACAACGGGATTGCAAGTAGCCTCTCGCTTGTCTGAGCGCGCAGATATTACGCTTATTTCCCTTGCAGAATCTGATAGGAAATTAGCTCATAAACGTGCAGATGCGATGCAGCAAGCAGATGTAACTATTTTATGTTTGCCTGATTCTGCTGCAATTGAGGCAGTGGCACTGGCAGAAGGCACGCCTATTCGTATTATTGATGCATCTTCGGCGCATCGTACGGCTAGCGAATGGGTTTATGGCTTTCCAGAACTTTGTGAAGGTCAATCTGATAAAATTGCGCAAGCTCGTCTAGTAAGCAACCCTGGCTGTTATGCAACAGGTTTTTTGGCGTTAGCACGGCCCTTGGTCAGTGCAGGTTTAATATCACCACATCAAACGCTAATCGTCCCTGCAGTTTCTGGTTATTCAGGCGGCGGTAAGTCAATGATTACGGCTATGCGCGAAGACCAATTGCCACCTTATTTTGACTATGCGCTCGGTTTGTCCCATAAGCATCTTCCTGAAATGACAAAACATTCAGGTCTTTTGGTGCCACCTTTATTAATCCCCTCTGTTGGGATGTTTGAGCAGGGGATGCTTGTACGTCTTGCTATCCCATCTAATCAGCTTGCTAAAAAAACAACGATTAAAGAGATGATTGAGATTTTTGATACTGCATATTCAGACCAGCCGCTGATTAAAGTTCATAGCGGCGACGACATATTAGATTTACAACATTCTGGACGAGTGGCAGCTGATGGTCTTGCAGGTCATGATGGGCTGGATATTTTCTGTTTTAACAATCCGCAAACAGAGCAGTTTTTAATTGTGGCTCGATTAGATAATTTAGGAAAAGGCGCAGCAGGAGCAGCCGTGCAAAACTTAAATATAATGTTAGGGTGTGATCCTCAAATTGGTCTCAACCTAAATTGGCAATCTAATTTTTAAATTACAGGATAATTTGAAGGAGTAATCCAGCTGCTAAAATTAAACCACAATCTCGATTTGACTTAAATAAAATCAGTGCAGTCTGTTTGTTTATTTTTGTCAAATTGATGCATTGCCAACTTAAATGAATAGCAGATCCTGCTAGACCAACCAGCCAATAGTCAAATCCGAATTGAAGCCAAAATCCAAATGTCCAAAATATAATACAAAAACAATAAAGCGCCATTACCCCCTTGGTTAGATGAGTGCCCATAGATAAAGCAGCAGAACCAACCCCAAGCAGAATATCATCCTCTTTGTCCTGCACAGCGTAAATTGTGTCATAGCCTATAATCCAGCAAACCGTCCCAGCATATACCCATATAACAGCGTAACTAGGCCAGCTGTCGGTCATACTCACTGCGCCAAGAAGAACACCCCATGAAAAAACAAAACCTAAAACAACTTGCGGCCAGCTACTTATCCGTTTTGCAAGAGGATAGCAAATTATCAAAGGAAATGAGAATATTCCCATTATCCATGCTCTGAGTGGAAGCTGTAATAAAATAACCAACCCTAGTGATAAAATAATACCAAGGAAAAAGAAGGCAGATTGGACAGAAAGAGTGCCAGCAGCCAAAGGCCTTAAAGCTGTTCTGGCTACTTTTTTATCTATATCACGGTCCCATAAATCATTAATTACACAGCCCGCACCTCGCATGATAATGGCACCTAATAAAAATAATCCCATAAGTTTCATTGTTTTTGTGGCATCTTGATGATGCATTAAAATTGCCCACCAGCCTGGTAATACCAGCAACCACCAGCCGATTGGTCTATCTAAGCGTGCTATTAAAGCATAGGGTTGAAGCCATTTTGGGATGCTTGACAACCAACCATCAATGGATATATCTGTGTGCGACTTAAATGACGGTTCCATTTTTCATTCTTAATATGCGATTTTAAATTATTATTTATAAATGTATCGGTAACAGATATGCTGAAAAATGGAAAAGCTATTTTATAAAACCATACCATCTAAATCGATAGAAGTTCTATGAATGTTAGAAAAAAAAGAAGTAACAATCATGTTTAAGGGTTCACTGCTCACTATGTTATTGAAGAAGATGAAAAACAAAAATCCATATGTTACCTTATTTGGTTAATTGAGCCAAAAATGGATCTGAATTCTAGATTAAATATGACACGAATCTTTGTAGATTGTGAGCTGATGGAGAACTCTGTGATAGAACTCACTGTGGCACAAAGTCATCATATCTCCTCTGTATTGCGCAAGAAAATAGGTGCGGAGTTGCTTGTATTTAATGGCAGAGACGGTGGCTTTTTAAGCATCATCGAGACAATCAACAAGCGCACTATATCAGTACGGTGCACGCAGCAGGTTCTTGCTCAAACAAATTCACCTGATTTATGGCTGTTATTTGTGCCAATAAAAAAAGCTAGAATGGATTTCATGGTGCAAAAAGCAACCGAGTTAGGTGTTTCAAAAATTTGGCCAGTACAGTCTGAGTATGGTCAGGTAAAACAGATAAAAGAAGATAAATTACGGTTAAATATGATTGAAGCAACAGAGCAAACAGAACGTCTGGATTTGCCTGAGATAGGAAGCTTTGCACGCCTTCATTTAGTGTTGGATAACTGGCCAGTGGATAGAATGCTGATTGTTTGTGATGAGTCAAAATCAGAAATGGGAATGGCAAGATCAATGACTGAATTAAACTACCCTAAATCTGGTAAGGCAGCGATACTTATTGGACCTGAGGGTGGATTTAGCAGCGCTGAGCGGAAGACGATAGAAGCGCGCCCTTTTACTGAGCTTATTTCACTTGGACCGCGCATTTTAAGAAGTGATACTGCAGCTATCGCCGCCTTAAGTGTTTTTCAGGCAAATTTTGGGGATTGGTATCCATTTATGCCAGCTGAACCCATTTCTAATGAATTAGGTGCTGCAAAAACGCAGCCAGTAAAATAGCGGAGAGATTTTCATATTATGACTGAATCTTTTGTCACCCCTTCTGTTTCTTCTCTTGTTGATTGGTTATCAAGGAAGGAAAAAACACCAGATAACTGGCGTATAGGCACAGAGCATGAAAAATTTATTTATACTCTAAGTAACTTAGCTCCAGTTAAGTATGAAGGTGATGCAGGTATAGAAACAATTTTGCATTACCTTGCCGAGAATTATCAGATGACGCCGATTAAGGAGCAAGGCAAATATATTGCTTTGCAGACAAATGACGGGGCTTCTATTTCCTTAGAACCAGGGGGTCAGTTTGAGTTATCAGGTAACATTGTAGAAACAATTCATCAAAGCTGTACTGAAACTAATAAACATCTAAAGCAAATGCTAGATGTTACTGAAAAGCTAGGTCTTGGCATGGCAGGACTTGGCTTTCATCCAACTGCATCAAGAGACCAAATAAATTGGATGCCTAAAGGGCGTTACAAAATTATGAAAGAATATATGCCTAAGGTCGGGTCATTGGGATTAGATATGATGCTTCGGACCTGCACCATTCAAACGAATCTTGATTATAAAGATGAAGAGGATATGCGGCGTAAGTTTAAAACGTCTTTGGCGTTACAGCCTGTGGCAACAGCACTATTCGCCAATTCACCGTTTAAAGATGGAAAAATAACAGATATTCAGTCTAATAGAGCAATGGTCTGGACAGATACAGATGCAGACAGATGCGGTGTTCCAATATGTGTTTTTGATGCAAAATTTGGCTATGAGCAATGGATAGATTATGTTCTTGATGTGCCGATGTATTTTATTTATCGTGACGGGCAATATTTAAATGTTGCAGGAAAATCATTTAGAAGCTTTCTTGCTGGGACACATAAAGAAGCCTTCTTTGGTCAGGCTGCTTCTATGGCTGATTTTCAAGATCATATTACAACGGTTTTCCCAGATGTTAGATTAAAAGGATATTTGGAAATGCGAGGTGCAGATGGGGGACCTTGGTCGATTATTTGTGCATTACCTGCTTTATGGGTGGGATTATTATATGATGAAGAAGCATTGCAGAGAGCAGAAGCGCTTGCAAATAGATTTGCTCATGAAGACGTGGTAAATGCCAGAATATCAGCAGCAAAAGAGGGGTTAAAAGGCAACATAGGTTCTCATAGCATGCATGAAATAGCTTCTGAGATGGTGGCAATTGCTGAAATAGGGTTGAAAAATCGCGCAAGGCTGAATCATAATGGGGATGATGAAACGATTTTTCTTAAACCATTACAAGCTATTATTGACAGCGGGGCAACCCAATCTGATAAAGCAAGGGAGTTATTTAACAATCAGTGGAACCATGATATTAAGCACGCATTCTCCCATTATAAATATTAAATAATGGGATGGCTTATGCTATCATAGCCTTTGTTATGCCGCTTGTGTTCCGCCAACTGTAATACCACCGATTTTCAATGTTGGCTGTCCTACCCCAACAGGCACAGACTGACCGTTTTTACCACAAGTGCCTACACCAGCATCCAACGCCATATCATTCCCAACCATTGAGATTTTTGACATAGCATCAGGACCATTACCTATCAAAGTAGCTCCTTTCACAGGAGCTGTTATTTTACCATCTTCTACAAGATACGCCTCTGATGCTGAAAACACGAATTTGCCAGAAGTTATATCAACCTGTCCACCGCCAAAATTGACAGCATAAAGACCATTTTTCACAGTAGATAAAATTTCTTTTGGGTCTAAATCACCTGATTCCATAAATGTATTCGTCATTCTTGGCATTGGAAGAGATGCATATGATTCGCGGCGACCATTTCCTGTTGGCGCTACATTCATTAATCTAGCATTCTGTCTATCCTGAAGATATCCTTTGAGAATACCATCTTCAATTAATACATTGCGCGCAGATTTAGTACCTTCATCATCTATGGTAATTGACCCACGTCTATCAGAAATAGTGCCGTCGTCAATTACAGTAACGCCTTTAGCGGCTACTTGTTCTCCAACTTTCCCAGAAAAAATAGAAGTTCCTTTGCGATTGAAGTCTCCTTCAAGACCATGCCCAACTGCTTCATGCAACATAACACCTGGCCAGCCAGGACCTAGTACAATTTCCATTTCGCCTGCAGGAGCAGGAATTGACTCAAGCCCAAGTAGGGCAAGACGGAGTGCTTCGTCAACTTCTTGTTGCCAATTAGCGGCTTGCAGATATTTGTCAAACATAAATCTGCCGCCAGAGCCACTTGACCCAGTTTCCATTCTGCCATTCTTCTCAACCATCACAGAAACATTTAATCTTACCAATGGGCGAATGTCTGCTGCACGATATCCATCTGGTCGCAAGATTTGAACTGCCTGCCATGACCCAGCGATTGACGCAGATACTTGCTTTACTCTGCTATCTTTGCTACGGGCATAGGCGTCTATTTCCTGTAATAACTTTACCTTTGCATCAAAAGGCGTACCATCAAGAGGGTTGGCATCTGAATATAAAGGCAGGTTAGCCATGTTCGCAGGAGATAATGCTAATTTACCCGAATAACCGCTGGTAACAGCTTTTACTGTTTTGCCTGCTCTTTCGAGCGCAGCCATAGACATATCACCTGAATGGGCAAAAGCATCTGCTTCGCCAAGAATGGCTCTTAATCCAAAGCCGCTTGACTGATTGTAACTTGCAGATTTTAGTCTGCCATCATCAAATCCAAGAAATTCAAGATAATCAATTTCCAAAAACAAATCGCCATCATCAGCGCCATGCAATGCATCTTTGAGAATCGCTTGTGCTTGATCTCTATCAAAATTACTATCTTTGAAGAAGAGGGCATCTGTCTGAGCTAATGGATCCATGGATTTACCTTTTTAGAACGGCTTAAAAATGACTAGAAGAATCATTTAGATGATTTTTCACTGTTATTAGTATGGGTGGATTTGCTGGTAACTTCAAGTCCTGAGGTTTCTGATTTGCTAAAGTTTTCAAGTAAAAATCAGATAAGTTATCATGATGCAAAAATTTGCGCGACAGGCAGTCGCACCGATCTTCCCTTATATAGTAAAAAAAGATAGTAATGATATAAATTTTTCGATATCAAAATTCTGATATGTCTGTATTCTACGTTTTTTTTGACAGCCAATATCTTCGGGGGATCAAAATTATGAGTGCTATTTTTATGCGCTATTTATCGTTAATCGCTTTTTTGTTAGGTACGCTGGGCGTTTCTGCTGCTGGTGCTGCGCAACCAGAGCCATGGCAAATGGGGCTTCAAGACCCAGCTGGTTCAATAGCTCAAAAAGCAACAGACCTGCATAATTTATTACTTATTATCATATCGTTGATTTCTGTGTTTGTTTTAGCTCTTCTTGTCTATGTTGGCTGGCGTTTTAGAAGTGGCGCAAATCCAGTTCCTTCCAAAACCACGCATAATGCAACAATAGAAATCCTGTGGACAGTAATTCCGGTTCTGATTCTTATTGTAATAGCGGTGCCGTCATTTCGTCTGCTTTATTATATGGATGATACGAAAAACGCTGACATGGTGATCAAAGTTACTGGTAATCAATGGTACTGGAATTACGAGTATATTGATGAGCAAATCGCTTTTGATAGTTACATGCTGAGCGATGATGAACTGCAACCAGGGCAGCCAAGACTGCTTTCCGTTGATAATCCGCTGGTTATTCCAGCAGACACGAAAATTAAAGTCTTGGTAACAGGAAATGACGTTATGCATTCGTTTTTTGTCCCATCACTGGCGGTTCAAACTTATGCGATCATTGGACGCGTAAATGAGGTATGGATAGATGTGCCAGAAGGCGAGACAACATATTATGGACAGTGTAATCAAATTTGTGGTGTCAATCATGCATTTATGCCGATCGTTGTAAAAGCGATGGCGCGTGATGACTATCAGGCTTGGTTGTTAGAAGCAAAAGAAGAATTTGCAACACTGACAGCAACACAACCAATTCAACTTGCCGCCGTTAATTAATGGCAATTAAATTAGGGTAATTCAAGGAGACTTTTATAATGAGCGCTCAGGCAACTACAGCAGACCACGATCATGGTGCCCCAAAAGGTTTTGTAAGGCGCTGGCTTTATTCTACAAATCATAAAGATATCGGAACGATGTATATTATCTTCGCGATCATCGCTGCCTTTATTGGTGGGGGTTTTTCGGTATTTATGCGTATGGAGTTAATGCAACCCGGTATTCAATATATGGCAGACGGACATATGTGGAATGTATTTACAACGGCACATGGTCTGATAATGGTGTTTTTTGTTGTTATGCCAGGCTTGATTGGTGGTTTTGGAAATTGGTTTGTGCCAATTATGATAGGCGCACCAGATATGGCTTTTCCAAGAATGAATAATATTTCATTCTGGTTGTTGCCGCCTTCATTTATATTATTGCTTTTGTCAGCCGTAGTTGATGGCGGCGCAGGTGTTGGTTGGACTATTTATCCACCACTATCTTCAACTGCTGGAACGCCTGGTATGTCTATGGACTTAGCTATATTTGCTCTCCACTTAGCTGGCGTGTCTTCAATTCTTGGTGCTGCAAATTTCATAACAACCATTTTCAATATGAGAACTCCTGGTATGACTTTGCACAAAATGCCTTTGTTTGCGTGGTCAATGTTGATAACAGCATTTTTATTATTGCTTGCTGTGCCTGTGTTGGCTGGCGCAATTACGATGTTGCTTACTGACCGTAATTTTGGAACTACATTCTTCATCCCTGAAGGCGGAGGTGATCCAATTTTATTCTTGCATCTTTTCTGGTTCTTTGGACATCCAGAAGTTTATATTATGATCCTACCTGCTTTTGGTATTGTAAGTCATATTATCTCCACTTTTTCAAATAAGCCTATTTTTGGCTATCTTGGAATGGCATATGCCATGGTTTCTATTGGTTTTGTTGGCTTTATCGTATGGGCGCACCATATGTATACAGTTGGAATGGATGTTGATACACGGGCTTATTTCACTGCGGCAACTATGGTAATTGCGGTTCCAACAGGTGTGAAGATATTTAGTTGGATTGCAACTATGTGGGGCGGGTCTATTCGCTTTGGAGTGCCAATGCTGTGGGCAATTGGCTTTATCTTTTTATTCACTGTTGGCGGTGTAACAGGCGTAGTTTTATCTAATGCTGGATTAGATGTTGTCTTACATAATACCTATTATGTTATTGCTCATTTCCATTATGTGCTCTCACTAGGGGCCGTTTTTGGCTTATTTGCGGGCTTTTATTATTGGTTCCCCAAAATGACTGGATATACCTATCATGATGGTCTAGCAAAAACTCATTTTTGGGTAACTTTCTTTGGCGTTAATTTAACCTTCTTCCCGATGCACTTCCTTGGGCTTGCAGGTATGCCAAGACGGTATGTGGATTACCCTGATGCGTTTGCTGGTTGGAATATGGTGGCATCAATTGGATCATTTGTATCTGCAGCTGCTGCGGTGATTTTCTTAATCGTAATCATCGAAGCATTTGTCTCTCGCCGACGTGCGCAGAGCAATCCGTGGGGTGAGGGGGCAACTACTCTTGAATGGCAAGTAGCTTCACCACCGCCGTATCATACATTCGAAACATTGCCAAAAATAAAATAGATATTAGCTGATGATGGATAAGATACAAAATATAACACAGGAAGCAGCAGGGTTTAATGCCTCTGCTGTTTCTAGTTTTTTTGAATTAATGAAACCGCGTGTTATGAGTCTGGTAATTTTTACAGGCTTTGCTGGAATGTATCTTGCTCCAGGTGACTTTCATCCTGTTCTTGCTGTTATATCCTTGATTGCGATTGCATCAGGTGCAGGCGCATCAGGTGCTATTAACCAATGGTACGATAGAGATATAGATGAAATCATGCTGCGTACACGCAACAGACCTATTCCATCAGGCAGAGTTCAGCCTGCTGAGGCGTTAGGCTTTGGTGTTACGATATCTGTGCTATCAGTGTTAATCCTCAGCCTGTCTGCCAATTTATTGGCAGGCGGATTACTTGCTTTCACGATAGTGTTTTATGGACTGATTTATACAGTCTGGCTTAAGCGCTCAACTGCACAGAATATCGTTATTGGCGGTGCAGCAGGCGCTTTGCCTCCGCTTATCGGCTGGGTAACTGTTACAGGCGGTGTTGGGATAGAGCCTATTATATTGTTTGGGCTGATATTCTTTTGGACACCACCGCATTTTTGGGCATTAGCTTTGGTTAAAAACGAAGATTACAAAAACGCAAATATTCCTATGTTGCCAGTTGTTTATGGAGCGCAAGAGACAAGACGCCAAATCGTAATATATAGCGCAATAATGGTACTGGTAAGCTTTCTTCCGACGCTTATTGGCATGTCAAACTTATTGTATTTTGGCATTGCATTTGTAGGCGGTCTAATATTTTTGGCGCTAGCTGTACAATTAGCAAGGAAGCCAAATGATGGGCGAGCAATAGGTCTGTTTAAATATTCAATTGCCTATTTATTTATTTTATTTGTCGCATTAATTTGTGACCACGCGATTTTGGGGTAATTTATATGGATGAGCTAATACCAAAAACAGCTAAAGAATTAAAGCAAACACGTAAACGTAAGAATTTTGCTGTACTTGGATTAATATTCGGTTTGGTGTTGGTGTTCTATATTATAACTGTGGTTAGGATTGGTTTAAATTAATGTCTCTAGCAACCAATCAGAATTCAGAAAACCAGCCTGACTTAAATAAGCGGAATGCAAAAAGTCTTGCTATGGTGGGCTTTGTTGTTGTTGCAATGGTTGGCCTGGCATACGCTTCTGTTCCTTTATATGACTTGTTTTGCAAGGTAACTGGTTTTGGTGGTACAACTCAGATTGCTCAATCAGGTGCTACCACGATTGTAGATGGTCACGAAGTTAAGGTTAGGTTTAATTCACATATAAACCCAGAACTTAACTGGTCTTTTTATCCAGTTACAGAACCTGTTACTTTAATGCCAGGTGAGCAAGTAAAAGCAATATTCAGAGCAACAAATTTATCAGATGAGCATTTAACTGGTACATCCACATTTAATGTAACACCGCAAAAAGCAGGACCATATTTTATGAAAATGGAATGTTTTTGTTTTACAGAGCAGCCGTTAGCACCTGGTGAATCTGTAGATATGCCTGTGGTATTTTATCTTGATCCAGAAATAGCTTCAGACAAAAATACGATTAAAATTGATGAAGTTGTTTTATCCTATACCTTTTTTAAAGTGTTAGAGAGTTAATTGTTCAATCTCATTAGTTCGGGGGAATTGATGAATAATTTAAGGAGAGTCACATGAGTGGGACACAGCAGCATCCGTATCATTTGGTAGAACCAAGCCCTTGGCCTGCGTTAGGCGCTGCGTCTGGTTTTGTTGTTACCATTGGCGCAGCTATGTTTATGCATGACAAGCCATTTGGTCTAGAGACATTGGCCGTTGGACTTGGCTTAGTAATTCTAACCATGTTTTTATGGTGGCGAGATGTTGTGCTTGAGGCTGAATATCAAGGTCACCACACACCTGTTGTGCAAATAAGTATGCGTTATGGAATGCTGTTATTTATCATTTCTGAAATAATGTTCTTTGTGGCGTTTTTCTGGGCCTTTTTTGATAGTGCGTTATTTCCTGTTGGTGGCGTGTGGCCACCAGAAGGAATTCACACGTTTGACCCATTTGATTTGCCTTTGATTAACACATTAATATTGTTGCTATCAGGGTGTACGGTTACATGGTCACACCATGCATTGCAACATAACAACCGTAAGGATTTTATTTCTGGACTTACGATTACTGTGCTTCTTGGATTGTTATTCACAGCATTACAAGCTTATGAATATCAGCATGCGCATTTTGGTTTTACAGAAGGTATTTACCCATCAGTATTTTACATGGCAACAGGCTTTCACGGCTTTCATGTAATTATTGGAACACTATTTTTGTTTGTGTGTTTAATGCGCGGAAGACGCGGACATTTTACAGCTGATCAGCATTTTGGATTTGAAGCTGCTGCTTGGTACTGGCATTTTGTTGATGTGGTATGGCTATTCTTGTTCGTTGCAATTTACTGGTGGGGTGGATAAGCAAAGCCAATCGTTTAACTATATTTAACAAAGGGTCTTATTGTTGAATAAGCCCCTTTGTTTTTTTGTGGTATTCATTTTTAGGATGAAGTACTTCTTTGCAAAAAAACAACTCAACTTCTATGATTGAGGATATGATGACAATCAGACCATTATTCTGGCCTACCCTATTCACGATACCTGCTATAATTTTGCTTATTTTTCTGGGTAGTTGGCAATTATCCAGACTTGCTGAGAAAACAGAGCTCATTGAGCAATTTGAGAGCAGAAGTAGGTCTGATGCAATAAGCATTGTGCAAATTATAGCACCAGTGGATAAATTTGAGTTTCAAAGAATTAGTGTCACTGGGTCATATCTGCATTCTTTGGAAATATATTTAACAGGCAGAACCTATGAAGGTAATGCAGGGTTCCATGTAGTTACTCCATTTACTACTCCAGACGGTATTATTTTAATAAATCGAGGTTGGGTATCAGAAGCCTATAGGCTAAGAGAGACACGCCCTTTTTCATTGACTGAGGGAGAGGTAACCATTGAGGGTATTGTAAGGCTTCCAGGTGAAAAAGGGTATTTTGTGCCAGAGAACGAGCCTGAGGCGGGATTTTGGTTTACGTTAAAGCCAGATGAGATTGCTGATTATTTAAAGCAAGAAGATATCATACAAGAATTTTATATGGATGTTGTTAGAACAGGAGATATTATTACGCTTCCAATTGCAGCTGAGGTAAATATCGATGTTCGAAATGCACATTTTAATTACGCATTAACGTGGTTTGGACTGGCATTAGCCTTAATCGGGGTTTATCTTGCTTTTCATCATCAAAATGGCAGATTACATTTTTCAAAAAAATCTCCCCCAAATTCATAATAAGGAGTTTCTTTAGATGGAATATATAAGCACTAGGGGAGAAAATAATAACACCCAGTTTGAAGGTGCCCTTCTTAACGGCCTTGCCAGAGATGGCGGATTATATTTACCAAAAACATGGCCAAAATTCACCTATTCCGAAATAGAAGAAATGAGGGACCTTGCTTATTATCAGATTGCAGGGCGGGTAATTTCTAAATTTACGGAAGGCGATCTTGATATTAATCAAGTTACTCAGATTGCAAAAGAATCCTATGAAAATTTTACGCATCCAGATGTGGCTCCACTTACCCAGCTTGAAGATGGATTATACGCATTAGAGTTATTTCATGGTCCGACAATAGCGTTTAAAGATTATGCTATGCAATTTCTTGCACGGGCTTTTCAAAAGGCGCTTGCTACCACAGGACGGCACTCTGTTATTTTAGGTGCAACTAGCGGGGATACCGGTTCTGCAGCCCTGCAAGCCTTTCAAAATCTTGATTCTGTGGATATTTTTATTTTATTTCCAAATGGTAGAGTTTCACCTATTCAACAAAAGCAAATGACTTCTCTTGCAGGTGTTGGTGCATACGCAGTGTGTGTAACAGGTGATTTTGATACATGTCAGGATATTGTGAAAGCATGTTTTAACGATCATAGCTTTAGAGATGATGTTAATCTATCAGCAATTAACTCGATAAACTGGGCTCGCCTAGTACCTCAAATCGTATATTATTTCACATCAGCTTTGAAATTAGGTGCGCCTCAACAAGAAGTTGCTTTTAGTGTGCCAACTGGAAATTTTGGTAATATATTTGCAGGCTGGGCTGCCAAACAAATGGGATTGCCTATTCAAAAGCTAATAATTGCATCTAATAAAAATGATATTTTAACGCGTTTTTTCGGCGCAGGTAAAATGCAACGTGCGACCGTCGAGAAAAGTCTAAGTCCATCTATGGATATCCAAGTTTCATCAAATTTTGAGAGGTTATTATTTGAATTGCTTGGTAGGGATGCCGAGTTGTGTGCACAGAAGATGAGCGAATTTGAGACCACGGGATCATTTGATATTTCTGCACAAATACTCACTGCTGCAAAACAAACCTTTGTTGCATATCGTGCAGATGATGCACAGACACTGCAAACAATTAAATCACTATATGATAAAGGCGCAGGGGTCTTCGATCCACATAGTGCTGTTGGCTTGTTTGCTGCGTCTAAGGCAAGAGAAGATAAACTTATATCAGCAGATGTTCCTATTATCTCGCTTATTTGTGCGCATCCCGCTAAATTTCCTGATGCGGTGGAAAAAGCAATTTCCTCCAGACCTGAATTGCCAGAACATCTGAGGGATCTAATGGGCAGACCAGAAACTAAGATTGATATCGAAGGCACGGTAAACGCAGTGCAAAATCTAATTAATAAAAATATGCGCTAATAATCTGTTGAATAAACTTAGGGCTTTGTATCTGATTTGTATTTGGGTTGATTTTAACCTTATTTAAGCCCAACCAGATTGAGGGGAGAGATTGCTTGCATTGAAGCCGCAATATCCAAGCGCATTCTCCCACATTGAACTGATATCATCCGTAAAAATCATCTGCGGCAGTGAAGGCACATGTATCCACATATTTTGGCGTAATTCTTCTTCTAATTGCCCTGCTGCCCAACCAGTATATCCAAGCATAATTTTAAATTGTAAAGGACCAACGCCATTCGCAATTTCAGATAACATATCCACTTGCATAGAAAGTGCCAGCTCATCAGTAATTTTTACTGAATCTGGCATTAAATGATCTTCAGAATGTAATATATATCCTCGTCTATTCTCAACAGGACCGCCGGTATAAATTATTCTATTTTGTTCAAAACGAGGCTTAATAAAGCTTAGCTTTTTTGTTAGCTTTGAGAAGGTGAAATCCTGTTTAGGTTTGTTAATGATTAAACCCATAGCAGTTTGTTTGTCATGCTTGCACATGAATATAACTGATTGATGGAATTGCGGATCTTTCATTTGCGGCGTTGCAACTAGAAAGTGACCAACAAGTTCTGTAAAAATAAGAGACGCTTTTTCTTGTTTCATACAAGTAATATTAACTTGAATGTTTAATCCAGCAATCTTTTTTGGTAGAAAATGTTCTTTTGATTAAAAAACGCACAAATATTCATTTGGAACGCTGACAAAATATGTTTTAGGGATTATGTACACATATATGAAACGATTTCTTTTTACCTTAGTTTTTTTCTTTCTTAGTGGGATTAACTCATT
>Ga0209251_1000515_pt1 | contig 34812 bp, 27 predicted proteins | sample SaaInlV_100m_DNA_6_FD_184665 | JGI IMG/M metagenome (GOLD analysis project Ga0209251, IMG submission 184665) | Marine microbial communities from expanding oxygen minimum zones in the Saanich Inlet - Saanich Inlet SI073_LV_10m_DNA (SPAdes) (version 2) | ecosystem: Environmental > Aquatic > Marine... | reverse complement strand
CTATCAGCATCCATAAGAGCCTCCATCGTATCAATGGTATGGATGGATGGGGTAACCCATACATTGTTTCCACCAATTCGATCATTTGTTCCTTCTTCGATCGCTTGCTTATCCACAATCACAATGGTGGGGCCAAAAACAGTAATCAACCAATCGTAGCCCGCTGAATAAAAAATCGAATCGAGATTTTCAACAGCCAGACTAATACAGCTCTAGACCAAGTGATTAACGCCGATTCCGCCATAAACTCCGGCTTAGAAGTAGAAGTCACTTGGTTGGCCAGCGATGCACTGACACTTGGTGGCAACGCCAGTTACACCAAAGCGGAATACGATTCAGATCTTTTTGTTTTGGAAGACGACAATCCTGCTTATCCAACCAGCATATTCAGCGACTTCAATTTGGACCCTAACAATCCAGGCGCTGATAACTTTTTGGTACGCAACTACAATGGCAATGCACTGAAGCGTATCCCAGAATGGAAAGCAACCGTTTGGACCTCTTACGAGTGGCAGTTCAATGACAGCTCATTAACTGCTGGTGCGGTATACGCATTCACCGGTTCCTATTACACCTCCGGTGTTGAGAGAACACTAGACGAGGTGCCTGAGCGGCTTCGCATCGATTTGTCCCTCATCTGGCGCGATTCCGCTGAAAACTGGACGGTGAAGGGCTTTGTGGACAATGTAACCGGACAGGTTTATTCCAGAGGATTGGATACACCAACGGAAGCAAGAGACTTCCGTCTGGTTGCTGAATCCCTTTACCCCCGCTACTACGGTGTGGATGTGACCTACAGATTCGGCGCTCGATAAGTACTGTTCTTAGGACTACGGTCTTAACTAGCCTTTAATTAGGTTTGAATTAAGCCCACCGCTTGGTGGGCTTTTTTTTGCCTGTTTATCTAGCCACAAACCCAGATTTCTAATCTCTATTTCCTCAAAGTGCCACTTCGTTATTGCCCTAATCAACCCATGCACTGCTACTACCAATGGTGTAATTTATGGCTGGGGATTCAAAAATTGAGGAGAAAACACAAATGAAGGATTTAAACCGCCTGCCAACAACTGCCTGCATAATTGTTTTAACTACAATTTTGGCAGCCTGCTCTAGCCCACAAGATAATACCGCAGCGACAGCAACTGATGGCGACGACACTCAGGCAGTAGCGCCCAGATTTAACGCACCCAACCTTGTCATGCCCAAAGACACAATTATTGCAGAGCCTCAAGCCAACGCTTACCGCGAAGCCTATTTTGGCGACCTGCACGTGCACACCGACTACTCGTTTGATGCTTACGCCTTTGGCACTGTGGCCACACCCTATGACGCCTACAGATACGCTCAAGGCGAAGCCATAGCCCACCCAGCAGGTTTCCAAGTACAACTGGGGCAGCCCTTAGATTTCTATGCCGTGACAGATCACGCCATGTTTTTAGGCGCTGTCAAAGCAGCAGCCAATACCAACACGGAGTTTTCTAAAGAACCTCACGTACAAGACCTGCATAATATAAATGCACCCGACAACCTGAACCTTGCCAGCTTGCCTCAGCGAGTGAAGGCCTTTAGCACTTTTCTCCCAGATACTTTAAATAGAATCACCAGCGGCCAAACCGACGTGGCCATTGTGAATCAAATTGCCAAAGACGCTTGGGCGGACATTGTCCAAGCAGCCCAAGCAAACAATCGCCCAGGCGAGTTCACCACATTCGTTGCCTATGAATACACCTCTTCCACAGACGGACGCGGCAACCTGCACCGTAACGTCATATTCAGAGATTCAGATAAACTCCCAGCACTGCCCTTCTCGCGCTTTCACAGTCAAAACCCTGAAGGCCTGTGGGATTGGATGGACGGCCTCAGAGCACAAGGCATAGAAACACTCGCCATTCCTCACAACTCCAACGGATCTAACGGCGCAATGTTTCAAATGGTTGACTGGGCCAGCAACCCCATTGATGAAACCTACGCCCAGCGCAGAATTCGCAACGAACCGCTAGTCGAAATAACCCAGGTGAAAGGCACATCCGAAACACACCCACTGCTCTCGCAAAATGACGAGTGGGCAAACTTCGAAATAATGCCGTATCGAATTGCCACCACCATAGCCAGCCAACCAGAAGGCTCTTACGCTCGACAAGCGCTTCTGAACGGCATGACCTTGGCCGACCAAGGTTTAACCAACGCCTACCAATTTGGCTTTGTTGGCGCATCCGACACCCATACAGGGGCCGCATCTCTCGATGAAGAAAGCTACTTCTCTAAAGTAGGCTTGTTAGACTCAGACGGCAGTCGCCGCGGATCACAGCCGCTGACCGCAGGCGATGCTGAAATAATCAAAGCGGCTGGCAGAGTTGAAATCAAACAAATTGGCGGCAAACAATATGCCACAGGCGCGTATGAAACTTGGGGGGCATCTGGTCTTACTGGGGTCTGGGCTGAGGAAAACACGCGGGATGCAATTTATCGCGCATTTCGGCGCAAAGAAACTTTTGCCACGTCTGGACCCAGAATGAAGGTTCGGTTGTTTGCCGGTTATAACTTCGGCGGCAACACCCTCAATGACACCAATGAGGTTGCAGCAGCCTATGCAAGCGGTGTCAGCATGGGTTCAGAACTATTAGCCAATGGTGACCAAACGCCCACCCTGTTAGCCCACGCCACCCAAGACCCAAATTCAGCGCCACTGCAACGCTTGCAGATTGTTAAAGGTTGGACAGTTGACGGCGAACACAACGAACGAGTTTATGATGTGGCCTGTTCCGACGGCGGCTTGGTGGACACGGTTACTCATCGTTGCCCCGACAACGGCGCTCAAGTAGATCTAAACAACTGCGCCATAAGCAGCAATTTAGGTGCAGCAGAGCTTAAGGCTAAATGGCGGGATCCAGAATTCAACCCAGAGCACAGGACCTTTTACTATGTGCGCGCGCTCGAGAACCCAACCTGTCGGTGGTCAACTTGGGATGCCATCAAAGCGGGCGCAACCCCACGCTCAGATCTGCAAGCCACCATTCAAGAAAGAGCATGGTCGTCTGCTATTTGGTTAGTGCCGAATGCTGGTTAACAGCCAAAGTTAGGCAAACCACTTGCGAGCCCAAGCCCTGATCGCAAACACTGGCAAAAATTACAGGCAAAAACTAGAGCCCAGCGCCTCGTGTTGGGCTTTTCCTTGCCACATACGCCACTAAGACTTTCAACAAGCTTTATGTGAGACCTGCTTTACTTGCCTAAAGCACTCCAGCATTCGGCGAAATCGTCACTATTAAAATATTGCTTAATGTCCGCATTGTTTTTACAGTCAGGTGGCCGTGAAGAGCTACATTACTTTGCTGTGCAAAGGATCAAAAACAAAAACGAAATAACGGCTCAACAGAAGCTGTGAAATTTCTAAGAGCTACTCTACATGCTTTATATATCCATTTTAGCCATTACTGGAATTGTGATAACAGCATTAATCTACCGCATACTTACAGATCTGAGTGGCGCAAGAGGTCTCAATGTACGCGCTCGCGCGAACGCACTGATACCGAGCTATCGTAGTCAAGAATGGGAACTGTATAACAACGACTTCGCTGCAAATTCGAGGAGAATCCGAGTCTGCTTGGTGGAATTAGGAATATCTTATAAGAACCACAATATAGATATGATGAATCCTAAGACAACCAAGAGCATCCCAAAAGATGTTTTGGCGGCTGTTCCAAACAACCGTCTGCCGATTCTTCGCCATAAAGATCAACTAATCTTCGGTTATGAGCGTCAGGTCGAATACCTAATCAATCAGCCAATATGCGAACAACGACTGCTCCCTCTAAAACAAAATGAAAACCAGCGGCTGGAAAGTTGGCAAGAGCGAACATTACTCATTGATCAAACGGTGCTCTTACCCAGTCTAGGCCCCCTAGGCAACGCACTCTATGTCATTTCACTGCCGTTACTCAGCGCGCTAATGGAGAAGGGACATGTTCTGATGATGATCAGAAGTTTTTGGCTGAGCCGATTTGCGCGAAAACCCCTCCTAACTCCAGCTCTAAAATTTCGCAAATTGGCAAACTTCATAGATGACCCGAAAATCACAGGCTTATTCGAGCAGGCCAAAGAGTCCATCGAGCGTTACCTCGACGATGCAGAAAACAGCTTAATCGAACACGGCGAAGATTGGCTTATCGGAGAAACTTTTTCCCAGATTGACATAGAAATGATGGTTCTACTAGACCGCCTTAACTCACTGACTATGTTGGAAGATCTATTGAATGCACGACGCCCTCAGCTGAGTCTATATTGGCAGAGGCTATCTGCGAGACACAGTTACAACATGGCCCTTACGAAATACGACGGCGCTAGTATCAAAGCCGCAACTGCGAAAATATTGGCAGCTAGGGATGCCAATAACGAGTTTGATGAACTACTAAAAGTGAATCACTGACAGGAAATTTATTTAACTGACTCGCTGCATTGAGCGAGCGCAACCGAGCCTAGCGTTTTGCAGGTATCTGGATCAATAATCACAACGAAATAGCCGCTCAACAGAAGCTGCGAAATTTCTAAGAGCACCAGCATATGATTGAAATAGTTGCATTAACGGTTATTGGAATAGTGTTAGCAGCGCTACTCTTCTTTGTACGCTTTCAGCTAATAAACCAAAGAATCCGCAAAATACTTATGGGGGCAAAAGAAGGGAAAACTCTGCCGCATACTCACGAGTGGGAGCTTTATCACAATGAACAAGCGCCATCGCAAAGAATTCGTGCCTGCCTAGCGGAGTTGCCTATTGCCTATAAGAGCTATGAGGTGCGCATAGCAACTGACATCAAAAATAGTGTTTCAACCGATTTCATGACGGGGTTGTCCAAATTTCAAGTGCCACTGCTGCTGCACAACGGCCGCGCAATCTATAACTCGCGACGGCAAATAAGCTACCTAGTTGCCCAACATGAGCGCGGAGCAAAACTGTTGCCCACCACTGATGAAGAGACCACTAGGCTAGAATACTGGCTGAACAAACTATCAGGCCGTGACGAGAACGATTACTCACTGGCCGGCAGCGCAAGTGGTAACGAGCTATTTACCATCGCACTGCCAGTTATGGGTGCATTTTTGGAGCACTTAAAGGCCACGTTGCTGGTAAAAATATTCGTATTAAATCCGTTTTTTCGCAAACCTCTAAGTACCCCAGTCCTGAGAGCGCTTAACACGCTGTCTATACTCGAAAACCCCGTGCTAACCGAAGCGTTTGAAACTGCGAAAGAGATCATTGAAGACCAACTTGATGAGGCTGAACGTTCTCTCAAAACACACGGCGGCCCCTGGGTTATTGGCACAACATTCTCGCAGATAGATATCGAAATGATGGTTCTACTCTACCGACTTAAGCAGGTGACGATGCTAGACGACTTATTGCAATCTGGTCGCCCTAACCTTGCCATTTACTGGGACCAATTGGTCTTAAGACCCAGCTACAAGATCGCTCTCGTTGACCACACGCGCCCGGACACCAAGGCAGCAACGGAAAAAATTCTAGCCACAAGAGCAACCAACCCTGCATTTGATGAGCTTTTTAGGGTAAATCACTAACACCGGCTAACGAGTCATCAACAAAACCCATACAGTCAGCGGCGCAACTAGAACTCGGCAATGTGACTCAGCGTTGTACTGGTGATCAGCTGCATCAATTGCATAGCGGAGGTAATCATCTTCAACGAAGTGGGTACCTGCACTTCATTGGCAAATTCTGGTTTTAACAAAAGGTGGGCGTGCCAAATAGCTACCTTTGGGTGCAGCTTGGCAAAGGGATAGCCGGCCATAGACAAGCGGTGGGTATAAATAAACCAAGCGATATCTAACAAGGTCACTTCACTGCCGGACAAATAGCGGTTATGAGTTAGCCGCTGCTCCAACAATTCATAAGCTGCAAAAAAATTCTGCGTCGCTTCATGTGCACGACGGTCAGAAATCCCTTCGGTAGCATAAGTGCGCCAAAAGCTCAGCTCTATCTCTTTTCTCGCGTCCGCCTCGCCATTAATAATATTCTCAGATTGCTCATACAAACTCAGCGCTTCAGGGCGTTTACGTGCTAAAAACCGAGGGATCACAAAACGCATGGTCAGCGCGCGCAAATCCAAATGAAGTTCATTTTCTTCATCCAGACCCGCCATAATGTCTTCGCGAGCATCCACAGGAATCAGCTTTAACTCAGGAAACGTTTCGTCTAAGTAATCTAATATGTCGTTGCTTTCTATATGCACTTCACCATCGTGCACCAAAACTGGCACCAAGCCTCTTGGATTAATGCCCAGAAACCAGGGTTTATAGTTGTCTTGCTGAGTTAAGTTAAGCGGGTGAGAGATCCAATTGATGCCTTTCAAATTTAGAAAAATACGCGCCTTTTGGGAACACGCTGAATCTGAAAAATGTATCAAATGCACACCTTCCCAATGCAAAACTTCTTTTGTCTGAATTTCTTCCGGGACTAATTGAACCATTATTGTGCTCTCCGACGTCAAATCGCATTTGTTTAGTAAGAACCCTAACCATAATTGGAGCAGATTTGAGTATTGGGAATTTATGCCTTATACGAGCGGTGATCAAGTTCAGCGACACGTGCTGGAAAATGACGGCAAAATTACAGAGAAAATTACAGACACAAAAGCTACTCAAAAAAACCAAACACTGGGTTACTATTCTGTCTTACTAATGTGCGAGCAGAGGAAGGGAATTAGATGAAAGCAGCAATTATGCGCGACGCCAAAATCATTGTAGATGATATGGCTATGCCAGTACCCAGCGCAGGCGAAGTTTTGGTCAAAACACTGGCGTGTGGCATTTGCGGCTCGGATTTACACGCTCTGAAGCACGGCCATCAAATGGTGCAAACCTCGGTTGAAACGGGCGGCTCGTTTACAATGGATCTGAGCAAAGACATTGTCATGGGCCATGAGTTCTGTGCAGAAATCCTCGACCACGGGCCAGGTACCAGCCACAATTTCAAAGCTGGCACTAGAGTTTGTTCCTTTCCAATGACCGTGCATAACGGCGAGCCATCCACAGTAGGTTACTCCAATGTCGTCCCCGGCGGTTATTCCCAGAACATGGTACTCACAGAATCTATGCTGCTGGCTGTGCCTAACGGTCTAGCTACCCAACATGCAGCTCTAACAGAACCCATGGCGGTTGGGTTACACGCGGTGCGCATGGCCCGATTAAACAAGTCAGAGATACCCTTAGTCATCGGTTGCGGCCCTGTGGGCTTAGCGGTGATCAGCGCGTTAAAGCAAATGGGGGTTGGGCCAATTATCGCTGTAGATTACAGCGCCAAGCGACGACAGCTGGCCGAGCTAATGGGGGCAGATCAGGTCATCGACCCCAGCAAAACCTCGCCTTATGAAAGCTGGGCGGCGTTGGCGCAAACAGATGTAAACGGTAACCCAATGCCTGTGGAGCCTTTCTCCGGTCAATCTTTCAGAGAAGGCGTGTTTTTCGAATGCGTAGGTGTACCAGGGGTCATCGACCAAATAATGGCCGGAGCAAAAAGGGGCTGCCGAGTAGTCGTTGTTGGCGTGTGTATGGAGTCGGATCAATTCAGGCCCTTGATTGGCGTAAACAAAGAACTCAACTTGCAGTTTGTACTGGCCTACACCCCGGAAGAATTCGCTGAGACATTGCATAGCATTGCCGAAGGGCACGTTGACGTAGCGCCACTAATTACCGACACAGTCGGCTTAAGTGGGGTGGCACAGGCCTTTGAAGATTTAGCCAACCCTGAGGTACACGCAAAAATATTAGTCGATCCCACCATAGGCAGTGACAACCACTAGGAGCGCGCAATGACCAACGTCGAGAACAACAGCGATAACGCAGAACAAATCAAATACTGGAACGCTAAGGCGGGCGCCATATGGGTTGCCCAACAAGCGCATTTAGACCACCTACTTGCGCCACTTTCCGAGGCTGGACTTGCGGCGGCAAAATTTACCGCCAATGAATCTGCGCTAGATATTGGCTGTGGCTGCGGCGACACCAGTATTGCCCTAGGGGCAAGCCAGAGTAGCGGCTCTGTCACCGGCGTTGATATTTCAGAACCCATGTTGGCCCATGCGCAGGTCCGAGCTGACGCAATGCCCAATGTGAGCTTTGAGCAAGCCGATGCCGCCATTGCTGAATTTAGCAGCCAATACGACTTACTGTTTTCGCGCTTTGGCGTGATGTTTTTTGCCGACCCGGAAGCGGCTTTCAAGAATTTGCGCAAAGCACTCAAACCTAATGGACGAATGGTCTTTGTCTGTTGGCAGCCGCCGAGTGAAAACCCATGGATGTCTTTAGCGGGTAAAGCGGTGCAGCCCTTCATGCCGCCCGCTGCAACACCCCCCAACCCACATGCGCCCGGCCCCTTTGCATTTTCCGACCCAGCGCACGTGCTTGCCATATTAAGCAATGCCGGTTTCGCTAACGTGCAAATTGAGTCGTTTAACACGCCGCTGCACATAGCAGACAATTTGGACGATGCTTTATATTTTCAGACACAAATCGGACCGGCAGCCAACGCCGTTGCCACCCTTGAGGGCGCGGAAAAAGACCAGGCGTTAAATGCGGTAAAAGAGATGTTTCGCCCGCATATGACCAGTGAAGGTCTAGACCTAGAGGCAGCGGTTTGGATAGTCAGTGCCGAAAACGAAGTTTAGTGTCATTGAAGTTAAGGGCTTCATCTGCCCAAACCCGCGTGGGCTGTGTAAACATCTGATTGGCCAAAGAGGCTAACGACTAAAGCCTTGGACTCACTACCGAATAGAGATTTAGGGCCGCCGGTAGTCGTTTAATACAAGACGCTTCCAAGTCGAGGAACTATAAATTATCCAATATCGAAATTGCGGTTTTGGCGGGTTTAAAAGCGGTAGCTATTGGGGATAAGAGCTTTGGTTGAACAAATCACGGGGAAAGAAGGTTGGTTGAACTCGAGACCGGAGGGCGCCGTCACCGTTCACTTTGAGCGTAAGTACCACACGAATATACATACCTTGTGGCACCTTATCACCGACCCAAAGGCACTAGATCGTTGGTCGCCAAATTTCAAATTCCAAGCGAAGCTAGGCGGCGAGTACCAGTTATGGTTTGAAGACGCACCCTCTGGACCACCACATATCCAAGGCAACATTGAGGCTTTTCAAGCACCCAACCTACTCCAACTAGGCAGCATTGTCTTTCGGCTAGAAGCAACGGACACCGGCTGCCGCCTGGCGTTCAGCGACACGTTGGTGTTCAGACCGAGTATGAGCAAACTAGAAGTGGCCTTAGCCGTGCTTGCAGGTTGGCATCGCTATTTGGATCTTCTGGAACAAGCACTCACGGATGAATTGGTAGAGCACAACATTGCAGAACCAGACTACTCAGCCAGCTCATTCCAAGGTCGTCACTTGGTGAGCTAACACTCACATCAGCTAAATACCTGCCTGCTATTGGCAAGCCAAGTATCTTTTAGAGCCTAACGATGCTGCCCGTGATATTCATCATTAGGGCGCATATCCGTTGCACTGGCCACTCGATTGGTCATATTGAAGAACGCAGCGACGTTAGCAATGTCCCAAATATCGCGATCACTAAACCCCACATCGCGCAGTGCTTGGCGGTCAGCCTCTTCGATCTTGTAACTTTCAACCGTAATTTGCGCCGCAAAATCTAACATTGCACGCTGACGCTCATCTAGCTCTGCCACTGTGTAGTTCATCACCATCATTTCACCCAGCTTGGCGTCGCCGGATAGCTCTCTTACCGCAGCGCCATGGGCGGTTAAGCAATAAAAACAACGGTTGATGGAAGACACCACAACCGCAATCATTTCGCGTTCTAACTTACTCAAGCCGCTGCCTGCCAGCATCAGGTCATTGTAAAAGCCGGTAAATGCATTGAGTTTATCCACATCAAAGGCATAGGCTTGCAGAACATTTGGCACCATGCCCAATTTCTCTTGGCATATATCGAAATACTTTTGCGTACTTTCTGGTAACGGGTCGAGCATAGGCAGGTCTAATGCGGTAGGTTGCGACATTTATCTTTCCATCTATAAAATTGATTCGGCAGTCTTTCACAAAGTGCAGTGGCAGGAAAGAATGGGGATAAGCTAATCTGTACAAGCCCCTAAAGCCGACACTCAGACTGGCAGCCCATAATTAAAGGCTGCTCATCAGCGCATTGCAAGAACCTTAATAAGCAATACTATTTCTTCTTCGAAGATCCAACCATGACTTAACTATGACCCTCCGGTGGCTCACCTATGATCCAAAGAAATGAGTAAAGTTTCCTTCTAATGCTCGCCATTGCCCGAGCACGGTTCGGTTTAAGAAAGCTACTAAACACCGTGTTTTCCTTGCGTCCATGGATATGGATGCCGCGCCCTAAGCTCGCGCCACAATGCGCCCAATGTCACTAGAAAAAAATCGGCAAGGCCCGTTCTAACGTGCGTAACGCACCTGCCCAGCAACAATAGTCATATCCACCTCGGTATTGGCAATCTGCGCTTCATCAACACTGAGGATATTTTGCGACAACACCACAATGTCCGCCAACTTGCCCGGCGTTAGCGAGCCTTTATGCGCCTCTTCAAAGGCAGCATAGGCGTTGTTAATGGTGTAGCTCGCCAGCGCTTCTGCACGGGTCATTGCTTGCTCTGGATAAAATTTTTCCCCGCTATTGGTCATACGAGACACCGAGGCATAAAACGAAGCTATGGGGTCAATGGCCTCCACCGGCACATCTGTGCCATTCGCCACAACAGCACCCGTATCGATCAAGTCTCGCCAAGGGTATGAAGTGAGTTTAGTTCGCACCTCGCCTAATCGCGACGGCACCCACGGACCATCCGACGTGCAATGCACACCTTGTATTGCTGCAATAACACCTAACTCGCCGAATCTAGGCACGTCTAAGGGATCTATATGTTGAGCGTGTTCCACGCGCCAGCGCAAATCCTGAACCGAGTGTTGAGTAGTATTCGCACTTGGCTCTTGCATAGAATTTTGCGCAGAGGTAAAAACGCGTTGATACAGATCCAAAGTTTCTCTATTGGCGCGGTCGCCAATGGCGTGGGTATTCACTTGGTAACCATACTTAACCGCCAACCGCGCGGTCTCCTCAATGTCTTCAACCGTTTCCAAAACCAAACCGGAGGTACTTGGCAGGTCTAGATAGGGTTCTAACAACCAGGCACCATGAGCGCCAAGCGCGCCATCTAGCTGGCGCTTGATAGAACGAACCGTAAGAAAATCATTTTCTTCAGCAGGCATTAAATACGCGGGCAAACGCTTTTCCATTTGCGCATTACTTTCACCGCGCACCATGACATACAACCTGATGGGCAACGCACCTTCACTTTCTAATTGCTTGAAAAAATCTATCGTTGCAAAGTCAGCGCCAGCGTCTTGGAATGAGGTCACACCGTTAGCAAGGGCTTCTGAGCTTGCCAGAAAAACTTGCTCACGCTTAAGCCGCTCTACCTCTTCATCACTGCGCTGTGATTCATATTCAGCACCGGCACTGGCCACCAAACGCTGCGCAGTTTCACGCAACAATCCTGTCGCACGACCATTCTCCGCACGGAGAATTGTGCCGCCCTCAGGGTCTGCTGTGGCATCAGTAATGCCTGCCGCTTGTAGCGCGGCATCGTTAGCGAAAGCAGCATGACCACTGGCGTGACCCAATAACACGGGGTTATTGGGCGATATAAGATTGAGCGTGTTGTTCAAAGGCACACCGTCGATGGCATCCTCAGGAATCTGCTCCCACTTATCTTGGTGCCAGCCGCGACCAAAAATCCATTCGCCAGGCGCCGCGCTGTCAACGGCGGCCGCCACACGACTGACCGCTTGCTGCCAGTGGGTAATATCCGTCAGATCGAGTATTTGTTTAGATCGGCCTAGGCTCATAAAATGGCCGTGGCCCTCTATAAAGCCTGGCATGGCCATGCGCCCGGCCAAATCAATCACTTGGGTGTCTGCATTAATATAGGCGCTGATTTCTTCGCTACTGCCCACGGCGATTATTTCGTGCCCCTTAGTCGCAATGGCCTCAACGTTGCCAAAGGCATCATCAACCGTTGCAACTACACCATTGTGTAAAACCATATCGGCAAAAACAACGGGCGGTGTTGGGGTTTTGCTTGGTGCATCACAGCCCCCCAGCAACGCAGTCAAGATAGACAGGCTCACCCACGTGAAAAAATACTTCGAAAACAAAAAACCCATGCAACACTCTCCAGATCGACTATGGCGAATAGACAAGTTACCCATTCAGAAGTCGCTAATTTACCTTAACGTATGGTCTTTATGTAACTCCCAAGGGCGCGCCCTTGTAAGTAAAACATCTAACAAATTGGCTTGAAAATGCCGATTGCCCGTTAACGTAAAATGTTTCGCACAAAGCAAAAAACTATACGCCAGCGGAAAATATGAAAATTTGTGCCGTGGCATATTAGGAGACAGTGCGTCCCGAGCCAGCAGCGATGGTTTGGTAACCGTGCCGTCGCCTGGGTCATACATCAGATCTTGGTAGTCGACGCCGGGCACCTTGGCGCGAATTTGTCTTGGACTGAAGCGCACTACCCTTTGACCTGAACCGTCAGTTTCAACCACCCAACGCGACGGTGTCGCTGCGCAGTTACCACCAAACACTACCAATTTAACAGGTGGTTCTGCAGCTTCACTACATTCGCTTTTACGCTCATCATAATTTGGACAAACGGTGAGCGCCCAACTGAACCTTCGTGCACGCTCAGCATTACGCGCAAAATGCTCTGTGAGCCGGTGGTAGTAATCTGCGCCCTTTGTTTCAACAACTCTTTTGCGTACCTGAGGCGCAAAAACATTCCAGCCGAGTTCGCGCCAGATTGCGGCATCAAATTGATCAATATCTAAGCGCTGACCTGAGGTGTCGTAAAGCCAATCTACAATCCGGTGAGGAAACAGCTGATAGGTGCTGGGCATGGTGGCCACAACTTCTTCTGGAATTCTTCTTAAGCCGACAATCTGGCCGCGAATGAACCCTTCAATGGCAGAAACCGAACCCAAATTCGGGGTGCCCAACAAAATCATTTTGTTGATGGCTTGGGCGCCAGCCCATGTGACATTTAATTCATTAGCTTGCAGCACATCTTTATTGCCGAAGCGCAAATAGTAGCGAGCCATCAGCCCGCCCATACTGTGGGCAATAACATCTACTTTAAGTTTCGGGCTGGCATAGTCCTCACGAATAGTCTGAATAAATTGGTGCAGTTTCTTAACCGTACGCACATTGTCTTGACGCCAGTCATAGTCAAATACATATAACCTACGTTGACCAGGGCTTGGACGCCCAGCCCCCAACACGGCTCTTTCGTAACCTGCGTAATGCTCTAGCACACGCAATAGTTCGCCGTAAAAATCCACGCCCAGTTTGCTCTCGGCAATACCCGCTGAAACCAAACTTTGTTGATCTGGATTGTCCAAATCGAAATCTAAAACCAAATCTGGATACTTGCCCCAAGCAACATCAAACGCTGATCCGGGCCAAACTTCTTTACCCGTCTGAGTATCCACCAAGCGGCTACCCAGCAGGCCAGGAATAATGATCACGGGCGGGTATATTTCATCACTACCCTGAGTGTCTGACACGCCCAAATAGAGCGCTGCAAAATTGGGCGACAGCACTCTGCAACCGCTTATCGCAAAAATGCAAAAGCAGATCGCTAATATCCTGCAAACTCTTGTTTTTCGGGCAATCATTAAATAAGTCTCCACATTGTCTTTAACCCTGTGGAGGAAGAGGACGATACATTCCTTCTTTCAGGTTGTTCTCGTAGGTTCTTTTTGTAAGTTCCTAATGCCGCGCCTGAGCAACAAAGAAGACAACATGGAACGATGAAGACGTATCGCAAAGCGAAACCAGACATATGGTTATATAAAGGCTACCTAACGTCGCCAAAGCTTGTGGATTTGTCTGGCCACCAATCTTTTCGACAATTTCCTGAATACAGGCCAGCAGATTAAAAGCAAAAGCGGTGCCCCCTATGCAAAGCAATAAACCAAAAAGCGCAGCAGCAAACGCAACAGAAAACGCACCAGAAGAAGAGGACAAAACTGCTCAGAAAAATGCTGGCGGACACAAATTTTATTGGATCATCTGCGCCTATCTTGGCGCCCTAGGCGTCGGGCTATTGATCATTGCCTACACACCCACCCAGTCACCCCTGCTGCAAGCTGCCTTTGCAGATATCGCTGCAACCATTGTCATATTTGCGTTCTCTAGCGTGTTCCGGAACTCCAGCTTTTACGACCCGTATTGGTCAGTCGCTCCACCGTTGCTAATGACTTTTTGGCTGATCAGCTACGACGTATTTGATGCAAGGTTGGCACTCATATTATTGCTCACTACGCTCTGGGCTATTCGCCTGACGCATAATTGGGCCAGGGGTTGGCAAGGGCTGGAACACGTAGATTGGCGTTACGTAGATTTGCGTACAAAGACTGGCCTATTTTTTCCCATTGTAGATTTTCTGGGCATTCAAATGTTGCCAACGGTGCTCGTGTTTATCGGTTGCTTACCCTTCTGGCTATTGGCTAGCCAAACAGGCAGTACACCCAACAGTGCAGCAATGCTTATACCTGCGGATTTAATTTGGTTGATAATTGGCTTCAGCGCCCTGTGGCTAGAGTTCCGTGCGGACAATGTATTGAGGGCATTTCGCCAAAACCCAGACAATGCACAGCAAGTACTGGACTACGATGTTTGGAGCTGGTGCCGACACCCAAATTATTTGGGCGAGATAGGCTTTTGGTTAGCCTTGGCGATAGCCGGATACATAGGGTCAGGCTCGCTTTATGCCTGGGCTGGGTTCGTTGCCATGGTCATATTATTTATTGGCATTAGTATTCCCATGATCGACAAAAGACAGCTAGGTAACAAAAGCAAGTACGCCGCCTATCATGAGCGGGTACCCAGCCTAATTCCCAGAATGACACGAGCAAAGGAATAGTAGGGGCGCGCAGCAACGACCAGTGCGGGCGCGCAAAGAAGAACAGTGCGCGGCGCGCAAAGAAGACTGCGCGGTGCCAAAAAAGCTCAAAAAGCTCAAAAAGCTCAAAAAAAGGCCTAGAACGTCAAAGCTAGAATGGCAATTCTAGGCCTAGGCTCTTCGAGGCTCTTGCAAGCACCCCTCTTTTCAATCGCTCTTGTTTTCAATCGCTCTTGTTTTAAATGAGGGGTTAGCCGGAAAGCTGCACTACTTCAGCTCTAGCCCTTGCAGGGTGCCCTCTTCGCGCCAAGCATCCAACAACTTAAAGAACTTCACAGGTCCAGCACCATAAGCGCCATTTTGCACGCTTTCGGGGTTGGGTTTGCCCTCGTTGTTGTAGTAACCGGGAGTGCAACTGGCTTGAAAGCTCTCACTGAGTCGCGACATTTTAACAATTTCCTGCACCCAAGCCGCTTCGGCTTCCGCCGATACCTCAACAGTTTCGGCATTTGCCTCTGCGCAGCAATTCATTATGTAGGCAATATGTTTGGCTTGTTCATTCATCGCGTGAGGAAAACTAACGGTAAAGCCAGACTGCGCGCTACTGATAATAAAGCAGTTAGGGAAGCCTCGAGTTTGCAGGCCGTGCAGTGTAGATATGCCCTCTTGCCACTTGTCCTTCAGGCTCAAACCATTGCGACCAATTAAGTCGTAGCCTGAGCGCCGAGTATATTCAGTGCCCACCTCAAAGCCGGTGGCGAAGACAATGCAGTCCAACTCAATTTCTACACCGTTGGCAACAATGCCTTTCTCAGTGATTCTGTCAATTCCTTGGCCTTGAGTATCAACCAAATGCACACCGGGTAAGTTAAACGCTTCTAAATATTCATCATTAAAACAAGGGCGTTTACAAAACTGGCGATAATAGGGCTTCAAAGATTCTGCGGTATTGGGATCATTTACCAACTCTTCAGCTCTGGCGCGAACTTGCTCCATTTTCTGAAAATCTGCCAACTCCATTTTCTCAGCAATTTCTTGAGGCGAGAGGCGTGCTCCCCCCTTGAAATTAACCATGGAACCTAAGTTACGAATGATCTCAGTCCAACCATCGTTCACCATATCGACATCTGCAAACCCGCCAGAAACTAGAGTGTTGAAGTTATCCATGCGCTCTTGCTGCCAACCCGGCTTTAGGCTTGCCGCCCATTCTGGGTCAGTGGGTCGGTTTGCGCGAACATCTACAGAAGACGGCGTGCGTTGAAAAACATAAAGCTCGTCAGCACCTTTAGCTAGGTGGGGGACGCACTGAATTGCGGTAGCACCCGTACCAATCACGCCAACTCTCTTGCCTTTAAGGCCGGTTAAGTTCCCTTCTGGGCCACCACCGGTGTAATTGTAATCCCAGCGACTGGTGTGAAACGTGTGGCCTTTATAGTCACCAATGCCTTCAATGCCAGGCAGCTTAGGTCGATTCAATGGACCATTGGCCATCACCACGTAACGCGCGCGCATGCGATCGCCCCTGTTGGTTTTCACCGTCCATAATTTGGTCGCCTCATCCCACTCAAGACCTTGCACTTCAGTTTGAAAACACGCGTGCTCGTAGAGGTTAAATTTTTCGCCAATTGCCTTGCTGTGCGCTAGGATTTCCGGCGCGTGGGTGTATTTTTCTTTGGGCACAAAGTTCAATTCTTCGCACAGCGGCAGGTAGACATAAGATTCAACATCGCAAGCCGCGCCTGGATATCTGTTCCAATACCATGTGCCGCCAAAATCGCCGCCTTTTTCAATGATACGGACACTGCCCACACCGGCTTCAGTCAAACGCGCACCGGACAACAAACCACCAAAACCACCGCCAATCACAATGACATCTACTTGGTCTTCTAATGGCGCTCTAGAGAACCCGGATTCGACATAAGGGTCGTCTACATAGTGGGAAAAATCTCCTACTACCTCTTGATATTGCGCACTGCCATCGCTGCGCAAGCGCTTGTCTCTCTCCACGCGATATTTTTCTCTCAACGCATCAGGGTCAAAACCCAATTCATTTACAGCAGAATTCTCACTAGACACAGTTACTACACTCCTAAATCTCTCAACACATTTACCAATCAGATCACCAAACCCCAAACATGCCCTACTGCTCTGCGCTGAAAGCTGTTGAGCAGGAAAATAGGCGCTTTGAGCACGGGCGTAGGGATAACACATAGCTTGTAAATAGCGTTTATTACTTTTAATACTTCTTTTGCTTTTATTAGTTGGCAACTCCCTCCGGAGCGGCCCCTAAGCGGTATTATTATAGATCCGTGAAGTAATAAAAGGATAGAGCGACATCGCAATTGCAAAATCCTGGCAGTGTGCAACGTGCAATTTTTACGGGGCTTTATCCAAGTGAGTAAAAGTACGACAGGTTTGTGCGGGCACCACTCAAACCTTTGCAGCCGAGCAACCTGACGAGGGCGGCATAAAAAAGCGCGTTGCTTTTATTATTAACAAACGCATCGATCAAAGTTAGAGAAGGTTAGAGGGAGTTAGAGGCTATACCTGAACAGGTAAATTACTGACAAGCAGCTGCAACGCTAATAATTACTTCCGTAAACGCGCCAGCATGGGGCAAGTTTCAATGCGCAGCAGAGCGAAAGATGTACAAGATCCGCATCGCCCACAGTTAGCGGGCCTGACTAAAGCCGTCAGCTTCAGAGACAAACCCAACCGACATCGAAATAATTGTATTGTTAGGCGTTACGCAGCGCAGCCATTTATTCTAGTGCTACGCCTTGCTGCCGCAACAACTTCACCTTCCTCTCGCCTATACGAGTGCCGCTGCGCTTTTGCCTCAACAACCATAGCCCTAGCTTATAGCCGTCGTGACTTATATAAGAAACCGGAACATTCGCGTCTCGATTTTCACTAACGTATTTCCTTAGATGTTTAAAGCCTTCATTCCATTCCGCATCACTACTACTCATCCGTCCCTCCAAAAGAGAAAAACTCAAGTACTGGTTCTAGCGCTCAAAACTACTGGCAGCAAAATATGTATACACCTACAAATACGCTTATGGAATCGATTTATTTACCCAGTTCTTCAGGCCAAATACCACTTTGCTACCTTTCTTCCCAAAACCGGCCTATTTACTCCAAATCGAGTTAAAAAAAGGCCTAAATGGCTAAAAATTTACGGCGGCGGAATACTAAAACCACGGACAACTGCCTACGTCTACAAAAGTCGACGCCCGAGTGTTTAAATCCAGAAAAAGGCTTACGGCGAGTGTGAGCGGGACTGGGAGTTTGGTTTTTTAAAAAAAAGAAGTTAAAGACTTTCCGAAATCCGTCATAGGTGCCAAGACTGGCACCTATGACGACATATCGCTTATTTAGAAACGTTTTACATTCGCTCTATAATAATTGCAGGCGCCATACCACCGGCGGCACACATAGTGACTAAGCCGGTAGCCTTATTGCTGCGCTCTAGCTCGTCTAAAGCGGTACCAATCAGCATGGCGCCTGTGGCACCAATTGGGTGGCCCAGCGCAATGGCGCCACCGTTGACGTTCACCTTACTGTGGTCAACGTCTAGGTCGCGCATAAACTTAACGGGTACCACGGCAAAGGCTTCGTTCACTTCAAACAAGTCAATGTCGCTTAGAGACATTTTTGCTTTGCCCAGTACTTTTTTCGCAGCATCTACAGGAGCATTCAAAATGTGCTCGGGTGAATGGCCCATATTTGCCATTGCCTTGATCTTAGCCCGAGGCTTTAAACCATGCGCTTTGGCATACTCTGGAGATGCCAATACCAAGGCGCCAGCGCCATCTACCACGCCAGAAGAACTGCCAGCATGGTGAACATGCTCTATGTCAAGCCCGGGCCAGTGCTTTGCAACCATTTCACGGAAAGTCAGACCTGAATCGTAAAACGGTAGATCCATGAAATTACCGAATACTGGCTGCAACTTAGCTAAGCTTTCAGCTGTGGTCTGGGGGCGAGGAAACTCTTCGTCGTCTAATGCCAACGTGCCGTCGGGGCGATAAACCGGAATTAGACTCTTGGCAAAGGCGCCCGCTTGCATGGCTAGTCCAGCCCGGCGCTGGCTTTCTGCGGAAAACGCGTCTAGCTCTAAGCGGCTAAAGCCTTCTTGAGTAGCAATAATATCTGCTGCAATACCCACATTAGTTTGCGGATGACGGTCGCGTAAATCTGTATTGTGGGCGTCTAGCGGCGTGGGAAACCCCTCTGCCGCCACGTAGGACATCATTTCAACCCCACCCGCAACAACCAAGTCTTCCATACCAGACATAATGCTGGCAGCAGCCATGTTCACAGCAGAGATACCACCGCCACAAAAGCGATCGAGTGTTACACCAGATGCTTTAATGGAATATCCCGCATCCAATGCCGACATACGACCAATACAATTACTCTGCTTTTTCACCTGACTGCTGCAGCTGATAATGACATCGTCAATTTCTTCCGTATTGAGGTTATTTCTCTCAGCAAGTGAACGCAGTACCGTTGAAAGCAGCTTCTGCGGATGCATTTCCCAGAGTGCGCCCTTTCCTTGCTTACCCACACCCCTCGGTGTGCGCGCCGCGTCAATAATCCATGCTTCCATACCGTGTTCTCCCACTGTTTTCTAAAATTCTGAAGTCTAAAATTCTGTATATACTCGGTTGATACAGAGTACTGGATCCTAAAACCCTGTTGCGAATGTCTCGCAAAATGCAATGCGACCCGCCAACCGTGAGCAGAGATTAGCACAACCTTGTGTGAATTCGCTGCTACGGATATCAGCAAAAAAGATGTCTTTCTTTGGTGTATCCTTGTCAACATGATATTGCTAAGCAACCTTTTCCAATCTATTTGAATATTGCGAGTGGATTATGCAATCAGACCTGAAGAAGATGTTGAAGAAGAACGAGCAGCTCAATCAGCTGGATATGGCGACTGTGGCAAGCCACATTCAACGTGAAGGCGATGAATGGATCTACAACACAATTATGCTTGAAGGCTACGATGTACCTTTTAAGTATTTGCGAAAAAAAGCCTATAAAAACCTCAAGGGCGCGCGAGTAAACGTGACCTACTACCCAGAAACCGAACAGGTTGCCGGAATGGATTTCGAAATCATGAAGGTTGTGCGTATTAAGCGTTCCTAGGAAGCTAAGCCACTCACGCGCCAAAACAATCCGCGCAAGTGCGCTCCCAGCGCCCTCAAAAGCACCTCCATAAGCACCTCCATAAGCACCTATGAACGTGTGTTCGAAAGTAATTCTTAAAGCACCGCTTTCTATCACTTTCGCTAAAAGCAACATTAGAAATAGGACTCGCTCTAAACAAGTTTGCGCAACAAGTTACAAATTCAACTAGAAGAATATTGAAAAAGTCTCGTACACTCAGACCTTTGTAAAACAAGGAGAGCACAATGAGCACACAAGACACTTACGTTCCCCCCAAAGTATGGACTTGGGATCAAAGCAGCGGCGGCAAATTTGCCAATATCAACCGCCCTATCGCCGGTGCAACTCATGACAAAGAACTACCTGTGGGTGAACATCCACTTCAACTGTACTCTCTGGGCACACCCAATGGCGTAAAGGTCACCGTTTTGCTTGAGGAACTCCTAGCCCTAGGTTTTAGCGGTGCAGAGTATGATGCTTGGATCATTAATATCGGTAACGGCGACCAATTTGGTAGCGGTTTCGTCGCAGCCAACCCAAATTCAAAAATCCCAGCATTAATGGACCACAGCACCTCGCCCACCACCAGAGTGTTTGAGTCTGGTGCAATCATGGTTTATTTGGCCGAAAAATTTGGTGCATTCTTACCCACTGACCCGTCCCAGCGCGCTGAGTGTATGTCGTGGCTATTTTGGCAAATGGGCAGTGCGCCCTATCTGGGTGGTGGCTTTGGTCACTTTTATGCCTACGCACCGGAAAAATACGAATACCCGATCAATCGATTTGCCATGGAAGTAAAGCGGCAACTCGACGTGCTAGACCGCAACTTGGCGGAGCGCGCGTATCTTTGTGGCGATGACTACAACATTTCGGATATGGCCAACTACTCTTGGTATGGCAACTTAGTGTTAAACAACATTTACGAGTCGCGAGAATTCCTCGACGTAGCAAGCTATACCAACGTTGCAAGGTGGGCGACGCAAATTGAGGAGCGTACCGCTGTACAGCGTGGACGTCGCGTAAATAGACCTTGGGGTCCTGAAGAGGAGCGTGTAACAGAGCGACATAGTGCCAGCGACTTTGACTAGCGCTTGCGTACTCGCTTGCATTAAAGCGCACTAGTTGCCATGCCAACGCGGGCTCTGCTTGGGTCCGCTTTTGACAACTGATCCGGCTAAAACCAAGCAAAACTGAGCAAAAGCTTAATTAGACAAGGCGGGCAAAGCCGCCCGTCCAAGTTTTTGTTCTCCACACCTGTTATCCACCGTTGAATTTTTTCTACTTCATTTCTAACATCTCATTTCTACTACCCAACTGCATTTAAGGAATACCAATGGCCGAACAAATCCCCTTAGTTCTTAGAGAAGATGTCGATCAAGTCGCTTACCTCACCCTTAACAGGCCAGACAAGCTCAACGCGCTAACAGTTTCCATGTTTGAGGAACTGCGCAAGCATGTATCCGATATCAGCAAAGATGCCTCCGTGAGTTGTGTTGTGTTAAGCGGCGCAGGTAAGTGTTTTTCTGCCGGTCACGATTTAGCTGATATCGCAGGTGGTGAGCGGGTCCCCTCACGCGGCTGGCATTCTGAAACCTTGCGCCTTATGGAGTTGCTGCCCAAGCCCGTTATCGCAGCGGTGCATGGACATTGCTATACCGGCGCGCTGGAAGTTGCCTTAGCCGCAGACTTTATTGTTGCTTCCACTACAGCAAGATTTGCCGACACCCATGCGAAATGGGCGCTCACACCGGTATGGGGTATGAGCCAACGACTTCCGCGCCGTGTAGGGGTCAGCACAGCCAAACGTATGATGTTTACCGGCGCCACACTGAAGGCTGAAGAGGCATTAAGGGTAGGGCTAGCGGAAGTGGTATTAGACAACGAACACTTTATTCAAGAGGTAGCCCAAATCTGCAGAACCATTGTAGATAACTCCTCATTCACTCACGCGGCGAACAAAACGCTTCTTGAGACTACCGACGGAAAATCGTTAGATGGCGGACTGCAGTGGGAAGTGTATGCCAGCGAAGGCGTGGGACCTGACATGCAGGCGCGTATCGCAGCATTCAACAAGAAGTAGCTGCTAAGGCGTACTGGGCGGCTTTTTTTTGCAAGACAATCACCGCACAACTGCCGAGCACCGGAAAGGCTACAAGGCTATAGAAACACATACTAGAGAGACATACTAGCGAGACACAATGCTCAAAAATCTACATAACCCCCTCAGCAACGCCCAAGTGCTGCTAGAACCTTTGGCCCCTGAGCATCATGAGGCGCTGCGTCTGGCTTGCGCTGAAGACCAGGAGATATGGGACATTTATCCTAACTCAATGCTGGGCGAACACTTCGACGAAGCCATCGCCGACATGGGTAAGGCTTGCAACCGAGCGGTGTTTGCTGCCATTAAAATTGACCTACACGGTACGCAAAAGGTCGTCGGCATGACCAGTTATATCAACCCCGACCAACAAGGCGTGGTAGAAATCGGCGGCACTTACATCAGTCCCGAAGTTAGAGGAACAGATTTCAACCTGACTATGAAGCGCTTGCTCATAGAACACGGTTTTGCCTGTGGTTATCGTCGTATTGAATTCCGCGTGGATGTGCGCAATAAACGCTCACAAAAAGCAGTACTCAAACTAGGGGCAAAACAAGACGGCATTTTGCGCAAGAACAGGATCACCTGGACAGGCCATATCCGTGACACAGTAGTGTTCAGTCTTTTCCAAGACGAATGGCAGACAACTCACGGCACTGCCTAGCTGGCGCTATAGTCCTGGCGAGTTTGGCAGTTATCCCACAGACATAGCTAAAACACGGGAAATTTCGGTAAACCCCTTGCCACTTTCTTCGCGCCATTCGTTGAACGCATCTTGGGTAAGGAACAGTGCCTTTTGACTGGTGGGTTCTTTTTCCACCACCCCGGCGCCGACTAATGCAGAGACAACATCTCTACTCAAAAGTGGTGTTTCAAAACCAATAAAACGTAAAAAATACCGCCCACTCTGGCCGCCCAAACGCGCTCCGCGTTTTTTCAACAGCAACCACATTTGCACAAAGTCATCTTCGGGCCAGTTGGCTAAAAACTTGCCGAATGAACCATGCTCTCGCCGAATATCCAGCATAAATTGAGCATTCTCTCGGACACTGCGAATCTTCGTACCGTGGCGCACAATATCGGTGTTTTGCTGTAAAACTTCCAACTCTTCGTCCGCCAACATGGCGCAGTGCATGACATCAAACTCGTTAAAAGCCTTCTCAAACCCGGGCCATTTAGCGGTGATAATTTTCCACACAAAGCCCGCACGAAAAACGCAGGCAGTCATCTCAGCCAACACATCAGCGTCATTCAACTTGGCGAGGTTTACCTTGTTCTGCGGGTTACCCAGCAGCGCCTCAAGGGCATTTTCGCCCCCCTTACGCCGAGCGGCACGCTGGTAAATTTGGTCAAATGAATCCATGAAGTGTTCTCGCTCGTTATTATTAGTTTGCTGTCTTAAATCAGAGTATTCAGCCCGAGTAATAGCGCTTGGTAAGCGCTCTCACTATTCACCGCTGCCCTGAGTTTTAGCGCCGGAGTTTAGCTACGCGCCAAACAGATTACGAATACGCTACGGCAATCTTATCCGCAATTACAGGCCAAGACGGAAGTCTCGTGGAAGATTTTACCGTCAATCATGCCTAGTAATTAGCCCTGCCTTTCGGCATCTTAAACAGCAAAAAATAAGGGAACAAAAAATGTCGTCAATTCTCAGCCAAGCACTGACCCTGCCATGCGGTGTAAGCGTTCCAAATCGGATCTGCAAAGCCGCTATGACCGAGGGCCTTGCCAGCCCTGCGGGCCTTCCTACACCGGAACTAGAACGGCTTTATGGGCTGTGGAGTGATGGCGGCGCGGGCATCTTACTTTCAGGCAACATCCAAGTTGATGCAGATCACCTAGAACGCCCGGGCAATGTAATCGTAGACAAAGTGCCAGACAACGAGATGCACGTGGCACTTAGCAATTGGGCCGCCCAGGGCACCAGAGCCGGCAACCATTTCTGGGCCCAAATCAGCCACGCTGGAAGACAAACTCAAACCGGCGTAAACAAAACGCCGAAAGCCCCTTCAGCGGTAGCAGTAGGCATACCCGGTGGCCAATTTGGTCAACCCATTGCGCTGACTATTGCAGAAATCCAAGACATAGTCGCGCGCTTTGCAATCTGCGCTCGGGCCTGTAAAGACGCAGGATTTACCGGGGTCCAAGTACACGCAGCCCACGGTTATTTGCTTTCACAATTTCTCAGTCCCAGAAGCAACCTACGGGAAGATCACTATGGCGGCAGTCTAGAAAACCGTGCGCGCGCACTGATTGAAGTGATCACCGCTATTCGCCAAGCAGTGGGGCCAGAGTTTCCCATTTGCGTAAAGCTCAATAGCGCAGATTTCCAAAAAGGTGGCTTCGCATTTGAAGACAGCCTTGTTGTTGCTAAATGGTTAGAAGAGGCCAGCGTAGACATATTGGAAATTTCTGGAGGCACTTACGAGCAACCCAAGCTCATTGGGGTCGAGGGAGTAGAGGCGGTTGAAGAGCAAAATGTAAAAGAATCAACGGCCATGCGCGAAGCCTACTTCGTGGATTTTGCCATCACCATGCAAGAACATGTTTCCATCCCCTTAATGGTAACCGGGGGCTTTAGACAACTTGCTGTGATGGAGGAAGCGATATCCAGCGGCGGCGCGGACATGATTGGTATCGGACGGCCTATGTGTGTGTTGACCGATGCGCCGAATAGACTTTTTGCTGGCCAAGCAGAACTACCTAGATACGAGCAAGAGCTGTCGCTATTTCCTAAATGGTTGTCGTTTCTCGCGAACTTAAAGCCGTTTTGGGCATTGGCGACATTTGGTGTGCAATTTTGGTACTACGCGCAACTCGAACTACTGGGTAGAACCGGCGAAGCCAAAGTTGAGATGACACCGTTTCAGGCCACTAAGAGAATCCAGGCCTTTGAGAAACAATGGTTGAGTGAGCGCTAGCGGATTGAAAAAAACTCTAGGACAGTTGTTTCAAACAAATAGATCAAAGAGAGCGCGCCAGTTAGAAGCTACTGGCACTCTCTTCTTCCGATCAAGTTTTGGCTACCCAGGCTCTTCTAAAAACTAGGCTTTCAGCCCTCATAAATGCCCGCGCAAACAGTGTAGATCTGTGATTCTCTGCAATCTTAAAATGCAGTGGCAACAAGCCAAAAATCTAAGCCGTGTTCTGTTCAGCAAATAAAATAGATCGCCTATCCGCCATATAAAGCCGCCTGTCTATTTCTAGAGTGCTACGTCTTCTAAAACATCTAGCGAGGTGTATATATGCCGCTGTGTATAATATGGAGAGTTACATGAACAGATTTCAAAAAATATTTTTGGGGGCTAGTTGCGTACTAAATACCTTCTTATCCCAAACTACTAATGGCTGCAAATTAGCTGCCATTTCAGCAATTGCGATCGCTTCAATTTTCACTTTGCCGACTGCAACTGCGGCTGACAGTGAAAGTGTTATCGAAGAGGTTGTGGTTACCGGCACGCGTATTAAACGGCCAGGACACGTCTCGTCTAGCCCAATCCAGTCAATTGATGCACTGGAGATCAAACTGAAGCAAGAAGTCGAAATTGAAAAAATTCTACGGGATTTGACATCAACGATTCCTGGCGATGGTGGTAACGTAAATAACGGCACTGCTGGTGCAGCAACGGTCGACTTGCGTGGCCTTGGGCCAGAGCGCAACCTTGTGCTGCTTAACGGACGACGCATTACCCCGTTTAATCATAATGGGGAAGTAGATACATCCACCATACCAACGGCACTACTTGAAAGAGTTGATGTCGTGACAGGTGGCGCCTCAGCAGTGTACGGTTCAGATGCCATTGCCGGCGCAGTTAACCTTATTTTAAAGGATGATTTTCGCGGTCTCGATCTAAGAGTGACCAAGAGCCAAACATCTCAATCTGACGCTGACGTAGACAACATTTCTTTAACACTGGGTGCCGCACTTGAAGACGGCCGCGGCAATGTGGCCCTCAATGTATCTTGGTCACAAAGAGACCCGTTGCTTCTAGGCCAACGCGACCTCGGATTACTAGGTATTAGTACAGCTTCCGGTTCGGGACTATTTGAATTCAATAGTGGTCAACCCCCTCTAGCACCTACAGTTGCAGGGTGTGATGGTCCAAATGTAGTGGACTTGACAGGTTCCGGCTCCACAACAGCAATACCCACACGAGTCGCAATCGCAGGAGCAGGAAGTGTTGGCCAATTCCTTAATGACCGAACACTTTATACTGCGAATAGAAGTGGTTGTAGCAGATTTAACTTCAACCCGTTCAACTACTATCGCACGCCTCAAGAACGCTACAACATTTTGTCCGTGGCCAATTTTGAGTTCAATGAACACTTTGAGGCTTATGCAACCTTTGAATACAGCAATATTTCTGTGGTTCAGCAAGTTGCGCCATCTGGTACTTTTGGCGCGCAGTTCGACGTCCCACTAGCTAACCCATTTTTTAGCACTCAAGCGCTTAATGAAATCACCACATTTGCCAACGCCGCAGTAGTAGCTGGAACACTTAGCGCTGGCGGCACCGGTGACAACTGGAATGATGTCAACGGAAATGGCGTAGTGGATGTAGCTGACTATCTGAAGCTGCAACTCCGCAGACGAACCCTTGAACTTGGGCCACGAACCGAAGAATACGATAACGGCCATTTTATGATTCTTGTTGGAGCAAAAGGTGATATCGCAGCTGATTGGACTTACGACATATCATTTCAGTATGGTGAATCTAATCGCAACACAATTCGTGACGGTTACACCAATTTGACTAATATCCAGACCGCTTTAGACACAACATCTACAACGACTTGTACAAACTCTAATGATGCTAATTGCGTGCCGATAGATCTATTTGGCGGATTTGGCACCATTGAGCCAAATCAAAGAAGCTTCGCTAGGGCAATTGCATTGCAGCAGCAGGAATACGAACAAACAATAGGCAATATAAATTTTGAAGGTCCTATTGAGGCGATTCGTATACCGTCCGCAAGCGATGCGTTAAGACTCAATGTGGGTTATGAAAAACGCATAGAAAATGCTGCATTGACTCCAGACGAGTGCCTTATCCTTGCTCCAGCGAGTTGCCAAGGTGGCGCTGGCGGTAACCTATTACCAATCAGTGGTGGAATCAACGTAGAGGAATTTTATGTTGAGGGTGTATTACCTATCGCATCAGATTTAGCGGCGATTCAAGATCTAGCCTTAGAATTCGCATTCCGCACCTCGGATTACAGTGAGATCGGAAACAACGATACCTACAAAATTGGACTGAATTGGAGGCCAGTAGACTCGTTGTTACTTCGCGTGACCCAGCAAGAAGCAACAAGAGCACCAAATATCGGCGAGTTGTTCTCCCCCCAAACTCGTGGATTGGATAACGCTGTAATCGACCCCTGCTCTGTAGCAAATGTGGCTAATATCGACGCGGCATTAACGCAGCTATGTATCGGCACGGGCCAACTGGCAGCACAAGTTGGTGTTACTCAGGACATCGTATCTGGTCAGGTTAATACCTTTGTGGGTACGGACCCTAGCAATAGACCCGCTCCTGAAACAGCTAACACCTTCACTGCTGGTGTCGTTTGGACTCCAGAACTGTCCAGCGGGTCTAGCTTCAGCTTAACGGTGGACTATTACGATATTGATATAGAGGACTATATTAGCGAGTTTTCTGCCCAACAAATTTTCGATCAATGTTACGGTGCTGGTGTTCAATTTGCCTGCGATCAAGTCGTGCGGACCAATGGAACATTGTCTAACCCTACATCTGGAATAACGACGTTGACACGAAATCTTGATTTCCTCCGAGCAGAAGGTATTGAGGCCAGCTATAACTATGCAGTAGATCTTCCTAAGTCCTATGGTCGGTTATCTTTGAACGGCACCCTCAATTATTATCTGAGGAATGAGCAGCGCGCCGGATCAACTCTACCCACTATCGACTGCAAGGGTCGCTTCGGCACCACTTGCGATCCAGTTGCTGAAACGTCCTATAACCAACGTGCTACTTGGGATTGGAATGCGGTGACAGTTTCATTGTTGTGGCGCTATATAGGCGAGATCAATGTAGAAGGCCCTGAAAGTGCGGGTACCTTCGCTGGATTCCGCAGTATTGAAGCTTACAACTACATTGATATCTATGGGAGCTACGCATTCTTAGATGACTCTATCGAAGTGAGCGCTAGCATTGAAAACGTGACCGATAGAGATGCACCTGTTGTTGGAAACAGCGCAGGCTCCACCTCATTCAATGGCGGCAACACATTCCCAAGCCACTACAGCGTATTGGGCAGAGTTTATAAACTTGGTTTTACTTATCGTATTGAATAAGTCTTAGTTTATAACTTTTGGAAGGGTAGGCCTAAAAACCTACCCATTTTTATCTATCAACTTGCTGCCTCAAACCTCCCCACGCAAAGATTACAACGAGAAAGACGACTTCAACTTTCGACCGAATGGCTCGGTCTGCATTACTCAACTGATTCGCTTAGCTCATCAGCAAGTTAACTCTTCCCAAGGCTAAATTGAGCCACAAGTGAGTTACAGAGTATGGTCAACGCATTAAGCCAACGAAGTACTGACAAACACCATATAGAACACGATGCTGATCAGCGCCACAGCAGAGATTGTGGTCAGCACGTCACTTTGTTGATTGTTTGCAACCACGGCTTTTTCTGGCGCAGCTAAGAAAAGTATGATGCGTAAATACAATACGTATTGCAGTGATAACACGCCAAACATCAGTAATGACGTCATAGAGCCCAACTCGTAAATGTCCTGCAGGCCTGTGACCGCGCCAATAGTCCCCCCCACCAATCCTATGCTGGGAAGATATCGACCAAGCGCTCTAAGTGAGTCACCTTTGCCGCTGAGCTTATTTAACCCAACGACCACTACGATTGAAAAACTCACATAAACAAGCGCAAATCCGTCAATAAAGGCACTGGCATTGGCTGCATATATTTCAGCGAAATATACGCCAACAACAAAGAACAGTATGGCGACGACCTTAAAGCCCCAGTGCGCTGTATCTGCGTAAGTCCCAACGTCCCCGCTCAACAACTGCAAGGGCAGTTTCAATATCAATGCAAAAACCACCGTGAGCAGCGCCATGCTGGCCATGAGATGGAACGCAAATAAATCCTCTTGATTGGCAAGCAACCCTACTGATGCTATTACCAAAAACAGCAATCCAATATCTAGGACAATTTGATTGGCCACTAACAAGAACCGTTGCCAAGAAAATCCATTGGCCACCAGCACCAGCAGTAATGGCCCAAACACCATGGCTAATCCCGGCATGTCTATCGACCCAGCAAAGGCAAGCATATTTCTCTCCATTATTATTTTTATTAGCCCGAGCACTTTGCCCGTTGAGACTATAAGCGGTTTACTCTCTTCATCTTCTAGCGTTTAGGTTAGCACGCCTTTGCCGCCGACCTTAAGGCAGGCGGCATTAACGCCAAGCCTAGTTACCTAAAGTTTTACTCTGCCGAGATTCGGCCTAACAGTATGGACGCCACTTCTTTGCCATGAGAGTTTTGCAAAAAATGCCCTGCGTCAGAAATACCATCAAAGGAGGCATTCATTCGCTCGGCCCACGTTCTACCCCAAGCCTCGGTAAATACATCATCTGCACACCCCCAAATAAAGTAAACGGGTTTACGCCATTGCAGCAGGGACTTGTAGTGATGAGTTTGCGCTGCCGCATTGCCATTAAGGTAGCTGTCCAATGGAATAGACAATGGGAATTTCCGGTAGCCGTTATAAGCTTCGTCAGGCAAGCCCTTATAAGGCGCAGAAAATCCCTCATACATTCCTAACGCCTTGCCCTCAATCGCTGGCGGCGTACCATTCATTAAGGCTGGAAAAATGACTTCAGGGCCAGCCAGGCCTGCGCTGAGCACCAATAAAAGCGCCAAATCAGGCTGAGTGCGATGGAACCGCCCGCCCTCATGCCAAGCTGCATTCCAATTGCGGATACCCTCACTGTATTCGTATTCAGGGTGATGTAGCCAAGTATTCATAATGCACAAACGATCAAAGCGCTCTGGCATATAAACCGACTGGGCCAAGCCTGTAGGCCCGCCCCAGTCTTGGCAGACTAGCGTAATATTTTTTAAATCTAGAGCATAAATGAGACTGGTCAGCACCTCAGTGTGCCGTGCAATGGTGTACCAATTAAAATCTGTGGGCTTATCAGAGCGCCCGAAACCCAAGTGATCTGGGGCAATACAGCGATATCCAGCCTCCACTAACTGCGGAATTATGTCTCGATAGAGGTAAGACCATGCCGGCATACCGTGCATAAGCAACATGACTGGCCCATCTCTGGGTCCCTCATCAACGTAGTGCACGCGCATGTCCTGCCATGAGTGATAATTAGGCGCATAAGGAAAGTCTGCAATATGCGCAAAATTGGCGTCCGGGGTTCTAATAAAATCTGTCATAAGTCCACTCCCTTATTGTTTTTGTGTTTTTGTATCGCTCGCGAATCTGCTGTTTAACTCGCACAATTTCTAATGACAGCCATTAAACGCTTTAGCAGTATATAATACTTTTTTTCGAAAAATTCACGGAACAGCTCATGGCTAAACTTGACCACATAATGTTCGCCACACCGGACTTAGATCAAGGCATCGAAGAGATAGCTGACTTAACCGGAGTAAAGCCCGCCTTGGGCGGCGCACACCCGGGTATTGGTACACGCAATGCGCTGCTATCGCTGGGTGAAGACCAATATCTAGAAATCATCGCGCCTGACCACCGCCAGAATCTATCAGGCACCACTGGCGAGCTTCTCCTTGAACACGGCGGTTCGGGCATACGCGGCTGGGCTGTGGCCACCACAGATCTAAATTCTCTAGCCGACTTTGCAACAAATGCTGGCTATGGCTGCCAAGACATCATAGATATGAGCCGGACCACACCAGAGGGGGTGCATTTAGAATGGCAGTTACGATTTCTGACTGGCAATAATCTACTGCCCTTTTTCATCGACTGGAAGGTTTCACCACACCCAGCCCTAAGCACACCAAAGGGATGTTCATTAATAGAATTTTGCGTTGCAACCCAAGAGGTTGCTAAGTATCAACAACTCATGTACGAGCTGGGTTTAGAGGTATCTATGACCAGTGACGGCAATCGCTTCGAAGCCGCACTGCAAACACCCAAGGGCATCGTTGAATTAGGCAGTTGGTAAGGCGCACTCGAACTCCTGTAACTAGGGTAGCTAGCAATGACTAGCCCAAGCGACTTGGGAGCATATCCTAGGCGCATATTCTAGGTCCGCCCAAAACAGAAGGGACCTCTACCCATCCATTATGCTCACCACATTTTCGATAGATTAGATCACCACAAACACACTATTATGTTTCTAAAGAGTGCCACTGGGGAGAGGTGTTGTGCCGGGACATATGGATTTTGATGCGCAAATGGTTGCGCAAGCTAAGCCTATTAAGAGAACTGAAAAGGCCAATGTAGAGACCAAGCGCGTTATGTGCGCCACCTGCGATATTGCATGCAGTGTCGTAAGCGAGGTCAAAGACGGTCAAGTCATCAAAGTCCGCTCATCTGACAACCCCATGTTCCGGGGCAATATCTGCATGAAGGGTATTGTTGCGCCTAAAGGCTTTGCCAATCCAAATAGAATTACTCACCCACTTAAAAGAGTCGGCGAAAGGGGCTCTGGCAAATGGGAACAAGTGACCTGGGATGAGGCTTGGGCTGACATTGGTCCGCGCTTGCAAAAAATCATAGACGAACATGGCCCTGAGGCCTGGGCTGTTGCCACCAGTCAATGGAATACCGGCACAGACCACGGCTTAGGTCGCCGCATAATGAATAACATCGGCACGCCCAACTGGATTAGCGGCGTTGCCCTGTGCGCGGGTAACACTGCTGCCATCAACCGATTTACCTACGGTTGGTTTCCTAGCCCTGATTATGGCAATACCAACTGCATCGTCTTGTTCGGTCACAACCCAAAACGACACAGCTGGGTGCCCATTTATAACAGTATCCGCAAAGCCCAAGCGCGGGGCGCCAAGTTAATCGTATTGGACCCACGCAAAAGTGAAAGCGCTGAAGTGGCAGATATATGGCTGCCTCTCAAAGCCGGCTCGGACGCGGCCATGTGCCTTGGCTGGCTCAAAGTCATAATAGACGAAGAGTTATACGACAAAGATTTTGTCAAAGATTGGACCGTTGGCTTTGACGAATTAAAAACCAGAGTCGACGAGTACCCACTGGAGCGCGTGGCACGGTTAACTGAATGCGACCCGGAACTGATTGCCCAAGCGGCACGCATCTATGCCACTGCTGGCCCTTCGATTATCCCGTGGACACCCATCACGGATATGCAGCGCAACAGCACCTCAGCCATTCGCCTGCACAGTATTCTGCGCTCGGTATGTGGATATTTAGACGTCAAAGGTGGCGAAACACTGCAAGGCTTTAACCCCAACGTGGTCTCTGAATCCGTTATTGAAATGCACGAAGCGCTTTCGGAGAAGCAAAAGGCCAAGCAGTTGGGATCCAAGACCCACCCAGCATTTACCTACACCGGTCAGCGTGCTTTGCGTGAGCCAAGCAAACGTGTGTGGGGGCATGAGTATCCAAACCAGGTGACAGGCTGCTTTATGGCCAACCCCTCAGCCACCTTCAGAGCCATGGCTGGAGAAGGCGAGTATCCTGTAAAAGCGTTCTTCTCGCTGGGCAACAATACGACCATGAGCTTTGCCAACATGCCGCTCATTATCAAAGCCATCATGAATCAGGATTTAGTGGTAGTGCACGAACAGTTTATGTCGCCTACCGCGCAAATGGCCGACTATGTACTGCCTGGCGATAGCTGGCTTGAAAGGCCCTGGCTCAGCGACAGTTATGGCTGGAGCTCGGTGTACCGACCCTCTCAGCAATCTATGCAGCCGCCGGGAGAGTGTCGTTCAACTTTTGAGTTTTGGCGCTGCACAGCCAATGCACTAGGACGCCCAGAGTTAGTGCCTTGGGATTCTATTGAATCGTTCTACGATGAGCGTTTACAAGGTACCGGCATGAGCTTCAAAGAGTTGTCGGAAAATCACGACATTTACTTTGTGCCACCGGAAGCAAAAAAGTATCTGCGCACGGGCTTTGGTACGCCTAGTGGCAAGGTTGAGCTGGCCTCCTCCGTGTTGGCTGACCTTGGCTTCGACCCGCTACCCTACTTTCGCGAAGACCCGCCCATGGACCCAGAGTATCCATTGATGATGTTCACCGGTGTCCGTGAGGACGAATATTTCCAGACAGGTCACAGACACATTCCTGAAATGCGCGTGCGCAAACCCGAACCGTTGCTGTTTATTAACGCTACCACCGCAGAGGAAACTGGTGTAGGAGAGGGCCAGTGGGTAGCTGTAAGCAACCCCACCGGAAGCATTGAGATTAAGGTGGCTATCAAGCCCGAAATGCCCACAGGGTTAGTGCGCATTCCACATGGCTGGTGGAAGCCCGAAATGCCGCAGGGCAATGGCGAGCTTTCTGGCGCGCACAAATACGCCGACGCACAGCTCTGCCCAGACGACGAAAACTACTTAGACCGCGAGCAAGGTATTCCCCACTTGAAAGGCATACCTTGTCGAATCAGCGCCCTTGCAGAGGCACAAATATTGGCCATACAAACAACCCCGGCCTCACCAGAGGCGAATCAAGCCTTTATGGTTGAGGCGAATCAGGGCGGCGCCATGTCAGGCGACTTCATGGAAGACAAAATCGTTGATGCAAATCTGGGTTATGATGCTGACGAATTGCGGAAATATAGCGCAAACACCGCAGAATAGAAGCGCTGGTAACCATGGGCACAGCGCTACCGTAAGATTTATTGGAACGATAAAAAATGCTTAAAAGAAAAACCATGGCTCTTTGCTTAGGCCTAGTATTGAGTCACGCAACTGTCGCCCAAACCATTTATCAGGTTTCCATAGGTAGCTATAAAAGCCAAGCCAATGCAGAAAAAGCGGCGGCAAAAGCTGCCCGAGAATTAGGTGATGGCTATTCGGTAGAGGCCACACAAACAGACAGTGGTAGCTTTTATAGAGTGCTTTCAGAGCCGCAGCGCTCTCGCGGCGCTGCAGACTTAGTCAGCGCCAAAGCCCGTCGAGCAAATATTACCGGTGCGTGGGTGCTCACGCGCAACCGCCCGACTGTTGCTTCAACGAATAATGCCCGCAGTGCACCTAGACGTTCGTTACCAACCAATGAGGAAGCGCAAGACCTGCCAACGTCAGGTGCTCGACCAGAATTTGGAGCCAAAATTTCATCCGCAAATTCTTCCGCCAATAACGATGATGTCAATGCGCCACGGTCTGGCGTACAAGTACTAAATGGCCGCAAAGGCATGCCTGTATCGCTTGCCGGTCAGAGCGGCGGCGTGACTAATGCCGGCGCGCTTAGCATACGAAGAACCGATGAAGCCCAAACACCGTTCAAAATCGACGGTATTTTAGACGAACCCATTTGGCAGGAAATTACTGTAATTGATGAATTTGTCACGGTTGAGCCAGACACCCTAAAAAAAGGAATCTACGAAACC
>Ga0209251_1000509_pt1 | contig 34947 bp, 36 predicted proteins | sample SaaInlV_100m_DNA_6_FD_184665 | JGI IMG/M metagenome (GOLD analysis project Ga0209251, IMG submission 184665) | Marine microbial communities from expanding oxygen minimum zones in the Saanich Inlet - Saanich Inlet SI073_LV_10m_DNA (SPAdes) (version 2) | ecosystem: Environmental > Aquatic > Marine... | reverse complement strand
CCTTTCCTTTCACTCCACCAATTTGAAAGGCTGCGACGCTTCCATCGTCGTTCAATTTGATTTCACGAAGAGGACAATCCAAGTGAACCTCTCCACCGAGAGATTCGATGTGCTCAACCACTGGTTGACACAGACGTTCTGGAGGGGCTCCATCGAGAAAAGCCATGCGTGAACCGTTTTTCTCTTGCAAAAAGCGATTCAATGCTGTGAGCAGAACCGTGGCAGAGATTTCACCTGGGTCGATGAAATTCAATGCCTTACTCATCGCAATGAAAACCTCGTCATTGACCCGCTCAGGGATGTTGTGCAAACGAAGCCATTCAGTCCATGAGTACTGATCGCACTCCTCCACATATCCCTGCCCCCTCAACATGGCTGGGACTAACCCCAGGCCAAAGCTGATCTTTTCTGGCCAAGTGAGCATGTCGTTGTTACCCAGAATCGCCGCAACACCATTCACTGGCGCGGGCAGGTCGGGAAAATCGAAGCGGCTGTAGGTACCGGGCTCTTCAGGCTGGTTGAAGATCATTGAGTGGCTTTTCCACTGCAGCCGGTCCTCGATGTCCAATTCCTTGAACAACTGCAGCATGTTTGGGTAAGCACCAAAAAAGATGTGCAACCCGGTTTCGTACCAGTCGCCATCTTCATCCTTCCAGGCAGCCACTTTCCCGCCAAGAACATCACGGGATTCCACCAAAATTGGAGTGTGGCCAGCGTCCGCCAAATATTTTGCGCAAGACAAACCCGCAAGTCCTGCTCCGGCGATAGCGACGCGCATGCGGATAGCTGAATAGTGAAACCAACCTTAAGAGAGCTACCACCCCGACCGCTTCTTAAACTCGGCAAACGTCTCCGGTGCGACATGGCCGACACCCTGCTGAAGTGCACAACGCGGCATGTACGCCTGTTCACCGCTCGGGTGGACAACGATGACCTCGTGCCAAGTGCGAATGAGCTCACCTTGGACCTCGATCCAGACAATGAATTCATCTGGAGTGAAAGCTGCATTTCCCAAGTGCAGCAACGCTTTAAGCAGCTCGTAGACGCTGCCGCAGGCGGCGAACTCAGCGACTACACCTTGCGGCGAATTGGAACGGACCTGGAAGGGTTCATCCGGCAACTCCTTCAACGGGGAGAGCTCAGCTACAACCCCGAGGCTCGCGTTCAGAACTTTTCGATGGGTCTCCCGCGCACACCAGAACTGCTGTGAATCGTTCCCGCTACGACAGCTATGACCGCCCCCAAAGTGGAGGTAGGTATGAGCGCGGCTACGACGATCGGCGTAACAGCGGTCGTGGGAATCGCCCCCCAGGCCCACCACCAGAAGGTGGCGGACCTGATTTCAATTTCAGTTCACGCACCGTGGCGGTGCTAGCAGGCGTCCTTGTGGTGGGTATTGGCATTGGGAGTGCCGTCACCAGCACCACCCAGGGAGATCAAGGCAATATCGCTAGTTCACAGCAACTCGATATGGCCGTGCCAGACCCCGAGTTCTGTCGGCAATGGGGTGCAAGCGCCTTTGTGATGGATATCGAGATGTACACAACACTGAATCCCTCCAGCAGCTTCGTCACCCAGCCAACCCTCCAGCCTGGCTGCGTCATTCGTCGGGAGAACTGGTCTGTGCTGCGCAAAGAGGGCGCCATCACAGGGGATCAGGAACGGGAATGCAAGCAGCGCATGAACACCTTTGCCTACATCGGATCAGTGCGAGACAAACCAGTGGTGCGCTGCGTTTATCAAACAGACATTTCGGAAAATCGCTTCCTCACGAAAGGAATCGCCGACGACACCATGGGCATCACCCCGGAAGCGGATCAGTTCTGAGTCAGCTGATCGGCTGATGGAAGCGGCACCACTGGCGTTGCCACTTTTTGTCGGATTGGACTGTCGGGGCTCGCGAAAACTGGCAATACGTCTTGGCGGAACGCAGCGGACGCCCTCGAGCAGTACCGCGCTGGATGGGTAATCAATTTCAACTGTCGTTTCACCTGCAAGTCAGCCACCTGGGGGCGATGGATCGTGCCTGCAGCGAGCTCACGATCAATCGAAACCACAGGAACAAAGGCTGCTCCCAATCCGGCCTGTACAGCGTTTTTAATCGCCTCAAGGGAGTTGAGCTCCATCTCGATGCGCAAACGCTGCACATCCAGCCCGGAGCGGGCGAGCAATTGGTCCACCATTTTTCGGGTGGTGGATTGGGCATCCAAGCAAACAAAACCAAGCCGATACAGATCTTCCTTCGTTAGCTCGGTCAGACGAGCCAACGGGTGCTTCACCGGAAGCACCAGGGCAAGTTCATCACTGGCATACGGAACCACTTGCAGGAGCTCATTCAGCTCCGGTGGCAATTCCCCGCCAATGATGGCCAAATCAATCTGGCCATTCGCAACACTCCAACCGGTTCGCCGGGTGCTGTGCACTTGAAGCTGAACGGCCACTTCTGGATATTTCTGCCGAAATAATCCGATCATCCGCGGCATCAAATAAGTGCCTGTTGTTTGACTCGCACCAACAATCAACGATCCGCCCTTGAGGTTGTGAAGGTCATCCAGCGCCCGACAGGCTTCTGCGCACTGGCTGAGGATGCGGTCGCAATAACTCAAGAGCAGATGTCCCGCTTCGGTGAGTTGCGCTTTCCGCCCACCGCGATCGAAGAGGGACACCTCGAGTTGTTTCTCGAGATTTTGAATCTGAAGACTGACGGCAGGCTGCGTCACATAGAGGCTGTCGGCAGCCTTCTTGAAGCTTCCCTCACTCACGATCGCTCGCAGGATGCGGAGCTGATCAAGGGTGAACGGCAGATCAGCCACCGCGATGCACCCGTCGGAAAAACTGAAATCTAAGCCCGGGATGACAGACCGCCAGAATCACGGCCTAACGAGGCCCCTCCATGGCAACCACCCACCACAGCAGCTTGGTCATGCTGGTGTTGCTGGTGCTCTTCGCGGTGATTCACAGCGGAGGCGCAGCCCTACGCGTTCGAGCTGAAGCCGTCATCGGAGCACGAGCGTGGCGTTTGATCTTTGCTGCCCTCAGCATTCCTTCAGCGGTGGTGGTGATTGGCTACTTTCTGGCCCACCGCTACGACGGTCTCCGGCTTTGGAACCTGCAAGGCGTTCCTGGGATGGTGCCAATGGTGTGGGTTGGCACCGCGATCAGTTTTCTTTTTCTCTATCCAGCCACCTACAACTTGCTGGAAATCCCTGCGGTGTTGAAGCCTCAGGTGCGCCTTTATGCCACAGGAATTATCAGGATCAGCCGCCATCCGCAGGCAGTAGGGCAAATCCTGTGGTGCTTCACCCATGCGCTGTGGATAGGCAGCAGTTTCATGCTGGTGACCTGCGCAGGACTCATTGCCCACCACCTCTTCGCTGTTTGGCATGGGGATCGCCGCCTGAAGTTGCGCTTTGGAGATGCCTTCGATGAACTCAAAAACTCCACCTCATCGGTGCCCTTTGTCGCCGTACTCGATGGTCGCCAGAACCTGGATTGGCGCGAGTTTGTCCGTCCGGCACAACTGGGAATTGCCATCGCAGTAGGCGTGTTTTGGTGGGCCCATCGCTTTATTCCCCAAGCCGGCGAGTTGGTGCGCAACTCCGCACTCGAGTCCCTGTTCAGCTGAGCTGCCTACACTCATCTCAATTGGCTTGAAGTGGATGCCCTCGGCAGCGGAACTGGCCTGGCTGATTCCTGTTCTTCCCCTGTTTGGGGCTGTAATTACCGGGCTTGGGCTGATCAGCTTTAACCGAACAGTGAATCGGTTGCGCAAGCCCGTTGCACTGCTTCTCATCACCTGCGTTGGCGCAGCTGCTGTGTTGAGTTACGCCATTTTGGCGAGTCAACTAGCCGGTTCTCCGCCGGTTGAGCATCTCTTCATCTGGGCAAGTGCAGGCGACTTCACATTGCCCATGGGGTATGTCGTTGACCCGTTGGGCGCAGTGATGTTGTCGCTGGTCACCACCATTGCCTTGTTGGTGATGGTGTACTCCCACGGGTACATGGCCCACGACAAGGGTTACGTTCGGTTTTTCACCTATCTCGCCCTCTTCAGCAGCTCGATGCTTGGGCTGATTATTAGTCCCAATCTGCTCGAGATCTACGTGTTCTGGGAGCTGGTGGGGATGTGTTCCTATCTACTCGTTGGTTTCTGGTACGACAGAGACGGCGCTGCCCACGCGGCCCAAAAAGCATTTGTAGTCAACCGCGTTGGCGACTTCGGACTTCTCCTGGGAATCCTTGGCCTGTTTTGGGCCACTGGAAGCTTTGATTTCCAAGGCATTGCCGATGGTTTGCAGCAAGGATTAGCCAATGGCAGCGTCGCTCCATGGGCTGCACTACTGCTCTGCCTCCTGGTGTTTATGGGTCCGATGGCGAAATCGGCTCAATTCCCGCTCCACGTTTGGCTACCCGATGCCATGGAGGGACCAACGCCCATCTCGGCTCTCATTCACGCCGCAACGATGGTGGCGGCTGGGGTGTTCCTCGTCGCGCGTTTGGATCCGCTCTACACCCAATTCCCAGTTGTTCAAACCGTTATTGCAGTGGTTGGAACGATCACCTGCTTCCTTGGAGCCTCCATCGCCCTAACCCAGATGGACCTCAAAAAAGGTTTGGCCTACAGCACCGTGTCGCAACTCGGTTACATGATGTTGGCCATGGGCTGCGGTGCTCCGGTTGCCGGAATGTTCCATCTGGTGACGCACGCTTTTTTCAAAGCAATGCTGTTTTTGGGCTCAGGGTCCGTCATCCATGCCATGGAAGAAGTGGTGGGTCACGAACCCGTCTTGGCTCAGGACATGCGCCTCATGGGTGGCTTGCGCCAAAAGATGCCGATTACCGCCATCACCTTTTTTATCGGTTGCATCGCGATCAGCGGAATCCCTCCTTTGGCAGGTTTCTGGAGCAAAGATGAAATCCTGGGCCAAGCCTTCAATGCCTTCCCAGTGCTGTGGCTTGTCGGGTTCCTCACCGCCGGCATGACGGCCTTCTACATGTTCCGGCTTTACTTCCTCACCTTCGAAGGGGAGTTCCGTGGCAACGACAAGGCGATGCAAACATCGCTACTTGCCGCCGTGGGAAAAGAGAACAAGGAGCATGGCGACCACGCCACCAGCGTGCATGAGTCGGCCTGGCCCATGACAGTTCCCCTGGCTGTTTTGGCTGTTCCATCCGTGCTGATTGGTTTGCTAGGAACGCCTTGGAATAGTCGCTTTGCCGGTTTGTTGAACCCTGAAGAAGCAGCGGAAATGGCCGAACATTTCAGCTGGGCGGAGTTCCTACCTCTCGCAGGAGCCTCAGTTGCCATTTCACTGGTGGGCATCACCCTTGCCGTTCTCGCTTATGCCCTGCGCCGGATCGATCTAGGTCAGCTGGTCGCTGGTCGCTTCCCCACGATCAACGCCTTCCTGGCGAACAAGTGGTATCTCGATTCGATCAACGAAAAATTATTTGTTCGCGGTAGTCGGAAGCTCGCTAGAGAGGTTCTTGAGGTGGACGCAAAGGTGGTGGATGGGGTGGTGAACCTCACCGGTTTGCTCACCCTCGGTAGCGGAGAAGGCTTGAAATACCTGGAGACTGGCCGTGCTCAGTTCTATGCCTTGATCGTGTTTGGCGGCGTCATTGCGATGGTTGTTTTATTCGGTGTGATCGGCGGACCGATCAGCTGATCAAGATCGGCATGTGTGTCATCGCCTATCGAGGTGATGACACAGGCCCAGTGATTTCTACGATCCAGCCAGTGGAGAGCTGGGTAGTCCGTGATCGAGTTTGCAGTCGCCGGGCTGAGCGACCCCGTGCAAGCGACAGTTCCGTGGTTGAGCCTGTCGATTTTGGTGCCCATTGGTGGAGCGCTGCTCATCCCTTTCATTCCCGACCAGGGAGAAGGGAAGCAAATTCGCTGGTACGCCCTGATCGTCACCCTGATCACCTTTCTGATCACGGTTGCGGCGTATCTGACGGGGTATGACCCCAGCCTTAGCGGTCTGCAGCTCTTTGAACGCGTTAGTTGGCTGCCAGAGATCGGTCTGACCTGGACCGTTGGAGCCGACGGGCTATCAATGCCCCTCATCCTGCTAACAAGCTTCATCACCAGCCTGGCCTGCTTAGCGGCCTGGCCGGTGACGTTCAAACCGCGTTTGTTCTTCTTCCTGCTTCTGGCAATGGATGGCGGCCAAATCGCCGTTTTTGCCGTGCAAGACATGCTGCTGTTCTTCTTGGCATGGGAGCTCGAACTTCTCCCGGTTTACCTGCTACTTGCCATCTGGGGCGGCAAAAAACGCCAATACGCTGCCACCAAATTCATTCTCTACACCGCAGGGAGCTCCCTGTTCATCCTCTTGGCTGCTCTTGCCATGGGGTTTTTCGGAGGAGGAACGCCAAGCTTCGAATACACAGCACTGGCTGCGAAAGACTTTGGCAGTGGCTTCCAGTTGCTGTGTTACGCGGGACTACTCATCGCCTTCGGGGTCAAGCTGCCGATTGTGCCCCTGCATACCTGGCTACCGGATGCCCATGGAGAAGCCACAGCGCCCGTGCACATGCTGCTGGCTGGCATCCTTCTGAAGATGGGTGGCTACGCCCTACTGCGATTCAACTGTGAGCTACTGCCAGCGGCCCATGCCCAGTTCGCACCATTGCTCATCGTTTTAGGAGTGGTCAATATCATTTATGCCGCCCTCACATCCTTCGCCCAACGCAATCTCAAACGAAAAATTGCTTACAGCTCCATCAGCCATATGGGCTTTGTGCTGATTGGCATCGGCAGCTTCAGTGTTCTTGGAAGCAGCGGCGCGATGTTGCAGATGATCAGCCATGGATTGATCGGCGCCAGCCTGTTCTTCCTCGTGGGAGCGACCTACGACCGAACCCACACGTTGCTACTGGATGAGATGGGAGGCATTGGCCAAAAAATGCGGATCATGTTCGCCCTTTGGACCGTTTGCGCCCTTGCCTCCCTTGCCCTGCCAGGGATGAGCGGTTTTGTGAGCGAACTGATGATTTTTGCAGGGTTCGCCACAGACGAGGCCTATACCCTTCCTTTCCGCGTGGTGATTTGCGGTCTAGCCGCTGTGGGCGTTGTGCTCACACCCGTTTACCTGCTGTCGATGCTGCGAGAAATATTCTTTGGCAAAGAGAAAGCTGAGCTGGCTTCCCACACCAACCTGGTGGATGCCGAGCCTCGCGAGGTTTACATCATTGGCTGCTTACTGGTTCCGATTATCGGCATCGGTTTGTATCCACGCCTGATGACCGATAGCTTCAGCAGCTCCATCGAGGCTTTGGTGAGCCGTGATGTGACCGCTATGGAGCAACTCACGAAACCCACCGCCCCTTTAATTCGAGGTCAATCAACGGTTCCAGCCATCTTGCGCGCTCCGAACCTCAGCACGCCAACTCCTAAGTGACGTATCGATGCGGTGGTCTTGGGGCTGAAACTCCTTAAGTTCGTGCCGCTGAGACGCCACATCTATGCGCCAGATCAATTTCGGACTGATCTTCGGCTTTGGACTCGTTACCGTTTTTTTCACGCTTGAAAATACGGCAGCTACAACAGTCCACGTCTTACCAGGGATGCAATACACCTTGCCCTTGGCTGGCCTTCTTCTATTTGTCTCCGGAATCGGTGCGGCATCCGCCTGGTTTTTCGCCACATGGACAGGAATGCTGAACAACGTGGATCAACTGAGCAAAGCGACTGAATTTGAGGCACAACAGGTTCGCATTCAAGAGCTGGAAACCGATCTCAATCGATATCGTTCCACGGTCGAAACGCAGCTTGGCCTTCTCCCTGCCACCACCGTGAGCACGACCGTGAGCACCAGCGAAGTCGACTCACCCATAAGCAGCACCTGAAGACGATCGTGATGCGGGGCTAGCCGACCAGCGATGGGGTCGATACCTTTTGACTAGAAGAGGGAGTCCATTGCATCAGGCGGTCCCCAACGAAGGTGCTGATGCCGGTGCCCGCCTTGCGATCCGACTTCTGCAAGATGCTGCCGAGCGGGGCGATCTCGATCCTTGGGACGTGGATGTGATTGCCGTCGTAGACGGTTTTCTTGATCAACTCAGGCAACGCATCGAAGTTCCGCGTCAAATTGCAGCGGCTTTGGCAGGACGCGGTGGCAGCTACGAACGTGATCTTGCAGAGAGCAGTGAAGCCTTTTTGGCCGCTTCAGTGCTTGTGGGTCTAAAAGCAGAAGTTCTCGAAGCCAGCATGCTTCCACCGCCCCCAGAAGTGGAGGAGTATTTCGACACCGACTTTGATGATCAGGGATGGCTGGATCCCAGCTTCGATTTACCCCGACGACCTGAACGTCATCTGCTTCGGCGTCCAGTGGCACCTCCACCACTCCGTCGGCCGGTAACGCTCGGAGAACTCATTGAACAGCTCGAAAGCATTGCCGGACAGCTCGAGTCCGACGAACTGGAGATGCGCCGCCGTCAACGCCGCAAGCGGTTCAGTACCCGTGACGCCATCAACCAAGTTGCCAACTTGGCGCACCGCGAAAAGTTACCGGAAACCACCGCAGCCCTCGGCGTGTTTCTAAACGGCTGGGAAGACGCCCTGGATTGGGTGGATTTTGAAGGCCTCGTCCAACGCTGGGGCCAGGTGGCTGCAGCTGATCTTGATCAAGACAGGGTGGGCGTGTTCTGGGCCCTTCTATTTCTGTCCTCACAAGGCAGTGTGGAGCTCGAACAATCGCAATGGCTGCACGGACCACTTCGGCTCAAACGGATCCCAGCAGCTGGCATCCCAACGCAATTGCCGATCAGCAGCCTTCAGGTTGCGACCCCAATACCAGCGCCAACAGCCGTTGCTGCCTAAATTTGGTCTAATGTGCTGCCAATTCAGGAGCCCGAAACGCCAATGAAGGCGATGATTCTGGCGGCTGGCAAGGGGACAAGGGTGCAGCCGATCACACATGTGATCCCCAAGCCGATGATTCCAATCCTGCAAAAGCCAGTGATGGAATTCCTGCTGGAACTTTTGAAGGAGCACGGTTTCACCGAAGTGATGGTGAACGTGTCGCACCTAGCCGAAGAAATTGAAAACTATTTCCGAGATGGTCAACGTTTTGGCGTTGAACTGGCCTACAGCTTCGAAGGACGCATTGAAGATGGAGAACTCATTGGCAGTGCGATGGGTTCTGCCGGTGGCCTGAAGAAAATCCAAGATTTTCAACATTTTTTTGATGACACCTTTGTTGTGCTCTGCGGTGATGCACTGATCGACCTCGATCTCACCGAAGCGCTGAAGCGGCACCGAGAAAAAGGGGCCATCGCCAGCTTGGTCACCAAACGCGTTCCCAAAGATCAGGTGAGCAGCTACGGCGTTGTCGTGACTGATGACGAAGGTCGGATTTCCTCGTTCCAAGAAAAGCCCAGTATCGATGAGGCCCTGAGCGACACGATTAATACTGGCATTTACATTTTTGAGCCTGAAATATTTGACCACATCCCTTCAGGAGTGTCCTTCGATATCGGCTCAGATTTGTTTCCAAAGCTGGCGGCCTCTGGAGCTCCCTTCTATGCCATACCAATGGATTTTGAGTGGGTTGATATTGGCAAAGTTCCCGACTATTGGCAGGCCATTCGTAGCGTTTTATCTGGTGATGTTCGCCAAGTGGGTATTCCTGGCAAAGAGATCCGTCCAGGCGTCTACACCGGCCTGAACGTGGCCGCTAATTGGGACAAAATCAATGTGACTGGGCCCGTATATGTCGGAGGGATGACCAAAATCGAAGACGGTGCAACGATTATTGGTCCCACAATGATTGGGCCTAGTTGTCATATTTGCGAAGGAGCCACGGTTGATAATTCGATTATTTTCGACTACTCCCGAATTGGAGCGGGCGTTCAACTTGTTGAAAAACTTGTGTTTGGCCGTTATTGCGTTGGCAAAGATGGCGACCACTTCGATCTTCAAGAAGCCTCCCTGGATTGGTTGATCACCGATGCACGACGCCAAGACCTTGTGGAACCATCACCTCAACAAAAAGCGATGGCCGAGCTGCTTGGCACAGATCTCATGTCGTCGGTGAACTGATGTTCGCTTGATCAAGGATTAAGGGGATTCGCTCCTCTGCCTTAATCGCCATGAGATGCACACCCTGAACAATGCCGAGGTATTGCCGCACCTGCTCTGCGGCAATGGAAACGCCTTCTATCGCGGGATTCGATGCACCTTCAAGACGCTCGATCAAGTGATCGGGAATGCATGCCCCTGGCACCACACGGTTAATAAACAGGGCATTTTTGGCCGATTTCAACAAAAACACCCCTGCCAAAACTGGAAGCTGAAGCGGCCCCGCCAGCTCCCGCTGAAACCGGTCCAACACCTGCGGGTCCATCACCATTTGGGTTTGCACGAATCGAGCACCGGCTCCAGCCTTCCGCTGCAATCGACGTTGTAAACCACTCCAACTCCGCGAGTGAGGGTCGGCTGCACACCCTGGAAAAAGAGCAGTAGCACCATCAGGAAGACTGCCCTTCACGGGATCCTCACCTCGGTTCAAAGCCTCCACTTGCTGCAGCAATTTCACAGACTCCAACTCGTTTACCGGCCGCACCGAAGGCTGATCCCCACTGCGAACGGGATCGCCCGTAAGACAAAGGAGATTGCGAATCCCCAAAGCATGGGCACCGAGCAAATCCGCCTGCAAAGCAATCCGATTGCGATCACGGCAGGCCAACTGCAACACAGGTTCAGCACCTGCCTCGATCAGGAGTTTGCAGGCGGCCACACTGCTCATTCGCATGACAGCACGGCTGCCATCCGTGACGTTCAAAGCGTGCACGCGCCCCTGCAAATGAGCCGCCATAGCAAGCATGTGAGCAGGATCAGCACCTCTTGGCGGCATGACCTCTGCCGTGAGTGCCTGCTTGCCGGCCTCAATTGCGCACTGGAGCGCCGTCTTCAAAGCCTTTTATCGCTTCAACGCACCACTATGCAGGATTGGACTTGGGTCGGGACTAACATGTTTTCAAAGGGGTTGACTATGTCATCCGTCGATACAACTGATCCCTTGGACATTTCTCTGTCTGCCAGGGAGATCGAGATCATTCAGTTGGTGGCAGAGGGTCTCACCAATCAAGAAATCGCCGATCGTTTGACCATCAGCAAACGAACCGTGGACAACCATGTGAGCAATGTGTTCACCAAAACAGGTTCAAAAAACCGGGTGGCTTTGCTGAATTGGGCTATGGACAACGGAAAGATTTGTCGTGACGGTTTTAACTGCTGCGCTCTTCCAGATGCCGATCCCCACGAACCTTGATCGAAGGAACGACGGGTTCCGGCAAGGCTTGAAGCGAGGACGGAAGTAACGCAAGCTCAAACAAATTGGCGTATTCCATACAGGCTTCGATACTGCTTCCAACGAAGCGAAGCATTCCTGTTGCGTCGTATAGACCAACCACTGTCAGAGCACCGCTTGCCTGGCCCGAATCTAAAGGAAATCTATAAATTGGTCCAGGGGTCAAGCCAGTCCGTGCCGCACCCGTTCCTGCAGAGGCCATGACTGCACAGGATGTTGAGCCAGGACAGCATTCGACCAGAGTGATTCTCCGGTGATCTCAAGGCCACACCATGGCGGTATCACTACGGATTGATCCACCTGAGGGAGCTCCACTTCCGCCAACACCAAAGGAGCATTCGTCCCAGCAAAACAATCCACAACCCATTCGCCCCCAGGGAGATCAAGAAGCCAGCGGGTCTTCTCCAAGCGATGCGGTGCCAGTTTCCACATGGCCTCGGCGTCCTCCACAGGAATGACGTATTCGAACTCATGCCGCACCAAGCCGCTGACACCAGCGGGAGCTTTCAAGGTGAGCCAGGCCTGGTTGTTGTCCTTGATGCGCAAGCGCACCGTGACCCCTTCAGCACTTGCAGCCAAGTAACCCTGCCGCAAAGGCTGAGCACACCCGGCATGAGCTCGCCAGGCCTCCCCAGACACCAAGAAGCGACGCTCTATCTCGAGAGCCATAGATCCGTTAATTGGGTGAAGGCTGACTGGCCGTCAGGCTTCCAGCCCAATGGAGTTTGTGGGTCAAAGTTCGGTAATACGACGGACTTTGATTCAGTAACACCATCTGCGCGTGATGGCGTGCCTGTTGAACCACACAGCACTCTCCCGGTTGCAAAACCGTGCATCCCACTCCGTCTTTCCAAAGCTTGATTTGATGGCCTGCATCCCCTAAGGGCCAAAGCACAAGCCTGGAACGGGGTGGCACCACCACGGTGCGGCTTGAGAGGCTCATCGGACAAATCGGCGTGACAATGATGGCGTCAATACCTGGATGCAAGATCGGTCCTCCAGCTGCCATCACATAACCCGTCGACCCTGTTGGGGTCGCCAGGATCAGTCCATCGCCCCGCACCTGATCCACCACCTCTCCATCAATCTCAAGCTCAAGCGTGCAAGTCGGAGAAATTTCATCGCGATAAGCCCGCAGATAGAAATCATTCAGAGCCCAATGGTGTTCCTCATCGTCTTCAACATCGGGCTGCTGTAACAGCGCCGGGCCCTCAGCACGCTCCGCAGCACAACGACGGTCCACCATCGCCTGCAACATCATCCGCCGCTCAATCGCAAATTGATCGTCGAGCAAACGCTGCCAAACCTCAGCCCCCTGCAACACCCGTCGGTCATGGGTGAGGAAGCCAAGATGACCACCCACATTGATGCTGAGGAGGGGAATGTCGTGGACGGCTAGGTGGCGGGCAGCACCAAGAACCGTGCCGTCCCCTCCTAATACAACCGCCAAATTGGGAAGTTCCCCCTCTACCGCGAGAAGCCCTGGGAAAGGATTGGCACGGGGACCAGACATCGCCGAAACGACCTTGGCACCTAAGGCCTCTAACTGTTTTGCACAGTGGCGGGCTTCACGTTGGGCCGGTGGACTGTCAGCCCGATAGATCACCCAGACCCGGTCGAGACGCATGACCCTTTAGGGGAGCAACTACCAGCGCAGCAGATTGAACTGCTCCATATCGACGGTAACTCGGTTGCGGTAAAGCGACAGCAAGATGGCCAAACCAACGGCAGCCTCTGCAGCTGCAACAGTGATCACAAAAACCGCAAACACCTGGCCGCGGATGAGATCACCATCGACATAGGAGGAGAACGCCATCAAATTGATGTTCACCCCATTGAGCATGAGCTCAATGCTCATCAACACCCTCACGGCGTTTCGGCTGTTAATTAACCCCCAAACACCGATGCAAAACAGCATCGCCGCCACCAAGAGGTAGGCCTGAAGAGAAGGAAGTGTGGAAAGAAGATCGTTCATGGGTATGGCAATCAAGAGGAGCGCCGCTCTAGGAGGAGGGGAGTTCGTGCTTTTTCGATCAAGCCCTGATCGGCCGCTTCACCAGTGACCACGTCGTTCGCCAACACATCACGACGGGCCAAAACAATGGCTCCAATCATGGCCATGAGCAACAGCACAGACGCCAACTCAAACGGGAGCAAGTAATCCGTGAAGAGGTGTTCACCAATGCGCGCAGTGGCTTCTTCCCCCACCGCAGCTGGTCCAGGCAGGGACCAGGGTGTCGTCACCACCACGCGCACTAAGAGAGCTAGAAGTCCTAAACAAACTCCACCCGACACAATCCGACGGGTGGTGAGGTTGGCGATCGCTTTGAGATCTTCCCGCTTGTTCACGAGCATGATCGCGAACAAGATCAAAACGTTGATAGCCCCGACGTAGATCATCACTTGTGCCGCCGCAACGAAGCTGGCGTTCAAGAGCAGATAAAGACCAGCCACTGCCATAAACACTCCACCAAGGAGGAAGGCTGAGTAAACAATGTTGCTGAGAAGGACAACACCAAGCGCGCCGGTCACGACGACAGCGGACAGCACTAGAAAACAAATCAGTTCCGTGCTTGTCGCAATAGTCATGCGTCCTCCTTCAAGACAGCCTTGGAGGATTGTCCCTCATCCTTAACTGGAGCAAGGGTTTCCAACACTTCAGACGGAAGCTTGCCAGCACGGGGACGATCAGCTGAAACAGTGTGGGGATCCATTTCCCCAGCGGGCAGATACACAAGCTCCCGCAAAGGCTGAACCGATGGGTCGGTCGTCACGCTCGTGGGCAAACGACCAAGCGCAACGTTGTCGTAGTTGAGACTGTGGCGATCGAAGGCTGCCAACTCATATTCTTCAGTCATCGACAAGCAATTGGTCGGGCAGTACTCGACACAATTTCCACAAAAAATGCAAACACCAAAGTCGATGGAGTAATTCCTTAATTCTTTCTTTTTCGTTGCTTTATTCATCACCCAATCGACCACAGGAAGGTTGATCGGGCAAACCCTTACACACACTTCACAGGCAATGCATTTATCGAACTCGTAGTGAATCCTGCCCCTGTAACGCTCTGAAGGGATGAGCTTTTCGTAGGGATATTGCACCGTGACGGGACGGCGCTGCATGTGGTCGAAGGTGACCGCAAATCCCTGCGCCAGATTCCGGGCTGCATCCACAGCATCCCGGGTGTAGTCACCAACCTGTTTGAGGAATCCGAACATCGACAGGAACCAGGGGAAGTGTGAAAACAGTCCTCAACCCCATGATGGCGGAGTCGAGGCATAGAAGGCGGATTCAGCCGCCGAATGCCACAGGGAAAGCCAACTTGAGAGCTGCCGTAACCAGCAGATTCACAAGCGCAAGTGGAAGCAGGAACTTCCAGCCCAGGTCCAGCAGCTGGTCGATCCGAACCCGAGGCGTGGTCCACCGGAGCAGGATCGCAATGAAAACCAGGAGGTAGGCCTTCAGGATCGTCATCATGATGCCAACGGATCCTGTGATCACCTGAACAACAGGGGCATCAATGGGTTGATGGAGCCAGTCCGCCAACCACTCCACAGGGATTGGGAAACCCCAACCTCCCAGATAAAGCACCGATACCAAGACGGCCGAGAGCACCAAGTTGATGTAGCCCGCCAGGTAAAACAGGGCAAACTTCATCCCGGCGTATTCGGTTTGGTAGCCCGCCACAAGCTCTTCCTCTGCCTCCGGAAGATCAAAGGGAAGACGCTCACATTCGGCTAAGGCACAGATCCAAAAGATCAGAAAACCAACGGGTTGACGCCAAATATTCCAACTCAGAATGCCGGCTCCGGTTTGCTGGTTGACGATGTCGACCGTGCTGAGGGAATTGCTCATCATCACGATGGCCAGCACAGCCAAGGCCAGAGGGATTTCGTAGCTGATCGACTGCGCTGCAGCGCGCAGCCCCCCTAAGAGCGAATACTTGTTATTAGAGGCATACCCACTCATCAATAGACCAATCGGCTGCACACTGCTGAAGGCGATCCAAAGAAAGATCCCAACACCAACGTTGCTGATTAGAAGGTTCTGACCGAAAGGAATAATCAGCCAGGACACGATCACCGGAACGACCACGAGGATCGGACCAAGAGTGAACAAAATACTGTCGGCTCGCGCAGGAATGATGTCTTCCTTGACGAGCAGCTTCAGGCCATCGGCCAAAGGCTGAAGAACGCCAAGAGCGCCGGCATATTCAGGACCAACACGCTGCTGAACGGCAGCAGAAATCTTTCGTTCCAGCCACACCGACACCAACACACCAACAACCGCCGCCACAAGGACGAGCAGCATTGGCAGGGGCAACCAGAGCAACCGAGCGACCTCTGGGGAGAGGCCAAAACCCTGCATTGCTTGGCTAAAACTCAGTTCCAGGTCCAGTCCTGGGCTCACCATGGTGTCGACTGAAGTCTCATCAACTTAATCGGCCGTAGACACAGCTCGCTTCTCCATCGGAGTCCAACGACGCGGTTGAGCTCCTGAATAGATCTGTGATGGGCGAAATATGCGGTTCGCTCCCAGTTGTTCTCGCCAATGAGCAAGCCAACCAGCCACACGAGCGATCGCAAACACGGGCGTGAATAGATCGCGCGGAATACCGAGTTTTCGGTACACCAAACCGGAATAGAAATCCACATTTGGGTAAATGCCCTTAGGCCCCAGGCGAGCCATCGCTTCATGTTCAATCGCTCGTGCAACGTCGTACAAGTCGTCGTGGCCGAAGTCGTTAAACATTTCCTCCACGAGCGACTGAAGGATCACCGCCCGAGGATCTTTCACCTTGTATTCGCGGTGACCAAAGCCCATGATCTTGCGCTTGGCAGCAATTGCCTCATCAAGGAAAGCGCCAGCCTGCGCGGGGGAGCCCACCTCCTCGAGCATGGCCAACACATCCTCATTCGCTCCACCGTGCAATGGACCCGCCAAGGTGCCAACGGCAGATGCAATCACCGCATAAGGATCAGTGAGGGTACTGGCAGTCACCCGAGCACTAAACGTGCTGGCATTCAAGCTGTGCTCCGCATGGAGCATCAAGCACCGATCAAAAATCCGTGCCGCGCGAGGGTCAGGCTCACGCTCGGTGAGCATGTAGAGAAAATTGGCCGAATAGGCCAAATCATCGCGAGGCTGAATCGGATCCTGACCCTTGCGAATCAACTGAAACGCCGCCACCATCGTCGGGATTTTGGCGATTAACCGAACAACAGCTTTGTAGATGTATCCGGGGTCATCGATGGCCCGCCTGGAATAAAACAGCCCCAGGGATGCAGCACTGGACTGCAAGGCATCCATGGGATGACCACTGGCCGGGAAGCACTTCATCATGTCTCGCACCCGGAAGCTCACCCTTCGATGCATTTGAACTTCATGCTCAAAGGCTTGAAGCTGGTCATCGGTGGGCAACTCACCCCAAATAAGTAAGTACGCCGTCTCTAAAAAACTGCTGTTAACGGCCAAATCCTCCATCGGATAGCCGCGGTAGGTGAGAAGCCCCTGATCACCATCGATATCGCAAATCGCAGACTTGGTGGCGGGCACGCCATCCAAACCAGGCCTCAATTCGATTCCAGTCCGCGCATGACGAAGGTCGCCACCTTGCTGCTGAGCCAACGCCTCGATGCCACTACAGGCAACTTAAGCGGAGAGATCGAAGGCCCTGAATCTGTCGAGACCCATCCCCCCAATGGCCTAACCCACAGGCCAGATCCAAACTGAGAGCTCAACGCAATCGCATGCGACGGAGCACCATCGCTCCGATCTCCCGGACCTCGGCAACCCCTAACGCCGAACCGATCAGGCCAAAGAAGGCCAAACCCAACAGGCTTGGTATCCCGACGCGTGCCAGCAAACCAAACCAGCCCAAGGGCCAGTCCACCCAAAGGGACAGCCCCCAAACGATGCAACCGGTCAGAGCCCCCGCCAAAAGCAAACGCGTCGTATCCAGTCCCCAAGGGATCAGCGTCATCGCTGGCATGCGGCGTTTGAGCACGAGCAACAACGCCAAGCAGGTCAGAACGTTGATGGCAACGGTGGCCAGCACCAAGCCTGAGGCGCCGAAATTGAAGGGCGACTGATTCCCCCATGGAGTAGGCCCTCCCACCAACAGCCAATCAAAAATCACATTGAGACCGATTCCCGCCAAAGACAGGCGAAATGGTGTTGTGCCATCTCCAAGGGCATAGAACACTCGAACCAAAACATCGCGCCCGAGATAGGCGGGCATCCCAAGGCCGTAGGCCATCAGCAATGCCGCCACCAATTGTGCGGCGGCTGAATCAAACGCGCCGCGTTCGTACACCAAGGCCACGATTGGAGTACCCAGAGCGATGAACAACGCTCCGATCGGGACCATCGAAGCGGTCGAAAGCATCAACCCCTGTCGAATACGGGCCAGCAACTGAGGCTGATCCTTTGGAGCAGTCAAGCGCGCAAATGTGGGCAGCAAGGGCACCAACAACGCGTTGGAGATCAAGCCAAGTGGTGTCTGCACCAGCAGGTTCGCGTAACCGAGACCCGCGGCCGCACCAACGATGCCTGAGGCAAAGAAAAGATCGGTGAACACATTGATTTGCAGCATCCCAGACGACAACGTTGCAGGCCCCATGACCCGCCAAACCTCACGAACGCCCGGATGGGTCCAGTCCCACACCAACTTGAACCGAGCCAATCCTTGCCGCATCAACGCCGGCAGCTGGATGAGCCATTGCGCGAGGGCTCCTACCAGCGTTGCAGCAGCCAACACAAGACCACCAACCATGGCGGAGGACGGTGCACCGATCTCTCCTCCGAGTTGCCACCAGAGGAGGCCAACACCAACCATCAGCGCAAGGCTCGACATCAGCGGCGAAATCGCCGGGATCCAAAACTCATCGGCGGCATTGAGCGAACCAAAACCAAGGCCAATCAGCCCGGCCAAGAGCGCCATCGGTGCCATGACTTGCAACTGCACCACCGCAATCGCATGCAATTGCGGATTCAGGCCGGGGCCGACCAACGTGATCAACGGATCCGCTGCGAGCACCAACAACACAGTGACCACAAGAAGCAGAGCACTAACGGTGGTGTTCAGCGCAGCAAGAATGTGGGCCCCCTCCTCCCGTGGTCGCCGACTAAGAACACTCACCATCGCGCTATGAAACGGCCCATTGATGCCCCCTAGGAGGATCAATAAAAAGCCCGGCAAGACGTAGGCGTAGTTGTAAGCGTCGTAAGCAGCACCCACCCCAAAAGCGGCTGCAATCACAAGCTGCCTGGCCAACCCACCGATCTTGCTAAGCAGGGTGCCAAGGGTGACAACCACTGCAATGCCCTTCAGTGAACGTGCCATGGGGCTCTAGCGATGGCCGCATTGTGGGGGCACAGCGGGTCAGCATGGGGAGCCATCGGCTAGCGCCATGACCGGCCTTCCCCCCCTGGACATGCCCTTGCTGGAGTTTGAACCGCTGCAAGAGGGCGTCCTCATCAAGCGATACAAACGTTTTCTGGCAGATATTGAGCTCAGCAATGGAGAGGTCGTCACAGCGCACTGTGCCAATACAGGCCCGATGACAGGTGTTCTGATCCCAGGCCAACGGGTTCGCCTGCGGCATGCGCCTTCACCCAAACGAAAACTGGCCTGGACCTGGGAGCAAGCAGAAGTCCCTGGTGCTGATGGTCAGCCGTGCTGGGCAGGCATTAATACAGCCCTTCCGAATCGACTCATTCGAGCCACCATCGAAGCTGGATGCCTATCGGAGCAGTTGGGAGCCATCAGCAACATTCGTGCTGAGGTCGCCTATGGAACAAATCGTCGAAGCCGCATTGATTTATTGCTGACTCCAGGGGAGAGCAATCCCGATCAGCGCTTGATTTACCTCGAAGTGAAAAACACAACCTGGACCGACGGAACCACGGCACTGTTCCCAGACACCGTGACGGAGCGAGGGCAAAAGCATCTAATTGAATTAATGGGCGTGCTTCCAGAGGCACGAGCCGTTTTAGTTCCTTGCCTGAGTCGTCCTGATGTGATGGATTTCGCTCCGGGCGACGAAGCAGACCCGCGCTACGGCTCGCTATTTCGCGACGCATTAGAGGCAGGCGTTGAAGTTCTTCCATGCTGTTTTCGTTACCAATCCAACGAAATCAGCTGGCAAGGGCTACGTCCGCTCAAGAAATTTCAAAATCTGTAGCAATAGAAACACTTGATGGCAAAGGCAGGCGACAACTTGTACAAGTTCGTGGGGATACATCCCCACGCGTTTTTTGCAGTTCTGCTCTCTCGCTCATGACAACTGCCTATCAATCGCCACCGTTGCGAAGGCGTAAAACGCTTCAAGAAGCAAGTCTTTTAAACGGCCCCATGTTGCTGCTCAACAGCATCAGGGGATTCAGCTCCAACCGCGCCGCCATCTGGCTCGCTTGCGCACCGCTGGCATTGCTTGGTCTTGGCATCTTTACGTTGTCGGCCAAGGCTGAAGAGCTTCCCGAGCTATCAGCCGCTTTCCTTGCCAACAACCTTTGGCTGCTGGTCGCCACGATCCTGGTGATCTTCATGAATGCGGGCTTCGCCATGGTCGAAGCCGGCATGTGCCGTCAGAAAAACGCCGTCAATATTCTTGCCAAAAACCTCTTCGTGTTTGCCCTCGCGGTGACCGCCTATTGGTTTGTTGGCTACTCCTTTATGTATGGCGATGCTGCGATCGACGGCTGGCTGTACTTCGCAGGATTTTTCTTCGATCCAGCCGTTACTGCTGAAACCATCAGTGAAGCTGGCCTTGTGCCAACGGTTGATTTCCTCTTCCAAGCCGCCTTTGCTGGCACAGCTGCCACCATCGTTTCCGGCCTGGTAGCTGAGCGAATCAAATTTGGCGAGTTTGTGATTTTCGCCCTCGTACTGACCGCTTTCATCTATCCAGTTGCCGGCAGCTGGGAATGGAATGGTGGTTGGCTCAACAGCATTGGCAACAAAGAGTTCATCGATTTCGCTGGTTCTTCCATCGTCCACTCCGTTGGTGCCTGGGCTGGTCTCGTCGGCGCCATGCTGCTTGGCCCCCGCATCGGTAAATACGTAGGCGGCAAGGCCCAGGCCATCCCTGGCCACAACATGTCGATTGCCACCCTTGGTTGCCTGATCCTTTGGATTGGCTGGTATGGCTTCAACCCAGGCTCCCAACTCGCGATGGACCAGTGGGTGCCCTACGTCGCTGTCACCACAACTCTTGGTGCAGCTGGTGGCGCCATTGGCGCGACGGTGATCTCCACGATCACTTCCAAAAAGCCTGATCTCACCATGATCATCAATGGCATTTTGGCCGGACTGGTGAGCGTGACCGCCGGTTGCGGCAACCTCACCCTTCCAGGCTCTTGGGTGGCTGGATTGGTAGGCGGCATCATCGTGGTGTTCGCTGTTTCGGCGCTCGACAATGCAGGTATTGATGATCCTGTTGGTGCCTTCTCAGTTCACGGCGTTTGTGGCGTATGGGGCACCGTTGTGATCGGCCTTTGGGGCTTTGATGTTCAGGGCGACGGCTCCCCCCTCGGCCTTCTCGTTGGTGGTGGAATTGAGCAGCTCGGCATCCAAGCCTTGGGCGCTGGTGCTTACGCCATCTGGACCGTGGTGACCTGCTTCGTTGCTTGGAAGATCATCGGCGCACTCTTCGGCGGCATTCGTGTCACCGAACAAGAAGAAACCGAAGGTCTCGACATCGGCGAACATGGAATGGAGGCCTACGCCGGTTTCTCCACTACGAATTAAGTCCTCAAGGACGCTTTCCTTCAGCCCGGCCCACCGGCCGGGCTTTTTTATGCCCTGCTTCCTCCGCAGGCCCCATAGAGTTAGTACATCAAAGCGCACGTCATGGACACCCACGCCTTCAAGCGCTCCCTCCACCACTCAGAGCGATACAACCGGCGCGGGTTCGGGCGAGCCGAAGAAGTGGCCGAAAATCTTGAGCAGGCCTATCAAAGCGGGCTCATCGGCACGATTCGCGATAACGGCTACAAGCTCACGCATGGACGCCTCAATGTTCATCTAGCCGAAGCGTTTGGCTTCTGCTGGGGTGTCGAACGTGCCGTCGCGATGGCCTACGAGACGCGACGTCATTACCCCAGCGAGCGGTTGTGGATCACCAACGAAATCATCCACAACCCCTCCGTCAACGATCATCTGCGCGAGATGGACGTTTTGTTTATTCCGGTTGAGGAGGGGGTGAAGGATTTTTCAGGAGTCACATCCGGCGACGTTGTGATTCTTCCCGCCTTCGGGGCCACCGTTCAGGAAATGCAACTGCTCAATGAGCGGGGTTGCCACATCGTGGACACCACTTGTCCATGGGTCTCCAAGGTATGGAACACCGTGGAGAAACACAAAAAGCACACCTTCACTTCCGTGATCCACGGCAAGGTGAAACACGAAGAAACCCTGGCGACGAGCTCATTTGCCGGAACCTACCTTGTGGTTCTGGATCTCGAAGAAGCCCAGATCGTCGTTGATTACATCCTTGGCAAAGGGGATCGAGAAGCATTCATGCAGCGTTTCGCCAAAGCATGTTCAGAAGGATTTGATCCAGACCGAGACCTGGAGCGTCTCGGTGTCGCCAACCAGACCACCATGTTGAAGAGTGAAACCGAAGAAATCGGCCGAATGTTCGAGCGCACCATGCTGAGCAAGTACGGCCCCGCTGATCTGAACGAGCATTTCTTGGCATACAACACCATTTGTGATGCCACACAAGAACGTCAAGACGCAATGTTCTCCCTCGTTGACGAGCCCTTAGACCTGTTGGTGGTAATTGGGGGCTTCAATTCTTCCAACACCACCCATCTGCAGGAAATCGCCGTCAGTCGCGGCATCCGCTCGTTCCACATCGATACACCCGACAGGATCGACGAAACGACCAACTCAATTGAACACAAACCTCTGTCAGAGGACTTGAAACGCGATCAGGTCTTTCTGCCAGCTGGGCCTGTCACCGTAGGAATTACGTCTGGAGCATCCACTCCAGATCGAGCCGTGGAAGCTGTGATCGAAAAATTGATGCGCCTCAGCGAAAACTGACGCCAATCAGCTTTACATTGGTTCATCTTTCCCTGGTCTTGCACCAGCCAACTCCCGATTTTGTTGCTCTTGTCGCGCACCGACACCGCTAATTTGCGTCATGAAAATGACCCTCAGGTGCGCTGCTACCGGAGTCAGTTCTCCGATCAGATGGAGATGATGTTGGCAAGCGATCAAGTCGAGGAGTACTTAGATCGCCATCAGGGTTGGTTCGAACGCTGTGCCGCTCCGATGCGAGTGCATCCGATCGACGCCCAGTCCTATGACCTCACCCTCGGAAAATTTGGGAACTTCGGGTTTGAAGTTGAACCCACCATTGCCTTACGACTCCTCCCCCAACACAAGGGCATTTATCGAATCGAAACCATCCCATCAACCCCCAAAGCGCAAGACCTGAGGGAGCACTACGACGTCGACTTTCAAGCAAGCATGCACCTCATTCCCATGCAGGAGAGTGGTGATGAACCCAACCCCAAGGGGCAATTGGGCACGTCGGTTCAATGGGATCTTGATTTATCCGTTTGGATTCGTCTGCCAAAAGTCATCACCATGCTTCCGGACAATCTTGTCCAGTCCAGCGGAGACCATTTGCTCAAGCAGATCGTGCGTCAGATCTCGCGACGGCTGACCTGGAAAGTGCAAGAAGACTTCCACGCGTCCCACGACCTGGACTGCCCGCCTCGACGACGAGCAGCCTTCTAACTACAGAGGGGACTCAACCAAGGCCAGGTTATTTAACGGCTCGTCCAAATCTTGTTGACGATCTCCATGCCACTGAAGGCCTGCCAAAGAAACAGGGTGAGCATTCCCATGTTCAGGCCGACGTGGACCTTGCGAGCAATCACATTTCCCCGCTGCATCAGGGGGGAAAGCGAAGCCGCGACCGCCAGCATTCCTGTCATCCCTAAGCCGACCAGGAGATGAGGGCCAACAAACAACTTGTCGTTGTTGAGATACGTGACCGCCATGCCACCCAGGGTTCCCAGCGTCATCAACGCCAACAAAATGCTTCCCCAGAGGTAGTGGCGCTGAGCAAACTTCTTGGGCACGAGAAGCTTGCGCTGCTCAGGAGTTCCCGTTCGAGTTCGTTTGACCTTGATGCCGAGATAAAGCGCCCAACCACCGGTTGCCAACAAACTCCACTCCATCAATGGGTGGGCGAAATTCAGCGTGAAAGGAAGGGTGGCCAGCATTGGAGGTGTAACGGCTCTGCCGCGAGGCTAGGGGTCCATGGACCCCCCCATCTCAATGAAGGAAGTGTCGACGGCCTGTTAACAGCATTGCGAGCCCCAGTTCGTCACAGGCCTTGATCGAATCCGCATCGCGCAAGCTGCCACCTGGATGAATTACAGCTGTAATTCCGTGGCTCGCCGCAAGACGCACGGTGTCGTCAAACGGGAAAAATCCATCACTGGCCAGCACAGCCCCTGTGGCTTGATCCCCAGCCGCATCAAGCGCGAGGCGAGCCGAGCCAACCCGGTTCATTTGACCGGCCCCTATGCCCAAGCTCTGCCCCTTGGAGGCGACCACGATGGCGTTGGAACGCACGTGACGCACCAATCGCCAAGCGAACTCCAAATCCTGCTGTTCCTGGGATGAGGGAGGCCGCTGACTTGCCACTGTCCACTCGCTTGGTGTGATCGCTTGATCGTCTAGGTCTTGAACCAACAATCCACCAAGAATGCTGCGGACGTGGTCGGGGCCCGCCGCATCGATCGCGGCAGGCTGGAGCTCCAGCAAACGCAGATTCGCTTTGGCCGCAAGAATCTCTCTGGCTTCTGGAGAAAAGCTTGGCGCCACGACGCATTCCAAAAACAAGCTTTTCAGTTCCCCTGCCGCTGCGGCGCTCACCACGCCATTGATGGCGACGATTCCCCCAAAGGCACTGACTCGATCAGCATCCAAGGCCCTCGTGAGTGCAGTTGACACATCCGATCCGATGGCAACACCACAGGGATTGGTGTGTTTCACCACCACCGCGGCTGGCTGAACAGCCGGCTCAGCGCCATCAGAGCCGTAGCCAAACTCCCGAACCATGGCGAGAGCAGCTTCGAGATCCAACAGATTGTTCGTACTCAGTTCCTTGCCTTGCAGTTGAACCGCACCGCCCCATCCCTGCTGGGCATGGCTATACCAACGGGCTTTCTGATGAGGGTTCTCGCCGTAGCGCAAGGTTTGACGCAGAGGAACCGCCTCAAGCCAAGGGGATCCATCTGCGGCTACCGCCTGGTCCATCCAGCGGCTAATGGCGGTGTCGTAGGCCGCAGTGTGCTGGAAGGCTTCAAGGGCAAGCTGACGGCGTAATGCCGCCGGCACCTCACCACCGGCTTGAGCCATCGCTTCAAGCAAACGGTCGTACTGATCTGGACTGGTCAGAACAGCAACGTCGGCATGATTTTTCGCGGCAGAGCGCACCATGGTGGGCCCACCAATATCAATGTTTTCAATCGCTTGATCCCAAGTGACATCAGCCTTGGCAACTGTTTCCCGGAAGGGATACAGATTCACGACCACCACATCAATCAAGTTGATGTTCTGTTGTTCAAGGTCGTTCTGATGGGCCGCATCACCACGCTTGGCCAAAATTCCACCGTGAACACGGGGATGCAGCGTTTTGACGCGGCCACCCAAAATCTCAGGGGCCCCGGTGTACTCGGAAACACGGGTTACCGGAAGGCCAGCCTGCTCAAGCACCTTGGCGGTGCCACCACTGGAGAGCAATTGATAGCCATGGATTCGATGCAGAGCCTCGGCCAACGGCAAAAGCCCAGATTTGTCGGACACACTCAGCAGAGCGACAGGAGCCATCAGGCGACATGACTAAGTCTTGAGCCAACCTACGCATGAGTTGACCAAACATCCGGATGCCTCAACGCCTTGTGCTGCTGCATGGATGGGGCGCAACAGCAGCTGACCTACAACCGCTAGGCGAGCAGCTAGCAGCCCAACACCCAGAGCCACTGGACATTGTTTGCCTCGAAGCACCAGAACCACATCCACAACCGGGGGGGCGCCAGTGGTACGGACTCTTTCCATCGGACTGGGATGCAGTCCCCAACGCTGTTCAACAGCTCACGACTCGCTTACTCGGCCTCTCAAGGGATGGCATTCCGCTCGAGCGCACCGTTTTATTTGGCTTTTCCCAAGGTGGAGCGATGGCCCTGAGCTGCGGCTGCAGCCTCCCGCTCGCTGGCGTCATTAGTTGCAGTGGCTACCCCCATCCCGATTGGCAGCCACCGCTCAACCATCCCCCCGTTCTCGCCATGCATGGGAGTGAGGATGAAATTGTGCCGCCCGGTGCACTCGAGTTGATCAAGCGACGTCTTGATTCTGAGCGCTGCGAAGCCCTCCTATTCAAAAACGGCCACACCATCCCTTTGGAGATGATGCAACCGTTAAACGTCACACTTCAAACAATGTTGAAGTTGCCTTGATCAGACGAAGGCGTATTCGTATTCCTCCATTTCCTCCCAGTCATCGGAGGTGAGATCCAGACCCTCAAACAGGGTGTCCTCACCAACAGAGTCGACGATAATTCTTAAAGAGGGGAAGAGAAAGTGGTTCTCTTCTGCGTACTGAGCACTAAACAAACCTTTCTCACCCCAGAAGAAACGGTCTGTGGTGTGCTCATTACGGCGCACATTCAACAGAGCAGGTGGTACGAGACCGCCTTCAGCGATATAACGGCGTGCGGCGGTAACAGGTTTGTATTCGCCAGTCTCTAAATGATGCGTTTGAACATGCGCAAGAACGCGTTGTCCAGCAAGCCTGCGACGGCTAATGCGCTTTCTTTTCTTGGACATAGAGAAATCCCCTCAAGGAGAACGATTTAGGGATGGACGCAATGGCAGCCGGAAATCAAAGAAGTGAAATCACTGTTTCGATCTCTTCGCCGCAAGTGGGTCGACGGAAAACGTCGGACGCTGGGGGTGGACCGCATCAGGACAGAGAGGCAAAGCCCCAACCGTCAAAAGGACACCAACACCTCAGCAATGCCAAAGTGGATATCCAGCGGAGAACTCATCTGTCTCTGCTGTAGCCGCGATTGCATCAAGAATGCAACTTTTATGCGCGTTGGCGGGCATTCGCTCTTGACGAGCTGCGCCTCGGTCGATACCAAGATCTTAAGACTTTTCTCAGATTTATCAAGTCGGCCAGCGCGATGGGCCTGACCCACTTCACCGTCAGAAGCCCATGCAACTAACTGATCGGTTCCTCGACTTTGCAGACCAGCAGCTGACTCCTGTGGTGTCGCTCATGGGTTTTACCCACCTCGGGCTGTACCTAAGCGCGCCACCAGGCCAAGAAGGACCTCCGCTGATCCTGATCAAGCAATGGTCGTCAACGAACCGTGCCTTACCCGCCGCAGATGTGGATCCAGAGCTCAGGCAAGCCAGTGAAGAGCGCCGCTGGTACCCGCTTCAGGATGCTGGGTTGATTCTTGGTGCCCTGCGCGTCGAACTCGAGCCAGGCCTCAGCTGGACCGCAGACCTCGAAGAAGAGATGCGGCGATGCGCCTTAGCGATTAGCCACGCCCTCGGACGCGATCTGGAGTGCATTCAGCTGCAGGAGGAGCTCCACCAGCAACGCAATCAGCTCAAAACCCTGGTGCATCAGCTCCGCAACCCCCTAGCGGCTCTGCGCACCTATGCCCAGCTGATGATGCGCCGCCTGGAACCGGATAGCGCCCATCTCTCCCTCGTCGATGGAATCCTGACGGAGCAGCATCAACTGGGGCGTTACATCGATGCGCTCGAAAACCTAGGGCGACAAAGCCTCCCGAATGGTCCTGATCCTTCAACGGCTTACTTGCTCCCTCCTGGCGCTGCTCCACAGCGGGAAAGCCTGAAGGAACTCCTGCTTCCCCTCATCGAGCGGGCCAGCGCAACAGCCAGCCTTCAGGGCCGTCCCTGGCATGGCCCCTCGCAGTGGCCTGCATGGAGCACCCACTCCGCTGGAGATGGCAGCACAGCTGAGATCGTTGCCAACCTGCTCGAGAACGCCTTCCGCTACAGCCCGCCAGGACGTGCCATTGGCCTCGCGTTACTTCCCGATGGTCTTTGCGTTTGGGATGACGGCCCGCCAATTTCAAGCGAAGAACGAGAGCTGATTTTCCACCGCGGCGAACGGGGCACCAGCAGCCGCGATCGCCCTGGCACCGGCCTTGGATTGGCCCTGGCTCGAGCCTTGGCTGAGCGCAATGGTGGCCATCTCACCCTGAGCGTTGAGCCATGGCGGATCCAAACCAACCTGCCGGCACAGGGCAATGCATTTCAACTCAGTTGGCCGCAGCCAGCCCTGCCAGCAGCAACAGCGTGATCGCCTCGCTTACCACCACCACGGCGCCATAGCTATCGCCGGTATGGCCGCCAAGACGTCGTCCCAAACGCTCTGCAACGCCGACGGCCACCGGAGCACCGATCAGCAGGGGCAGGGGAGCGACAAAAGGAACGAATGCCAAACAAGCAACCACCGTTGGCACCACATCCCACAACGGTTGTCCATAACGCCGATGAAAACCCGCGGTGCCATCGGAGCGGAGATAGTCGAATCGTGCCATCGCCCATAGGGGCGAAACGCGCCCCCAAAATCCCGCCAAGAGCAAAGCCAAAGGCGCTTGTTCCTGGAGCTGGAACAAGGCAGCGAGCTGAAGCAACAACACAACAGCTAAGGCCAACGCACCACTTGCTCCCACCCGGCTGTCTTCCATGGCTTCAAGGCGTCTCGCGGCCCCAGCAGCCAAGCCATCGGCGGTATCCATCAAGCCGTCTTGATGCAGACCACCCCCCAGCCAAATCCCCACTGCCATCACGACTGGCGCCAAGGCGACATCACTCCAACCCAGTCCACTCAGGCCCCACCACAGCAAGGCCTGCAGCACCCCGATCCACAGACCAATCCATGGAGCAAAACGGGCAATGCGTTCAAAACGAGGCCGCGGCCAAGGCCAGGCCGGCAACACCGAATAAAAAATCCAGGCTCCCGCCAAATCCGACAACCAAGGGAAAACAATCCTGACGATCCCAGCCTTCATGCGATTCCAAAAAATTTAATCAGCCGCTTCGTCGACACCAGAAAACCACCGATCTGCCATGACGTTTAGCGGCAAGCCTGGATCGGCTGAACCTTAGGTTCAGCAAAAGCGGGATGACCGCCGTGTTCAACTTCGAGATCAGCGCCCATTGCCCCCACACGAAGGGGCGATGTGGCTGCTTTCACACCCCGCATGGCCCGGTGCAGACCCCGCGGTTCATGCCTGTGGGCACCCTGGCCACAGTGAAAGGGATCAGCACAGAGCAACTGGCCCGCACGGGAGCCCAGATGGTGCTGTCAAACACTTATCACCTGCATCTTCAACCCGGCGAACAAGTCGTCGCAGAGGCTGGAGGCCTTCACCGGTTTATGGGGTGGGATGGACCCATGCTCACCGACTCAGGGGGATTCCAAGTTTTCAGCCTCGGGAATCTGAACAAGATTGATGAACGAGGGGTGGTGTTTCGCAACCCGCGAGATGGGCGCACTATCGACATGACGCCAGAGCATGCCACCAACATTCAAATGGCCCTTGGCGCTGATGTGGCGATGGCCTTTGACCAATGTCCGCCTTACCCAGCAACAGAAAACGATGTGAAAGATGCCTGTCGACGCACCCACGCCTGGCTTGAACGCTGCGTCAATGCCCATACCCGATCCGACCAAGCCCTGTTCGGCATCGTTCAAGGTGGCTGCTTCCCCCACCTCCGTCGCGAAAGCGCTCGAGCCGTCGCCGCCTTCGACCTTCCTGGCATCGCCATCGGCGGCGTCAGCGTGGGCGAACCGACGGACGACATGCATCGAATCGTGCGCGACATCGGTCCGCTATTACCGCTGGATCGACCCCGTTACCTCATGGGGATTGGCACGTTGCGTGAGATGGCCGTTGCCGTCGCCAACGGCATCGATTTATTCGATTGCGTACTCCCCACTCGCCTGGGCCGCCATGGCACAGCACTGGTGGGTGGAGAACGCTGGAACCTCCGCAATGCCCGCTTCAGGAATGACCACACGCCCCTTGATTCCAGCTGTTCGTGTTTGGCCTGTACGGGCCATAGCCGCGCTTACATCCACCATCTAATTCGCAGCGACGAGCTCCTGGGACTCACACTGCTGAGCCTGCACAACATCACGCATCTGGTGCGATTCACCAATGCCATGGCTCAAGCCATCCAAGACGGCTGTTTTTCAGAGGATTTCGCTCCCTGGCAAGAGGACTCACCAGCCCATCACACGTGGTAGCGTCCAACCTCAATGCCTGTTTAACGCTAGGGATGGCCGCCTTTACCCTCGATTTGATGGCTCAGCTGCCCGAGGCCTATCAAGCCTTCTCACCGCTGATCGACATCCTTCCCTTGATCCCGGTGTTTTTCCTGCTGCTTGCCTTTGTGTGGCAAGCATCCGTTGGTTTCCGCTGAATTCTTCAGCCAGTTTTGACGACCTGCCAAACGAAGGCCGGTAACGCCAACATGCGTTCCCATCGGCTTGGCTCTTGGAGCAGTCGATAAAGCCACTCGATTTGCATCCGACACATCCAGTTGGGTGCTCTTTTTTTGGTGCCGGCCCAAACATCGAAGCTTCCACCAACTCCCATCCACAACCCGGATTGTCCTTGCTGGACCCGTTGTGACCAGGTTTCTTGGCGAGGCACGCCCAGAGCAATTAAGACCAAATCGGCTTGCAGAGTCTTGAGCTCTGATTCCAAACCGGGCCATGCCTGATCCGATTGATATCCATCAACGGCGAAAACCAGGTTGAGGCCCGGAAACTTCTGAGGCAAGGACATTCTGAGCGACTCCATCACCGCGGGGGATGCACCGATTAAGGCCACGCGCCAGCCATGGGAGGCCGCATAGCTCAACAGGCTCCAAGCCAATTCAATCCCTGCACTTTTCACCACACGCACGCCTTGTTTGGAGAGGGCCCAAACAACGCCTGCGCCATCAGGAATCACGAGCTGAGCCGTTTGAATCGCAGCACCAAGCTGCTGATCATCCCTGGCTGCCATCGTCATCTCCGCATTGAGCGTGACAATGCGTCCGCCTCCATTGGCATGGAGACCTAAGGCAGCCGCTTGCACATCGCGGCAAGCATCCACTGGAACACCAAGCACGTGACAGCGCCGATGGTCATGAGGACTTGTCGTGACTGAATCCATGGTCATCCTTCCGCGTTGGAGAATTTAGAAGTGGTGATCGAGCCAGGCATGGTTTTGTCGACGACGGAACTCCCCCAAGACAACAGCCGTCGCGATGAGGTTCTTGAACGACTCGATCGAGCGATCGAGAGGGTGGTCCTTGAACGACAGGATCCCATTAGTGGCTTGTTGCCCGCCAGTACGGCACACACCATCCATGGCAACTACGGCGATGCCTGGGTTCGCGACTGTGTGTACTCCATCCAGTGCGTCTGGGGACTCACCCTCGCCCACCGTCGACGTGATGGGAGCAGCAGCCCCAGAGCCTGGGAATTGGAGCAGCACGTCGTCGCTCTCATGCGCGGTCTGTTGCGCTCCATGCTGCGCCAGGCGAACAAGGTTGAACGCTTCAAAACAAGCCTGAATCCGCTGGATGCACTCCATGCGAAATACGACGGATGCTCGGGGGATCCCGTCGTCGACGACGACGCTTGGGGTCACTTGCAGCTCGATGCCACATCGCTGTTTCTTCTCCAGCTGGGTCAGCTGACGCGGAGCGGATGTGCCGTGATCCGGAGTCGGGACGAAGCCGATTTCATTCAAAACTTGATCCACTACATCGCTCGGGCGTACCGCATCCCGGATTACGGCATTTGGGAGCGGGGTGATAAGGCCAACCATGGTTGCCCCGAGCGCAATGCCAGCTCGATCGGCATGGCAAAAGCCGCCCTGGAAGCCCTCGATGGGCTTGATCTTTATGGACCCCATGGAAATGGATCTTGCCGCGTTCTGATTCCACAAGGGGCGATCGTGCGTCTACGGCGGGCCTTGGTGGGCTTGCTGCCAAGGGAATCCGCCAGCAAAGAAGCCGATAGCGCCTGTTTATCGGTGGTGGGCTATCCGGCATGGGCCGTGGAGGACTCGGACCTGGTGGATCGAACCCTGCGGCGGATCCGGCGGGAACTTGGAGGCCATTACGGCTACAAACGCTTTCTCAGAGACGGCCATCAAACCGTCGTGGAAGATGCGAGCCGACTGCACTACGAGCCTGAAGAGCTTTCCGAGTTCGAAGGAATTGAGTCGGAATGGCCCCTGTTCCTCGCCTTCGAACTGGTCACAGCCTGCTGTGAACAGCGTTGGGATGACGCGCAAACCTGGCACGCCAAGTTAAAAACGCTGGCCGTTCAAACAAACGGAGACGCGTTGTATCCCGAGCTTTATCTGGTGGAGAGGAGTGCCATCGAAGACGAGCGCCGCACCCCCGGCAGCCAACGCCGTATCGCCAACACCAACCTTCCCTTGATCTGGACCCAGAGCTTGGCCTGGCTCGGAGAAATGCTGCTGGAACGCCTCATCACCCCCGCTGATATCGATCCCTGCAACCGACGCACACCCGCAGCGCTCGGTGCGGATTCAGTGCTGGTGGCCTTTGCGCCTCAAACAGCCGACGTGCGGGAGGCGCTGATCGCCGCTGGCTGTCCCGTCGATGCGGAGGAAACAATCAGCATCCATTCCTCCTCCGCCCTCAAAAACCACCTGAAATCAGCGGGCAACAACCAACGCCTCGGCCTCAGCGGCCGCCCAGGACATCGAGTCGAAACCGAGGAGACCGCTCGGTTTTACCGACACAACGGCCAACAACTGGTGTTCACGCCGACTGTTTTAGAAGACAGCAACAGCTACCTCGCGGATGACACGCAGCAACTACTCGAGAGCGTTGTCGATGAGCTGCACTTACTGCAACGCCACTGGAGAGGGAGCGGATTGCCTCTGCTTGTGATTCCCGTCAATAGCGCACTCTTCCACCAAGATCCCGAGATCTACCTCCAACTTTGTCAAAAGCTTGAGAGCGGCTCCCTCGAGACCATCTCAGTGCAATGCGACTGCCTCAGTCGACTAGCAGCACAGGGGCAATGGGTCGATTTGCCAAACAACCAAGCCCCCCTTAATTCGACAAACATCACTCCATCCATCGTGCTCCGCGATGCCACGGACCTTCGCGACCTCACCGCAGCAGAAGAGCAAGAACTCGATGACACCTCGATTGAGCAGCTCACGCAGCGGCTATCGAGCAGTTCCTTGTTGCATGAACAAGCGGAGGTGCTGGAACTTCTCCAACGCCGTCTGGGCTCACAAAAAGTGCAGCTCCGTCCTGGAGAGCGCCCGATCGAGCTGCGACAGCTACTGGCGGAGGTGTATCAACACGGCCTGCGCTGCCAAGACTGGAATGTGGTGCGTCGTTGTGCGGGCGCCATGGGCATGGTGCACCCCCAACTCGAAGATGCCCTCACCGATTTGCTTGTTCGCCAAAAACAAGTCGTGGTTGGTCGCAATTACACAGGAGAGTCCCGTCTAAGCCAACCGCAAGACAGCACCGCGATCGCGGAACGAATCGAACGCACCAGCGGCATTGATGCCCGCGAGCGAATGCTGGAACAAGAGCTCTTGCTCGCCCTGGACAGCATGGTCCGACGCGAGCCAACGCTGCTCGACGGGAGCCTCACCCTGCAGCTCGGACAACTCCTGTTGCTGCTCACATCCGAACTTTCAGGGGAACAAAGCCTGAGTCAGGACGAGGCTTTTGAGATCCTCTGCTGCGAACCGCCCCACAGGATTCGCAGCCGTCTTCGCTCCGTGCTCACCGATGTCGACCATGCCAAAGCCGCTCTCAAACGCAGTGAGCAGCTCCATGTGAGCGGGCGTGTGCAATGGACGGTGCCCGATCCCCTGGAACGCCGTCCTGGCAACAGTGATTGGCTGCAACATCGAATTCGTCTCGGCTCACTCCAAAAAGTGCCGCGCGATTTCTACGCGGGGATTTGGTCCTTGCTGCAGCACTGCCGCGGCCTCGTGATCGGCGACAAATTGGAACGCCGCAACCGACTGAATAGCCGTCTTGTTCTTGAAAAGACGGCAGGGGAACGTAATTTCGCAACCCTGGTCGATCACCTCTTAAGCCGAATCGAGGCTCCGGAATACCGCCAATTGTGTTGTGAATGTTTGCTGTCGCTCATGGCTTTCGTGGAAGCCAACGCTGACGTGCGCTTCGACGATGATCTGGCACTCGATGTGGTGATTGGCCATGCGGTGCGGGTGGGATGGCAACACTCACACCCATCGATGGATGTCGATGAATATGCGAAGCACAAAGCCCAAGCCTGGGATCAGTTCTACCTGGCCTCACCTGGAGATTGTCGACGCTGGCAGGTGATTGCCCTCAAGGAGCTCACTGAGCAAAACAGCCTGGTCTGAGTCGGGGCCGATCAAGTCCGCATTAAATCGGTGCGGCAAGCGGATGACCAGAGTCGGGGTGTTCGACAGCCTGCTCGATCAAATCAGCCAACTTGAGCGCTCTTGAAGCCTGAAGACCATCCACCGCTGGAGTTTCCCGTCCTCGCACGCACTGGAGGAAATGTTCCAGTTCGGCATACAAAGGTTCGATCGACGTGGTGCTGACCTCTTCAATGAATCCATCGTTTCGATACAGCAGCTCTCCGTGATCGGCAGAGACCCACTCATGGGCACGACGGTGAATGTGCAAGGTGTGATTGAGAAAATCCGTTTCCACCAAGCTGGAACGACAGTGCGCACTCAAACTGCGAATCTTGCGATGGCTCATCTTGCTGGCCGTCAGGCTTGCCACCACTCCGTTCTCAAAACCAAGGGTGGCATTCACATAATCGATGGGCCCCTCAGCGCTTCGACCGCCAGCAGCCGCTAATCGCACCACAGGAGCTTGGGCCAGCTCCAAGACCAAATCGATGTCGTGAATCATTAAGTCGAGCACCACCGACACATCGTTTGCCCTGTCGGAGTGGGGGCTATGACGACGGCCCTCGAGTACCACGACCTCTTCATTCGCCACCACCTTGATCAGTTCTCGGAAGGCAGGATTAAACCGTTCGATGTGCCCCACCTGCAGAAGCCGGTGGGCCTGATGAGCCGCATTGATCAGCGCCGTGGCTTCGTCTTGGCTGGCAGCGATCGGTTTTTCGATCAAAACGTGAAGCCCAGCCTGGAGACAGGCCAAACCAACCGGATGATGCAGCAACGTCGGCACTGCGATACAGACCGCTTCCACCTCAGACAACATCTCGCGGTAATCCGCAAACCAACGGCAACCGAATTGCTCGGTGGCCATTTGGCCACGTTCAGGATCTGGATCAGCCACGCCAATGAGATCAGCGTCGCGAAGAAGGCTGAGCACCCTGGCGTGATGCCAGCCCATGTTGCCGATGCCAATCACCCCGACCTTTACCGGAACGATGGGGTCGGCAGACATCGGCTAGCCACAAAAGATGTGGGAAGACTATCGGCCTTCAGTCAGAAACCTCGTCCAAGTTGGGCAGAATCAATCGAACACGCTCAATCCGTGGTCCTGCCATCACGGTGATCTCAAACTGCAG
>Ga0209251_1000505_pt1 | contig 35122 bp, 28 predicted proteins | sample SaaInlV_100m_DNA_6_FD_184665 | JGI IMG/M metagenome (GOLD analysis project Ga0209251, IMG submission 184665) | Marine microbial communities from expanding oxygen minimum zones in the Saanich Inlet - Saanich Inlet SI073_LV_10m_DNA (SPAdes) (version 2) | ecosystem: Environmental > Aquatic > Marine... | reverse complement strand
GTTTGGTATAATTCAAAAGGAGAAATTGAATTTACAAACTAGCTCTTTCAAAACAACCGAAGTCCACTGACTTACCCAATAATATTATTCCACTTAAGAGGACCATTTTAACTTCAATAATCTTAGAGAATCACTACCTTTGAATCATGTCTGATCAGATATATATGCAGCGATGTATTGACCTTTCTCTTAAAGGAATGAGAGAGGTTGCTCCAAATCCTATGGTTGGTTGTGTCATTGTGCAGAACGAACTCATCATTGGAGAAGGGTACCATGAAGAATATGGAAAAGAACATGCTGAAGTCAATGCAATTAATCAGGTCAAAAACAAAGAGCTTCTCAAAACTGCAAAATTGTATGTCTCACTAGAACCTTGTTCGCATACAGGAAAAACAAAACCCTGTGTTGATCTCATATTGAAATATGATATCCCGGAAGTTATCATTGGTATAAAAGACCCTAACCCAAAAGTAAGCGGTAAAGGAATTGAAAAGCTAAAAAAATCAGGTGTTCAGGTAAAAGTTGGAATCTTACAAGACTTATGTCTAGAAATAAATAGAAGGTTTTTCACTTTCCATCAAAAACAACGTCCATATGTAATATTGAAGTGGGCACAGACACTTGATGGGTTTCTCGACAAGGAGAGAAAAGACAAAGAACAAAAAATCAATTGGATTTCTGCTCCAGAAACACAAACCATAGTGCATAAATGGAGAAGTGAAGAACAGAGCATACTCGTTGGTAGGAACACCATAATTAATGATAACCCTTCCCTTACAGTTCGAGAATATGGAGGAAGAAACCCCATAAGGATTGTAATCGACAGCCAATTGCAAATTGGAGGGTCACTTAATATTTATTCAAAAGAAGCTCCGACATTGGTCTTTAATAGGTTGAAAAGTGAAAAAACCAATAACATTGAATACATAAAAATCAATGAAACGAGTACTAAGAATATTTTGAAAGAACTCTATCAAAGAGGTATTCAGAGTGTTTTTGTTGAAGGAGGAAGTAGAACATTACAATATTTCATCATTGATAATGCATGGGATGAGGCAAGAGTAATCGTGGGGGATAAGAACTTCAATGAAGGATACAAAGCCCCGGTTATTAACAGAATCCCTGTAAATTCATTAAAATATGGTAAGGATATGATATATTATTTTAAAAGAAGATGATTGCGTTAGTCGGGACAATTATTTCCTCAACCTTAATATTTGTAATATTTCGTTTATTCGAAAAGTACAAAGTGGATACCTTTCAGGCTATTGTTTTTAATTACTTCACAGCATTTATTTTTGGTTTTGCGTTGTACTCTAATGAGTTTTCTTCAAAAATCTGGGTTCAATTGGACTGGGTTCCTTACACCTTTTTGGTCTCTTTACTTTTCATTTCATTATTCTTTTTAATGGGGAAAAGCTCTCAAAAAAATGGAGTAGCCATTACATCCGTAGCCGTTAAAATGAGCTTGGCCGTTTCTATGGTTGGTATGATTTTAATCTACAACGAAGCCCTAACCCCTCTTAAAATAACGGGTGTCCTATTGGCTCTAGCAGGTGTTCTTCTTGTATCTATCAATCAAAACAGATCGGAACACAATAGCAGTTCATGGAAAATGTTACTCGTGCTTTTTATCGGTAGTGGGATTCTAGATCTAACATTGAATTACACCCAGCAGCACGTTCTAAACGAGCTTACTCCTGCCTTGTTTTCATCATTTGGCTTTGGTATTGCAGGGATTATTGGTTCATTCGTCATTATATATCAAATGATGTTTAAATCGATCCAGATCAAATTAAAAAACATCATTGCAGGGATTATTCTTGGAATACCAAATTACTTTTCAATATTTCTCTTACTAAAAACCTACGAAGTAATTGATTTTACCAATTCAAGTATTTTGGCAATTGTTAACGTTTCGGTAGTTGTGTTTTCAGCAATATTTGGCTTTGTTGTATTTCGAGAATTATTTACTACTCAAAAAGCCATTGGATTAATTGCCTCTATATTGGCAATACTGTCTCTTTACTTTGCTTCTTAATTGTTATTTTTAAATATGAAAACTGTTATAATATTCTGTTTATTCCTTTTACCCGCTTTATTGAATGCGCAACAGAACTTATCACTCGCAGTATTAAAGTACAACGGTGGTGGTGACTATTATGCAAATCCCACTGCCCTTCCAAATCTCATTAAATATTGTAATAAGTCACTTGGCACAAAAATAAACGAAGACCCACCTTATGTAGAAGTGGGGAGTAAAGATCTTTTTCAATACCCTTTCATTCATATGACAGGACATGGAAACGTTGTTTTCTCAAAATTTGAAGCTGAAAATTTAAGAATGTATCTAGAAGCTGGAGGGTTTTTACATATCGACGACAATTACGGTATGGATCAATTCATCAGGATCGAATTAAAAAAAATATTCCCAAATCAGGAGTTGGTTGAACTGCCGAGTAGCCATCCGATATTTAATCAAAAATTCAAACTGGCAGGCTTACCTAAGATTCATGAACATGATGGCAAGCGTGCCCAAGCTTTTGGATTGTTCTCCAATGGCAGACTCGTTTGTCTTTATACTTACGAAACAGACTTAAGCGATGGTTGGGAGGACCAAAGTGTTCATAACGATCCAGGGAGCAAAAGACAAGAAGCGCTACAAATGGGAGCAAATATTATCAATTACGCCTTTAACAACTAGTGTTTATGGTCGTGGCCATCATGGTTGTGCCCATCATGATCATCGTGTGAGGGCGTTGGTTCCGACTCTACAACTTCCTGAACATCCAATAATTCAATATCAAAAACCAAATCAGAATACGCAGGTATTGGACCTCTCCCCTTCTTCCCATATGCTTGGTAGTAAGGAATGAATACTTTGATTTTCCCTCCTTTACCTATCATTGATATGCCTTCCTCAAATCCAGGAATCATTTTCTGTACTTTGTAAGTGAAATTAAAAGGCTCATTTCGATCTAATGAAGAATCAAACTTCTCACCATCTTTTCTAAATGTTCCCGTATAATGAAGCGAAACAGGACAACCTGGAACTGGAATCATCCCCTCTCCTGCATTTTCAACAACAAATACCAAACCTGATTCTGAAATTTGAGCGTCTGGGTGATTTTTTAAAACTTCATTAAACATATACTGACTATATTGGCCCTTCGACATGGCATCAATTTTTGCAAACTCAGCATTAGCATTGGTATTGTTCTCTTCGATTTCTTGAGAAATTCTATTAAAGGATTCTGCAGCATTCCACTTCTTGGCTTTTTTACCCTTTCTTATGATTTTAAGTTTTTTAATAACATCCCCTTTCTGTATAGAATCAACCACATCCTGCCCTTGAATCACATGACCAAAAACCGTATGTTTACCGTTCAGCCAAGGTGTCGCTTTGTGCGTAATGAAAAACTGACTTCCATTAGTAGCTGGGCCAGAATTTGCCATTGACAATATACCAGGACCAGTATGATTTAACGTATTATCAATTTCATCCGGGAATTTATAACCAGGATCACCCGTTCCGTTTCCTAAAGGACATCCTCCTTGAATCATGAAATCAGCAATAACCCGATGGAATTTCAGTCCATTATAGTAAGGTTTAGAAATTCTAATTGAATCTTTTTCAAACTTTCCTTGAGCCAAGGCTACAAAATTACCCACTGTCATGGGTGTTTTTTCGTATTCAAGTTCACAATAAATTTTACCCTTATTCGTGATAAAAAGAGCGTAAATTCCATCATTCATTTTGGGCTTTTGACCAAAAACCAAAAAAGCAGAGAAAATAAAAGTTAGTATTAAATAGGCGTTTTTCATTGATATAAATTTAGATTTTATTTTTATTCTGGTACAATTTCTAAAAGCTCAACCTCAAACACCAATGGCATATAGGGCATGATTGCACTACCAGGTTGAGGATTGGCGCCGTATGCCAATTCTTGAGGAATGAAAAACTTAAATTTAGAACCCACAGGCATTAGTTGAACACCTTCTGTCCAACCTTTGATTACTTGATTTAAACCAAAAGTTATGGGCTCACCGCGATCTACCGAACTATCGAAAACAACATCATAAGGAGTTGTTCCATGATAGTGGACTTTAACCTTAGAGGTAGCTGTTGGTTTAGGTCCATTTCCTTTTTCCAAAATGATGTATTGTAAACCGGATTCAGTAACTTGAACATCCTTGTTTTTTTTATTTTCTTCAAGCCATTTTTCACCTGCTATTTTTGTGAGCTGGTTTTCTTTTTCTGATTGCTCTTCTTTTATTCTATTCTTTTCTTGAAAATAAGCATTCAACATTGCATTATTAGGGTCTGAGCACAAAGCCGGAATTTCATATAAACCATCTCCCATGCCTTTCATAATCATATCTTTATTTGCCTCGCCCATTTGACCCAAAACGTTTTTGGCAATGCTTTGACCGATTAAATATGAAATACTATCAACCTCATTTTTGAGAGGAGACTGGCCATTAACGTTGAAAAACATTATGGCAAATAAAAAGATTGTAATTGTTTTTTTCATTTTCTATTTTTTTAATTTCGTTTGTCACTTCCCCACAACATTTTATTCCTAATGGTATCGAGAAAATTATTGTTTTCAAATTTAATGACATTTATCATGAAATTCGCTTTACTTATTCTAATTTCTTGTCCTTGTTTAATACTTATTGATTTGCCGTCAACACTCATAAGGTATGAGCGATTCCTACCCTCAACACTTAGTTTTATTGGCATATGATCTGGAACAACAACAGGACGAACATTAAGATTGTGAGCAGCAATAGGTGTAATAATATGCACTTGGCAACCCGGAGTAATTATTGGTCCTCCACAGCTTAAATTATACGCTGTTGAACCTGTTGGTGTTGAAACAATTAAACCATCTGACCAATACGTATTTAAAAAATTATCATCCAAAGACACATTAACAGCAACCATTGAGGTTGTATCTTTTTTATGAATGGTTAACTCATTCATTGCAAGGTATTCTTCATCCAAAGCTCCCTCCACTTCCACTTTTAACAAAGAACGTTTTTGAAAAACGTATTTTTTTGCCTTTATATCATGAAGCGCCTCTGAAATTTGATCCAATGAGACATTCGCTAAAAAACCTAAGCGACCAATATTAATACCCATTATTGGAACTCCAGAATCCTTTATATAGCTTACACACTTTAAAAAGGTCCCATCTCCTCCCATACTAATTACCAAATCCACTCCCGATTTCAAATCCTTGTGTGAATTAAAGGTATTATAAGTGAAATCCATTTTCCCTTTTTGAGCAACAGAATTTGCCAAATCTTCCTCAATCATTAAATCCCAACTGAAAGATTGGATCAGTTCAAAAACATAATAAAAGCTTTTTAGATTTTGTTTGGAGATTTTTCTACCGTAAATCGCAATCTGCATCTTTAAAAATTCAAATAGTTCATAAGGACGTCATAGCGCCATTGGAGATCTTCTGCCCCACTTCCTTTTTGATAGGAGGCCTTCACCACATAATCATATCTTTCAAAGGTACGAATGATCCTTGTTAAATCCTCTTGATTGATTTTTAGTGTAATGTCAAGCTCGGTAGATGTCGCATTAGATAGAATTGATGAGCTCAATATTTTCGCATCATTACTCTCTACAATTTGACCAATTTGGGCCATTGAATAATCCAATTGATTTACTTCTAAAACGAGAATTCCCCCTTTTTCTTTCATACTAGAGGTTTCAGCAATGGATGTCATCAACTGAAAAATACTGGTACACCCGAGGTATTGTTCGTTTTCATCCAAAATAGGAATTACACTGATTTTATATTCAGATATTTTAGAAAGTACTTCAAATAGGTGTGCATTCGAAAAAACAAAAGGCCTTGGAAGGTGCTGAAATAAAACGTCAAGATTCTCAGAGGGGTTCATTTTATCTAAAATATGTGTCTCAGAAACCAGACCTACGAAATTGCCACTCTTTAACACAGGAAGATGAGAAACCTTAAATTCGTCCATCCATGAAAGTGCTTTTTCCCCTGTATCGGTGTGGACAAGGGGAGGTATTTCATATGTAATTAAATCAATTGCAATCATAAGGCTTCCAAAGTAGTAAAATCATTTCAGAGTTTGTAATTTTAACACTCCAAAATTTGTACCATGATTCATCTAAGTGTAAATATTAATAAAATTGCCACAATAAGAAATGCCAGAGGTGGCAATCTGCCCGATGTTACTCAATTTGCAATAGACTGTCAAAGATATGGAGCGGACGGAATAACAGTGCATCCTCGACCGGATGAAAGGCATATTACTTTAAAAGATGTCTACAGTATTTCTGAACACATTCATACAGAATTTAATATTGAAGGATATCCCGATGAAAGGTATATGAAAATCATTAAAGAAATCAAACCTCATCAGGCGACCTTAGTGCCAGACCCCCCAAACGTTCTCACCTCAGATAATGGGTGGAACGTAGAAAAAGAAATGGATAGACTTAAAGGAATTATAGATCAATTACATGAGAATGGAACTCGTGTTTCAATATTTGTCAATGCAGATGAGAAAAGCATTAATGACGCTGTAAAAACAGGAACAGATCGGATTGAACTTTACACGGGGCCATTCGCTTCTGAGTTTACAAAAGATCCTGAATCCGCTATTCAGAATTATTCTAAAGCAGCTTTAATAGCAGGACAATGTGGATTGTTAGTGAACGCTGGTCATGATTTAAACCTCGATAATTTAAACTTTTTCAAGGAGAACGTAAAACCACTTGCTGAAGTATCTATTGGTCATGCATTAATTTCTGACGCCCTGTATTTCGGAATTGAGAACACCATAAAAAGATATAAAAACTGTCTTTAATTACTTGTCTTTTGGTAGATGAACTGTTCGTTGTGGATATGGTATTCGAATATCATTCGCTCTAAATAATCGGTCAATTTCAAAACGAATCTCAGATTTATAAGTTTGTATATCCCAATGCTGGTCAGCCCAAAATATAAGCTCAAGATTTAAACCGTTTTCACCAAAATCGGCTAGCCGAACCAATATCTGTTGAGTCCTTTTGACTTTTGGGTGAGACAATGCTGCCGTTTCAAGTAGCTTTTTTACTAGATCTGTGTCCACTCCATAAACCACACTCACAACAATTTTAAACCTAGTTAAGCGAGAACTATGGCTCCAGTTTTCAACTTGATCTCTTGTTAAAATAGAATTTGGCATAACCAACACATTCCCCTCCCACGTTTGGATTTGAGTTGTTCGAATATTAATCTTCTTGATTTTAGCAACGAGGTCTGATTCTTTTTCAGAAGAAGATATTTTTATTACATCTCCTACTTTTAGATTTCCTTCTAACAATAGAATAAACCCTGCAATTAAATCTTTAAATGCATCTTGTAATCCAAGACCAATACCAACAAGGACCGCAGCCGATCCAAAAAGAAGATTAGATAGTGGGATATTTAATGCTTGAAAACAAAATAAAATTGAAAAGATATAAATAACATACTTAGCCAATTGAGTATATATGTATAAATTACCCTCATTGTATTTGGGATTATCTTTTAATTTTCTGGCAATATACAATCTTGTTACGAACACCGCCAATCTTGCAAGAAATAGAACAGTTGTAATAACAACGATGTGATAAAACGCAATTTTAATCTTTGATAATTTGATGATTGGATAGTTGAGCATATCATCAAAGTCAACATTTGGATTATTTATTCGAAGACTTAATATTGCTATATAAAAAGCCAATAAATAGATACTCTGACTTAGAAGTTTTATCCATGCCAGTCTTTTTCCTTGTATCCGTATTTCTGTCTTTCGCACATATTTGTTTAGAATACCTAAAGCAATCCTTCTCCCCCTGTAGGCAAAATAGTACAGAATAATCAAAAACAATATATTCCAAATGTTTATATCAAAGGGGCCTAAACTAAAAAGAGATTCAGTCATTATTTTAATATTATTCTACCCAGTTTATCGGATAACTTTTTTTTAACTCGTTCATAACTCATTTGCTCACCTAATAAACTCAATAATTCTTCATCGCCACTAGCAGATTCTTGAATTTCCTTTTTAACCTTAGCCAAAAGCTCATCCACCTTATGATACTTGAAATTATAAACCGAATTCATTACTGATTTGTAGATATTATCACTTTCTGACTTTGTGTAAATATTGTATTTCTGTATCCAATTGTGGCTTAGCTCTATTTCACTACTTTCTATATTTGATACGAAAGATACTATTTTTTGATTCTCTAATTTTTTAAGATGAGAAGCTGTCAGCAAAACATTCTCTTGAAGATTTTTTTCGAACATCTCATAAATGACTCGATACTGTTCATTATTAAAAGTTAGATCATCCTTAGAAATTTCATCACAAATAAGTTCAATAACACAGCAAGATTTCTCTTCTGTGTCATCTCCATCAGAAATCAACATTTCCTTTGTACCAAAAAGAACCATAAAACGAATCAAGTCTAATTCGTATTCGTCATTAGTCGATACTTTTACACGGGCTTCAGAACTCTTTTTAATAATGTCCGATGTGTGAACTTCTTCGACGTGACCAGGATAGCTATTTGATTTTGAAGCTTTAGATCGAAGCACCTTTATAAGCTCATTCGAAATGGTTCGCTCCTCAATATCAAACTTTTTTGCAATTTCCTGAACATAAACACTTCTCGTAATTTGGTCAGGGATGAGCGATACAGATTCCAAAACATCTCTGATCAACTTCGACTTCTTTATTGGATCATTGTCAATACCATCCATTAAAACAGAAGCCTTGAAACTTATGAAATCCTGTTTATTCTCCTCAATCATGTGAGTCAATTCATCTAGAGAACTCTTTTTAGCAAATGAATCTGGGTCTTCACCATCTGGAAACATGACTACTTTGACGTTTAGTCCTTCTTCTAAAATAATATCAATACCCCTAAAAGATGCCTTGATTCCAGCAGCATCTCCATCATATAATATGGTTAAGTTTTGGGTGTATCTTTTAACAAGCCGCACCTGCTCTTTTGTTAAGGATGTACCTGAAGAAGAAACTACATTTTGAATACCGGACTGATATAAAGAAATAACGTCAGTGTATCCTTCACACAAAAAACATTCATCACGTTTTATAATCTCGCCCTTTGAGAAATAAAGTCCGTATAAAATTTCGCTTTTATTATAAATAGGACTCTCTGGTGAATTGTAATACTTGGCTACCTTTTTATCACTTTTTAAAGTTCTACCACCAAAACCCAATACCCTTCCAGATATGCTATGAATTGGGAAAATAACCCTTCCTCTGTAAAAATCGAAAGTACGATCGTCCTTTACTTTTATCAAACCGACTTTAGAAAGGTATTCGCTTTTATATCCTTTTTTTATTGCAGATTTAGAAAAATCATCACTTTTATCAATACAATACCCTAGCTGAAATTTTTCTATCGTTTCTGCAGTATATCCGCGCTCTACAAAATAACTTAAACCAATGGACTTGCCCTCATCACGAGAATGCATATTATCCTGGAAATATTGATTTGCAAAATCATTTATCACAAAAAGACTCTCTTTCTCGGAAATACTCTCAAGCTCCTCTTTCGTCTGTTTTCTGGCTTCAGGTATTTCTATACCATACTTGTCAGCCAACCAACGCAGTGCTTCTGGATAAGTGAAATGCTCTTTTTCCATTAAAAAGGTCACCACCGTTCCTCCAGTTCCTGTAGAAAAACACTTAAAGATTTGTTTTGCAGGTGAAACGACAAAAGAGGGTGTTTTTTCATCTGTAAATGGGCTTAAACCCTTTAGGTTTGACCCCGCTCTTTTTAGCTGAACAAATTCACCAATAACCTCCTCAATAATAGCGGTTTGCATGATTTGATCAACGATATGCGGTGGGATTTTACTCATTAATTGTCATAATTAACCTCATTTACTTTTTTACCTTTTTCATCATAAAATTTCCATTGACCCACTTTTTTATCCGTGTCATATTCCCCAGTGTAATATATGGCACCATTAGGATGTTTTACAATTGAAAAGCCCTGTTTTCTGCCATTCGTATAGGTTGTCATTGATATTTCGCCGCCTTCTTCATTATAGTAATACCAGGTACCATGTCTCCGGTTTTGCCTATCTAGACCACCTTCTATCTTTAACTGCTTTTTCCCTGGGTACCATTCTTGGCATTTAAAGTCTACAGTATCTTTCAAATTTGCATCAGAGTTTACATTTTTCAATTTGTCATCAAGGGTAATCGACACATCCTTATTGTCATCTAAATCAATGGATACCTCTTCTTGGCAAGAGAAAATCACCGATATGAATATAAGATAAATCAAAGAATTTCTCATTTATTTCTCCCTATTAATTGTATAATTAACCAAATCTACAAGTGCACTTTTAGCCTCACTTTCGTTATACTTACTTAACAATTTCTTGGCTTCTTCTGCCAATTCATTCATTCTTTCAAATGCATAATTGATTCCTCCATGCTCAATAACCAAATCAGTAGCCCGTTTAATCATTTTCGACTCTTCATTTCGATTCTTTATAATCCTTTTTAATTCTTTCTGAATTTTAGGAGGTGAGTTTCGAAGCACATAAATAAGCGGCAAGGTCAATTTTTGCTCTCTAATATCTATACCCGTAGGTTTACCAATATTGTTTGGAGAACCGTAGTCAAAAATATCATCTTTAATCTGAAACGCGAGACCTACTTTCTCTCCAAACATTTTCATGTTCTCCCTTTCTTCGGTGGAATTAACACTTATGGCACCAGCTTCACAACAAGTTGAAATTAAGGATGCCGTTTTTTTTCGAATTACATCAAAGTACTCCTTTTCTGTGATATCGAGTGTTCGAGATTTTTCTATTTGAAGTAGTTCTCCTTCACTCATTTCTTTTACGGAACGCGCCACAACGCTTAAAAGGTCAGTATTGTCTTTTTCTAATGACAATAGTAATATTTTGGACAGCATATAATCACCAACAAGTACAGCTATCTTGTTTTTCCATAAAGCGTTAACAGAAAAAAAGCCTCTTCGCTCGTTCGCATCATCAACGACGTCATCATGAACAAGCGTTGCCGTATGTAAAAGCTCTACCAATGAAGCTGCACTATATGTTTTTTCGTTAATTTCTCCGAGCATTTTGGCACTCAGAAAAACGAATAGGGGCCTCATCTGCTTTCCCTTTCTTTTAACAATGTAATGGGTGACCTTATCTAAAAGAGGAACATTCGATTTTAAAGCATCTTCGAAATGAGATTCAAATTCATTCAATTCGCTCTTTACCGGATTCATGATCTCTTCAACACTGCGCATTATACAAATATAGAAAAACGACTCATGCTATATTCGATAAATTTAATTAGCGTGATAAATGCATATTTCTTTCAGAGTAAACTTTTGTAAAAAAAGGATCTTTAAGGTTATCAATAAATCTTATGGCTTCACCAGTAGATTTCATTTCTGGACCTAATTCCTTTTTAACATCAGGAAATTTTTCATAAGAAAAAACTGGAATTTTAATGGCATACCCTTTTTTTCGCGGGTTAAAATTAAAATCCTTTACTTTTTTCTCTCCCAACATCACTTTCGCCGCATAATTGACATAAGGTTCGTCATAAGCCTTAGCTATAAAGGGAACCGTTCTTGAAGCACGAGGATTTGCCTCAATCACATAAACCTTATCGTCTTTAATGGCAAACTGAATATTGATTAGGCCAACCGTTTTTAATTCGATTGCAATTTTTTTGGTGATGTCCTCAATTTGGGTCATCACAAAGTCTCCCAAATTGTATGGCGGAAGTACTGCATAAGAATCACCTGAATGTATTCCTGCAGGTTCTATGTGCTGCATGATGCCAATGATATAAACATCTTTTCCATCACATATTGCATCTGCTTCAGCCTCAATAGCCCCTCCAAGAAAGTGATCTAATAGTATTTGATTATTTCCCATTTCATTGATAATGTCAACCACGTGATGCTCGAGTTCTTCATTATTAATGACAATTTTCATTTTTTGTCCTCCAAGAACATAGGATGGACGAACCAATAACGGAAACCCTAGACCATCAGCAAGTTCCAATGCTTGTTCTGCACTTTCCACTACACCATATTTCGGGAAAGGAATATTATTCGATTCTAAAAGTTTAGAGAAACGTCCTCGGTCTTCTGCTAAATCCAATGCGTCAAAGCTTGTTCCTAAGATTTTAATTCCATATCGTTCAAGTTTTTCAGCGAGCTTTAATGCTGTCTGTCCTCCTAGCTGAACAATTACTCCCACGGGTTTTTCGTGCTGAATGATATCAAAAATATGCTCCCAAAAAACAGGCTCAAAATAAAGCTTATCAGAAGTATCAAAATCTGTAGATACTGTTTCTGGATTACAGTTTATCATTACCGTTTCATAACCGCATTCTTTCGCCGCAAGAACTCCGTGAACACATGAATAATCAAATTCAATTCCCTGCCCAATTCTATTTGGCCCCGAACCCAAAACAACTACTTTCTTTTTATCGCTTACAATACTCTCATTTTCAAATTCAAACGTGGAATAGTAATAAGGCGTTTGAGCCTCAAATTCAGCAGCACACGTGTCTACCAGCTTATATACTCGCTTAATTCCTAAATCATTTCTTTTTTTATGAACCTCAGATTCAAGACAACGCAAAAGATGAGCGATTTGGCGATCGGCATAACCTTTTTGTTTGGCTTCAAATAATAGCTCTTTAGATATATTTTCAATATGGAACTTTTCAATTTGATTTTCCAAATTGATTAAGTCTTCAATTTGCTTTAAAAACCATATATCAATTTTCGTTTTTTCAAAAATCGTTTTAAATGGGATCCCCAGTTTAATCGCATCGTAGATATGAAACAATCGATTCCAACTCGGATTTTCAAGAGAATTCAAAATGGCATCTTGATTTGTGAGCTCCCTTCCATCTGCACCCAAACCATTTCTATTGATTTCAAGTGATTGACAAGCTTTTTGTAAAGCCTCTTGAAAGGAACGACCTATACCCATAACCTCACCAACCGATTTCATCTGAAGTCCAAGTTTTCTATCGGTACCAGGGAATTTATTAAAATTCCAACGAGGTATTTTTACGATAACATAATCTAATGTTGGTTCAAATAAAGCTGAAGTCGTTTTGGTAATTTGATTTTCCAATTCATCTAAATGATAACCAATCGCCAATTTTGAAGCTATTTTAGCTATCGGATAACCCGTAGCTTTTGACGCCAAGGCTGATGACCGACTCACCCGAGGATTAATTTCAATTGCGATAATATCCTCATTTTCATCGGGTGAAACAGCAAATTGCACATTGCATCCACCAGCAAAGGCTCCAATTGATCGCATCATATGAATCGCCATGTCTCTCATTTTCTGAAATGTTGTATCAGATAATGTCATTGCCGGAGCAACTGTAATGGAGTCCCCAGTATGGATACCCATTGGGTCAAAATTTTCTATTGAACAGATAATAACAACGTTATCATTAGAATCTCTTAAAAGCTCTAACTCATATTCCTTCCAGCCGAGAAGAGCTTTATCTATCATCACCTCGTGTATAGGTGATAATTGAAGTCCTCTTTCCAGTAAATCATCAAATTGTTCGGGATCATGAAGTATTGACGCTCCTGATCCACCCAAGGTATATGAAGGGCGAATACACAACGGGAAACCAAATTCTTGAGCAATTTCCTTTCCTTCAAGAAAGGATTTTGCCGTTTTTTGAGGGGCCATAGGCACTCCTATTTCGATCATGAGATCTCTGAAAGCTTCTCTATTTTCAGTAATCTCAATCGCATTAATATCTACACCAATAATTTTAACTCCAAATTCCTCCCAAATCCCGATTTCATCACACTTTATACAAAGGTTTAGGGCTGTTTGCCCACCCATTGTTGGTAAAACCGCATCAATTTTGTGATTTTCTAAAATTTCACGAATACTTTGGGGTTCTAAAGGTTTTAAATAAACATTATCAGCAACAACTTTATCAGTCATTATGGTCGCTGGGTTAGAATTAATCAAGGTGACCTCAATCCCTTCTTCTCGAAGTGATCTTGAGGCCTGGGAACCGGAATAATCGAATTCACAAGCTTGACCGATGACAATAGGGCCAGAACCTATAATTAGTATTGATTTTAGAGATGAATCTTTAGGCATAAAAATTTCAATTTAAACAAAGTGAAAACACATTATAAATCGAATGCAAATTTAGTTTAATTGAGTGATGAGAGGATGAAGAATTGTAATTGTTTTTTAACAAAATGAAAAATGATTGTTAATTAATCACTTTTTGGCAATAGAAAATGAATACTTAATCTTATTTTAGTTTTACATGGAATCAAAAATCATCGCAAAAGGTGATGTTCAAATCGAGTACTATATAAGTGGTTCAGGATCAGAACATATTGTTTGTCTGCATGGACATGGACGCCCTGTTGATGATTTCGTTTTTTTAAATGATTCAAATCATAAGCTCATTTTAATTGTACTTCCACACCACGGAAATTCTAAATTCCCAATTGAAAGAATAGAAAAAGATCCCATGTCAACAAATGAGTTCAATCTGCTTTTTAAACAACTATTAGATACTGAATCCATTATAGACTTTCATTTTGTTGCATTTTCCCAAGGAGGGCGATTTGTTCTTTCTCTTATCCCATTTCATGAAGGCAAAATAAAATCGGTTCATCTCATTTCCCCTGACGCCATGGACTCTAATAGTTTTTATAATAAAGCATCACGAAATAGGTGGGCAAGAAAATTATTTATATCATGGGAAAACAAACCAGAAAGATTTATAAGAGGCGCTCGAATTGCACATAAGCTTGGTTTAGTACGTCCAAAAGTATTTGCTTTTATTCAAAAATTTGCAGCTGACAAAGCAAGCTTTAAAAGAGCATCTGTTACTTGGAGAGGATTCCGAAATATCACAGCAGACCTAAAGTTACTAGAGGCCGTAATTTCTAAAAATGATTTCCGTTTTGTAATCATCATGGGGAAATACGATCAAGTTATTCGCACCAAACAAGCTGAATCTTTTTTGAACAAAATCAAGCAAGCAAATGGGTTAATCGAGGTCGATTGTGGGCACGATTTTTTTAGACAAGAAAATATCGGTTTACTTAAATCTTGTATTGAAATAAAAAAGGCACCCTAAAAATAGGATGCCTTTTTCTAAAATTATTGATTATTGATTATTTCTTGTCGCTAACCTCTTCAAAATCAACGTCTGTCACCTCATCTTGTGGGTTTTCAGAAGCGCTTCCTTCTTGAGCGCCAGCATCACCAGCAGGATTTGCTCCTTCTGCGTTCGCTGCATTATACATTTCTTGAGAAGCTGCCTGGAAAACATTATTCAACTTTTCCATCGCTGGTTCTAAATTTTCAATATTCTTGGCTTCAAATTCTTTTTTCAATTCTGCCAATGCATCTTCTATCGGTTGTTTTTTGTCCGCTGGTATTTTATCTCCATATTCTTTCATCTGTCTTTCAGTTTGAAAAATAGTAGAGTCCGCTTTATTGACAACCTCAACCTCTTCTTTCTTTTTCTTATCGGCTTCCGCATTTGCCTCGGCTTCCGCTTTCATCTTTTCGATCTCTGCGTCTGATAATCCTGAAGAAGCCTCAACTTTGATCGATTGCTCTTTTCCTGTTCCTTTATCTTTTGCCGAAATATTGATGATTCCATTCGCATCGATATCGAAAGTCACTTCGATTTGTGGCTCACCTCTTCTTGCTGGTGGAATATCGTTCAATTGAAACTTTCCTAGCGTTTTGTTATCACTTGCCATTGAGCGCTCTCCCTGTAAAACGTGTATATCTACAGAAGGTTGATTGTCTGCTGCTGTAGAAAAAACCTCTGACTTTTTTGCAGGTATTGTTGTATTTGCATCAATAAGTTTAGTGAAAACTCCACCCATTGTTTCAATTCCTAGAGATAAAGGTGTTACATCTAATAAAAGAACATCTTTTACTTCACCTGTTAAAACTCCTCCTTGAATAGCAGCACCAATGGCTACTACTTCATCTGGATTCACACCTTTTGATGGTGCTTTACCAAAGAAGTTTTTCACTCTTTCTTGAATAACTGGTATTCTTGTAGAACCACCAACGATTATTACCTCATCAATATCTCCAGCAGATAACCCTGCATTTTTTAAAGCAGATCGGCAAGGGGCAATTGTTTTCTCAACGATATCTGAAATTAATTGTTCAAATTTAGATCTCTGTAGCGTTCTTACCAAGTGCTTTGGAATACCATTTACAGGCATGATGTACGGAAGATTGATTTCCGTTGACGTAGTTGAAGACAATTCAATTTTCGCTTTTTCAGCCGCTTCTTTCAATCGCTGTAATGCCATTGGATCTTCTCTTAAGTCCAAGCCTTCGTCATTTTTAAACTCTTGCACCAACCATTCAATGATCGTCTCATCTACATCGTCCCCACCCAAATGAGTATCTCCATCAGTTGACAACACCTCAAAAACGCCATCTCCTAATTCTAGGATAGAAACATCGTGTGTTCCTCCTCCAAAATCGAATACAACTATTTTTTGATCAATACCTTTTTTATCTAGACCATAAGCTAATGCTGCGGCTGTTGGCTCATTGATAATTCTTTTGATTGTTAATCCCGCAACTTCACCTGCTTCTTTCGTTGCTTGTCTTTGCGAGTCATTAAAATAAGCAGGAACAGTGACAACTGCCTCACTTACTTCTTGCCCTAGATAATCTTCAGCAGTCTTCTTCATTTTTTGAAGAATCATTGCTGAAATTTCTTGTGGAGAATACTTTCTATCGTCTATTTTAACTCTAGGTGTATTATTGTCTCCTTTTATAACTTCGTATGGCATTCTTTTGATTTCCTTTTTACAGTCGTCAAAACTTGATCCCATAAATCGTTTGATTGAATATATTGTTTTGGTCGGATTGGTAATGGCTTGTCTTTTAGCAGGGTCCCCTACTTTTCGTTCACCACCCTCAACAAAAGCGACTACTGAAGGGGTTGTTCTTTTCCCTTCTGAATTTGCTATAACGACAGGTTCGTTTCCTTCCATGACCGAAACGCATGAATTCGTCGTTCCTAAGTCAATTCCTATTATTTTTCCCATGATATTATTTTTTTCAAATAATTGTCAATTAATATGCCATAGCAAAATAGGGTCATTAATTATGACAAAAAAGCAAAAGAGAGGTCGGAATTATGTCTAAATGTCAGATTTTATGACAACGAAAGACCAGAAAACATCAAAAATAATACATGAGTTAATCTAATGGTTGTACACCTTTCTATATACAGATGAAGTTTCACTATCAATCAATACGTGGTATACTCCCTGAGGAAAATTAAAAGTATTAATTTGTGTATTCAACTCCTGAATCTTTCCAGAATAAACTACATTCCCAGATAAGGAGATGACTTTAAATTCTTTTCCTAAAAATTTTTCGGTGACCGAAATATGTAAACTTTCCGATAAAATCCATATTCTAACCTCATCATTCTGAAAGCTAGAAACGGCTCCTACCCCACCTACATCAATCATTTGATCTGGTGTTTCATCGTATCCGTAAGAATGAACAGTTATGGTGTCAGCTCCTGAACTGACAGATAATTCAATCCAGCCGTAATGGGTATCTGTACCCGAAGTGAAACGCACTCCTAAAAACTGATTATTCATACCCAAAAAGCTACCATATACGTAGGGGAAAATCCCAATACCTGCGTCAATTAAAAGATTAATTCCAAGAGGGTAACTTGCATCTGTTCCAAATTCACTTGACGAAGAAACGGTTCCTCCTTCGGAAAAATTCGATAACGTGAAAACACCATTGGCTGTTTCTCCAACGGGTTGTCCATTAAAACATTCGACAATTGAACTTGCACCAACATAAGTTGAGGGCTGCCCACCCAATAGGGTATCACCACTCATTTCCTGAACACGAAAAACAAATTCAACAGATCCATCATCCGCGAAATCAATCGAATAGGGAGTCGAAGAAGAAACAATAACTTCATCTGGACTTAGGTCTACAATTGTTTCCTGAGCAGTAACAAATAATGCAGACATGCCAAACATAAACAATGAAGTCAATTTAATTAGTTTTACTTTGATCGTAACTGAGTTTTTCATTTATGGTAAGAGTTAGTGAATATTCAAAAAATTATTTAGCTCATTTCAAAAGCAAGGTAATCATTTAGCATCATTTTCTTTGTAATGAATAAACATATTTGCCCAAATGATTTTAGAAAATGCATAAATAAATGGGCCTAAGAGAAATATCGATCCGATAACCAATGTAATCTGTAAACCAACCGAAACCTCTTCAAAAAACCAATTAGCGCTTGCCCATATGGAAACAAATAGTGCTACTCCAAGTGCGTAAGAGACGTACATTGCACCAAAATAAAAACCAGGTTCAGGAACATAACTGGCCTTACAATTCGGACACTCCTCTAAAACATGCCCTAACTTTTTTAAATGATAAAAATGAGATTCAAAAAATTCACCTTCATGACATTTAGGACACTTTAATTTAAAAATGCTGTAGATTTTTGTTCCCTTCATGAATTCAAAATTAAATTAATTTCCATCCGCATCATAGAATCTAGCACTAAAAAATTATGAAGACTGTTTGGATTTCCGTATTTTGAAGAACAATCCTAATTACTATGAAATTTATACCTACACTTTTTGCAATATTATTTTTTAATGGACTCGCATTTTCTCAATGCACTACAACGAATGCCACCTCGTGTGAATGCGTAGACGGGACTAATAATTGCTTGCTTTTACCAGATATTACCGCATCTTGGAAAGGCATAGCAGATAATGGATGGACTGAATACCCGCAAACCGGCGCCGGACAAAATTATAATAATCAAGGTCCAGATGATGGCCGACTTCGTGTTACGGGCTCCACACCTAATATAGGACATGGGTCATTTACCGTTAGAGGTCAGGATTCCAATGGTAATCGTGCCTTTATTTGTGGAAATGATACCATCTATGGAGTTTCTTCAAGTGGGACATTTACTTGTCCAAATGGTGTTGACAATCCAAAACAAATGTTACTCCAGAGAATATACATTAAAGATGGAAACACAATGTCTTATCAAGACACATGGACTGGAAGTATGACCTACCATGAAAGTCATGGACACAACCATGTAGATGATTGGGCAGTAATGACATTGAGAATACAAACATCAGATCCTCATCCACTAAATTGGCCGATTGTAGGAGATGGCGCCAAAATAGGTTTTTGTTTAATGGATTACGGTCAATGTGGTAGCAGTACAGGTAGTACATACTATGGTCATTGCAGAGATGACAATACGGTGTATAACGGTGGAAACGTAATGGCCAACTCAAATTTTTCAAATTGGAATTTAGGCGGAGGAAACTACAATTGTTCTATTGTGGAACAAGGTATTTCTTCGGGATGGACTGATGTCTACGGAAAATGGCTAGATGGAATGTGGATTAATATACCACCTAATACCTGCAATGGTGATTATTATATTGTTATGGAAGTTGACAAAAACAATTACTTCCAAGAGGAGTATGAAGACAACAACTACACTGCTGTTCCTGTTACTTTAACGATGCAGCTTCCGCAAAATTCAGGAGCGCTACCAACAATAAGCACAAATGAATCTAATAATTTATGCACAGGTCAAACTATTGAACTCACAGCATCAGCAGGAACAGACTATCTATGGAGTACAGGTGAAAATACTCAAACCATTATGGTCAGTCAAGCGGGATCATACGAATGTACTGTGACTAACTATTGCGGAACAGCAACATCACTGCCTTATGAGATAAATAGTGTTGTGCCTACGCCTCCAACGGTCACAAATGCAGAGATTTGCCCTGGGAATTCAGTAACACTTGAGGCTATATCTTCAGGAGAGGTTGAATGGTTTGATGACAATGGAACATTGATTTCTATTGGTAATAATTATACTACGGGAGTTTTAAATAACAACACAACATACTATGTAAATAACACAGATTATTACACAAATACTCTTTATGCTGAACCCCATACGAATGGAATTGGTGGTGGAGGATACCTTACCTCTTCTCAAGGAAATATCTTTCATGCATATGCCCCATTTACACTTGAAAGCACATTGGTGTATGCACTAAACGGAGGAGATATTACAGTTGAACTTCATGAAAGCGGCGGTGCAGTTTTAGAATCTACAACTGTAACCGTTCCTGCTGGTGCTAGCCGAATTCAACTAAACTTTACAGTCCCTTCGGGATATGACCATGAACTGGTTGCAACGAGTCTTCCTTCAGGAGGTTTATACAGAAATAATAATTCTGCGACTTTTCCATACGTTGTAGAAGATGTATTGTCAATTGTAGGCGCAACCTCAAGCTCATCTTATTATTACTATTTCTATGATTGGGAGGTATTAACGGAAAATGGAACTTGTACCAGTAACCAAGTGCCAGTTATTGTTAGCATGGCTCCTAATATTGATAATCCGGTTGTTTCAGGTGATATAATCTGCAATTCTGGAAGTGCAAGTTTGTCGGCTACTGGAATAGGAAACCTAACATGGATGGATGCAAATGGTACCATCTTAGGAACCGGAAGCACCTTCTCTACACCTACTATTTCGCAAACTACAACTTATTATGTGCAAGCATCTGACAATGGATGTATAAGCGACATGGTACCAGTTGATGCAACAGTTCAAAGCATGTCTGACCCAGTTGTTTCAGGTGATCTGGTCTGTAATTCAGGAAGTGCAATTTTGTCAGCTTCAGGAATAGGAAATCTAACATGGATGGATGCAACTGGAACTGTATTAGGAACTGGCAGTACCTTCTCTACACCTATTATTTCTCAAACAACGACATATTACGTCCAAGCATCAGAAAATGGATGTCTCAGCGACATGGTTCCCGTTGATGCCACTATTCAAAACATGTCTGATCCTACTGTAATAGGTGATACTATATGTAATTCTGGAATTGCATCCTTAACCGCATCAGGAATAGGTGACTTAACATGGCTAGATGCAAATAACAATATTCTTGGCACAGGGAATTCCTATACGACTCCACCGATATCAACAACTACAACCTTTTATGTCCAAGCTTCAGAAAATGGTTGCTCAAGTGATCTCGTTGCTGTTGATGCTGTAGTAGAACCATGTCTAGACATTGATGAGATTTCATTTCAAAATAGCCTGACGTTATCTCCAAACCCAAACAATGGTTCTTTTGAAGTTTCATATGCATTACTAACCTCATCTCAAGTCCAATTGTCAGTTTATGATCAATTAGGCAATGAAATATTGAAAATGACTTTTGATGATACCAAAGGAAGTAATAATCATCCTGTAAAAATTAAGAACCTGGCTTCAGGAATGTATTCAGTGCGGTTTACTCATGATGGAAAATCTCATACAAAGAGATTCATAAAAACCAATGAATAGTAAAAATATTGTCTTAAAAATTATTTGTTGCTTTCTCATTTCAACATGTGATTTAGAATGTCAAGTCATTACACATTATAATACAGAAAACTCCGAAATCCCATTCAATACAGTAAGATGTATTGAACTTCAAAATAATGGCTTATGGGTTGGTACTGATGCTGGATTGGCTCGATTCATAAACAATCAATGGGAGATATTTGATTCAAATAATTCTCCTTTATATAGCGATGATATCCGAGCACTAAAAGCGGATGGGGACTCAATCATTTGGATAGGAACAGTAAATGGAGGATTGTTTTCTTACGACGGATCCAATTGGGAGAATTTTAATGTTTCAAATTCCGGGCTACTTGATAATCTTATCAGGGACATAAACATAGATCAATTGAGCAATATATGGATTTCAACTACTGAAGGGTTATTTATGTTTGATAGAACCAACTGGGAACATTGGAACATGCAGGACAATAATTTACTTACCAACAATATAACCTCAGTTCAAATAGGTACTCACAATGAAAAATATGTCGGAACAATAAACGGCGGTATTATTTATTTTGATTCTTTAAATCAGTACAACGAATACACCATAATTAACTCAGACTTGCCTGACAATTCTGTTGTTGCAATTGAAATTGATGGAAATGGTCAACCCTGGTTTCTTTCGCCTGCCGCTGGATTGGTAAATGACACTGACTTGGGAGGACCATGGGAAAATTTTAATAATTTAAATTCCGGATTGCCCTCAAACGCGTTAAATTGTCTTCAATTTATGGATAATAAACTTGTTATTGGGTCAGAAGTCTCAGGACTTATTTTTAAAGACGGAGAATCATGGCAGTATATAAATACAACAAATTCAGATCTCCCTGACGACAACATTCTTTCAGTAAAAGTCGATGATTTACAAAATATCTGGGTGGGAACTTTCAATGCCGGCTTGTGTAAAATCAATCTTCAGAATTCAATTGAAGAACATTTGGTTGAAGGCGTATTATGCTATCCAAATCCAATTGAAACACAAGGTGAGATTCATTTGAATAAATCATTTTCCGGGACCATTGGCCTATACAATAGTATTGGTGAACTTCTTTCTCTCAATCAGGTTTCTAGCTGCAATAGTTTGACACTCCCAGATAATATAGAACAAGGAAGCTATGTAATCACTTTTTCGAATGACTTGAGTCAATCTACTCAGTCGATTATCGTGAAATAATTATTTCTTAATGGAATCAAGATAGGCTTGATACAACAAGTCAACAGCTAAGGTTATAGATATCTTTCCCTCTTTTATATCATTTTCAAGTTTCTCAAAATAGATCTTAAGTTTGGCATCATCTTCTATTTCATGTAGTATTAATTCCGTCAAATTACTCTTTAAAAATCTAGAATCTTGCTTCATTCGATTCGAATCATAAAACCCATTGAGAGTTATCTGATTGAAATAGCTTTCGATGTTTTTCCATGTATCTTGAAGTCCTTTTCCATTTAAACTGCTTGTAGTAATTACATTGGTTACCCATTGACTTTCTTTTGCCGGAAACAAATGAACTGCATTGGCATATTCTCTTCTGGCCATTTCTGATTTTTTTTCGTTTCCAGAATCTGCCTTAGTAATCAGTAGTGTGTCAGCAAGCTCCATTATCCCTCTTTTCATGCCCTGAAGTTCATCACCAGCACCTGAAAGCATGAGCAGCAAGAAATAATCAACCATATCATGAACCATTGTTTCAGACTGCCCTACCCCTACTGTTTCAATAAAAATAACATCGAATCCCGCTGCTTCGCATAAAACCAATGCATCTCGAGAATTTCGTGCAACTCCGCCCAAATTACCTCCCGCCGCTGTTGGACGGATAAAAGCATTATCTTGATTAGAAAGCCAATCCATTCTGGTTTTATCTCCTAGAATACTACCGCCTGAAACATTTGAAGATGGATCTATTGCCAAAACAGCCAACTTATGCCCTGCCTCAATGACCATTTTTCCAAAGGCCTCGATGAATGTACTTTTACCAACTCCAGGAACGCCAGTGATCCCTATTCTCCACGACTTAGGTCTTGATGATGCACATTTTTCAATGAGTGCTCTGCCTTCTATTTTATTTTTCTTGTTTTGACTTTCAATTAAGGTTATAGCTGAACTCAGAGCTTGTTTATCTCCATTCACAATTAATGGATAAAGCGAATCCGAAGTAAGCGATTGAAGTCTTCTTTTTCTTGAAGAAATCCAATCGTCAATTTTATTTTTATCGGGCATTATAAAATGGAAATATTTGTTCTTTATTGTGAAAAAGAAAGCTCTTTATTACTGAACTAATTTACTATAAATTTTCTCATATAATGGAAGAACCTGTTCAAGGCTAAATTTCTCTGCTTGTTTTTTCGCATTTTGCTTAAATGTGCTGAGGTGTTGTTCTTCCAAAACATGAAGTGTGTTTTTCGCCATGTCCTCCACATCACCAACATTTGACAAAAAGCCAGAAAACCCATGAGTGTTAACTTCTGGTATCCCTCCTGTATTAGAAGAAATGACAGGCACGCCAACTGCCATAGCCTCTAAAGCGGCCAAACCGAAACTCTCAGTTTCTGAAGGAAGCATAAATGCATCAGAAATTTTCAAGACATGTGAAGTATCTCTTACTTTACCCAAGAATAAAATGTGCTCACAAAGTGATAGCTCACGACATAACATTTCGCAATGGTATCTTTCAGGACCATCACCGACAAAAATCAATTTCGAAGGTCTAGATTTAATAACTTTCGCAAAAACCTTAATAACATCCTCTACACGCTTCACTTTTCTAAAATTTGAAACATGGCAAAGAATACGTTCATTTTCTTTAGCATACAAACCGCGTGTCTCGGCCAAATCCTCTTTTACAGAATCTTTATTAAGCCTAATAAAATTAGGAATCACATGAATGTCATTTTGCACATTGAAATGCTTAAAAGTATCTGCTTTTAAGCTTTCAGATACAGCCGTTACTGCATCCGACTGGTTGATACAAAAGGTTATTACAGGTTCAAAGGACGGATCTCTACCAACGAGAGTAATGTCTGTGCCGTGAAGTGTTGTAACGAAAGGAATAGAAATTCCTTGAGTAGCCAAAATCTGCTTCGCCATAAAGGCTGCTGACGCATGAGGTATGGCATAATGCACATGAATAAGGTCTAGCTTTTCGTATTTTACTACGTCAACCATTTTACTCGCAAGCTCGGTTTCATAAGGCTGAAAATCAAACAAAGGGTAATCTGAAACCGAGACCTCATGATAAAATACATTTTCCTTAAAACCCCCAAGTCTTACAGGTTGGGAATACGTAATAAAATGAATCATGTGTCCTTTCTTTGCCAATGCCTTACCAAGCTCTGTAGCAACAACACCACTACCTCCAAACGTAGGGTATAATACAATTCCTATTCTCATTTATCCTCCTTTGATTTATTACCAATAGGAAAGAAAAAGTTAATTCGATATATAATCGGAAGTATCTTTTGAACTTGACCTGTCTGACTGTCCTTAATACGAATGGTATAACTACTTCTAAAAGGACTGTTTTCAGCGTTGATTACGTCATAAAAAATGCCAAGGTTAATTCTTACTTTTTGATTGTATTCCTTTGAAAAACCTCCTCCAATAAATAGTGTTGGTGCCCATTTACGATTCCCGAGTTGCCAATTTATTTGATTATAAGGATTTCGAATCATTTCGAATTCTACTCCTCCAAATAATACATTTTTGTATCTAGCGTGAGCCCATACCCCTCCGCCCCAATTGTTAGCGCTTGTTGATACTCCAAGATTATTATTCCAAATTCTATTTAAACGAAAAGAGGGTCCTGCAGCAAAATTCTCATTAAAAATAGCGGCATATTTGATTCCAACGCTAAAAGTTCCTCCTAGATTTGAAGCCCCTCCATGAAGTTCTAGACCAATCTCTGATCCATTATACTCAGTTTGTGCGTAGGTAAATAGAGATGTACATATTAAAAAAGCCGAAAATATATTTTTCATTGTTGAATAGTTTTTGACAAAGATACGACGAAATACTGCTTCGTAAATAGAAGGCTTATTATCTTTGTAAAAAAATCACATGCAAAGACTTAACGGAAAGACAACAGCAGAAGAGATTAGAGCAGAGCTAAAAATAGCTGTAACGAATCGGAAACAAAATAATATGAAGATTCCTCATCTCGCCGCAGTACTGGTAGGTAATGATGGAGGTTCGATGTCTTACGTTGGAGCAAAAGTTAAAGCATGTGATGAAATTGGTTTTGAAAGCTCGTTGATTCGATTTGATGATTCAGTTACTGAAGAGGAGCTATTGAGTAAGGTTGAAGAACTCAATAATAATGAAGAGATTGATGGATTTATTGTTCAGCTTCCACTACCTAAACACATTAACGAAACTAAAATAACAGATCATATTAGTCCTAATAAAGATGTAGATGGTTTTCATCCCATGAATCTTGGGAATATGCTATTAAACCTTCCTGGATTTTTACCTGCGACACCAGCTGGAATCATAGAACTCCTTAAAAGAAACAACATTGAAACTTCCGGAAAGCATTGTGTAGTTCTCGGAAGAAGTAATATCGTAGGCACTCCACTTAGCATCATGCTAAGTAGAAATTCAAACCCCGGAAACTGTACGGTTACCTTGGCACATTCCCGAACTCAAAATTTAAAAGAACTTTGTCTTCAGGCAGATATTTTAGTTGCAGCAATAGGCAAGCCTGAATTTGTGACAAAAGACATGGTTAAAGACGGTGCCGTAATTATAGATGTTGGTACGACACGAGTAAGTGATTCTTCAAGGGAAAGAGGTTGGCGATTGGTTGGTGATGTGAATTTTGCAGAAGTTGCACCACAAACGAGCTATATCACACCTGTCCCTGGAGGAGTTGGTCCGATGACCATTGCTTCACTTATGATGAATACACTAAAAGCTATGGAACTCAATGGGAAATAATATCGAATTTAAAATTAATGGCGATTATATTGAGCTTCTGGCATTGCTCAAAGCACTGGGTATTGCGCAAACCGGAGGTCATGCAAAAATGATTGTAGATTCAGAGGAAGTATTGAGGAATGGTGAGATTGAACTAAGAAGGCGGGCAAAATGCATCAAAGGAGATGTTATTAAGGTTGATGGTAGTATAATTACATTGCTTTAATCCCACATTTCAAAGTTTAAATTAAATAACTAGGGGTCAAGCTATTTTCTGTTCTAAATGCTCTGTGGCTTGATATATGCGAAGTACCAATAAACCAAAAATCACACTTGACACAATTAAGACAATATTCGTCAATCCATTTGTAGAAAAGGATAATCGAATTAGTATGGTACATATTACAAAACCGGTATTTCGAATGAGCTGAGAATACCGTTCCGTATACTGAAATGAGAGCAATAAAATAAAGACATCAGCTAAAATCAAAATGGTAAAGAATTCATTATAAAAAATCGCATTCAGCTCATATGAATTAATTACCGCTGGATTAAAAAACTGCATATGAATCCAAGAGATTAATGTGTATGCACTCGTTAGGGCCAGGACTGGCAAAAGCACAAGACTTATTGCTCGTTTGGAATTGACAAAACGTTGGAGGTTATTGGTCAGGCGTGAGGGCATTATTTTATTACGACTTTTATTAAAAAGGAAGATTAGAAAAAATAGAATTAGAATTCCAATTAAGTCATATATAAGTTGCAAATTATTAGGAGAATTAAGCCAGGATGCCGTTATCTCGATGTGAGGAATATCAGCAAATATTCGCCTAATTACGATAAGAGAGATAATTTCAAATTGTTTTGAAACTGAGGTTGTAAAAGACCTGGGAAGGTAATGAACCAAAAGGTATATCTCGTATATTAATATTATCGAAAATGGGGTATAGATGGCCGATATTGGATCAGTAAGCAGAATATTATCAATTCTAGAATGAAAAACATCATATTTCTTTCCTAAGATTAGAAGAAGATGTACAATGAATCCAAAAATTGAGACATTGATCGTTATTCTCTCAATGGCATTTTTGTTCTTTTCAGAAAACACCTTCGAAAAATACAACTCGATCCAACCTTGCCAACCGACATTTGACATATTGATTGAACACGTATGAATTGAAAATTGTTTACTCGTTATTCTTCTTTGAATGGAATGACATCCTTTTTTTCAGTAAAAACATACAATAGCATGTGTGTTTTCTTCTTAGAGTTCAGCTCTGAAGGCCCTGTATATATATAATTCACCCTTAATTCCGGATGATTCTTTTTGAATGTATTTATTGTTTTCTCCCAAACAAGTTTGTCCGCCAAAAAGGGGAAATCAAATTTGTAAACACCATCAACCACCTCTTTTCCGGTTACAGGAGTGTCAACATTTGAAAACGTTTTGTCAGAGAAATCAATAATTGATATTGAAGTAATTACAGTCATACCTATGCCAATAATCACCGCGATCTTTACATCTTTAGAAAAACCCAATGAGAATGACTTTTCATCTGAATCTGAAATATATTTAAACAAGAGCCATGACGCAATGAGAATTAACCAAAACAAGCCATGCTCCAACAATTGAAAACGATCTCCAAATACCTGATCTGCAATTGAAAACAAACTAAATAAAGTAAGTGACGAGAAAACGGCCCTAAAAAACCATTTTTCAGTTAAAGAATTATTTCCTCGAGAGAAATTGACAAGAGAAAGCAAGTAAAACACAAAATTGACCACTTCCAAAGCTGAGACTGATGCCAAAGCAATGGTTGCAAAAATTGGATTTTTAAGTCCAAGAGAACCAAAAAACTTCACAAATAATGCAAAGAAATCTTTACCTACCCATAAATTATGTACATCTGGAATGATTTTATCCAAAACACTAAGTCCCCAGAAAAATGTCCAGAAAATAAGTATAGAAAATCTTATAATGGTTTTTTCTTTCATTCTTTGTCCTCCGTTACAATATAAAAAATAAGCGCATCGGCTTTTTTCAACCTCAACTCCTTAGGAACCGTATAGATATGATTAATCTTTTTTGAGGGATTTTCTTTTTTGAACTTATCGATTGTTTTTTCAAATACCGTACTTCCTCCAAGAAATGGAAACGAAACCTTATAAATATTATCACCTACTTTTTGAGACTCGATTGCATCTGTTCTTCTTGAAAAGTAATTGGTATTGTAATTGAAAATTGAAACACTAGTTACCAAAACTAGCATTACAGATATAACTGAGGCTCCTATAAGTTGTTTCTTTTTTATTACCAACTCATCAGAGGGTGTGCTGCGTTCCAATCGGATAAAAACAACCCATGAGAACAGCGTTAAAAACCAAAAAAGAGTATGTTCCAGAAGTTCAAACCGATCGCCAAAAACATGGTCACCAATGGAAAAAATAGTAAAGGTTATAAGCGTAAAACATATACCAGCCAAGAACCAAGAACGAGCAGCATCGAATCTATTCTTAAAATAATGAATGAGAGCACCTGTAAAAAACACAAATGCAAAAATCTCTAAGCCCGCAGCAATTACAAGAGCGAAATCCGCAATAAACGGGGAATCTATTCCAGCAGAGGCGAAAAATCTTTGAAATTGTGCAAAACGATCACGTCCTACCCAAAGAAAATGACTCCCACCTATGAGCTTATCTACAATATTAAATAGCCAGAATATAGACCAATAAACCAATATTGCATAACGAATAAGTTGATTTGTAGGAATAGTTTTTTTTTTCATTTGAAAGGTTACCTGTTTATCAAAAGTAAGTTAATTCTCACATCTAAAAATAAAATCGAACAAGAAGAGAAGACCTTGTGTAAGCCGCTAGCTCTCCTCCATAGATCAATCCTCTAAGCTGAACTTCGCATCCTAAACTAAAATGCTTAATGAAATAATATTCACCTGCAATGGTTGGGGCTATTGTCAGGACTTCATTACTATTATAACCCAACCTCAAACCGTATAACAAATTAAAATCGGATATCGTGCTTTTTCCAAATCCACCGATGCCTGCTGAAAACGATTCTGAATAATTAGAAATTGAAAAACTAAAACTTGGTTCTATTCGAAATTTATCATTAATATCTATGGTAACATAAATATCATTTGACCCAGCACTCTCATAATCCCATTCATAATCCGCAATATTGAATAGAGAAATACCTAAACCGATTTTAAATTCAGAATCCTTTTCTTCTTGACTCAATAAATTGGTGCCGAAAAACAAGATTAATGATGACAATAGTAAGGTTCTCAGCTTCATGTTTTCATTATTTAAATAAACAAATGGTCTTAATGTCTATCGTCTACTTCAAATACCTGAAATCCTGGCCATTTTTTATAGACTTTACGGTCTCAAATAACATTCGAATGCTATTTTCAACATCATCCTTGTGAACCATTTCCACCGTGGTGTGCATGTATCTTAAGGGCAGTGAAATTAAAGCACTTGTCACACCTTCATTGGAATAGGCGAAAGCATCAGTATCTGTTCCTGTAGAACGTGAAACAACCGCTCGTTGGAAAGGTATATTGTTCTTTTCTGCAGTAGAAATAATTTGTTTTAAAAAGTTATTTTGAACTGCTGGTCCATAGGTTAAGACTGGTCCATCACCAGATTTTAAATCTCCATTTTCAATTTTACTTACCATTGGAGTATTGGTATCGTGACAAACATCGGTAACCAAGGCAACATCTGGTTTAATTCTTTGAGCAATCATTTGAGCTCCTCTCAATCCAATTTCTTCCTGAACGGAATTGACTACATAAAGCGTAAATGGCAATTCTGTTTTTGATTCTTTTAGTAAACGAGCTGTTTCGGCAATCATGAACCCACCCATTCTATTGTCAAGTGCACGACCAACATATTTATTCTTGTTCAGAATCATGAATTCATCTTCAAAAGTAGCAACACACCCCACGTGAACCCCTAAAGCTTCAACCTCATCTTTGGTTTTACATCCGCAATCTAGAAAGATGTTTTTAAGACTTGGCGTTTCTTCTTTGCCTTTTCTCATATGAATTGCTGGCCATCCAAAAACGGCTTTTACAGTTCCTTTATCCGTATGAATATTGACTCTTTTGGAAGGAGCTATCATATGATCTGAGCCTCCATTACGCATCAGATAAATAAATCCATCTTTTGTAATGTAGTGGACAAACCAAGAGATTTCATCAGCATGCGCTTCAATAACCACTTTATACTTTTTACCTGGATTGATAATTCCCGCTACACTTCCATAATTGTCTACAATATAATCATCCACATAAGGCTTCATATATTCCAACCACATCTTTTGACCTTCAGACTCAAAACCAGTCGGGCTAGGATTGTTTAAATATTTTTCAAGAAATTTTTCAGATTTTGTCGTAATAATTTTTTTCATTCTACCTCATTAAAGTTATATTTCCTTTAACTATTGATTTCAATCCTCCTACACAAGTCACATCAAGATAATAGTCATACACATCTGGTTGTAACGGAACGCCTCTAAAGCTACCATTCCAACCATTATTCACGTCCGTTGATTCGAAAACCATTTCTCCCCAACGATCAAAGATCCTAAAGATAACTGTTTCGATATATAATCCCCTAACAAAAAGCACATCATTATGTGAATCTCCATTAGGAGAAAATGCATTGGGTACAAAAACATAAGGGTCTTCACAAATTATTTCGTAAATCTTAATTTCTACGGTATCTTCTCTAGTACAAATTCCATCTGAAACCAATAAGGTATAAACGATGTCCTCTTCTATTACCGCATCTGTTTGCTGATTTGTGGGGGCATTAAGGCCTGTTTCCGGAGTCCATTGATAAGAGGGCAGTCCTGACGGAGAACCAAATAAGGTTACTGTTCCTCCCGGCGGCACACCATACTCGGAAGCAGTTGCGATTACCAATGTCGAATCAATGTCTGAAACATTGATGAAAATTGAATCTTCAACTATACATCCTTCCGGAGAAGTACCCGTAATATAAATATATTGAGAAAATGTTGGACTCCCCTGAACGGAAGAAGAATTACCTGGATTAATTAAAACAGAGGTCGGTTGCCAATCATAGTCAAGAGAAATAGATGGATTCAAATTGGTCACTGTAACGTCAATAAGGTCTCCAACACAAATTGAATCTTCTGAAAACAGAGAGAGTTCAGGCTCAATAAAAACAAACAGCACACTATCAATAATCAAACAATCATCGTTACTTGCTTCAATATAATAATATCCTGCATTTGGAATATCGATCACAACATTGGGATTGCCTAAATCACTATTAAGCGTGTCTGAAAACATATTATTCGAAGACCAAATGAATTGGCTTGCTCCTACTGTTACAGGACTTAAAGTCGTTGGTGCAGGAACACAAAGTTCGACAACATCAATTAAATCAATTATTGGCTGAGGTGTTACTGTGACAATAGCAGTATCAGCATCAAATACATCACATATATCATCATAAACATAAAGTATTACCTCGAACACTCCATTATTAACAAAAGTTACTGAAGGGTCAAAATTTACTGAATCAAGGATACCATTCCCAAAATCCCACATGAAATCCGAATCTGATAATGAATTATTTGTAAAATTCACCTCTACAGGTGAGCACCCCTGATTATTATCCAGTGAAAAATCTGAAATTGGAAGTTCACTAAAATCAACAATAACACTATCATTGATTGTACAATAGCCGTTACTTAATTCTATATAATAGTTTCCTGCTACTGAAACGGTTAGCGTTGAATCATTTGGCGGGTTCAAAACATTTGAAAAATCAGAAACATCCGACCATACAAAACTTGTTGCGCTACCATTAGAATTCGCTATTAGCGTAGCATCAGGCTGATCACATATAAAAAGCGAATCTAAAACAGAAACGATTACATCAGGAACAACAGTTATGACGGCCTCTGTTGTGTCTGAAACTCCACAAATCGAATCGTAAATGTATAATGAAACATTATACGTTCCTGGCGTACTGTATTCAATTTCAGGTTCAAAATTTGTTGAATCTATGTTCCCATTCCCAAAATCCCATAAGAAATAACTGGTTTGCACTGATAGGTTGTCAAAATTCACCGACAAAGGCGAACAGCCAATAGTATCGGTTAAGACGAATTCTGCTTCGGGTGGAACATTAAATTGGACATTTACAGTGTCTTGTGTGGTACAAAATCCATTACTTACCTGAATGTAGTAAACACCCTCGTTGATTACTGTAATTACCGAATCTGCAGGATTATTAAGAGGGCTTGAAAAGTCAGGACTAATAGACCAAATAAATGTGTTGCCCGTTCCATAGGTGTTTACAGACATATCAAAAGGATCGTTATTACAAATGCTAATCGGATCGATAACCTCAGCAATGACAGAATCAATAACGACAACCATAATTTGGGCAGTATCCGTAAGCTGACAGATGCTGTCAGTTACATACAAATTGATTTCATAAGTTCCTGCCTCCGTGTAAGTAATTACCGGGTTGTATGTTGTAGAGTCTAAAACACCATCACCAAAATCCCATAAATAGGTATCACTTTCTGAAGATGTATTGTCAAAGGATACTGTAAAGTCATTACACCCAATTGTTTGATCCACTGTAAATTCTGCCAGTGGCAATAATCCTGAATCAAATTTATATACAGCTGCATTACAATTAGAACTATTATTTACGGAAGACCATGCCCCCGGAGTTGTTGGGAAATCATCATTGCCACCACAACCTGCGCAAACACATTGGTATACAATTCCATTCTTATCAAACCGAGAAGTTCCCCCGTCGACGTGTTCATCGGATTGAGGTCCACCAATATAGGATCCATATAAAATATTGGACATATCTGCCTTCATAACCATTAGATAAAAATCAAAGCCATTGGCAGGTGTTCCTTGAAAAGCATCTGTAGTAACAGGCATATTATTAAGTGGGGTTGCCTGAAGAATATTTGCACCCCAACCTGAAATATAAATATTACCACAATTGTCAACAAGAAATGCTGAAGGTGATATATGTATATCTGGACTACCATTTCCGAATCTTGTAGATGCCAAATTTGTTGAAAGTAAAGAATCCAGTTTGATTACAAAATTACTGCTTGCACCATTTGAATATGTCGCATTATTGATGGGGAAATTCCCCCCAACTGATTGACCAAGAAGAAAAACATTATTGACCCGATCAATCTCCACAAAAAATACTTGGTCGTATTGATTCATACCAATATAACTTGCTTGGATTATTATGTTTCCTCCTGATGGAATCTTTACCACAAAACCATCCGTTGATCCTCCTCCATTATTTGGCTGAAAACCACTTGCCGTACCAGGAATATTATTTGATTCAGTTCCTCCAGCAAATACCACATTTCCACTCAGGTCCATTTTAACTGAATAGCAAGCATCATCCTGAGAACCACCATAATAACTAGAAAATAGTAATTGACTAAAATCTGATGAAAGCATGAATACAACCCCGTCTTGATTACCTGCATTAGTGTTCTGAAAAGCATTAACGGTCGGGAAGTTGGTTGATTTAGTACAAGATGCGACAACAACATTATTTGCGCCGTCTAGAGTTATCTCTCCTCTAAATTGATCTCCATAATTGGAGACAATTCCAGTGTAAGCACCAACATTGTTATAGGGTAACAATGCGGCTTCATAATTCATCCCATCATTACCTGAGCCTCCAACGTAAGTTGAACCCATTAATGTTGTTCCGTCTGCGCTAAACTTTGAGACATACAAATCGACTCCTTGATTATCGTGGGTCACTCCATTAAAAGACAATTGCGCTGCCGTTCCTCCATTGTGCGTTGCATCATAAGCTCCTGAACTTGTTGGAAAGTCTGCACTAGATGTTGAGCCAAAAACGTAAATATTATCGTTAAGGTCACAAATCAGGCTGTGAGCAGCTTCCGTTCCTGAATTGTTATTACCCCCTCCTAAAAATGTACTCCATAACATATTCTCTCCATCTGGAGAGTATTTGGTAATAAATACATCTGTCACTCCATAAGCACCATTAAGAACCGTAAAATTCGAATTGATGTCATATGCCGTTCCGCTTGGCATTGGATAATTATTTCCATAAACCATTCCTCCTGCGTATGCAGAACCGTCGTACCCGTATGTTGCTGTCATTCCAAAATTATCTGAAAATGCGCCATTGTAAGTAGCAAAAACGAGAACAGGGTCAATGACAAGAACTTCACTTTGATTATACTTTCCTAATTGAAACGAAACATTGTCTCCTGAGATAACAAAATCACACTCCACTTCAATTTTGTTACCATCAATTACTTGATATGCATATGGATGTTCTTCGAATATTTTACCAAGTTTTGTGGTTATTTCTAGGTCCCCTGCTGAATTTAAATTAATCGATTCTTGACCTGCATAATTCAATTGAATTACATCATGCGCTTGAAATGGTGAAATAACAAATTCATACTTAAATTGTCCCTCATTATTTTGCACATTTAGATCTACACCATTGTAAAGGTTTTTCATCACAGTCTTTCCATAAGAATGTACCTTCGAGGCCCATTTCGACCGATCATTTCCTTTAAAATAATTAAAATAAAACGTGCTTTCATCATGCTTTTCAATT
>Ga0209251_1000493_pt1 | contig 35484 bp, 45 predicted proteins | sample SaaInlV_100m_DNA_6_FD_184665 | JGI IMG/M metagenome (GOLD analysis project Ga0209251, IMG submission 184665) | Marine microbial communities from expanding oxygen minimum zones in the Saanich Inlet - Saanich Inlet SI073_LV_10m_DNA (SPAdes) (version 2) | ecosystem: Environmental > Aquatic > Marine... | reverse complement strand
CAACCGCTAATAGCGTTTCCGCTAGTATACAGCTTGTCGATATTACCCCAAGCCCAACCACTAACCGACATCCCGCTTTCACCGATGTCATTAGCCAGTGCTACGCCAGTATTAACAATAGTACCATTCGCCCAACCACTAACCGACATCCCACTTTCACCAATATCGTTAGCCAGCGCCACTCCAGTATTAACAATAGTGCCATCCGCCCAACCACTAATAGCGTTGCCACTCGTGTAAAGCTTGTCAATATTGGTCCACGCCCAACCGCTAATAGCATTACCGCTGGTGTAAAGCTTGTCGATATTGCCCCAAGCCCAACCGCTCACAGCATTACCACTGGTGTAAAGCTTGTCGATGTCGTATGCAGCCCAACCACTAACCGACATCCCACTTTCACCTATGTCGTTAGCCAGTGCCACGCCAGTATTAACAATAGTACCATCCGCCCAACCGCTAACAGACATGCCGCTAGCACCTATACTTCCCGTCATAGTGTTGAAAAAGTCTGCATCATCACCAACGGCTGCGGCTAGCTCGTTCAATGTGTCAAGGGTTGCCGGAGCACTATCTATGAGATTTGCGATAGTACCCCAGGCCCAGCCACTGACGGCCATGCCGCTTTCGCCTATGTCGTTAGCCAGTGCAGTACCCGTACCAATAATTGTGGCATTTGCCCAACCGCTGATAGCATTACCACTGGTGTAAAGCTTGTCCAAGTGGTTCCAAGTCCATCCACTTAATGGGTGTGCGCTAATTTCCATAGTGTTTGTGGTCGTATTATAATTGGTATATACGCCAGAAATACCATTAAATTTTACGGTATCTGACGACTCTATGTTTTCAACGATATCAAGTTGGTCTTTTATCGTCCAGTGTGTGAATGCAGTTGTATTAGATAGATAAACCTGGTTGTCGATATATTCTCTAGCCCATCCACTTATAGCATTGCCACTTGTGTAAAGCTTGTCAATATTAGTCCATGCCCAGCCACTAATAGCGTTGCCACTGGTATAAAGCTTGTCTATGTTACCCCATGCCCAACCGCTAATAGCGTTGCCACTCGTGTAAAGCTTGTCGATATTGGTCCACGCCCAACCGCTGATAGCATTACCGCTAGTATACAGCTTATCGATATTGCCCCAAGCCCAACCGCTGATAGCATTACCGCTAGTATACAGCTTATCGATATTGCCCCAAGCCCAACCACTAACCGACATCCCGCTTTCACCGATATCATTAGCCAGTGCTACGCCAGTATTAACAATAGCACCATTCGCCCAGCCACTGACAGACATGCCACTTTGGCCTATGTCATTAGCAAGCGCCGTGCCAGTACCAACAATAGTACCATCCGCCCAACCGCTAATAGCATTGCCACTGGTGTATAGCTTATCGATATTGGTCCACGCCCAACCACTAATAGCGTTACCACTGGTGTACAGCTTGTCGATATTGCCCCAAGCCCAACCGCTAACAACGTTACCACTGGTGTATAGCTTGTCGATGTCGTATGCAGCCCAGCCACTGACAGACATGCCACTTTGGCCTATGTCATTAGCAAGCGCCGTGCCAGTACCAACAATAGTACCATCTGCCCAACCGCTGATGGCCATGCCACTAGCGCTAATTTTGCCGTCTAGTATTCCAGACAACTCACCCGGATCGATAGTAAAGGTAGCAAGAGAAGAATCGACAGAAGAATAGACGGAAACACCGCTAACTCCACTGATTGATATCTGATCTCCTTGATGTATATTTAATACGTTTGCATCGTTAGCGGAAACATCAAACATGTTACCAACGTTAAACTCAATACCATCGTGTAGCGACAAGCCGCTTCCGGCCCGATAAGCCCCACTAATAACGCTAAGGTCATTGAATATGATACCACTTACATCCAACTTCTCATCTGTTGTCCAGGCGTCTGTAGAGTCGCGCCAGGTCCACTTTTTATCACCCTGAGTAGACTTTATTACAAGACCACCATCGTCAACATTTAAATCGTTATACTGAGCAGTTCCACTCATTGACGCAAGTTCAATCTGCTTATCCCATATCGTAACATTGCTAGAGTCTATGTAGGTAACGTCACCCTGTATATCAACATTGCCCGTTACTTTTATGTCACCGCCAATATAAACCGTACCAGTTATTTTTGTATCTCCATCAACATCTAGCTCAACAGTTGGTGTTTTTTTGTTTATACCAAGAAAGTTGTTGTATGAATCCCATACAAAGTATTCATCTCTATCTAAAATACCACTGCGATGAAAAAACGCTATACCGCTTTGCATAGCAGATTGATTAGGGGTATCATCTTTTTGGATTAAATAGTAATCTGACAAATCTGGAATATCACCAGCAACCAACCCTCTAAGCGTCGGATAGTTCTCATCGCATCCCCCAACACAATCCCCACTCGGAGGACCAGCTAAAACATTACCAGCCTGAGCCTTTTTCAGATAAATATGTTGACTTACATGGCCACTTAACGCAAGAACGCCTGTAGCCGTATTCAGTATTTGATTTCTAACAAAGGGTTCTAACTGCCTACCACCACTATAGCTAGGGTTTACCCCAGAAAACAATATGCCAGAATCGCCAACGATAAAGCCGGAAGCTCTAACTTGGGAATAAGCTTCTAAACCACCCACATCGATAGCATACCCTGGGGATGCCTGGTGTATTCCTAGATTATTACCCTCTTTATCCCAAACTATATTTTGGTCATAATTAAGAACCTGAGAACCACCCCAAAATGCTAATCCGCTATTTTGTGGTTGTTGGAACCCCCCCATTCCTGGAGTAGTATAAACTGAATAATCCGCAGGATATGTAATGTACACTTCCTTGACGCCGTCAACAAATGAGACTGCGGCGTCTGAATTGGTACTTCTAAAGGGAAACCTAACAAGACGACTGGTAACTGTGTCATTTGTATAAACACCGGAACCAACCTCGTAGTCTGTCCCGTCTGTTACGGCATAATAAACGGCGTCACCAGATGAATAGTAGTCTCCGAAGGAACTAAATCCGGTAACCGCTCCGTCTAGTGTGAAATCATCAACACCTGTAGAGTGGCTTAATTCTTTAATTCTATCAGATAGAACGATCATGTCTGGTGAAGGCATTGTTATCCCTTATTTATTAAAGACCTACTATTGTCGGAGTAGTACCAGAAGTAGATCCAGCACCATAACCATAGGCTACGAAATCGTTAACTTCACCGTCCACATACTCACCGTTGTCATTTCTGATAACATATGTAACAGTTCTCAAAGCCGTACCGTCATCTCCAGCCCTCATAACCAAGCCCACCGTGTTTAAATCGAAGTCTTCTTGGCTACCGGCTGCGGTTGTAGAATTACTGTTGCCAATCGCTACATAGGTATTATCAAGGAAAACGCCACTGTTAAATGTAATCTTGAACTTGCCCTGGTCTAATCTTTCCAGCTTGTTAATGTTGTGATAAGACCTAACAACTGGAACGTTTCCGACCCCACTTGCATCAAAGTTCAACCACGCTTTAGCAACGCCGTGAGCGCTGTCCATTCTAGACTGGTCTTTTTGGAACTCAAAAGTTCCAGAGACGGTGATATCATCTCCAGAGGCCGTGGGTGTAAACTTAAGACCATTGTCTGTTCCTTCTGAACCAACCCAGTAGGTAGAAAGCGCAAGGTTGCCAATCATGGCCCTATTACCATCAATATTAAGGTACTGTGTATGTTTGTCTCCTGTACTAAGATCTGCCAGGGAGTCATGACTCAGACCGCCAACCCCAAGAAATGGCTCTACTTGTCTTTTGCTAGAATTTATTGGTGAGTTGGGAAACTTAACACCAGATTCAGCAATAAACGTACCACCAACTCCGGCGACATTGTCTACTTTAGCTTTAACATCAAAAACAAACGGCCAGTCCCCATCGGTGTCACCACTGGCCACAATTTGATTTATTGACCTAGCCGTGTCTGACATGTTGCGTCTAACGTCTTCTGCTGATATCAACCCGGCATTATTATCAGCTAAATCTGAATTTATACTAGTCAGTAATTCGCCTGAGCTTTTGATGTTTGACATTTTTTACTCCTTAGTAATTGAAGAATCCACCACTTCTGTGGTCTGATCTTGTGTGGTTTGAGGTGTTATCAGAGCCGGGGCTATATGGACCAGTAATAATGTGTCCAGCCACAGAGTTGCCCGCCCTGTATTCTAAAAGAAGGTGATCGTATTTTTCAGACAAGTCCTTATAAATAGCCGTAAGCGTTACGGATACACCTCTGAGGTCTATAGCAGAAGGTCCATCCTTGATAGATATGGCGTTTCCAGACTCTTTTCGGATTTCTCCCCCAATGATTATACACGCAGCTCTCAGGGACACTAGATTTATAAAGGCGTTATCCCTTGTTGTCGAATCAGTAGGATCTGGAGAGAGGGTGCATGACTCAACGTTGATTGTGTAGTCATTGTTAAAATCCACGTTTGTAGTACTCAACTGGGCGGAAACTAAAATGGCTGTTTCAACCCTGCTTGGAGAATATTTGTAACTCGTGGAATCTAAGTCGTCCACAAGATGTCTAACCATTGTAGACATTTGGCCTTGCCAACTCATGCTACTCTCCTTTTATAGATTACAGTGTACTGGAAATGTGTATATGTCTGTGCTAAATGTGCCACTTGGTATCGTAACTTTTCCTTGAACCTTGTGTTCTCCAGCTTGACTCAGATCTCCAACGACTGAATTATAATACATGACCCCAGAAGATTCACTACCATCACCAAATATTGAGGCCGTTCTGGTAACGGTAGAGTCGTCTGGTTTCCTAAAAGTTACTTGGCGCAGGGTGGCTTCAGACAGGTCTACCTTTGATCCACCGTCAAGTACCGTAAACTTAAATTGAGTTCCAATATCACCCACATGAATTTCACTTGCCATATCGTCACCTTATTAGGTTAATATTTTCTAGTGTATCTATATTAAGACTGTAATTTTCTACAAGATTCAGATTTAGATTTTCTGACTGTTGAATGTCTACAGCCAAAGAGATTGACTTTGTTGTTTTTGTATTTAAGTCTATTTCTATTAACATTTGCTCAATCCAGGCTAAAGGAAACAGAAATTGATCTTTCTACTGAAAGTGTTATGTTTATTACCCCATCGTTAGAAGTAACAACCATGTGCTTAGTAGAAGTAATGGGAAATTCTGAGTAGACTGAACCAAATATCATGTTGCCACCGGATCGGATATAGAAACGGAATTATTAAGTGATAGTAACGCCTGTTCTTTCGCTTTACGTCTTTCGTGTGAAACTACGTGGTCTGATAGAAACTTTCTAACCATTCTGTTTGCAAATCTCGGTCCTGTTTCCGGGTTTGCAACCTTTCGCTTGTTAGTGTCGTCTACAGGTAGATCGGCGTTAAAGTCTGGATTATCTACCTCTTCCTGCCATCCATAGTTTGAACACACAGCAGTTAAGACTCTTTCTACATCGCCATCAGCTATCTCTATTGTAAATGTAGTCATTTTTTTCTCCTTTATCCGTCAGATATCATAAGGTGGTTTCCATCTTTCCACACGGCCCCGACAACGCCTGGGTCGTAGGATGGAACATCAAGAATTTTTAAAGTTTTTACTAGGGTGACCGAACCAACGGTTTCGATGTCTCCATTTCTTGATATGCTGCTTACTGTACTACCATTGCTGTCATTCCACTCTTGTAGACTGGCAGACTGTCCCGGCCCAGCGTTTATTGAAAAACACGGATAGGCAGGGCTGTTTGTTGTAAAATTAATACCAGTAAAAGAACTAGCTTCTATCAGTCTTACATTGTTATGTCTAACAGAAAAGTCCGCATTGTTTGCAATCCCGAAAGAGTTGGTAGAGTTCGCTTGAAACCCACCTACTCCGTCTTCTCCGTAGGCATAACCACGCGAAGGCGAAGCTGCTCCCGGCGAAGACAGCCCCAGTTTCCATTTTGGGGAAATCCCACCGTCAGAGTGTATAGAAAAGGTTTTATCGTATGCGTCGTCTATTTTTGCCTCTATAAAATTACCCGGTGAAGACCTACTAATATTTAATCCTGTAGCGTAAACGGTCCCATTAAAGCTGTTTTCTGCCTCTGAATCCACGCCGCTTTTTATTAGCGCTCTTTTGGCTGGATATGTACAAAAAACAACAGACACCCCGGCTATGTTGATTTTATCGCCACCCTCAGAACTGTCAAGCACCGTATCTCTAGTTAGTGTATTTGAAGAATCTTGATAAGACCCAACCCCGACTTCCCATCTAGACTCATTTTCTATAGCGTAGTATGTCGAGTTTCCGTCTCCTATTCCAGAAGCAAACGATTGAAAACCACCATAAGCCCCTTCGAGGGTTAAGGTTCCAACCCCCTGGGTTAAGGATGTTTCTTTTACTCTGTCTGCTATCTTTATCATTTAACTAAAACCTGGTGGTGTTTAAAGGCCGTTTATTGCCCTGTATTCATTTCCCATCTTAACAACAACAATAAACCTGTGTGCAGCTATGTTGGAATTACCCCTATTTGTAACCTTTATATATTGTGGCGGTGAGGTTGCAAATCCATCAACCCATATTTGAACATCGTCCCGACTCCCACCGTTCTTGGGAATCTGGCTACTTCCCACCTTAGCATCCATAAATATTGGACGTAAAATTGATTCCTTGCCAGGGTTAGGATCAGATTGCATAAACCCGGAAGCTGGCGCTGAACTAATTGCACAGCTAGGATTGTCGTCTGTCCACCACGCCTGTACATGGCCCGCTTCGCTATGGTTGGCATTTGAGCTGAATTTAACATCTAAGATTGCAGACGGTGAAAGTTCGGCAACACCTATTGAGATCTTTTTATTCTCCATATCTCCAGCTACGACATTGCCAATGTTTACTTTGTTTGATGTGTCTACACCGTAGAACAGCCTGCTGTCGCCGTGGACAGCGGTTGTCATCTCAATGTTCCCCGAGCCACCTTCTATTGTTGACAAGCCGCCAAATAAAGCATTTTTACCTATACCAATGGAATATTTAAAATTGGAATTCGTACCAGCATTTGGCCCTATGAAAATTGATTCTTCGGCACCCGAACTATTTTTGCCCGCTTCATTACCAATAAATATGGATTCTGTTACATTGTCTGCATCGAAGCCCGCTGAGTTTCCTATAAATACAACTGGTGTATCTACGCCATTGGATGGTAAACCCCCATTGGGTGTAGTAGCCGCCTTGCCAGCCTCTGTTCCGATAAACACTCCGTTTTTCCAACCTGTGGCCGCCGACCCGGCACTACATCCTACAAATACCGAATTTCTGTTTTTGTAGGTGTCTATTTCATTTTCTGTAGAAGTAAACAGCATGTTGCAGTTGTTACCCACCGTGGCAAAACCGCTCTCAACAAGATCGGTCAAGCCCTGAACGCTCAACCTGGTGACGGGATAGCCTTCGTAAACTCCATCATTATATGATCCGCTTGGTACGCTAATGGCAATAAAACTTTGCGAGGTGTCAATTGAATCGCTCAGAGATAGAGAATCTGTTAACGTTTCGAAGTCAAGATTGTAACGTGTGTTTGGACCTGCGTGATGAGAAGAAAGTTTTATCCCAGTCCCGCCCTCTGTGCCAAGACTACTTGTGCTAGATAAATAGGTTCCATCAGAAAACTTAATATCTCCGAGTAGTCTTAGGTCTCCATTTAGTTCGGCGTATGGTCTATCAGGCGTATCTGTGAATGGGTGATAAGTAGAGGCTGATACAGCGCTCATGGGGTCTGCGTTGTGTTTGAAATTCATAAGAACGCCAGACTCTTTGTCTGACGTTGTAAACACTATAGCCATAGCCGTTGTTAATGACCCGAAACTATCGTTGTCTCTATCTACTACCTCAAGGAAGCCAGATGATGAATAGTTCTTTAATCCTATGGACTCTGTGCTATTCTGGCAGTTAAAAGATCCATCACGAACAGTGAGGGTTTTATCTGAGAAAGATCCACTAATTAACGGAAGGGTTCCTGTTCCTATTAAGAGTGTAGCATCTGGTACGTTTGTGTCGTTACCCGCTAGGTTTCCTATGATAACGCAGTCGTTATGCGATGAGGTTCCACCAGCTTGATATCCAAGAGTTGTATTACGCGATCCATTCGACTGATAATCTGACCGTGTACCTATCGCTATATTGTAGTCACCAGTGGCGACTGCCTGTCCGGCTTGATGCCCAACTGCTACATTCCTACTTCCGCCGGTTGCTACATCGGTTGCTAGGTTGTATAAAGCCCTGTATCCAAGCGATGTATTTTCCGAGGCGTTGGAGTGAATAGAGTCTCTACTTTGTGGAGATTGTTTTCCAGCAAACGTGTTGCCATGAACGTCGTGGAAAAATAGATTAGATTCTACATCTAGGGGGTTTTGCGATAAATTAAGTTCAACGCCAGACGGATCTTTGTAAAACAGGGCGTTCCCCTGTGTCTCATACACATAGTATTCTTTTACGTAAATTTGACCATAGCCAGAAGCTGCCGACGCCGAATCAGCCTGTTGTTTTAACGCAATAGTGCCGCTATTAGAAGACTCTTGGTGGATTACAAGGGGCGCTACGACGCCAGAGGGGCGTGAGGTCCAACCGTAGTCTAGGTGTGTAGAACCAATAGTGACGCCGTTTTCAGAAATCGATAAAACACCACTGGCGTTACCTTCGTTTCCACTGGGGCTGATCAATGAGATGTCAAAAAACCCTGACGGTTTAGTAGCACCAATCTGGTGACCAAAAGAAAGTTCAACCCCGGAAGCCCTTGTATTGCCGTGAGTCAAAAGCTGGACTCTTGATTTGCCAGTGGTTACCCTGGACGCCATTCTTAGGTCGCAATATCCATTTGCTTGAAGATTTAACAAAGTTTCTGGTAGCAGTGGGTTTTCATTTGTGTCCCTGGTGATGTTGGTAATTCCAACCAGGCCAGATTGTGAAATCGTCCCACCGTTTCTTAATACAGTAAAAGCTTCATGCACATCTGCTTGTCCGTTGTTTATATTTATTGAGAACCTATCGTTCATATCTAGCTTCCTTCATAGATCTTGATATTGGTTGGGTAAATATTCCCACCATCTGTGGCGACCAGATAAGTTCCATCCTTACTTAGTTTCATTTGTGCATACCCTAAATATCCATTTGGTTGCGCACCTTCTATGGTATCTCCAACATCAACCCAGGAACTACCATTCCAGTCTTTAACGTGTACCTTGCCAACGTTGACGTTTGACGAGCCGTCTGCGTAAGGGTCACTGATAGCAATTCTATTTCCAGTTTTAGATAGACTAACTTGGATACCAAAATTAGTATCAGTTCCGGTTAAAACGCCTTCAATCGCACCAGTCAGCGGATCGTCTCCTCTCACTTCCCAAGTAGACGAACCATCCCAGTCGTAAACAGTTGCTGTTTTATTTACAGAATGTCCTACGGCAATACTAGATCCGTCTGAATCTATATCTATAGCACCATAAAGACCTGTTAATTCATCGCCTAATTGACTGGCTGAACCTCCAGATATGTCATAAGCCCATACCTTTTCTTGATTGCCGTCGCCGCCCCCACAAATAATTCGATTACCATCGTCACTAATTGCAACCTTAAATTCTGTATTTGCAGGAAAACCTGAATTTGTAATATCAAAGGCTTTTGACCAACTTCCACTCCTTTTCCATACGGATATTTTTCTTGTCGAGCCTCCAGACTGGTATACAGCTAATACAGTCCCGTCTGAATTAAGAGCAACGCTTGATCCGGCAAATACGCTGGCTCCATCACCAACAATATTGTAGTCCTCAGTATTCTCCCAAGTGTCTTCATCTCTTTGATAAATTAAAACTCGACCTGAATCTGTACCATTGGCATTTCTATAAGGCTCACCAATAGCTAAGAAGTTTCCATCAGAACTCATAGATAAAGAAAAGCCAAGCCTTCCATAGTATTCACTTCCAGCGATAGTAATCATAGGGTTGTCGTCAAAATAGTTTTTAGACTCGCCTGAGTTTAATTTTCTCTTGTATATACGTACTTCACCAGAATAATACGCTGTGGCATATCTACCATAGTCTGATATGGCTAAATATTCACCATTCTCATCAATAGATACACTTTGACCGGACCAGCCTCCCCATCTATAACTAGAACTAGGCTTGCTTATAAAGTTTGACTCATCCTCATCTTCTAAATCAGAATCAACCGTCATTAGATCCCAGCCGGAAATTTCTGGATCACTCTCAATAGACCCAGCAGATAGTGCGGCCACCGGAACACCAGCGTTGGCGGGTGTGCCAGAGTCCATAGAATCGTAATATACTAAACTAAACCCTTTTGTTTCTGATAGATTAAGAACTCTACTAGAGAAGTCCTGTTGTACAGAAACACCCGAATCTACCACCCCTTGAACAACTAAAAGGTCGTTACCATTTGGGTTTCCGTCACTACCAACCGTGCTACCCGAAGCGGGTATGAAATTAACATCCCCAAGCGTATTGGCTGCACTCTTGGCAATTTCTTCTGTTGAGATGAATATTTGTCTTTTTGGTGAATACTTAGAGAATATACCATGACAATCTATAGTAGTGGCTAAAGCCAATTCGTGTTCTGATATTATCCTATTTGAGTAGAGATGGGAGCCGTTTGCTATTTCCATAGAGATGTTTGAATGCCAACGACCTCTAGATTTGGGGGTATCAGTCTCTAGGCAGGTTGCTGGAGACGAGCTTGGATTTTTAAATATAAGCTGATAATCTCTTTGATAGTCACTACCGCTAGAGTGAATAATAAATCCAGCCCCATCGAGTCCATTATCGTTCAAATACCCACAGCCTGGTCCAAATGGGTCTCCGTCACATAGGCCGCTGCTGGCAAGGTGTAGGGTTTTACACTCATAAAAAGATTCAGTTACCGTAACGTACTCTGTATCAACTATGTGGGCAGTGCCACTGACAACAATGTCGTTGAAGTACCCGTCCCAAGTCAGATTAGGCGTGCCTATAGAATAAGCCCCGCTGCCTGCTGGAACTATATTCCCGCCTACTGTGAGTACTCCTTCGCTTCCAGACGGAGCCATAGCTCCTATTGCAACCGCCCCGTCCTTGCCTAGGGTTAAGACCTTTTGAGAGGAGTAGCTTCGAGGGTACTGGTCTTGATCTCCAGAAGAAACTAAAGAAAAAACAAAGTCTTTAGAGTTTTGGTAGGCCACACCGCTTGTAATATAAGCCCCGTGCCAACTATAGAACGGGTCTCCAAGGTTGTGACTATCGTCTGTATTTGGGGATATTTCTCCGTTAACCTGCAAGGAGCCATAATCGTGGAGGTCTTTTACGGCAATCCCAAACTTAAGACTTTTCAAATCTCCATAAACTAAAGGGGCTGGCCCAACGCCAGCCTCTATCTCACAGAGATCGTCTGAAGTAACCGGGACTGATGCAATATATAGCTTAAAGCTATTCTTATTGAGATCTCCAGGGTAGTCCCCTATGTAGTTTCCAGCCCCATGCCCTATTGCAATATTGAAATCGCCGTCTTTGTTTGATTGTAGGGTGTGGCTCCCCACCCCTATGTTTCCAGAACCCCTTACGTTTCCAGCCAATGCTGTATAACCAACACCAACGTTATAGTCCCCATACAGACTACACCCTAAAGCGAAAGCCCCTAGGGCCGTATTGTCTTTCCCTATATAATTTCCGTATAAGGCTTGGTATCCAAAGGCACTATTTCCAGAAGTTGAATAGCCAGGTAGGTTATACTTTCCTAAAGCCTGTACCCCAGCTCTGGTGGATGTTGTGTCTGGCGTACTAAAGTTGGACGTGTTTAAATTTTGACCATTTAAGAAATTAACCGTCGAATCAATCGAATCTGTTACTACTGTTCTTACGTCAAGTGGAGATATTTGCTGAGTACCATTATCGGGTATCAGTATATTAAGATTGTTGACGAAATCGCTTTTGGTTAACTTCATTGGGTATTCCTAGTTACTTAAAGCTAATTTGTAGTGTTTCAGAATTGAACACAACTCCATCACCCTCATAAATTATTCTAGGATTATCTAACTGAGCGTGCATGAGGAGATTGCCTTCTCCGTATACGCCGCTATCTAAAATAGCTATGCCAGAAACCCACCCCCAGTCCAAGAGGGCTGTATCGAAGATTCTGTTTGAAGAGTTCTTTATCTGTCCACTACCAGCTTCGTAGTCATCCTTAGAAAAACTCCAATAGTCATTACCGCTGACATCCGTCTTGTCTAAGAGTAGCCTTTTGTATCCGGTTAAAGAGTCTCCAACCCCACTGGCAAGCTCCAAAATAGTCTCACCCGTCTGGTTGTCTTTTGGGACCCCGCTGGTTAACGCAATAGCAATAGCAGAAGGTTTAGGAAAATCACGCCCCCTAAAAACGTGGTGCAATAATCCAGATTCAAGATAATCTGATAAAGCGGCCATTTATTGACTCCTTAAAAAGTCCTAATGTTGGTTTATACAGAGTATTATACACAAAAAAAAGAGCCACCGCTAGATAACTAACGATGGCTCTAAGTTTATCACCCGGTCAGATTAGAAGGAGCCAAGAATGACCCTGCGGTTATCAAGGACACCAAATCCAAGTTCTGCCCAACCGTAATAGCCAGCTCGTTGCTGACGATGCAAGGCCGGATCTTCGAAGACCTGGAGGGCTTGCTTCTGTGGCATGACAAAGCTGTCATTTGTAGACTGATCAATACCAACAATAAGTTCAGTGTCGCTGGTTTGAACTGCTCCATTAAGGCCATCAGTCGCAGTAAAGAAGGTTTGGTACTGTTGACCTTCACCAAGTTCGTCAAGATCGTGGAGGTTAACACCAAAGATTCGCGTGATTGGAGCACCACCCTCAGAAGCTGTGTAGATTTCTCTACGAGTAACTTCGTCGATCTGGTCTAGACCCCAATTACGGACATCTTCCAGCGCTTCTGGCGAAACATACAGGTCTGTCAGACGACCACGGTTAGCAGAACCAGTGTTGCCGCCACCATTTCGTCGCATAACAGTCTGCATAAGAGAAACGAGTCTCTTGCTAAACATACCAGCAGTCGCATCTCCGTCGTAAACCAAGATGTTACGGTCAGTACCAGCAGCCAAAATGGTCTGCCAGCCATCGTCATTCATCTTCTTGACAAAGCCAGCTTCCATCGCTTGCATAGCGCGAGAGGCGATATCCCATCGAGCTTCACGAGCATAGCGAAGTAGATAGTCGATAGAAGATGTAATCGCATAAGTAGGAATCATGACGTAGTCGGATTCGACTGACCGTTCAGGAATTCTACCATGACCAGGGTTAGTATAGGCAACATGCTCGCCCTCTAAACCTGGAGAGATAAGATCGAGAGGATATTCCGTTGAAGCACCTGGCTCGACAGGAATCGATTCGAAGATATCACCAAGAATATTACCAACCAAAACACCCTTACGAAGAGGAAGTTCCAAAGCTTTGGCAAACTCTCTCTGGGCTGCCGTTGCGACATTTATATCGTTATCGCCAGATTTTCTCAGAAGTGCGATGAATTCATCGCTAGGTCGTTCTGTAAATGACATAGTTGAAGTCTCCTTATTTATCTAGGCGATTAGGCGCCGTGGTTTGGAAGGTTAACACTGACTTTAGCATAGCCGTCTGCATCCTTACCGGAAAGGAATCGACCAACAGCCATTTGACCAGAAACCGATCCGGCACCAAAAAGCGCTGAAGCGTTGGTTATATTCCCAGCGGTTGTCTCGTCTGCATAAGCCACCTCGCCAGGCACGGGTGTTCCAGTAATATTACTCGTGGTAACCTGACCCCGAGTCATGACGGTCACCTTACCACCCTTTTGAACTTCGTCTTTATACTGATTAAGATGAGTTCGAGTGAGATCCTTATCAACAACATCGTTAAGTAGGACTCCAACGGGAACTGATGGTGTTGCAGCAACCGCTGTAGCTTCGGCGTATGCGACCTTGTTCGCTCCCTGGTCCATAGACGCACCAGAGGCGTTTACGGCGTCTAGACAAACGACGCCACCACGAGTAGCAGTACCAGCATTGTAAAAGTAGCTGATGTCTGTTGACTCTTCTATTCTGTCTGCTTTAAGTGCCATTTTAATATCTCCTATAAGAGAGTTTGGTTATTTACTGAGAATATGGTTGCCGATCCACTCAGAAAGTCCTGCGCGTGCCGACTCAAGCTCATCGGCTTCGTCAGCAACAGGTTCAATCAGGGTGGCTTCGGTTGTTTCTACATCTTCGAACACTTCGGCTGTCGCTTCTGTAGCTGCTTCTTCTTCGCTGTTCTCCGAGGCGAATGGGTTTTCTTTCTTCTCCTTTCCGTCTTTGTCTTTTTCTTTGTCTTTGTCTTTGTCTTCTTCTTTCTTTGCGTATTTCTTTTTCATGAGCGCCACAACCGACTCAAAAGCTTCATCGTCTAGACCGTCAAAGGACGCTAGAGATTCGGCTGCTTCTTCGTCGTCTAGTCCAGAGTCTACAAGGCTCGCCATTCTTTTCTGTTGCTTTTCTTTCTTCTTCCATTCTGCAACAGCCTCCGTAGCCTGAGTCAGTTCTTGGGTAGACTTGGCCAGGGCGTCTTCGAGTTCAGCAACCTTCGCCTGCGTAGACTTGATCGTTTCTTCCATTTCGGCAATGCTTGCCTGTTTTTCTTCGATCTGAGATTCAAAAGCTTGAACCTGAGAAGCAAACTCTTTGTCTTTTGCTTCTTCGATCTTAGCTTTGATCTCTTTGTTTTCTTGCTCTGTCGAGGCCAGCGCCGTTTTTAGTTCGGCAATCTGACTCTCTAACGTTGACGTATCTGACATGTTAATGTCTCCTATATAAAAGTTACTAGTAGTATCTTCTAAAACAAAAGCTTTACTCGAATTTTTATCTATGATGATACTTCTGGGATTGGCTGGTTTTTCAACCAAACCCTTACCTGAAAAGGCTATGTTCTTTAAGGCTCTGCCGACCTTATAGCCTTCATAAACTCCGTCTCCGCCGTAGGCTCTAAGGTGTTTCGTGAGGAATGCAGAGTCTTCTGTCCTTGCTAGGACTTTTGCCTGACCTTCTTTATTGGTCAAGGCGTAATCAAATCCAGCAAATAGGCACTCCATAGAAACAAACCATTTCCCATCCTCTATCTCTGAAATGATTTTGCCCATCCTGTCGCTATTTTCGGGGTCCGTCCAGCTATTGTATAGGACCGCCTGTGTTATAATATCAAAGTCTTCTGGTTTTTCGTCGCCCTCTACCTTTTTGCCGTCTTTCGAAAGCACGTATGACCCAGTAATATGTCCAATGATATCATTTTCGTTGTGCATAAAGTTGAACTGTTTGTCTTCTGGTGTACTCCTGGCTTCCCAGGTCGCCTCTGACATAAACACGTCATCATTCTTATTCCAGCCCGTGGAAACTAAAACGGACTCTAGGTAGTAGAGATCTATCTGATCTTTATTCTCTGCTTTTGCAATCCCCAGTTTTTCCATGTCCAACTCTGAGGCCCGCTTTGGGACGGAATGCTTTGGAACGGTGGTGGCAGAACAATATGCAATACTGGCGGTGCTCTTTACAAGCTCGCCAATGCCGTCCTCTATTTCAGATTTAAATATTTTGATTTCTTTCATAGTTTTTATACCTCTATGAATTTATACACAAAAAAGTGAAAAAGATGGGAATTCTATATTCTATCCCCCATAACAAGCTCTATAAACACTCCTATTGATCTCTTTTTGTACTCATCTATAGACATGTTGGTCGTTGTTATCTTTAGCTCCTTTAGGGTTTTTGCCATAGCCACGGGAGTCTTCTTATTGGACGCTAATGTGGATTTTACAGAGCTTGCGTTTACTTCTGACATTAACTCCGTATTGGTAAGAACGTCTAGTTTTATCCTCTCTAGGTCTGAAACCTCAGCCTTCGTGAGCTTCCTCATGTTGGCCTTGCCTTTCATTCCAAGAAAAGCAGCAGTCGTGATCTCTGAGATTTTATCGAAGGAGTCCTGTGTCCATACTATCAAATCTGCCACTCCAGGTTTTGATCTTGGGGTTTCTGTGCGTTTCTTCCTCGGGCCGTCGTCTTTCTTTAGCGGTGGCCTACCGTTTGGATTAATGGCTTTTTTCTTTTCTTGTTCGTCTTTGGCCTCTTTGTTTATTTGGCCCTGCTTGTCGATTTTCTCCATCTCTTGGTTGTGATTGGGGTTGTGAAACGGGCCAGCCTTATCCGGGTAAGAATCGTTGCTTCTGTCTTTCTGTTCCTTTTTAAGTCTAACCTTCTCTATGGATGGGATCTCTTTAAATCTTTTTAATACGGTTTCGTGGCTAACAATATCCCTGTCGGCTAGTTGTACAAGTAGGTTTTTCTCAGCAGCCTCGTCTGAAAGGCTCATTTGGTCAAACTGTATATATGCGGGTTTTCTAAAGCCCATCGCCTGTCTGACGTATTCTATTTCCTTTTCCCAAAACTTTATAAGTAGGTCTCTGCCATACTGCAACCTTTCTACAAGGGTCTTGAGTGATATAAAGTTGTTGGTAAAGCCTCCTCCGTTACCAGCCAAGCCTGTTAGTGTTGGTGGTACACCAAGCCCTGCGTAAATACTGTTTAGCACAGACGTATATTTCTCAGAGCCAAGGAATTTGTACACTTGACTATTCGACTCTGTATAGCTAAGCTCTGGACCCCAAACCAGCTCCATTGTTCCACCACCCGCATTGCCAGACAAAACGTCTCTCACCTTGTTGATTCCAGCTTTAGTGGGCAAAATCTTATGATCGAGGTTACCAAGGGTCCAGAGTCGTACATTGGAGATCGCTCCGTCTAGGGCTGACAAGTCTGCAAGTCTCATTTTCTCCAACATCATAATGTCATCCAGGATAGCATAAATCATAGGATTCGCCCACTCCATCCAATCGTCTTTTTTGTAAAAGAACAGAGATAGTCTTTCTGGGTCTAGGGGGATCTTATGCTCACCGCTGTTAATTTTGTTTCTAATATCCGCAGGGAGAGTGTCTAAAAACTGAGCAGGGATGGTGCCGTCACGGAAATTGTCTACAAAGGATGTTGATGTAATCTGATAGTCTTTCCTGCCAAACATTATGTTCAACTTGCCGTTTTTAGAATCAATCGATGTGGGGTTAAAAAAGTTGTACCTCCAAGGAATAGCTCCTTTTTCAAACTTAGGAACGTCAACGCGGATGTCAGCCGCCATAGATTTAATATACTTGGTAACCGCCGGGGTAATCTTGGCAGTGCTCCTATATATGACAACGTTTCCGGTTCTGTATAGGTTGTTTAAGAATCTTTCTGATCGTTCTTTACCGTCAGTCTTTTTAAACCACTGCTTGTAGAAAGTTTCTACACTCTTGTTCTCGTGAACAATCTCTATTCCTTGACTCCCGAAGTCTCCCATTAGGTCAATAATATTCCTGATAATGCCGACCTTGTCATATGCATCCATGCACATTTTAATGATGCGCTTTTGGCGACGTGGTATTTGTTCGTCTGGCCTAAATGAGTCGTAGTCATTTCTGGTGAATCCAGGTCTTACGGTTTTGTTTGGTTCAATATCCCTAAAATCTCTAAAGTGTGACGCTGTAGATTTAGACACACCAGCATAGGAGTCACCGGCTGATGAGTACTCACCCATCGCTGATTCTTTGCTAGATTTATCGTTGTCGTCCCACGTTACCGTATATTGCTGGCTCATCTTTATACCCTTAATTAGAATGTATTCAAAATGTAATACTCATTATAGTTATACACACAAATTAGTAAACGCCGTCTATTCCTTCAGTGAACCAGGCTGGTCCGTTTGTGAAGGTGTCTTCTTTTTCTTTATTGCTTTTGTGTCTTACGGTAGCAAAACCTCCATAGAACTCGTAGTCTGGCTGCGTTGGTGTTCTATTTATCGTTCTAGCCGCCATGTTCGCCATGATCAATGCGGAGTACCTATCCTTTCTCATTTTGTTCTTCTTTCCTGCGGCTACAATAACTTCTGGGGTGTCCCACTTGTCTCTGCCTGCTGGGGTTTGTGTCATCTGAATCATTGCTAGTTCGTCTTTTAGCTCCTCAATTTCAAGAACACATTCTTCTAGGGTGTCAAACATTCGTCCCTTTAGTCCGTCTTCGGCGTTTGAGACACTCAAACTAATAGAGTCAAACATTGGGAATAGGGTATTTTTATCCTCGAAGTCTTTTCTTAGTCCGTGGTTGGCTTCTGCTAGCCACTCGTGTTTTGCAAATTGGCACATCTCAAGGATGTGTAGCCCTCTTTCACCATCTGTATCCTGTGGCTTATCGTCATCTATGACCGGCCAAATCGCATGTTCTCCGTCTTGGATCTTATCCGTATCATGTAGAGACTCCATAACCGCAATACCACCGCCTTGCGCATCCATAGCAATGTGTATACAGGGAAACAACCTCATCAGATCCCTGATTTTCCTTGCGCAGTATGAATAAAAATCTCTTTCTTTGGAATACCCCTTTTTGACTTTTTCTTTGTGTTTATCTCTTGTGGTAGTCCAACAGTATACAATCTTTTGATGGTCTTCATCTAGTTCCATTACAACTATACTAAAGTTATCAACTTCTGACGCGGGGTCAACACCAAACACGTATCTCTTGTTCTTGTTGCCTATTAACTTTGCTTGATATATTATTATTTCGTCTTTTGAATCTCTAATAGCGTTATCTTCATTGCAGACGCAGGTTTCTATCAGAGCGCGCTTGAAGAAGCCCTGAGAATCACGTGTAAAGCACGCTCCGAACTCCATCTGATATATTCCAGCATGGACAGTTGCCTTCGATCTGGCGACCTGTGAGGAGTCCATGAAGCCCTCTGGGAGAAGCTCGTATGGTATGCGGATTACTGAGTACTCACGCCAGTTGAAATCTGGAGGTGCTTCTTCGCCTCCAAATATTTCCCTAAGCTTACTCCTCTCTCCATTGCTGTTAATTATAGCCTTCCACTTCTTCCAGTATGTAGCAAAATGGTTAAAGTCATAGTATGCCGTACCGGATAGTATGATTTGGTTATCTTTGTTTTCTACGCTGTTGCTTTCGTCGGCCTCTATGTCTACTCCGTGTTCTTGAGCCATCTTTTTTGAGGCGACCTTTTTTACATTTTCAATGGGGTCTGCTTGGACCGCAGCGAATCCAGCAACAACCGTTTCGAAGATATCCCTTGGTATAGATGCAAATTCGTCGCTGATAATGTCGTTGGCTCGCTGGCCTCTGATTTTCTGACCGTCACCTAGGGGTAGGCAAGTAATACGGCTCTCGTTAATCCTCATTACGCATCTGTCAACATCTCTTCTGGGTCCACTGTCTGAATCGCATACATCCCTAAGTATGGGGGAATTGTTCCAGATAGTCTCCATATACTCAAACAGAACCTTGGATTGCCTGAAGGCCGCGCCTACTACAACCACCTTCCTACCTGGTATCAACAAGGCTCTCATCATAGCGTAAAGGGAAAGCATAAAGGATTTACCAAAACCTCGACTAGCAATCAACATTGGGAATTTTCTATTCCACAATTCTTCAAGAATCAAAGCTTGCGATGGTAAGATCGTTATATTGAATATCTGTTTACAAAGGAACGAGAAGTATTCCGGTCTCGTCATAAGCCACGTTAGTTTTAGGTGGAAGTCTTCATCAGCAGAATCAAAAATAGACGTAGGATTAAATAATTCCTCGTCTTTTACTGAAATTCCAAGCCAGGCTTCGTCTATGTCTTTTAATACTTGCGACACTATACCACCTTATCCATAAACCCATAATAGACGGCTTCTTCTGCCGTTATCCACCAGTCCGTTTTCTTGTTGATCTGTTCTTCTATATACCTAGCGGTGTCTTCCGTGGAGTAGTTTTTAGAACTAAAAAACTCTCCGTTGACACATCTGTAAGCATAAATATCCAGCATAACCTTGTTTTGTGTTTCGTAGTGTTTAAGTCCGCTAACTACTTTTCTCATATCTCCAGAGTCGCCGTACTCGCCGTAATGAACCATAAAGTCCGCATGTTTACTAATGTATCTAGTCTTAGATGCTTGTGGGATAATAGAACTCATAGATCTGGCGTGGGCGTATGATATGGTATTGACCTTTGACTTCGACTTTCTTATACAGTCGTATATCGCCATACCGTAATTCCAGTCTCCTCCGCAGTTCATCATCTTAACCGTAATGACCCTATCGTTAATTCCATTGAGGAAGTCTATATTCCTAAGAAACTTCGAGGCCATTTTATGATCGACTCCGTTTTCCTCCCCCTCTATCTCTATCTCTGAGTTTACGTATATTACTCTGTTCTCTATGTCCAGGCCGTAGCTGTGTATCTCATCTATTGGATAGTTTTTATTCACGACTTTCTCCCAACTGTGTACATCTCATTTATTCTTTTGAGAATACTGGTGGTGGTAAGTTTAGCATTTTTTCTACTTCCGCAAAACAAAACGTGGATGTTGTCATAAAGTCCGAACTCCATTAGCATCTTCATCATGTACTTGTTAGTTATCTTTATAGAACCCCACTTCTCTTCCGGTATTCCCGACTCCTCTGGGAAGATCATCAAGTCCTCCATAGAAAACTCAAGGACTATATACTTATGGGGGAAAGTTTTCATTCTCTCTATCTCGGCCATAAATCTGTATTTATCTTGACCCAGATTAGTTGCTAGCTCAGCAGTGCTGGCTTTTCTTTCTATGCATATTTTGTCTTCTAGTCCCACCAAGCTGTAGTCGCCAGTATCAAGCTTTTTGGTGACCATCCCGTCGCAAGAATGGTATCTTGTTTTGTATTTAACAAAAGTGTAGCCGTCTTGCTCTCTTGTGTCTTTTATTACGGTAAAGGGTGGAGCCTTTTTGAATGTCATTTTTTCTCCCTCACTATTCCGATGAACAGGGATTCGTAGTGTTCTTCGGCTTTACTTATGCTATCGTGGCAGTTTCTACATAGTGTAATCCCATTATCTACGTCGTATCTAAGGGCTGAGGCTGTAGACCATTTTCTAATGTGGTGTGCTTGTATTCTACTCTTTGACTTACATCCCGGCATCTGGCATCTGAACTTGTCCCTTTTGTAGACAGACTTTCTCCAGTCTTTATATACAGGGTCGTCGAAGTTTCTTTTTCTCATGGTATGTAAACCTTAATGACTCGTATATCGTATGCTATCTCCCTAAACAGGAGTTTGGTCTCCAGTGAGTCGTCTTGTTTTATCATCAGCTCATAAAGGCCGTATACTGAATCGTGACATGCTCCGTCTGGGTCATCCGCCTCTACGAATATTATGGGGCTTAAATAGTTATATTTTCCTAGCTTGAACTTCTTTAACCTCTGGTGGGTCAAGGCCATGCATAGTTTTACTTTATATAGTTTCATTTTACATTATCCGCGTCGCTTTCTACCATCATCTTAACAAGGTCTTTAAAGGAGTGTTTAGGTTCCCACCCCAGGGCTTCTTTAGCCTTTTGGTTGTCCCCTCTTAGGTAGTCTACTTCTGCCGGTCTGTAAAATTCAGGGTCTTGTACTACATAATCAGACCAGTCATCGATACCCACGTGTTTAAATGCTACGTCTAGGAACTCACGAATCGTATGGGTCTTACCCGTGCAGATGACATAATCGTCAGGACTATCCTTTTGGAGCATCATCCACATGGCTTCCACATAATCTCCTGCATACCCCCAATCTCGGAATGCTTCTAAGTTACCTAGACGTAGCTTTGGAAATTTAGGCCCACTTTTACCTTCGGTATAAATATAATCTGTATCAAGATTTTCATATTCTGTTAATTGACAATTTTCAAATACAGTAGGATTTTTTTGATGCCACCCAACAAATTCCCCAATCCATTTTGTAATCTTACGGGTAACAAACGTCTCGCCTCTACGTGGACCCTCATGATTAAACAAGATTCCGGCACTTGCGTGTAACCCATACCCCTCGCGGAATAGTCGGGTCATGTAGTGTGCGGCACATTTAGCTATTGCGTAGGGGCTTTGTGGTAGGAATTTTGTATCTTCGTTCTGATACTTCTCCGTCTGTGGTTTTGGGGGATTAGACAGTAAGCTAATCCTAGTATCTTTCTCGTCGTAATTTTTCCCAAACATTTCACTACTGCTTGCCTGGTAGAATCTCACGTTAATCATTCTAAGATCTACTAGAGACTGTAGTATATTCATGCACCCTTTGGCGGTTGCGTCCCAGGTTAGGCCGGGCTGCTTAAAGGATACGGCGACATGCGATTGTGCGGCGAGGTTATAAACTTCGTTCACATCATCGTTTTCCCTGAGTATGCTCAGAATGCTATGAACATCAGTAATATCTCCTAACACCAAGTCGAAGCCGTCTACCCCCAGTAGATGTTTAACACGTTGGGTGTTGTCTACACTGCATCTACGCGCTACCCCTACTACCTTATAGCCTTTCGCAAGTAGAAGATCTGCGAGATGGCTACCGTCCTGACCTGTGATTCCAAATATAATTGCTTTCATTTTATATGTCCCTTGTTGTTCCTATGTCATCTATTGTTGTATGATTCCTTCTTAGCTAAAACTGATTCAAGCTTTTCCCTTATTATCTTTAACTGGTGTCTATCAATATCGGTATAGTCACCATTTACGTCATTCTCTCCCGACAGCTCCATCCAACCCTCTAGCCAATAGCAAAAATTCTCTGGTGTCACTCTATGCTCCCTTTGTCGTATCTGGTGTTAAAAACGGCTGGTCTATGCCCCCATCTTCATACTGGTGTAGCTGGGAAAGTCTGTCTTTCTCGCCATTCATTGCTAGTTTCATCTTTTCCATCTCTAATCCGTATTTCCTGGTCTCTTCCGGGTGTGTCATCAGATAAATCATCCAGCCCGTAAGACTCTGCTTACTATCTTCCAGCCTCTTGACCCGCTGCTCTCTAGTGGCCCTCATCTCTTTAAGCATACTGTTCTTCTTGGCTTGTAGTTCCCGATAGTCACGATTCATGGATTCCTGTGAAGCCCTACAGGATGCGATCTGACGCTCCATATTAAAAATCAGGTCTCTGTCCTGCTGGTCTGGGTCTCTGCCTCTCTCAAGCTGCATGAGAGCCTCCAGCGATGATATCTGCTCGATGCTACCCTTGTTATTCTTAAGGCATCGATTCATAAGCAATTCCAGCTTAATCAAGTCTACTACCTGTAACTCTTCCGTAGGAATCACGTCATCCTTAAACTGGTTGATAATTCTAACCCAGTGGTACTTAAAAAGCTTGAGTTCGTCAATGGTGAACTGTAATCCCAGTTCGCTCCAATAAGGACGATCCTCAAGCTCAAATGCTGCTTCTTCCAGCGAAGAAACCCCAACTTTAAATTTTCGCTTTATGTATAGCTCAATACTTTCTGGGTCTCTGTCAAGATCCTTCCCAATCTCTACGGGAGACTTGTTCTGGTAATTATCCTTTATGAAGTCCATTTCTTCTAGAGAGAATCTACCCTTCTTCATCTGTTTCCTCCAGATACCCGTAGGATTGTAATATATAGTTGATATAGCTCATGACTTCCAGACGGCGATTTTTAGACAGGGGAATCTCGTGAACAACCTTCAAATAGTCCATACGTATAGAGGCGGGTATCTCTGCGTTTAATAGTTCTACTATATCTGAATAGTCTATAGAGTATTCGGGTATAGTGAACTTCTCTTCTTGGTCTACTATTGTATGATCGTTTTCTAGCTGTCCAGGCTGTGTTATCTTGGCTTTTTGCTCTTCATCTGCTAGAAAGTGATTGTCCCTGACGAAGTTTTTGAGTCTGTTCGACAAATTTACCGACAGAAAGTTTTCTAGTGGTCGTTTTTCATCATATCTATCAAGTGCGTCCATACAAATCAGGAAAGACTCCTGTTTCATGTCCTCTATAGAGTACCCATAGAACGCGTACTTCGGTGAAATTCGGTTTATCACCTTCTCGATTTTCTCCATCACCTCTTCTTCGGTCATATTTTTCGGTGTTTTCATGACTTATTCCGTTTTTAGGGTCTTCCAGTCCGAGCCGTCGTAATATTCTAGGGATTTTGATTGCTTGTTGAATATAACGACTCCGGGTTTCGGAGAGGTTGGCCTGTCTCCGGGTTTTAGTTGCAGCATAGACGACGCAATGGTCGAACCGTTTTCAACTAAATCGAGCCTTCGTGTTCTAAGCGACAGGGTCTTCCTCATGGATGTTATCGTTTTGGTGATTGTGGACTTTATGTCCTTGAAAACGTGATCCATCTCTTTTTTGTTGAGCTTGAGATATGTATCTTGGTCGCCATTGAGTATCTGCTTTAACTCTCTCATGTCTATGGGTTGTATCGTGTCGTTTAGTCTGCCTAGGAGGGTGCCTTCGTCTAAAACTACGGGAGATGGAGTAAAAGGCTCGATGGAGCAGACTACAGCGTTGTCTACGGCCAGCGCTTCGTTTATTGTTGTTGGAACATAGCAGAAGGCGAACAAATATCCCTTTTTTTCTCCGTAGTCGTAGAAGCTTTGGTCTTCCTTGCTAATTCTCCTCATCGTTTCTTCGCCCTTGCCATCGTAATCAACGTGGAACAGGGGGGTTTCTCGCTCTAGGTGGACGCGTTTCCCCTTTTTGACCATCCTGGCAATGCATATCTCGCGGCCAATGGGTTTTCCACAGCCTCCTGGGGGTGCTAGCTCGTCATCTATATTAGTGAGGCACACAAAAAACGACTTATTGATCCCGACTACGTCTAGGATCTCACTATATGAAACTCTGGCCCCGTCAAGGCTCCTGAGATAGGGGTCGTTCTTGGATTGTAGATCCTTTAGAGAACCCAATACAAATCCATCGCCCCTGAATTCAAAATATCCTAGTCCGTTAGTCTTGTTCTTGTGTCTCGGTTCCGGCATCGAGTAACTCCTTCAGGCTAGCATCCTCTTTCTTCATGTCCTTTTCCACTTCCTCGTCCAGCTTTGCTGTCGCTTTGCAAGACAGACTACTTTCGCACTTACTGGGCCTATCCTTGCGAGAAGGGCCATTTCGAAATAACTGACTGCTCATCTTTCTTCTCCTATAAAGAAACGTTTCTAACTATAATACACCCGAAACCGTGTTTTTCCAAAAAAATCTTAGGTTTTAATTGGATTTTTGCCGTTTTGGCCCTATTATAGGTGGGGCAATGGTTGCATAGTGCCCCGATTCCTGAAAAATATGTACAAAACGGTTAAACGAGGGGTGAAGTTGTTGGCGAGAGCCGCAAAGCCGTCTTACCCCATCAGGAACCCAGATTACCGGAGGGTTGACGAGAACCCCGAGGTCAGGCAGGACAAGAACTCAGGCGCTACTGACAAGTAACCTGAACCTGTGAAAATTTTGACGGCTGAAGCATTGGAAACCAGGAGTTATGAAGACCTGACCGTCTGGGAGAGCAACCTCGTTACCTGTATATTCACAGGTATAAATGGACTCGGTGTACACTTTTACAAAGGACGATAGAATGAAATGTATTGTAACTGGCGGCTGTGGTTTTATAGGTTCTACCCTAGTAGACGAGCTTGTGAGTCGTGATCATGAGGTTGTCGTAATAGACAATGAGTCTTCTGATGCTAATGAGCGATTTTATTACAACGATGGAGCAGAATACCACACCGTAGACATATTTAACTACGGGGCAATCTGTTCGCTGTTCAAAAATGCCGACTACGTCTTCCACTTGGCCGCTGAGGCCCGTATCCAGCCGTGTGTAGCAAACCCCGAGTTGGCCGTAGAGACCAACATTGTAGGAACATTTAATGTTTTAAAAGCCTCTCATGAATATGGAGTGAAACGGGTTCTTTACTCGTCTACCTCTTCAGCGTATGGACTTGTTAACCATCCCCCTCAACGAGAAGATATGCAACGCGATTGTTTGAACCCGTATTCAGTTACGAAGTGTTCCGGGGAAGATCTTTGTAGAATGTATACGACTCTTTATGGGCTGGGGACTGTAATATTCAGATATTTCAATGTTTACGGCGATAGGCAACCGATTAAGGGCCAATACGCTCCAGTCGTAGGGCTTTTCCAGCGTCAGGTTGCCAATGGCGAGCCAATGACCGTAGTGGGCGATGGAGAGCAAACACGTGATTACACAAATGTCCGTGATATAGTTGCAGCTAATATCGTTATGATGGAATCTGATGATGACACGATTCATGGAGAAATATTTAATGTGGGCACTGGTATAAGTTACAGCGTAAACGATCTTGTTGAAATGATTGGGGGCGCAGAGGCTTCATACATTAATTTACCGCCAAGACCTGGAGAGGCCAGACATACAAAGGCTGATAACTCAAAATTGAGGTGGCATGGTTGGGAGCCAGTAGTTGACTTGGGTGAGTGGCTAACACTTGGAGAAAAAATATGACACTATCGGATTCTGAACTGGACCAAAAACTTCAAGAAGCCACTGATCGTAATGTGATGTTCTATGATAAGAACTCAGGGGATATATCCAAGAGGCTTATTTATTTGATGTTCAGCTATACAGAGGATACACTTAGGGCCATTTTGATACCTACGGATGCCTATCCTGACTTTGATTGGGAGAAGCCCTTGTACGGCGTTGACATTGTGAGGGACAGGCGGCTTAATCAGGATTGCACTGAGGCTTTGCTGGAAAGGTATGGTATTGGCTTGAGCAGTAGCAAAAGCCAATTGGTTCTAGGTCTGTTTGGGGAGAGTGCAGTTCTGGGGATGGTTTAGTGGGGCTAGTGGTGTGGTTTGGGTAGTACACTGGTGGGGAGTGGGGGAATTGTGTTTGGACCACCCCGACCTTTTTACACAGACAGGGACGTTTCCGACTTGAAGATAAAACCACCACCCATCGGTCAACGTTAACCGTTTTTCATTGAAAATGACCTAAACAGAGACAGCAAAACGACTTATGACATCAACCGGGGGCGGTTTTTGCCATAAACCCTTATATATCAACGACTTACGACGATTTTTGAGAAACTTTTATATTCTTTGCCGAATAGTTAACGAACAGGGTTGACGAATGACGATATACATAGTATAATACTTGCATAACAAACAACGACAACAACAAAGGACAAGACAATGCTGACCAAGTTCAACAAAGCTGACAAGGCTATCATCGACAAGCTGATCGCGGATGGTAATGATCTGATCTGCGATGGTCGAGGTTGGTGGTTCAATAACTTCTGCTTCGCATCTTTCAAAGACTTTATGATTTTCTTGAAAAAGATGGCGTAAGGGGTTGACACAAGCCGATCTACTTGATACAATACCCGTATGACAAACAACAACACAACTAAGGAAAACACAATGTTCACTACAGGAAAAGAAATCTTCAACTCACTGGAAAACGAAATCAACATCATCGGCATGAAGGTTTCTTCTTCTTGCTCTAACGAATTCGAATTCAACTGCATCGAAAATTGGGATGGGGTTACTGTTGAAATCAACGACAACAACATCATCACCAACGTCGGATCATGGGGATAAAAACTTTTAGATTCTTTCCAGAATAGCTGGAGAGATAGCTTGACAAATGACGATAACTATTGTATAATACTCTCATGACAAACAACAACACAACTAAGGGAAACACGATGAACGAACCACGAATCACAATCAAGGGAAACACGCCGATCCCAACGGTTAAGGTTTCAGAGCCGCGACTTGAAATCAAGGGAAACACTTCGATCCCTTGGAACTTTGGATCTGTTGATAAGGCTACAAAATGACTCGAATGATTGACTTCTGCTCTTGCTTGTTTCAGGTTATGGCCTTTGGCCTATCGGTATTGTTTGGTATTGTCGGCATGATTGCAGCGTTGCAATACTTTCAATAGCACACACACTACACACACACACACACACACAAGGTACACACACATGAGACACATGACAAACGAACATGGTAATACTATTAAGGTTATCGAACATATTATCCTTCGTAACTATTGGGAGTATTACATTGTAGAGGCGGCTGATGAGGATGGTATAGTATTCGCCTTAGTAGTAGGCGATTACACTGAATTGGGCTATGTGTCAATGGATGAGATCACACCATACATAATGACACGCACCACTGACATGGACGAGATCATGCCTGCACCAATGTGGTCATGGTGTACAGATAAGCATGACTTCGATCAGAGCTACAGTACAGAGACGGAGTTGTATTAGCCTATCCACACGCCTAGGGCCGCATAGGGGAAGGGGCATAAAGCCTTACTATATAAGGACTTATGACTCGCCCCGCCCCCGGTGTGCGTCGTAAGTACTTACCACATAACGACTTACGGCAATGTCGAGAAACTTTGGAATTCTTTACCGAATAGGTGGCGTTTGGGGTTGCAAAATGTCGATAATAACTATATAATACGCATATAAGAAACAACAACACAACAAAGGAAACGACAATGGAAGACATGATCAAAGAAATTCAAGTTCAGATCGAATTTTATTCAGACCGATTTGAAGCACACGGCAGAAAAAGCGATTCAGATCAGGCTGAATACTACATTAACTGGATGAAAGAAATTCAAGATATTTTTGAAAAAGCTTCGTCTAGGGGTTGACAAAATCCGATCAAGTCGCTACAATACATTCTCACAAGACACAACCAAAGGAAAACAAATGATGAACTCAAAAAACGCGATCAATGAAATCAACTCCATAGTCGCCAACAGCGAAGTCAACGACGAAGTGGCAGAAAAGCTCTTGGCAATTTCAAGCTGGCTTGAAGCCGAGCAGGAAGAAAAAGAAAAAGATATCCCATACTGCATTTGGAGATAATTTCAAAACTTTGAAAAAAAGTGCCCACTAGGGCTTGACAAAACCCGATCAACTTGCTATAATACATTCTTACAAAACACAACCAAAGGAAAAACAATGAACGAAATCATCATCGAAATCAACAACAAATTCGTCAAGATGTCGGAAAAAGAGTTCGACAACTTCATGTTTGAAAAGCGAATGGCTGCGAACAAAAATCGCATCTTCCGCCGATCACCAAAGGCGTCACCAAGGCGTCGGTCAATTTCGGAATTAATGGTCGAAAAAGACTAAACGGGCTTGACAAAACCCGATTCACTTGTTACAATACACACATGATTTTTTGATTTGATTAGCTTTTCAGAGGATGTTTTAACTCGCGTTTGGTTCGATTCCCGCGATCTGTCGTAAGGCGGATTTGGAGGCCGGAAGTTATGATTCCGGTTGCGAAAAAAGACAAGAGTTGAAACTAGCTGCGATGCCTGACGGGTGGGAAACTGGCCGGTAAGTCAAGGCTAATCAAATCAGGAAATCAACAACCCATTGCGTCATCGTGAGAGTCGATGAAGAGCGAGTGCCTGTAACGGTTCAAGGCCGCGAACACTGAGCCACGACGCAAAATACAAAAAAACCCCAAATAGGGGTTGACAACATATAGCAAACCGGATACAATACAGTTATGAAAAACATCAAAAACATCGTCAAAATCATTGTTGACAAAAAGTGCAAAAAGTGCAAAAAAGTTGTTGCACTGATTCCCGCAAAATCGGGAATCTGCATTCCCTGCGCTGGTAATAGGTCGTAAACCCTTATGCCGTAAGGACTTATGTCTGGCCCGGCCCGCCCCGCGAGTCGTAAACCCTTACTACCAAAGGACTTACAACAACTTTGAAAAACTTTGGAATTCTTTCCCGAATTTCTCACGTTTAGGGTTGACAAAAATCTGTCTCTTCTAACCCTTCCGGGTGGCGTGAATTTAACCTCTTTGCAACGACATTTTGAAAAACTTTGGAATTCTTTCCCGAATAGGTGGCGATTAGCCTTGCAAAATGCCGATATTATATATATAATACCTGTGTAAGACACAACAACAACGAAAAGGAAAAAAGATGGATTTCGCAGAAAAAGTTGCAAGCAACATGAAAAAAGGTCTCTCAAACGAACTTCGCAAGGTTTGCGAAATCGGTAGGGTTTTGAGGGATGTCGAAGGACTCTCTCGGACTGAAGTGAACTACTACATGAGCATCGATGAGGATTTTATCCCTGATGTTCTTCAGGCGTACAAGGGCGTCAAAAAGAGGAAGCCGGTTTCCCCTAAAAACAACCTGAATCCGTGGATCGATCATCCTAAAAAATCTTGAGAAAACTTGAGAAAAGTGCCCACTAGGGGTTGACAAAACGCGACCAACTTGTTATAATACATTCTTACAAAACACAACACTGAAGGAAAAAAGATGATTCAAGTAAAATTAAACGATGGCTTTGTGGTTTTCGAGTTCGCATCGGCAGTAGAGTTCGTCGAAGCGTTTCCAGACGGTCTGAGTCAAGACAGCCTTGACATGGGAGCATTTGTCGCATTGTCGGACAAAGAAGCCAACGACGTGGCTTTTGAACGTCGGCAGGTTAACAACAAAAAAGACCGATTCCAGCGACTGCCACAAGCGTCTGGCTTCAAACGGAATCGATCAATTTCGGAATTAATGGTAGAAAAAGACTAAAGACCTTGACACCGAAACGCCGATAATATACAATACATACATAACGCAATCGACTGGCTCTGGCCGACAGCACAACGAAAATAAGGAAACCTGAAAATGTAAGATGTAAAGCGGCAGGCGAAAAGCCAGTAAGGATCCCTGAGACCGCTTTAGGGTGTTAGTAAAGCTGACAACAATCCCAAAAGGAAAAGCCATGTTTGACAAGCTGACGATTGAAGACCGCGTTAACGAATCTGACGCCTACAACGCCGCGAAGAATCTCGCAATGTGGGAAGATAGAATCGAAGCGATGGAACGGGACTTTTACCTTGAAGAATATAAATCAAAGCAATTAAATAATCTCATCGAAGAAAGATGGCATTGGAATGATTGATTCATTTAGTGCGGCATTGCCGTATATAATAGCTGTACCGGCTGGGTTGATCTTGCTGGTGTGGCTGGACGAAAAAGGCTGGCTGTGACGTAAGTGCTTGCACCGTAAGGACTTAGGGCAAGCCCGGCCCGCCCCGCGAGCCGTAAACCCTTACTATCAAACGACTTATGACTATTTTAAAAAACTTTGAAATTCTTTACCGAATTGCTCACGGTTGGGGTTGACGAATGCCGATAATAATAGTACAATACGTCTTCACAGTAACACACCACACACGGAGCGGAACGATGAAACTAACGATTGAAAAAACAGGCCGCGACCACTGGAACTATTGCTATCAATTGTTTTTGCATACTGAGACGATGAAGATCGAAATGGGATCGGCCCATTTTTCGTATGAAGATTGCCTTGACGAAGCGAATCAAATTAACGTAGAATTCTCAAAAGAAAAAGTTTTGCTTGTTTCTAATGAAATTTATGATTTGCACCCTTAATATCGACAAGTCCTTAGCAACAACGCAAGCAAGGAAAAAAAGATGGAAATGAACAAAAACATGAGCCAAATGATTAATCACTATCTCTACGGGGTTGGTTGTCCAGTCGGTGTATCGTATTCACGATGGGCTGGAATTGTTAAATTCTTTGAAAAAAACTTTGGTTTTTTGCCGGATCCGGCTTGACATTTCCGTGGAGGATGGTATAATACACATATGAAAAACAACAACAAAGGAAACGAAATGAACTACGATCCAAGCAAACCCTACTGCGGATTTGACAACGTCAATGATCTGAAAGCCGATCTGGTCGCCGCTTTTCAAGAGGCTATCGTGATCCCAAACGAGTGGCTTCCGGCAGAGTATCAGAATCATAAGGAATTCGAGTCGGGAAATCTGCGTGATCTTGACGGTCAAGTTTGCGGACCATCGGTAGCACAAGTCGAAAAGAAATATCGACAGCTTCACGCCGAAGCACGTGAGGCAACTGAAGCACAGAAACTCAAAGCGGAACGAATTCGCCGCATTGAAAATATGGCTGCTCAGTATGACGCCGAAGACTCTTTTGAATATGACGTAGACGAAAATCGACTGCATAGAAATATGGTGGCATTCTGCTCTGCCTCACAACTGATCGATCAGGATGACATCGACGAAGTAAACTTTTTTGGAGAAAAGTAAATTGAAGAAGTTTCCCAAAGTAATGTGCAAGGCTATTCGGCTCAGTACCGGATCAACGATTGAAATTGAAATACCGGAAAACATTGTCGAGGCTGTAGAACTGAGCGGCAACCATAACGTGGCGATTGATTGGATTGGCGAAGAATTCAATTGGCAATTTATACCAAAAGAATTTGTGACTCCAGACGGTAAAGATGTGAACTAATGAAAACTGTAATAAAGGTTGACCATGAACCGTGGAAGCGTATGGGAATAACGCGGAAGCAAGGCGGAAGCGGAATACATAAGGACCGTCGCACAAAGCGACAGCGTACACGACAAACACAAAAACAGGGGTGGATGAATGACTGATCTCGACGTTGACGTTTTGGTTATTATCAGCGATGAAATTCTTGCACGTCTTTCTACTACTGAAGACTTTGCAGAAAAGTTTTGTGCATCGCAACAAGTAACAAGTAGGTTTACTGAAGATTCTATTGATTACGTTGTTGTCTCAAGAGGCGACGAAATTCTATGGGTTGTTGATGGTATGACGCCGGGTTGGTATATACCAAAAAGCACACAAGACGTTTTTGACCGATACCCTGAACTCAAAGGTAAATGCTAATGTTTACGCTTACACTGTTGACCGCTCTTGTTATTAACATCCCGCAAGGTGAGATTGTACCAGCCAAACGATTCGACTGGAACGAATTCCGATACGTTACTAATAAGCCGAAGCCGAAATTTATCAGACCGATTTACACTCCCGGTATTATAAGAGTAAAGCACGCTATATACGTAAAGCCTGCGACGGTTATCACCAGTGATAATCTGACCGTTGACTGTCTACCAGTATATAGGTGATTGCCGCAAGTCCTTTCCCCGTAAGGGGTTAGGGCTGACGCGGCCCGCCCCGCGAGCCGTAAGTCCTTTGGTGGTAACGACTTACGTCAACTTTTAAAAACTTTGAAAAACTTTCCCGAATAGGTGGCGTTTGGGGTTGCAGAATGCCGATAATATATATATAATGGTAGTTCACCAAGGGCCAGAGGCAAGATCGGCTTGGCCAGCCATCAGGACGGTCCTGAAAACTTTTTAAAAAAGCGAAAAAAAGACCCTGATAGGGGTTGACAAATCCGAGAAACTTGTTATAATACATCTATGAAAAGTAAAACACACAACATGAAAAAAGCATTCGTTTTCGATTTCGATGACACGCTGGCATTTACTGATGCTCGCGTTCTGGTTCTTGGTTGGATTGATCGTGAAGGTTATTACGGTGGAGCTACTCGCAAGGTGGTCAAGCGTTTAACGCCTGCTGAATTCAACACCTACGAATTGCAAAAAGATGAGGAATTCGATTTTTCTCAGTTCAAAAATCCCGAATTCATTTTGGACGGTAAGCCAACGAAATTGATCGAACTTGCCAAACAGGTTCACAGCGAAGGTCACGACCTGTTTATTCTGACGGCTCGAAGTGATTCGGTTGCTGGTGCGATTCAAGGATTCTTGAGTCAGTTTTATATCAAGGCGACTGCCGTACACTGTGTGGGTGATGCCGGTTCGGATATTTCCCGAAATAAACGCAAAGTGCTGTTGACAATCATGGAGTCATACGATAAAATATACTTCTACGATGATGATGCGGCAAACGTTAAAGCTGCTCAAGAAATTGGCGTGAAATCTTACCAAGTCTGAGGGAAAAAGTGATGAAGACAAGACAAGAACAAATTGAAGAAATGCTCCACGACCTAAATGACGTTGTTATCTGGTCTGATAGGGATGCAGAGATTGACAGAATCATGCAAGTTATCTACTGGCTCGAAGTTGAATTAAGAGAAGAAAAAGAAAAATTAGGGGTTGACAAAACCAACTGAGATGGTATAATACATCTACAACGGAGGCAAGCACCTCGACCACTGAGGCCGCTCCAAACTTTCTACAAGGAACACAACATGACTGTTTACGGTTTTCGACAAAACAATTCACACGGATACTTCGCTGAGCCTGCTGAGACTATCATCGTGGTCGATGCGAAAAGCAAGAATCACGCCCTTGAAGTTGCTGGAAAAGCTGGTTTGTATCTCGACGGCGTGCAGCTTGGTTTTGACTGCGACTGTTGCGGTGACCGTTGGAGTGGCGGTGCAATCGAATTTGAAAACGTCGCTGATGCAAAAGCATACGCGGAAAAAGCACAGTATGACGACAACGTACCGGCGTGGCTGGTGACTGACGATCTGGATTGGGATTAGGAAAACAAAATGACACAGTACCGAACATGGGACCAACTGGGGGAAGTTGAGCAACTTCAGAGCATCTACAGCGATGACTATAAGGATGTTCACGGCTTCCGCCCACGTCCACCAATGGAGCAGTGGCGCGACGTGGAGTGGCTTCGCGCCGAAGTCGATGCCCTGCGCGAGCAGATAGAAGGCGAAATACTCTAACCCCTTATGCCGTAAGGACTTAGGTCCGGCCCGGCCCGCCCCGCGAGTTGTAAGTCCTTTGATAGCAAGGGTTTATATCTATTTTGGGAATACTTTGGAATTATTATCCTGTTTTTGACCGCGAAAGTGTCCACCTTGTAAGTCGTTGTCTGGTATATACTTAGGGAAAACCCCTTGTCCTGAAAACTAAGTGTCCCCCAAGTTGTAAGTCCTTTGATACCAACGGTTTACGGTTACGACCAAAGTCACTGTATATAATATAGTGTAAGGAAATTTAAAACACAACACGAAGGAAACAACCATGTCAGACCGATGGACTCACTGCGACCACTGCGGAACCGTCACCATTCACGCCGTGTCGGGGTCAGGACGAAAAAAAATCTGCCTTGAATGCCCGCCAAAGAATTCGGAAAAATCTGAAAAAAAAGCCCGATAGGGGTTGACAAATCCAAAGATTATGGTATAATACACCCATAAGAAGTTAACACAACACAAAGGAAAATTATGAGCTACAGAATGTACATGCAAATCGAGCAGGAAAAACAACGCAAGGCTGTTGACCGATACCAGCGGTCAAACATCAAGAGCGTCGAAGAAGCTGAAAAGCTTGCGGCTCGCTACTGGAATCAGTTTTGCGAAGACCACTCGGACAAAAATCAATGCCTGATGTACTGGTCACGATCAGTCGTGCTTGGTGCGAAAATTGCCAGCGGTCAAATTAAACGCTGGGGCTGGAATGATAATGACGAATATGAACATCAGGATAAGCTGGCCGCAATGGGCGTAGATGTTTGAAAAATCTGAAAAAAATCCCCGACAGGGGTTGACAAATCGAAAAGTTATGGTATAATACACATATGAAACGGAGCGAGTCTGGAGCTTGCTTTCCTTGACAAGGCTGATAACCGTAAGTCCTTGGGGAAGTGGCGAGCTAGGATTAAGAGTCACTGTTCACGCTGGGCGAAGTGGAACGCCAAAAATCTTCCACGGGACAGACTTTACTGA
>Ga0209251_1000491_pt1 | contig 35556 bp, 65 predicted proteins | sample SaaInlV_100m_DNA_6_FD_184665 | JGI IMG/M metagenome (GOLD analysis project Ga0209251, IMG submission 184665) | Marine microbial communities from expanding oxygen minimum zones in the Saanich Inlet - Saanich Inlet SI073_LV_10m_DNA (SPAdes) (version 2) | ecosystem: Environmental > Aquatic > Marine... | reverse complement strand
CGTCACTAAGCACCGTCACTAAGCACCGTCACTAAGCACCGTCACTAAGCACCGTGTTGGCGGCAGATATGTCCATTTCTCCAACTCCAGATCCAGGGATCACAAGAGTGAGCCTCCCGTAAATCGGTTCGATCTCGCAGGCTCACGGGATTGAATTCTGTTTGAGAATTGAAATCTCGGTCGCGAATGGATTGGTTCAGAACCATGCTTCCCGCGTCGCCAGATACTGAGCGATGGAACGTTCTTACGGGAATTTGGAGAGCACCCATCGCACGCTCGAGATAAACAACATGGTGCGGTTTATCCCAGAGAGGGTTCAATAGGGTGAAAATTCGATGACCTTCGAGCACCAGGTTGTGATCAACCTGGTGCTCATGCACATAAAACTGCTCAAAATCGTCGTCGTTAGGAGGTGATGTAGCCGCTCCGTGGTGAGCCACAACATCGGTTCCGTTGCTACCAGCTATTCCAGCATCAAAGAACGTGACGGAAGGGGTTTCCCTGAAGACATGAATGGGCATGAAATGAAGTCTCATGCGCCGCCTCATCAATGGTTCGATTCTGATCTAATCCCCTTAAACCCGAAAAAAACATCGTTAACTCCAGATCAGATCAATCGTTATCGATGGATCCAGATTCCTTTTGACGGGGCAGTCGTTGACGACATGCTTGAGAACCCTTCGTTGTGCATCCGTGGTGTTAGTTGGCAGGCTGATCACGACCTTTAAATTTTGGATTTTGCGTGGCCCCTCGCTTGTCATTGTTTTTTCAACAATGGCGCTTGCCTGTCCAAGCTCCCAGCCTTGACGCTTGGCGGCAATTCCCATGATGGTGAGAACACATGTTCCGAGGGCTGTGGCAAGCAGATCGGTTGGCGAAAAACTTTGACCTAAACCGTCATGGTCGGTGGGTGCATCTGTATAAAGCTGTGTCCCAGAGAGCACATGCTTCGCATCGCAATGGAGTTGCCCTGTGTAAGAACATTCAATAACCGTCAAAGCAGTCACTCTCGATTAAAACGAGTCTGGTCGTTTTTACCAAGCTTGATCATTAAGCTAGTTGGAAATATCGATAAAAATTTGACTTTTAAAGAACTATATATTGGTCAATTGGATGAGTATGTTTTTGCTCTTGCTCCGTCGCGATGGGGAAAATGACCGTGGGTGGAGATGAGTTGCCAATAATGCTGTGCAAGCGCGAATGTGCGTGGGTCTGTCCAACGCTCAAAAAGCGGCAAGGCATGGGTGTGGACATCGAGCTGTTCACTGTGAAGCCGTGGCATTAACCAAAACTGACGCTTAGCTCGTTCTGGTTCATCCTGGATCCAACCTTGTTCTTCAGCCTTGATACTGAGAGATAGAGCCTGCGAATCACCTGAAAAAGCCTTGACTTGCCCACGCCACCGATGTCTTGGAAATTGATCCAAAAGAAGAACTAGCGCCAAAGCTGATGAAGGATTCTTAGACCAACTAGTTAAGTGTCCTTGCAGAGCATGATCGATTAAATCTTGAAATCGATTGATGATTCTTTGATCCAGTTTTTGATTGATGCGAAACCATTCTGCTGGCCGTAATTCTTCAAACCAGAAATTCAAAACATCTTCATGGGAAGGATGGTCTGCCATGGGCCATGCCGATGTTGCTTGATTTTATGCCTTGAAAATTGCCAGTCTTTTAGCTCGTCCGGTTACCCAGTTGAATGCAGCCTTGGTCGATTAATCGGCCAAGGCGTTGTGCTGCCGCCTCTTCAGTGCGATTAAAAGTGTTTTGTTGTGCGGTGACCCAATTCACTTCACTTCTGGTAATCACACCCGTTGACAGGGCTTCAAGAAACAGTGTTCCCAAGCTCATATTGGCTCCAAAGTTTCATATACGTTGATGAGTCGCTTCAGTTTGTGCAGAAACCTCTTACCTTTCTTCATGTGCGGGGTAGGACCGGCTGAAGAGATGCATTACATGCTGAAACCGTCCGGGGCAAGAGCAAAGTTTGACCGTTCTCTCGTGCATTGTTTAGGGACGTTGGGCTGGACGATGAATGACTACTGATGAATGAATCTCGCCACTGGTTTGTCTTTCATAGTTCACGTCATCTCAGTTGCATGATTTGAATCCATAATCCCCATTTTGAAAGCATTGCTTCCCATTGGTCATCCTTTGATGACGACTTCCCAGAGGAGACTTGGTGATCAAGCCTCCTTCGAATTATTGAGAGATGACTAGACTATGTTTTCATCGTAATAAATTTGTGCAACAAAAGTAAATTCTTGTTGCAAGCAAGTTTTGTTGAATATTGGATCTTCGTCAATACCGTATTTGGTTTAGGCGACAAAGCGTTTGTAAAGCCAGCGTACAACGTTGCCAAGAATTGGCACGGGGCCAAAAGTAGGCCCAATGAAGTCGAAGTAGTCACGATGTTCGATGATTTTTCCATCGATTCCAAAGGTCATTCTGGTGGCTCCTGGATAGATAAATTCGATCCCTTTTATCTTTAATCCCATGGTCCATTCTATGAAAGCTACGTCATCATTCAGTGCTATCGCGTGGGGTTTTAGGTAAACATCATCACATCGCTGGATTAAATTATTTTGAGCCAAAATATATGCATCGATTCCATGGCGTTCTTGGGTCGGATCAATGAAATGAACATTGTTTGCGTAAATGGCTTTCCATTGATCTGGTGTTGGACCTGATTGGCCATAGGATTTCGTGAAAAGCAGCTTAATCTGCGCCTCGTTGGGTGATTGATCCATACTTGCGTTCTTCAAAACTCAGTTCCCAACTGCATTGATGCTGAATTGTTCAGCTCTGGAGTGCTCATGCTTTGGTACGTCGAGGTGTATTGAAGAGACGTGAATAGTTTTGAGTAGATTGATGGATAAACCTTTAATTTTGCAATAAAGGAATTGCCGGGCTTCAATGTGGGAGTGAACGCTGTTGATAGCTTGTTGTTGAGTTCTAGCTTGAAAAGTTTATTGGGTTTCCAGGATAAATCGCTTATCAAAACTGCACCTGCGTAGGTATTGCCGCAATAGGGGTCCTTTCCGCATTGGCTGCCTCCATTCGTCCATTGCATCGAAGGGCCAAGGGATAACGTGAATACTGTTGTGTCGTTTTGAATGAGGGGAGTTCCGATTCCGAATCCACTCAATACGCTGTGAACACCTGCATTGTTTTTTCCGTCGTAGTTGTAGTCAGCTAATGAATAGATTCCTAAGTTTTCGTTTAGCATATAGTCGTATCTAAATTCTGCTAAACCTTTTTGAGTCTTGATTTCTAATGGTTCACCCTTGTCTTGGCTTTGATTGGTGTTGAGTCCAGCTTTAAGTAAAAGAATATTCTTGTCTCTCGTGTACTTACTCTCAGCGCTAAGACTTGTTGATAATGAGGAATGTCCATCCTTTTCATTGCCAATTAGTCCTGCTGAAATCGACGTCTTCCATGCCGATGGTTCTGATTTTGGTTTCAGTGAGCTAGCGCTAATAGTGAGTCGTCCAAGCTGCGGGTGATCCAAGACCTTGTCTTGACCGTTGCTGAGCTCTTCCACAATTGTTCCTGTGAGGCTATCGCCGTTGAGCAGTTCAAGGGTGACGGTCTCAGCCTGAATTATGCCGGCAGTGAAGAGCAATGTTGTTAATAAGAGATGCTGTTTCACCGAAACCATTAATTAAAGAATCCTTTCGACTGCAGCCAAATCCCTACTGCGATCAGTGGGCCTAAGCCAGCAGCGATCAATGTGATTTTGAGTCGAAGTGGTGAAACCTGCTTTCGGTTTTCGCGAAGGGCCATAAGGGTGCGAGCAGAGCTGGCTGACATTAAGGGACTGGGGCAACTGCCTCGAAGCATCCTCTCGGTTATTAGAGCTCGTACTCCTCTTCAAAATTTTTGATGAGTCCTTGGTAGAGGGCTAGAAGACCCTCGGTTTCTTCGCAAAATCCATCTGTCGTGTACTTAGCGATCAGGCTCACTACGGCTGAGCGAATTTGGGTGAAGGCCCCAAGGTATTCACCTTGGATGTCCTCATTGCGGATGTCATTGATGAGAGCGCCGACCAATTCGATCTTGCGTTTCGCTGCGGCTATGTCCGCTTCCATCTCTTTGCTGAGCTTGCGGCGCTTTTTCGGCATCATCAGGTCCCTGCATCCGTGAGATTACGAGAGCCCCTGCCCCTAGCCTTGGCCTCGGCGCAACCTTCGGTATGAATTCAACAGTTCGAGGCATTGTTTACGTCTCTGTCTGTGTGGTGGTTTGGGGCACGGTGGCCTCACTCATGGATTGGATGCTGCTCGTGGAGGAGGTGTATTCCGAGGGAACCTCAGGCCAACTGTTTACATTCATCGCCTATGGCGCTGCCACGGTTGTTTTGGCAACTCGCTTTTCGAGCCGGTTCCTTGGAGATATGAATTCTGATTCAGAGCAGAAGCCCTCGAACGAGGAGTGAAAGGCCCATCACGAGGGCCAAAATTTCAAAGGCTTGCTTCACGATCGTTTCGCCCTGTTTGATCGACCAATGCGCTCCGATATAGCCACCGACCAATGACCCAACGATGAGGGCGGGGAGCCATTGCCAGTGGATGTCGCCCTTGAGTCCAAGGGCGAGGGCACCAGTGCCGTTCCAAGCCAGTCCGACAAGAATCAACGTATGGGCTACAGCTCGGATGTAACTCAATCCGAACCAGCGCACCAACCAAAGCGTTACGAATAATCCTGTGCCAGATGTGAGGGATCCGTTGATGATCCCAATGGTGAAGAGTCCGAACGCTCCAACCCAAAGGGTTTTTCCAGTTACAGCCTTTAAGTGTTCATCGTTGCCTAGTTGTGGTCGACGTGAGGAATACAGCCCCAAGCCCAACGTGAGAACAGCGAGGCCAATTGTGGCCACCTGATCGGGTATTGCCAGAACAAGGTTGGCACCGATACAAACCCCTGGGAGCCCAGCACAAAGCACAAGAGCCGACAGGCGTCGATCCAAGCTGCTGGCTCGCATGTGCCGACCGGCGGCCCCGACGCCAAGGGCCACACTTGCCACTTTGTGGGTGGCCAATGCTGTCGAAAAGTTCAGTCCCAGCAAAATTAATGCTGGAAGCTGAACCAATCCAGCACCACCACCAGCGAAGGCTGATAAACCATTGGAGATCAACGCCACCGCAGCCAGGGCAAGTTGCACCGGCAGGTCTGCCGTGATCATTCGCTGGGATTTGTCAGGAAAGCGATCGGCACAGAAAAAGTGACAATGCGATGCGGCTCTCCCGGAAGAATGGCCACACAGGCCACTTCGCGATCAGCGTGGGCTTCCTTTGATTTCAAAACGAACGCTGTTGCATCCTCAACGCTCCACATCGGTGCCTCTCCATGCCGTCGTTCGTCCCGATAAGCCTCCCAAACCTCAGTGAATGCATCGGCTTGTTCACCCTGTTTCATTTCAGCAAGGGCTTTTTCGACGCCCACTTGGTCAAAGCGAGCAAAGAACTGCTGCATCAGCGGATGTCCGATCGTTGCGGACGCTCGCAATGTTGAGTTAATCGTCCCCACTGACGTCACCACCAGCTTTGGTGCATCGCGTCTGGCATCGATCACTCCGATGGGCAAACTCAAGTCCCAACTTGGTTTTCCACTCACTGCACAGGCCAGATCAAACAGACCCAGTGCGCATTTTTTGATCAAAGCCTGAATAATTTGTTTCTCCATCACTGGTCTCTTGAGCACGGTGCCGGACGTCGATCTTCGGGAACTCTTGCCAGAGTTGTTGGGCTCTGCTGGTTTGGCAATGTCACTTGTGAAAATCTATCTGGATGCTGTGACCCATCAGGTGATCACAAATGAGGAATTGGCCTATTTGGCAGGGAACCAGGATTGTTTCGACAGAACTGAGTTGAAGCTCTCTGCCCGACTTGAAAGTCTGATCAGTTGTGGAACAATTAGTATCGGTTCACGATGAAGTAGGTGTTGCACCAAAAAGCATTATATGGAGTGTATTAATCATCCAACGGATCGATTTTGTTTTAAGGTTTTCACGACGAAAGACATTCCGCTCCATCGTCAATCTCAATACATCTGAATATTTATTAGTCAGATTTCCTTTGTGAGTCAACCTTTTATGGCAGTGCTACCACACCAGACCAACTTTGCAGGACATCGGGTCCTCCTTGGATGAGTGAAGCCATCGTGGTGAAGGAACCAATCCCTACCCCTAAGACAAGGCCCATGCCAAACAGGATGGCGCCGGTGAGTGCGATTCGATCTGTAAAGGGCATGGTTTAAGAGCTCGCCAGCAAACTCTCGATGGGATCCGTGGTTTTGACGATAGTTGTGTCACAGCTCGTGATCTGTTGATCATTTTAGTGTGTTCCTTTGGTCATAAAGGTAGAAATACCTGGTGAATAATCTTGCGGACTGCCGCTGATTAATGAACCGGCAAAAGGGCTCAGCTCCACCAATGAAAACAATCGATGAACACATCGAGAAGGTTTAAAGCGAATTCCTAGAAGCGTTGTCCGACCACAACCATGGAATGGTTCGCAATCTCACAGAAGAACTGAAGCGGCTGCTTGATCACAAAAAAGAATTCCCAACGACTTCCACGACCCCTCATCTTTGAAGTTCTTCTGTGAGCAAAATCCAGGCAAGCCCGAATGCCTCGTTTGTGACGACTGAATCGGCCACTCATCCCCTAACTTTTTCAAACTTGGTTATCGGACATGGCACGCGTTGTCGCTGTAAGCGGTGCTTCTGGCAAAACCGGATATCGGATTGCTGAGGAGTTGTTGGCGGTGGGAATTCATCCACGCCTTTTGCTCCGTTCCGAATCTGCCGTTCCGGCGTCTCTGACGCATTGCGAGCAGGTCCGTCTCAACATCGAGAACGTTGATGCGCTCGATCAAGCGTTGGTGGGAGCTGAGGCTCTAGTCATTGCTACGGGCGCACGTCCTTCGATCGACCTCAGTGGCCCCATGCGTGTTGATGCTTGGGGGGTGCAGCGTCAGATTGAAAGTTGCCAAAGAGTCAACGTCAACCGCGTGGTGTTGGTCAGTTCGCTCTGTGCAGGACGCTGGCGTCATCCGCTCAATCTCTTCGGACTGATTCTGGTGTGGAAAAGGATTGGTGAACGAGCCTTAGAGAGAAGTGGTTTGGCCTGGACTGTTATTCGTCCAGGTGGGCTGTCTGAACGAGAGTCCGGTTTGGATCGTGAGGGGATTCGACTGACAGGTCCGGATCAGCAGGAAAGCGATTCCATTCCGAGACGGCTTGTGGCTCGATGCTGTGTGGATGCACTTGAAACACCAAGCTCGATTGGAAGGATTTTGGAAATCACCAGCGACGACAGCATCCCCCGGGTCCCCTTGGCTGAGGCCCTGTCCACGACAACCTTGTAAGTAGAAATACTCATTTCTCGCTTATTGCTTCCGATTCTCCCAATTCGTTGGCAAGCCTTAATGAAACTTTGTTAAGTTGTGTTCATATCGCTATGGGTCATGATCCGCGCCGTTCTCACCCGCCCTCTTTTCGCCGACCTGGGCTTGCTTCTGCTTCGTGTCCTGACGGGTGCTCTTTTGATTCATCACGGATATGAAAAACTAGCCAATATTGAAAACTTTGCTGACGCTTTTGTCCGCCCACTCCATCTTCCATTCCCAATCGTCCTTTCTTACGTAGCAGCTTTCTCCGAAGTTGTTGGCAGCTGGTTGTTAATTACAGGCTTGCTCACAAGAGTTGGTGCAGCAGCTATTGCGGGAACAATCACGGTTGCGATTTACCACGCAATCGTCACTGCTGGCTTCAACATCTATTTGCTTGAACTGCTAGGTCTCTATTTGGCGGCAGCTTCAACAGTGTTGGCCTGTGGTCCTGGTCTATTCTCCATTGATGAATTAATTGCTCGTCTTGTCGAGCCGAATTTGGAAATCAACGCTTCCACAGAGTCTTTCGATGAGCCTGCTGTCGCACTAACTGAAGCTGCTGCAACACGCTAATTCCATCACGAAGTGGTCAGAGGCTTCTCCCGGTCTCTTGATATCAACTCCTGTTAAGGCGAAAGCAATTCTCATACTTGCCCACGGTGCGGGGGCAGGTATGAGAGATTTTTTTATGAATACCATTTCAAATGATTTAACGAATCATGGCTGGCGTATCGTCCGCTTTGAATTCCCTTACATGGAACAAAGGGTTCTCACTGGTCGTCGATTGCTACCCGACAAGATGCAGGTTTTGCTCGAAACATATCGATCAGTTGTTGAAGCTGTGAGTATGCATTGCCAGCAACCTCTTTTAATTGGTGGTAAATCAATGGGTGGCCGAATAGGTTCACTACTCGCTGATTCGTTGTATTTAGATCATTTGATTCAAGGAGTTGTTTGCCTTGGTTACCCATTCCACCCTTTAAGAAAGCCTGAGCAGTTAAGAACAGCTCATCTCAAATCTCTTCGAGCGCCGATGTTGATCGTTCAAGGAGAACGTGATCCCATGGGTGGGCTCAAGGAGGTTCCGAACTACGACCTCTCTGAGCAAATTAAGATTCGCTGGATTCCTGATGGCGATCACAGCTTCTCTCCAAGAAAACGTTCCGGTTTGTCGGACGATCAAAATCTCCAGAACGTTGTTCGCTGTGTCGACGCCTTCATGACCGATGTCTGCAGTGGTTGAGAGCTTGCGGTTTCACCTCCCCCTCTTAACCAACTCTCAGCGCATGACGTCATTGCTTACGCCTACGCGGCACAATTGAACTCCACGCCCTATTCGCATGAAAGAAGTCAGTCTGCTGGAAATGATCGGCCGATCTTTTGCCAAGGTGGCGGCTGGCGCTGGAGTTGCAGCTCTCTTGATTTGGCTCACGTACGTGATGCTCGACATTGGAAATATGCAATCTGGCTTCACGTTGCCTCAGTCCACGTATTAGGCGGTAATGGACTGGAGTTCTCTCTCGCCCAGCTTTTTCGCCGTTGCGGGATTTTGCTGTTTCGTGCAGATCTTGTGGATCGGTTCTCTTCTACGACGTAATCGACGTCATAGGGGAGCGGTCCCTCTGAGTAAAGCTGAGTTTCGTCGAGACCTGGACAGAATTCTTGGGCAGGATATTTGAATGCTGGAGAGCCGCTTTCTCAATGGTGAGGTCGGGTGGTCTCGCCGGATCTGTCGAAAAGTGCATCGATCAGGGCCAAACTCTTTATGTCCCTCTATGGCCTGAATGATGCGTCAGCTCCCAGGACGGATGAAACCGCAATGGTTGCGAACGCTTGCAGCGATTGCCATTAGCGCGGCAGCAACAATTTGGTTGTTGGCCTTGCTCCCATGGCTGTTGTTAATGGCCTTGCTGTGCGGTCTTGCTCTAATTCCTGTGTTGGGTCGGCTGCGAAAGGATATGGAGGCCTCTGGGTTTGATTTTGAGAAACCCACGGTTGATGTCACTCCCTGGCATCGGCAGGTGCGTAACGCTTGGCGACAACCATCAGACCGTCCTTCGGGCTCGGGCTGGGGATCAACTGGAGATCGAGATTCTGGTCGCCGGCAAGGCTGAGTTGAACACGTTTTAGAAGCCCCACCACCATGAGGCGGATTTCGAGTTGAGCAAGGGCCTTCCCCAAGCAAACGCGCTCCCCGCCCCCAAAAGGCAGCAGCGTTGGCTTCTTTAATCCATCGAGATGGCGTTGAGGACGGAACACATTCAGATCGCTGCTCCCAGCGCGATTGGAGGATGCCAAGGCCACCTGCACCACATGATCTTTTGGGATGTGGATGTCAGCCAGCTGAATCGGGCGACAGGTGCGGCGAAAGAATCCACCCACCGGAGGTGTCATGCGCATGACTTCATCCACGACAGCTTGAAGTCTGGGAGAGCGGATCCCATCAAATGCAGTGGTTGCATCGCCTTTTGGTGGCCATTCCAGCCCATCCAGTTCTTCACGCAACCATGGCTCCACTTGAGGCTCGATCAGACAAGCCCGCATCAAACAGCTCAATGACGACGCAGTTGTTTCATAGCCCGCGAAGAGCAACAGAAGCAGCTGTTCGACGATGTCGTCTGTTGTGAGTGGTTGTCCTGCTTCATCAAGACCACCGGCGAGTAAATCCAGTCCGCCACGGTTTTGATCCCCTTGTTCAAGAACGTCTCTGAGACGGTCGAGCAATCGACGTCGTGCCGCAAGGGCATTCGCGAACGGTGTCCCAGGAATAGCGATGGGAACCGAAAACAATGCCTGCGTCCATATTTCGAAATCATGAAAGAGGGCATCACGATCCGATCCCTCTAAACCCAACACCGTTGTTGCAATGACGCGAAACGCGAAACGTCGCATGCGATCGGTAAGACGTATCGGCTGGGTCTCTTGAAGCAACTCTTGGCCGAGCTCTTCAACCAAGCCAACAATTCCAGGGGTGTAGCGCTTGAGTGCTGCAGTGGAAAACAGCTGACCAACAACCCTTCGGCGTGCCTTGTGCTCGGCTCCGTTGCGGTTGGCAAGCGATTGGCTTCCAAGGAGTTGGCGAACACTTTCGGGCCACCAACCCTCTACAGCATCTCCCTGGGCCAGAAGATCGGAGATCGCTTCGTCCCCTCGGATGAAAACTAGTCGCTGACCGATGAGCGACGTTTCGAAAATATCTCCGTATTCGGTGAAGCGTTTTGTCGCAAAATCAGGATCACTGAAAAAGCCAATCGCTTCAAGAATGCCGGTGACCGCGCCTGTGCTGGGCAGGGGACGTGACATAAGGACAAGGTCTGATGGGAGGGGAAGCGACGCTCAAGCAACACCAGCCGTTAGGTGTTTTTGTTTTGCATCGCGGCATAGGCCACAGCCCCCCCAGCCACCACGGTGAGAATTCCTGAGCTGATTAAAAAGCTAATGAGAAGAACAAAACCGATCACAGAGCCCAGCAGCGACATTTTGACGCGGAGCAGCTGCGATTTCGTCAACATCACCAGCAAAAGTAGAACCGTTGCTTTGAGTCCAGCGATTTTCGCTGCACTGATCGGAGCGAAGGGGTTGAGAAAGAGCAAGGCCTGGCACCAATGAGTGTCGAGTCTGGCGAAGCATGGCCATGAAACGCGATGGCGATTGTTCCAGCGAGGTTCGAGACATTAAAAAACCCCTCTCAGGAGAGGGGGAGGGCGTCGATTGCCGAGTTGATCAGCGGCGGCGATTGCGCGAACGTTGCTTCAGTTTGCGCTTGTACTTTTCAACGGGAGTTTCGTGATGACGGATGCGACGTAGGTCGGAGAAAATGCCGGCCTTGGCGACAGAGCGCTTGAAACGTCGTAGTGCGGATTCAATACCCTCATTCTCGCCGACTGTGACCTGGCTCATCCGTTCTCCGAAACACAGCAAAAAATGAGTTTACCAGTCCCTGTATCCCCTTTGACTGTATTCACCCCAAATCTCGATGGATCAACCAAGATCAATGCCGAAATTGGCAAGGACCACGTGTTGTTCCTGCCTGAAGGTCAAGAAATTCAACGCTGGTGTGCAGGAACCCCAAACTCCTGTGAGTATTTCCTGATGGGAATCACTCATTGCCCCATCTGCATCGGCTTGGCTGTGCTTTCAGCAACGCGCTTTATGGCCCATTGCGTGATGGCCTTTCAACTCGAACGTGGTCGGGCGGGCTGCTCAACACATCCAGCAACGTTGCTAGGCGTGGTGTTTGAGATCTAGGAGATATCCCTATTAAGGGTCCGTCCGATCGATGAGGGCTAGATACCCCTCATCGATCCATCGCATGGCCTCATCGTCTTCAGGGGAAGAGCAGCAATACAAAAGATTGATGATGCGGCCAAGGTCCATGTCTCGATTGGCTACGTCTTGCCAAAGACGATTGGTTAATTCGCGATCCCTTAGGACGAATTGGGCTTGCACCAGTTGCCTACTCAAAGCCACATAGCTCTGTCGGTCATTGCGCAGACGGCATTCATCGAAGCTCTGACCCCCCGTAGTTCGAAGTAATCCTCGTTTAGACGTCGATGCACCTTGAAGCATGGGGAACATCACAATCACGCAGCTGAGGTCAGTCTGTTCTGTTGGGAATCGCTGACAACGGTGCTTAATGCCTAATCAATCCAGGCCTGCCATTGCATTGGCACGTTGACGGACGGTTGGAAACGAAAAATGAGTATCTTTACTTATCAAATGCAGAACGTATCACTGGCAACCGTTTGTAACGTTGAGTGAACTAACTTTGCGCAATCTTGCGATGTACTCATGGAAATTCTTGTGATTGCAGCTGTGGTCATCCCGTTTTCGGCTCTAGTGATGAACGCGTTTGCAGGTGAAGACGACTTCGACTTTTTGTAAATGGAAACCAAATTATTAGCGCTTATGGCTTTTGGCGCAGCCGTCACGACCCTTTGGGCTTGGATGCTTGCCAATCTTCCGCGGAAGGAATCTGTCCAGCGCAAGTAAGGCATCCTCCATTAATTCTGTAGGGCGCTAGGTGACCACGTAAACACTTACGTCCTCTGAAAAATTGTGTTTGTCCAAGTTCTCTTGCGTGGGCATCAGTGAGAGGAAGCCTTAGCCAACGATCGGGGACGATTCCTTGAAGTAGTTGTCGATCGCCCTCAGCCTGCTTGCGGCGATCACGCTCTTCCCGATCGTGTTTAAAACAAACAGCTTCGATTTGATGCTCTCTTGAGCATTCCTCGCAAGCCGTCACTGTTGGTTTTCGTCTAGCAACATTGAGAGAGAGTTTGTCCCCAGCAACTTCTCGCTCTTTCCCACAGCTACAACGGCACCACCAATAGGCATTCCCCGATTTTGTACGTCGGTCAGACGGCGCGACAACGGTGAGTTGTCCATATACGTCTCCAACACGGTTGCGGGGAGTCGATGGCATCGCGAATGATGTTGTATATCATCATATTGCTCGTTCATCCTCGAGGGATTCCAAGGTTTTCGTCAAAATTTAAATGTTGTTGAATACGTATGGTTGCTCCTTTGGTGGTTTGACTTTTTCTAAGACGAAGTTGAGAGGCGTCAGACTTTCGATAGGGCTGTCCGTCGGACTTGCATTTTGGAGCCTTGGATCGATGACCATGGCTAATACAAGCTCAGGTGAGGCTGCTACAGAGCAGATGGCAAGGGCTCAGGCGATGCGGCTGGCTCCCAAAGGAGCCACGATCACCGCTGTGGATTGCGAGGAGAAAGATGTTGGTTTTTCATCACGATTCCGCTGCACTGCTCACTGGAGTCAGTGAAACCAATCATTCACTTTGTGGCGCCAACCAAAGTTCGAAATTGCCATTGTGGCATTCATAGAAACTATTAATCTGATGAATCTTTATTTTTGAGTTCCATGAATTTGTTGCTCATTGTGGGGTTCTGTCTTATTAGCTTTTTAACGGTTACATCTTGTGCTTTGTCGTTTGCAAGGCGTAAATTTCGATCCGCTCCCATTAGAGCATCTTTCGTTTTCTGTAAATGATCAATCGACTTATCAATTTCATCAATTGCTGTTTGGAATCGACGTGAAGCTAAATCATAATTTCTCCCAAAAGCGCTCTTGAATGACTCAAGATCTTCCTCAAAATTAGTCACATCAATATTTTGCGCTTTGATTAAGGCGAGTTCAGCCTTGTATTCAATCGATTTAAGGGCGGCATTGCGCAGTAGGGTAATGAATGGAATAAAAAATTGTGGTCTAATAACGTAGCTTTTTGAAAACCGGTGGGATACGTCAACGATCCCAGAATTGTAGAGTTCGCTCTCTGGCTCTAATAGTGAAACAAGAACTGCATACTCGCAGGTTTTCTCGAGCCGATCCTTGTTGAGTTCCTTTAAAAAGTCCTCATTCTTCTTCTTTGTAGATGTTGTATCATTTTCATTTTTCATTTCAAACATGATAGAGATAATCTCGTTTCCAGAATTATCAAAATCACGGAAAATATAATCTCCTTTGCTTCCAGAGCTGGCATCATTGTCTTTTTCGAAATAGGCCCTAGGAAATGCTGCTGCTCGAAGCCGATTGAATTCGGTTTCACAATGTTGTTCCAGAGTCTCTCCGACCATTTTTGTAGAGAGTCGTGCTTTCATATCTCGAAGTCTGACAATGGCTTCATCACGATCATAAATTTGTGCTTCATATCGTTCTTTCAGCGATTGGGATTCGAGTTGATGCTTTAGTTCTGATTCACTGATTTGATTTTTTAGCGCATCACGCTCTTTTTCAACAAAATTTACAGCTTCATTAATAGCGAGCTTACGTTGAATGTCAGTGGCATCTAATTTTGACTGTAAATCACGTAGTTCAGCTTGCTTTTGCATGGTGACAGTCTGCAATTCTTGAGCAAATCGTGTTTCAGTAAATCTTAATTCTTGTTGCTGATTGTCTCGGTTTTGCTCTAATTCCTTTGCGATTAAATCGCGTTGCTTCTCTGCTGTTGTAACGGCATCCTTGATAGCAAGTTGCTGTTTTAAATCTCTATCTCTCAACTGACTCTCTAAATATTGAAGCTCAGAGGTCTTTTTCGCCATAGCAAGCTCAATGGCGTTCCGCTTGTCCTTCTCAGCAAGATCTAATCGTTGATTCAATTGCTTTTCGAAATCGCGATCCCGAACTTGCTTCAAAATATCTGCATATCCTGATCCATCCACTTTGAATGCGGTATTACAGTGTGGACAGATAATGTCGTTCATTGTGTAATAAGGACCGGTTTGATTTGAATGGTTGGTTGGCTTTATATTGAGTAAACTACTTTAAACTAGATTGAAACTTAATTTTGCTCCTTTTCATTGATCAGAATTTTTAGTCTGTCTAGTCTGGCTGCATTCACGCCAAGATCAGAGTCTCCCAGACGCGATATAGATCGAGACTGAATCATTCCGCTGGCTGGTACAGCGAGTAATTCGAGGTCGTCAACAAAGCCGAACAAGGCACTACTGGCTTCAGCATGAATGTAGTCGTCGTCTTCTTGAACAATGATGGTGCGGGGTGTTTCTCTTACTGCCGCGATGAGGGTTTGTAGGTCTGATTGAGGATTGCTACTGAGCCAATCCTGCCGTGCACAATGAGCTGTACTTATACATGGACTGAGTTCGCTTCCATGGATCCCTAAATCAGCAGGGATCGGTCCAATGAAATGGAACAACATTAAAAGGGGGGCCAGCAGAGTTGAAATGATGAACATGGTGATGATTTGAAGTGAGTGTTGCGATCCCTACTGTTTTTCAACGCCGGATCATCGCCATGATTGCAGCGACCACAGTGATCAAAATAATCCCCGTGTTCCAAATCGTTGTTGAGCTTGGTCGTTGGGGTTGATTCAATGACATGAATCGAATTGTATCTTTAAGCGATGGATCAGTGGTGTTTGTCCACGCCTACTAGGAAAGATTGTCATTATGGAACTCAACGTCGTTTGATGGATGGGACATTCTGCCTGGTTTCTCCTTGCCTGGCTTGTTGTTGCTGCAGCATCGGCATGGAAATTTTGGCGTTTAACCGGGGCATACCGTACAAAAATTCAATCAACTCACAACACCCCTGCGCAGTTTCGACAAAAGCTTGAGAAATCCTGGCAGCGTGATGGTGGAAATAAAAATGATCTTAAAATGCGATAGTTTCGCCACTATTGTTGTTGTTTGATAACAACTCTACGCATGCCTTGGTAAATTCACATTCACTAAGGATATTCACTATGGTGATTTCTCAAGACTTTTCGAACGATGGATGGTTCAGGTCAATCTCTAGAACGACGTTATCAACTCAATATATGGGTTGAAACTGAGTATTGGATGCAAGATCGATATACAACACTTGTTGAGTCGGATCGCAACGTAGATGCTAAATGTGTTTATCAAGAATTTACGATACGAGACAACTGAAAAAGCACTCAGCTTAAGTTGGTTCTTCTCGAGTTGGAAGTGATACAGCCACTAACAGAGCTAGTGCAATATCTGCAGCCGCAATCAACAATTCAATTTGGATTCCCATGGCTTTATTTTTGTGGCCTCAGGTCAGCTGAAATCGTAAAGGACTTCAAAGCTGATCCTGTATGACTGATGTGTAGTCGTTCTATTTTGGCATAAGTGTAACGGTTTGTAAACTGCTTTTAGTTGGACTCGCTTCGGCGTTGGTCATGCAAAAGTTCGAGTTGTCCATGAACGTCTCGAAGCTGTTGGAGGATTTCTGTTGTCCCCTCGAGTTTCCCAAGATTCAACAGCATCGTTTCAAGTTGCTCCTTGCTGCTGATCAACACACGGCATTCGCCGGAACCTGGTTCGTAAGACATCAATTCGATACCCTGAAGATCCTTATGAAAGGTCGGAACTGGTTCTTTGACGAGTGAATGCCATGAGATGCAACAAATTAAAGGCTTGTTGAAGCTTCGTTGAGGCAGCACTCACCACGTCGATGTATTTCACGTGCATAGTCTGTCCAGGTCCCCTGCCCCCAGTAACGAAAACAGCTGGTTTCAGTGAGTAATAAATGAACCAAAGCTTCTTGGTAATGAGGTGTTTGGGTTAATCCAGGATTTTTGGAAAGTTCGAGGTCGTAGCGCATATGGAACTGAGCACTTAATTGCTTCATCGGTTCGAGAACATTTTCATATCCTTCAACCCAGCTTAAATTGTTCGTCCATGATGCTCCTTCAATATTGAAATTAGTATCCAAGCTTGTAAGCGAAGCAATGGCTGTAGACACCGCCTCGCGTCCCGAATTTTGACCCATTTCTTTCCAAATCCGATATTGATGTACTGCTTGAATCTTTGGAAGATCCGATTCATTAATGCCTGATGTGGCAATAAGTTCAAGATATTCACTTCCATTGATAGCCATAACAGCTTCGCCGTTGTCTCTGCTTCGACGATTGGCTTGTAAATAAGCCTCTGGGAATTCATTCATCATGACACCACCATTTTCACCATCTGCAATTTGTGTAACTAGGGATGGAATCTTTTTATTGTTTAGTTCCTGTCGATCAAGACCTTGTGCTTCATAAAAAGGTTGCATTTGACCGACTAGCTTTGTATCTGATCCTTGTGTTTTTATTAGCGCGATGATGCTGATAATTTCCCCGTGAGAATTTTTAGCGATCAATTGGTTCGGTATATATTTTTGTTCATGGTCGAGTGGAGTGCCGTTTAGTTTCTCGACACTGTGCTCTTGAACTAATAACCATTGATAGCCACACTCCTTTAAGGCTTTTATGAATTCATAAAGGGTGTCAGGATGGTTTGGCAGATGCATCTCTGGAGGAGAAAATCCTTTTACTCGTTGAAGTGCTGCTGTCCCAAATAAGTTTGCAAATTGATGTTGCCACGCACTGATCTGAAGCTTGAGATCTGGAATTGGTGTTGATGGTGCTACTGCATGGCTCCAAAATGTACCTAACCACTCGACATGAGTTTGCATTTGAGTATCGCAGGCCAAAAATCTAAGTGCATCTGTAATATCAGTTCTGCCCATTTGCTTGACCCCCCAAAGCAAATTTCCGGAGTAATCAAGCATGATGCGAGGATTGCAACCCTCTTTAATTAGGCTTGGAATTATATCAGCGAGACGTTTATAGCATTGTGCAAATGGCTCAGCGTTGTGATTATCGCCTTCGCCTAAATTGTTAAACATATGCTGGAGGTGCGAAATCAACTCGCCTTGGTCTCCAGTAGGAATGGTTGGTTGGTGCATGTGTAATGCACAAGCGTAACCAGCATTGAGCTGATCGATTCTGATATTGGTAGATCCTTTCCAGTTATTTGAAGCCTGATTGACCTGTTCCAGTAGTTCTGACTCACGCCCGCTGATTGGAGGGCAATCTCTGAGGACAGGTAAATGTGCAGCGAAACCCAATTTAGTTAAAACATTGACATTGCCTTGATTTTGGCAAGCTTTTTAGGATCTAGCCCCTTAAGCTCGTCCAATGTTATCAATTGCTGTTTTAGCAAATCTGCGAGTGTAAAGAGAATATTGTTGTAATCGAATTCTGATCTTCCCTCAAATGTATGCCTTTCGGTGCTGAGATAATCATGCATGTTCCACACCGATTCGTCAGTACTCAAAGTTTGGCATTTGTCTTGGAGCGTTGAAATCAGCAGTTCGATGGAACGCTTTCTCCCGTTGTCAAACACGTGGCGTGCGACTTGTTCTTCTTGGGATGACCAGTCAGCGGGCGTCATAAAAATCTCTGGGGGTAGTGAGAATGTTTCATTTTGGCTCGATCACGTTGAAGTGGTTCGATGCGCAAATTTGGAAGTTTGAACCAGGGTGTGTTTGGACTCAAATGGTGTTCTAGATGGTAGCCAAAGTGATAGCAAGCTGCGAACGAAATCAGTGGATGTAATGAAAGACTTCGTGGAAGTTGCCTCCCTGGTTCAGTTTTTGATTTTTGGTGAGGAAGGCATGTGCCCACCAAAAAGAGTTGAAATGAACTAAGGATTAACGGTAGTGGACAGAAGATAATAATATTCTGGAATGCATTTGGATTCACTAGAGTTGTTATTTGCAGCATGAGCAACCAAACCAATGTCAACGTACAAAACTGTCCCCAATTAAGATAGTTACTTAAAAATCTAAAGTACCAAATGATTGGTTTCGAGTTCTGTGGTGAATGAAAATCTGGATCTGCTGCGGATTCTGGGTATCGATGGTGAAGACCATGTTTCTTTGAACAGGACTCGTAAGAGAGTCCTGCATATAAGAACAGACAGAGCTTCCCAAGATTATTATTCAGCTTTTCGTTGAGCGGAGCCAAGCTGTGATGCATGGCATCATGGGCAACGATAAACAGACCAGTATGAAGAAAAGATCTCAGCAGAATTAAACCAAGAATCCCAGATGTCGTCCATGAATGGACGTTAATCTGCATGGATACCACTAATGTGGCAATCCATGCGGAGCAAATCAGAGCCGCTAAAAAAAGGCCTTGACGTTGATTCTTCGCTTGTTCGGCCTTAATTGCCACCAAGCTTTAGTAATTCTGCGGGAGATGCAAGCAAATCGATCGCGACAAAATAAATTTTGTCGTTTTCGTCTAACAAGAACCGCCAAGCTACGTTCATGCCAACTTCCTGGCCAAACCAAGGTGTTTGAACCTTGCCGGTCACTTTGATCTGATTGAATCCGCTGTCGGCTGGTTCTCCAAAACCACCCTGAGGCATCAACCTAAGATTTTGGCAATCGCGGCGGAAGAATTTCAAGATGGCCTCTCGACCAACGATCGGACGTTGGAATGGTGGTTGCAAAGCACCGTCGTCAAGAAATAGTTCAATCAACTGATCGAAGTCATTAGAATTTAATAACTCCATGTAGCTCAGAATTGTCTGATTAAGAACACCAGGGATGAAGACTTTCTCCCTTTCATCTTTTGGTGTTGGAGCAACAATCGGTTCTGCAATAATTTGATCTTCAACGACTTCTGGATCAAATCCCATATCGGCTACGAAATTTCGCAGCAAGCTGATTTGTTGACCTTGCTCAACTTTTTTAACAGCATCTAAAACTGATGATGCGTTGGCCGAGAGCTTGTATCCAGGTGGGATGGGCGCCACCTTTCCAGCGCGCATGAGCTCTCCAAGCTCGTACCAGAAGCCAAGCTTCACGTTGATCGACCAAAAGGCGTAGCGCGTCGAAATTGGTGCATTGATTTTGCTGGCCAAGTCGCACATCACCTTCGTCTGCTCGTCGAAGCTCAATGCGACGATTTCGTCGAGCGTTGGTTTGGCCAAAGCCATCCTTGCTGCCCCAGGAGCGGCAACTGTGATCGTCTGTCCCATCTCGAGGTAGGCAAACCAGATCAAGGCCAGCTGATCTTCAGCGCTCAGCAGCTTGAAGCGGGCTGTAATGGCGGGTACAGCGTCTGCCGTTTGCGTATCTGGGAAAATTTGTCGCGCTTTATCGATCGTGTACATCGCTTCCCGGTTATGTGATGCCATGAGGTTATCACCATGTAAACGCTTGTTTCTTGTTTTGGTTGATTTCTGGCTTTTGTGAGTGTTTTGTGCTAGACGCCAACATATTCAACAGCGCATGCGGTGACGGCGGCTGAGGGCAGCGAATGGGTTTTGTGTGGGTGAAGTCGGTTTTTTGTAAAAGCCGTTTGTTGTCGTGAGAATTACAAAGTGAATTGTTTTTCGACCTGTTGAGTGGAGATCGGAACCAGCCTCGACATCATTTCTTCCATTGTCGAGACCCTTTTGCTCAGGAGAACCGAACTGACGAGAAGCCCTTCGCTTGTGTTGCTCGGGATCAGCTTGATCCGGGCTGATACGGTCTTATTGTTGCTCTAGGCCCAAACGTTGTGCCTTTAAATAAAACTTTGTTATGGAGCTAGATTCTGCCTTTCATGATAATTCAACGTTAATCATTTTTGTCACCTTTCTTTAGGACATTTGATCTAGTTCAGCCTCAACTTATTCGTTGTTCTTGCATGCGCAATGCCTCATAGGCTTGCCAAAGACCGACGACTTCGGCGCAATGGGATTGTTTATTGCACACCCGATAGCGGCCGTTACCAACGGCATCAATGGTAGAACCCTTTGACGTTGCACAAATTCTGCTGATAAACGACATTGGACCTCGTGCTCTGTTCTTTGGTTTAAGTCTGATTGGTGGCCTGTTGCCAGAAAATGTCTCAGTTCGATATGACTACCAAGAATTAAAAAAGTTTTGTTGAGTTTTTCTGGGTTTTGCGTCGTTTTTAGAAGCTTTGGAACAGGTTTCGACGAATCGTGCTGAGCTCTGATTTTTCTGAGACCTCCTCTGGTTGCTCTTGTGTTTAAATCCCTTGAATGACCGACTCGTCTGGCACGGATCCGTCTGGAACGGAGCTCAGTCGGTTCCTTTGGGTCTTGGGGCACGATTTCAAGCTTCAGGCTCTCGTGCGAGCTTGCGTCACTGCTGACGAGGTTGCTGTAATTGCACAGCAATGTGGATTTGCCGTGACGGGTGATCAACTCTTGTTGTGTTCGGGTCGACATGAGCACGGTGTAATGATCACCCGTGTTGATCATCCGGGTGAATATCCTGGTCGTTATTACTAGTTAATAATGTATTAGTTGTTGTATAGGAATTTTGGCACTATTCATTTTTGGCCTTTTTTTATCGCCTGATCCGGTTAACTAGTGCAGAGTCGACTTGGCTTGATGATTTGTGTGTTGTGATCTCATTGGAATTCGCTTGCCTTTGTTTCATACGCAATGTGTTTGGGCCACTTGAAAGAAGTCATTTCTTATTGATCCACTTCTATCAATATAAAAATATTCACAAATAAGGGGTTTTTGTTTTCATGGGCTGAATTTTGTTTGCCTATCCCGGATGTATTTGGTCTCGGCGTAGCAATACCTTTTCATAATGTAATTATTAATGCGAGAACTTAAAGCTCAAGGTTTATTGCCTGTCCTGCTCTCTGCTCAAGAGAGTCGTGGCCTATTGATAAGTTTTCTTATTTCGATGGCGGTTGGTTGGATAGTGTTTTTGCGAATTCGCTGAGGGCTGTTGCGGCCAAATCTGGGGGCGTTCCGTACTTGGCAGTCCATTGTTCGATCAGTTGGTGGAGGTCTTGCCACATCTCGATCATGGACAGAGGGTCAAAGCTGGTCCCAGTCCCTGTCTCATCTCCCTCACTGGTCATCGTTCAGTCTTGATCTCTCGGTCCATGATCGTAAGTCGACGTCAGGAGAGGATGTTCTTCGTTCAAAGGATTACCTATGGCAACGGTTCTCGTGACGGGTGCGAATCGTGGGATTGGTCTTGAGTATTGCCGACAACTGAGTGTTCGTGGTGACGACGTCATTGCCGTTTGCCGTGAGGCCAGCCCAGAACTTGAATCTCTAGGGATACGAATCGAGGCCGGAATCGAGCTCACTGATTCGTTAGCGATCGATGAACTGATGTCCCGTCTGCTGCATCAGTCCCTTGATGGTGCGATTCTCAACGCCGGTATCTTGCATTCCACGGGTTTAAACGATTTGGACGCTGATGCCATACGTCAGCAGTTTGAGGTCAACGCTCTTGCTCCTCTGCGGCTTGCCAGTGTCTTGACGCGCCTTCTTTCATCAGGCTCCTGGATTGCATTGATGACCAGTCGTATGGGATCGATTGCCGACAACACCTCTGGTGGTTCCTATGGATATCGGATGTCCAAGGCTGCCTTGAATATGGCAGGTCGGTCTTTGGCGGTTGATCTCAAACCAAAGGGCATCGCAGTCGCCATTCTTCATCCAGGTTTGGTGGCGACTCGGATGATTAATTTCAATCCCAATGGCATTAGCCCTCAACAGTCGGTTGAAGGTCTTTTAAAGCGAATTGATGGGTTAACTCTGGAAACGTCTGGTTCGTTTTGGCATGCCAATGGGGAAGAACTGCCTTGGTAGTTCTGCTCAGCTCTAGATTGCTTTTTTGTGGGGATTGAGCCGGCTCATGGGCTTTGATCCCCGCCAATGGTCACCCGCCTCAAAGCCCAGTCAACGCCAACGCGTGACCAGCAATGTAGAGGCTTTACTGGTGGAGAATGATGCTCTCCGCCATGAAGTGCGTCGGTTGCGTGAACAGATACAACGGCTCCGTACGCACCAATTTCGAGAGAAGCGGCACCCGTCAGGCCAATCGGTTGATGACACAACAGCTGACAAGACCGATGATTCACGAATTACGGCGTCCCAAATCGACGCGTGGGGGCAAAACCTGTCACAACAAGTCGGATGGGGTGACCTTCGGCTTCGCAGTCTTAGTGACTTGATTGAGCGATTAAATCGCAGCAGCTTTCACCCTCAGCTGAACCTTTATCAACGATTAGATCGTTTGTTGCCGGGTTTTGGTCGTGAGCTATTCGCCGCCATGAGCGGTTCCATGACCAAAAAGCGCTGCGCTGTTTTGGCTGCTTTTGCGTTTTATGGTGTCAGAGCGAGTGAATGGCTCAATGAAGAGCCCCAGAGAGTCGTTCATGAGCTTCTCAATCGTCAGGAGCCCGTTCGATCTGGTCGCAGAACGAGAAGTGATCAACGCTCGACCGATCGAAAGCGAGACGGATCCTCGGATGCTCGCACGATTGCTTTTAAGGTTTTGGGGCTTGAGTACGGCGCCTCTCAGCATGCAATTAAGCAAGCTCATCGTCGACTCGCCAAACAACATCATCCCGACCTAGGCGGCTCCGCCGAGGCTTTTTGCCAGATCAATGAGGCTTATCAGCTGCTGTTGCATTAGAAGCTGTATAGTCAAACAATTTTATGGGAATCATGCAGAATAAATAAGATCAACCTTGATGAAAAACTATATTGGTTGGTAGATCCGTGTATGATTGCACTTAGGATGTTGATGTTTGGTTTCGTTTGCTATTGCAACTTGAAGTGCTATTTGTCTTTGTTGTCAGCTGGTAGGTCAGATGGTTGGGCTAAAACATAAACGACAGCGACAGTAAAAACAATGCCGACAACAACGAGGGCGATGATAGCCGTTGTGTAATCGGTCATGACTCAAAAGTATATTCTAATTATCCTAACACTTTAAAAAGTAAAAATTACGAATCGTTGTTAGTTGAAGTCACTGAGGTCAATGTCTTGAATGGAAATTAATCTCTGACGTTCAAAAACGAGTTGTCGCAATTTCTCAGCATTTTGATTGTTTTCACCTTCTGTCCAGTGTTGCGGATGAGCTAACCGCGATTCGAGCTCTGCAATGTGGTTTTTGAGACTGCGCGCTTGGCCCTCGGAGCCATGGTTCCTTTTCATTATGGCTGTTTTGTTCGGCGGACGCTGCCAGATGCTTCAAGATTCGGCTCAACAGTCAGTTGTCGCAACGCATATGTCTAGCGATGGCTTTGATGTTGTTTTGTGATCAAAATCAGCTGTAAAAGCGAAGTTGAGTGCCAAGCGCGTGTGAAGAAGGCCATGGTTGAGTCATGAGCATGAGTCTTGAATTAGTTGTCGCTCGCGGCACGGCGCGCAGCTTGATTAATGGTTCGGCATCATCCAGCTACGAGATGGTGATCAGCCTTCACAAGACATTGATGCTTGAAGGTGACGCCGTCTTAGCTGCTGAACTATTGGACTTTGCGGCTTCCATGGACTTTTCAGAGATTGAGGAGAGTGAGGACCATTAAATTGAGTCATTGAGGTCGATGTACCAATCGCTCTGTCCAGTCGATTGATGCACTGCATTCAATGAGGATTCTCCAATAGGAGCCTGGAACAAAGTGCTGTATGCCAAGTGCTTTGACGATGTCTTGCTGTTGATCTTGTGCAGGTCGTGGTGTGTATCGGTCGTTAAATAATCAACACGCGGTCAATGTCAAGCTCCGCCTCGGCAATCTGAAGATTTATCTTTTGTATTCACGACTGTTTATTTGCAATGAAAGCACTGAATTTGTTGCCAGTCTTTCACCTGTTAGGAGATGCTTGTGCGCGAAGGATTTATGTTGTAAACGAACAATATGATTTGCCGTTGCAGGCTTTCGTTAGATATTGTTGTTGATTTGTGGATCGAGTATCCATTCTCGCCATTCCTGCGTCAATGCATAGCTCTCTTCGAACAACTCAAGATTGTCAAGTTTATGAATCTGTTTCCAAATAGTTAGCGTGAGTAATTGTCTAAGCGCTATTTGCGAAGATGTTCTTTTAATGTTTTGCAATGAATTTTGTCCTGGATAAATGTTTTGGTCATGAGTTAATTGATGTTATTCTCATCTTTCGCTCTGCGAAGTATTTATGGGTTTGTCTTTTTTGATGTGATTTCGCTCTGCATGATCTGCATGAGACGTTCAGGCGATTTGTATTGTCTCGGCAGTGAGTGATGTAATTTTTCTAGCCGTTCCCAGCAGACTGATCTTCTCAGCCGCTCTGGTGTTTGACCATCATGAAGAAGAAGTTTCATCGCTTTGCAATACAGCGGATACTTCGCTTCAAGTTCGCCGATTGTCAGTGTTGTGGATTGCATGCTTTAACCCTTTCATTTGTGTACTGTCTCGCTAAACCTGGATTGTCTCTCCTCCCAAAAGGGGACAGTTGAGTTGTCCCCTCTTGGGGAAGTACCCAATCATCCTACATTGCAGTGAAACCCTGGGGTTTCTGGTTGGTGGTATTCAAAATAAGCGATCCTTTTCTTCCAAGACCCTGGTAGGTATTTGAACCACTTCTGTGATCTGTCAGCACTTTAAATGCCCTCCATTTCGCCATCTTGAGTGGGTCACAAGTATCTCTAAATAACTCCCTTTAGAGTAAAAATACTCACCGCATTCAGGCGCTTGTCGGTCGCTTGTACTTAATGTCACAGCCGGTGTTGTCCATGACAGCTGACAACGTCATCTCCAGTACAGGCTTCCTTGTTGTAATGATGGTTGTCCGGCGTTTTGAGACCGCATGGACCTCACGCCATATATTCATGATCAATCGTCATCAGGTTTTGATGACGCGCTGCTGTCAGTAGCTGTCAACGGCAAAATTGCATTGGCGATGAGAGGCCGTTTTTTTCTACGGTGCCTTTGCGAGAGTTTCAGCGAAAAATCTCATATTGGCTGTGCTGTTACTGACGAGGATCGTTGTTTGGAATACTTGCGTTCCGATGAGTTCGAATTGTTGATTTGTACAGATCAACTTGAGCGAGGTAATGGTTATGAACTGGTGCGAAAAGCCAAGAAGCAACACCCACATCTCAAAATTATTGTTCTTGCCCTGACCGACGAGATCCCTGTCGAATACGACAACGCCCCATGGTTAGAAGCTGTTGTTGCTGAGGCCGATCTTATTGAAAACCAAAAACCGCTCGAAGCTGCTGTGCTGGCTGTGATGGGCAACCACTCCTATCGCAGTCCTTCTTTGCGTGGTCGGGAGTTGCCTTATCTCAGCTGCCCGCGTCTTACTCCCCGTGAGTATGAAGTGCTGGATCGTCTTGCTCGTGGGATGACTGATAAGGAAATAGCTGAGGCTTTGGTGGTGAGTGAGCAAACATCAAGGACGTATACCAAGCGTCTGTTGAAAACCCTTGAAGTCAACAACCGCGTGCAGGCCGTTTTGAAGGGGATGCGATGCGGCATGGTTCAGCTTTGATTGTTTCCGGAACTTCGGTTTAGACCGGCCAGAATCCTTAGGGATTTGTCGTTCTTTCCGTGGTCTTAACTGGATTTACGGTGACAGGTTTGGCCATAACGTCTGCGTTTTGCTCCGCAACATCCCCTTGTGTCGAGCTGCTATGGCCAAGAGTCCAGGTTCTCTCTGGGGTGACGAGTCCGCAGACGACATTTTTCGAAAACGGCACGTCTCCTAAGTTCTGCTTCGTTCCTGAGTTCTGTGGTCTGCATTTTGTGTTGACTATGTCCGCTAGTCCCCACGAAGACATTTCCATGTCGCCAATCCTTGTGGCGATGTGTGAAAATGGAGGAGGTATCCCTTTTGGATTAATTTTTTGACGATTTTCATTGGTAATCTCTCCTGGGACGCAGAGAGGGAAGACCTGGTCCACTTGTTCAGCCAGTACGGAGAAGTCAGCAAGTGCTCGATGCCCCTCGACCGTGAGACCGGTCGTAAGCGTGGCTTCGCCTTCGTTGACCTCAACAGCGCTGACGAAGAAAAAAAAGCCATCGACGATCTTCAGGATGTCGAATGGATGGGACGTGCCATCTCCGTGCGCGTTGCTGAGCCCCGCCGCTGAGCGTCGCTCATCCAGAACTGCGTTTGGGTTCTTGACTCTGAAATCTGTTCTAGTTTTCAGACAATGCCCCAATCGCAGTGTCTGCCTTTAGAGGTCATGGTTACAGAATTCTTTGTTGTTGGCGATGTCATGTGCTGATGAGCACCCCTGGCTAACTCCTCAAAGATTTTTCAGGAGGTCTTGATTGCTCATCTTGGCCTCCTTTTCTAGTGCAAGAGAGTTTTGACTCTGATCCTTCAGCGCTGGGTTTATTGAGTTTGATATACCCCATAAGGGGGTATTGAAATTCTGTTTTGTTTGCCTTAATGGTTGTTGCCCGCCAGTTCGGCGATGTCAAGCATCACTTTCACCAATCAACCGTCTCTTGCTGAGTTGCAGCAGACATACAACGTGTACGTCAAAGCACTTCGCTGGCTTGTTGCCGATGGGGTCAAGGAGTCTGAGGCTCGTAAGAGTGTTTGCTGGAAGAGGCTTTTGAGTTTGCATGAGGCCATGCCCCATCACTACGGCAGCCCTCAGTCGATGTTTCTATCGCTTCAGAATCGTTAATCGATTGACGTATTAACTACGCGTTGATGTAGTTTTTTCGCAAAAATATGGTCAAACCTTATTTTCAATAGTTAGTGAAATAAGGTTTGACCATATTTTTATTTTTTAAAATTTATCCTGGTTTGAATTATATTCAATCCCACATGGTGCTTGCCTGATTCGTTAATTGATCACGCCACAAGCAACCCGTGCGCCTCCTCCTCCTAGAGCTGGTGTGTCGCTGTAGGTGTCACCTCCGGCGTGAACAATCAAGGCATGGTTCTTGAGGTCGTTTGTGGTGAGGCGCGGTGCAACGATGTTTGTCGTCGTTGCTCCATTTGCATCGACAATCAGTTTGCTGAGGTCGCCGCGATGTCCATTCCCAAAGGGTCCAAGGTGAGTTCCACTGTTGTCTGGATCCCAGTGGCCTCCTGCGGCTAGTCCGGATACAGATTCCCCTTCTGGATTCAGTGCAGCTTCACAACTTGGATTGGTGTGAAGATGAAAGCCATGCTCTCCGGTGGCGATGGTTGTCAGATCAGGGAAAATCACTAACCCTTGGTCGCTATCTTTGGCTGATACCGTACCGATCACGTCACCAATTCCATCGGCGTTGATGCTTCGCATGGTGATCTGAATCGGTTCCGCGTTGGCTATCGGTGTAACGATGAGCAAGCAGAGCAGGCAGAAAAAAGTGATGAGAAGCTGCACGGGTAAAACGACCAGGCTTGTCCATTGTGTCGGCATCAATAGGCGCCTGTTGTGCTAGCTGGGCAATGGAAGCACCTGCCCATTGGGTCACCACGCATCCTGTAGATTTTTCTCACTCTGAAAAGCTGTGGTGGGCAGATTTTGGTGATTGTCTGGGAGGATGCAGCTCAGATTGGCGTCCTTGATGCCCCCTGGTGCCATTCATGACGTGGGAATACACCCAATTGCGCTTTGTCCCAAGGGGAAAGTCTTGGACCGGTGAAATCGAGGAGCTTTGGCTGGATGATCAACAACTGATTTCAAGAAGCCAGCCTCAACGAGATGTGAGTTTGGTGGGCCTCATGAATGAGCTTGGGCAGCAAGGTTGGGAATTAGTGGCCTATGCCCAGCCATTTACGGGATACCACGGAGGCTGTTATACGTTCAAACGAGCGAAGTAATGGCGATAGCATGCTTTTCATTGATTTCGCTGCTTAATCCTTCCGTTAATAGACATGCAGCATTCTGTTTGTGAATATAACTTTTATTGTGTGAATTATCTTTGTTTTCTCCGATACTTAGATGTTTAATATTAATCCCAGCAATAAACTTGAGCGCGAGTTTGAAATTGCAAAAGATCAGGGCCGTTGGCTGAGTGATGAAGAGTGGAAAGTCCTTGAGCAACGTGAGGTGCTTCGCTCCAAATTGATTGTTCTCACTGGCATTTGTGTCCTATTGCCTCCGCTTTGGCCTTTCGCACTTGGCTTAACCCTTTATTTGCTTTTCCCAAAAACAATCACCCGTGTTGGAGTCGTCGCAACCGTTGTTTTTCTTTTAGGTGCTTTTCTATTGACCAGTGCCCTAATTTTTCTTTTGTGGGGCCTGATCAATTCTTTCTTTTAATGTAGTTGGTTTCTCATGTTGCTCCTGTGTTATTTACGTGCTTGACCAATTGACTTAGATGTCTGTTGTGTTCGTTGTCGATATTTTTAGGCCTGATCTGGTTTGAACACATGCTATGTCATGAAATTTGCAGACGATGACGCTTCTAATTGATAGAGCTACTCTAGTGCGAATATTATTCAATTGACACCAACTTGAGATCTTGAATGAATATAGGAAGCGTATTTGCCGGGATGAAAGAGGCAATTGCATTGCAGATATGGCACATTGCCCATCAGGCCTAGGCCTCCTGCGCGGATGTCTGCTCGACTGCTGATCAGCTTCCGATCATCCGTTAGGAACGCACCAAGGGGGATCCGACCATTGTGCGACTGGCATGGCTGGCCTGATTTGGCTCAAGAGATAGGTATTGAGCGTTGTTCGTTGGAGCCCATGCTCAACAGGTTTCTGCCGACAAGCCTCACAATTCGTTACGTTGTGTCAAAGGTAATTGCTTCCCTATGGCTGGTCGATTCGGAGTTATTGGCTGTGGTTACGTCGGATCAGCGGCAGCGCGTCATTTTGGCCTAATGGGCCTTGAGGTCACAGGCACGACAACGTCGCCCTCCCGTTTGCAAGAACTTTGCGGGATTGTTGATCACCCTCGGATCTATCGGGCTGGAGATTCCCGTTCTGATGCAAGTTTTTTGGATTCCCTTGATGGGCTTTTAATCGCCATCGCACCTACAACGATGAGTATGGAGGAGGATCAATACCGTTCTGTTTATGGAACTGGTGTTTCTGCTCTTGTCGAGTCCATCAAAGCTAGGCAATCAGACCGTCCTCTTCACGTGTCTTACTTGAGTAGCGCTGGTGTCTACGGCAATCAGTTTGGAGAGATTTGCGATGAATCTTCTCCCATTGATCGTTCCAATTCTGCAAACGCACTCTTGGGCGACGCCGAAAATGCTGTTCTTGCATTGAACGATTTCGGCACGTCGGCTTGTGTTTTGCGTTTGGGAGGTATTTACGGTCCTAACAAAGACATTGCTTCTTATATCCGAAGTGCATCAGGCCAAATGGTTCCCAAGAATGGGAGTCATATCAACGCATGGGTTCATCTTCATGACATTGTTCATGGAATTAATTTCGCGTTTGAGAATCGTCTGCATGGCATTTTTAATTTGGTCGATGATCTTCAGGTTTCCCGAAGAGATCTTTCAAACTTGCTTTGTGACGACCATGGGTTGGCGCCTGTGATTTGGGACAATCACGATCGGCCTGAGGCTCGTATTTTTAATGCTCGTGTCAGCAATGAGAAACTTAGAAAGTTGGGTTTCCAGCCATCCGTTTGCTCCATGCTGGACCCCGTGGCTGCTGCTTAGATCATCGTTCTGGCCTGATTTTTGACGCAACGATTGACCATTTGGTTCATCATCGTTGGCCTTGCGGCTCTAACGCACTGTGTTTCATCGACGCGAGTTCGTTTCCGTTATCGCATCGTGCCTTTTTCTGAACCTCCTTCAAGACCAGCTGTTCCTTCAAAGAACCGCTATCAATCGGACATATTTTTGATTTGACATTTAAAACCATACAATTTTAGTTTTGTATCAACGCAAACATTCATGGTCGGGCGTTTGAGGCCTAATGGTTCCAGATACCGGACACGACTGTGGACTTGGTGACGACTCCCGCTGAGGTTGCAGGTCTCCGCCGTTTGTATCCGCAGAGCATTCATGGGGTGCTTTGGTTGCAAACCCACTTTCCAGCTTCGGAATGGGATGCTTTGTTGCAGGATCAGGCTTGTTTTAGTGCGGATTGTCTCGATCATTTGTTGTCCGATGCCGTAGACGCTGGGTTGCTGGTTCATCAGCTCGTTGCTGCTTAGGTCGGTCAACGCTCGTTTGTTCGAGAATTAACACTTCTTATATTGTGTTTTGAACACCAAGATTTATGTAGCTGGTCACATGGTTTTTAGGTTATTTCCTCTTGATCCTTCCTGCTAATTTTTTGATTTGTAAACCGATGTTGCTTACAGCCACGTTGATCCGGTCGAGCTGATTAGAACATGTGGGTTCCGCTCTGGAATCCTGTGACGGAAGATTTTTGTATTGAGTTTGCGTCCTCTTTGGCAATCATGCTGATTGAGTTGAATGCCGAGTTAGAAGATTTTGCTGAGCAGATCGATCAAACCTCTTTGGTTGAGCTGGAAGGAGTTCTTTGATCGCTGTTCTCTTTGTTTTGATTTATTGATTTGTTCCACTCATACCAGTGTCTTTACGCTCGACACTGATTTCAATTTTTGATTTTTAACGCTCAGCAAATTTGAGAGCTTTTAAACCCATCACCATGTGGGTCCTAAAGCTTCCGAGTGCCATCAGCTGCTTTGGTGATCTTGTCGTTCCAAGCGAATCACCTCGGTTTTCAATCCACTGGATCAATTCTTTTGTTTGGTCTGCCCAGGCACTTAAAGCTGCACGCAGCAGTTCGTCTTCTTCGATGCCAGGCCAGGCCATTGATTGATCGTCAATGGCATCCTGCAGAAGTTGCTTGAGCTGGTCATGGCTCAGGGCGTCTGGGAAAGCTGGGTTCGTTTCGATAATTAAGAAAATCTGAAGACCTGCTAGGACCGTAGCCCCGTGTTGGGCCTTTATGCCACCCCTAGTGATCGGGATCGACGCTGAGGCCGCGGAAGTTCAGAGCCACTTGTCGGGCCAAAAGTAAGGCTGGATAAAGGATTTTTGATCTGGCGTCATCGCGGAAGACTCCTTTGAGGAGACCTAAAAGTTGATCACTTGGCTCCATACGTCGACACAATTCGGCGATAGCCGCACTGCCATGCCACACGGTCTCCCCTTCAATCAGTACGGCTCCCTTGGCGAGAGAAAACCCACGCTCGCTAAGGCTTTGCCTTTGAACGTGATCTTCTCGACCATCAATGATTTGAAGACCACGCACCCCACTGCTTAGTTCGCTCCGTGCTGCAAAATTTCGGCAAAATGGGCAGCCGCCGTCGTAGAGGAGGGTGAGAGTCATTGATGAATTGTGCCGTGCGTTCACTTTTGGTGGTGGGTTTACTGCTCTTGATCAACCTTGTGGGGGCCACAACTGCCATGGCTTCTTGGCGTTGTGAAGGCGATCTACTCACGGTTGAACGAATTTCAGGAGCCGTAGACCCACGTGGTTTGGTTCAAGAGTTGCCCAACCAGCTGGATGGAACCCTGCCTGGGGATGGGATTCTCCTCCGTTGGCGAGAGCTGACCTTGCAGCTTCCTCGGACCAATAACGCTGGCACACCGAGTTACACCGATGGCAGATGGTGGTGGCGTGAAGAGGACCCCCAGCATCCAGAATTTTTTGAACGCCGTGGTGAAATCACCCGTTATTCCTGTGAACCTGCCTGACGCACTTTTTTAACAGCCAATCCCGCCTCGGTCGCTGTTATCAAACCCAAGACTGTTAACCCGATGAGGCCGATTAATTGTGTTGTTGGATTCATCGCCGTGTTGTCCCCTTGGCTTAAAAGGCTGCCGGACAACAGCCACGCTCCGTTAGCGCTGGCTGTGATCCAGTAAGCACGCCAGCGTCGTTGGTACAGGTATCCCGTGCCAAGACCAGGCAAAACATTGAGCACAATTGCCACCCACGCCGAGGAAGCCGCCAAAATCTGATCACGCGTTGGCGTTTTTGGATTGGACGAACTCACTTAAAGCACCATGACCAATTGGATCGTATCTCTGAATTGCTTGGTGTTGACGGCGTCTTCTTGCCTTGGACTACTCATTCTTTGGGTTGGTCTACAGCGGGTGTTTCAGGCTGCCCCGCAGCTCAATCCCTCTGTTGTATCCGACGGTGACGTTGTTAATGCTGAGGACATCAGTCTCACTGTTGTGATTCCTGCGTTCAATGAATCGCTGAACATCAAACGCAGCCTTGGGAGTGTTTTTCAATCTCTGCCGCCCTGTGGCGATTGGCATGTGATTGTTGTCGACGACATGTCAACTGATTCCACTCCGGATTTGGCACAGCAATGTGCCACAGCCATGGATCAACAACATCGGTTCACCTTGATTCAGGCGGGACCTCGTCCCCCTCGGGAACGGTGGGTTGGCAAAAATTGGGCCTGCGCAACAGCGATGGATCATGTGAAGAGTTCTTGGGTTCTCTTTATCGATGCCGATGTGGAGTTGCGGCCCACGGCCCTGCGTCGTGCACTTCTTCAGGCCATTGATGAGCAGGCAGATTTATTCAGCCTCGCTCCCCGCCTCGTCTGTACCTGTCTTGCTGAATGGATGGTGCAGCCGATCATGGCCAGTTTGTTGGGGCTTGGATTCCCGATTGTTGAGGCCAACGACCCCACCTCGGATGTGGCATTCGCAGCTGGGCCGTTCATGTTGTTTCGCCGCTCTGCCTACGACGCCATTGGTGGTCATCGAGCTTTGGCAGGGGAAGTGGTGGAGGATCTTGCATTAGCTCGAACCATCAAATCGTCAGGTTTTCGTCTTCGCTATGTGCTGGGTCTAGATGCTGTTGATCTGCAGATGTATCCAAATCTTTCTGCTCTTTGGGAAGGATGGACAAAAAATTGGTTTCTCGGCCTTGATCGCAACATCCCCAAGGCTTTAGCGGCAGGCGGAGTAGTGGTTTTGATGTTTGCAGCTCCATGGATTTTTCTACCCATTTGCACTGCTTTCGCTGTGATGTCGTTTGGGAAAACGGTGATTTTTGCGGCGTCTTCACTACTTGCTGCGATAGCAGTAGTCCTACAAATCTTTCTGCGTTTTTGGATTAAAGATCGTTTTGGAGTCCCCGTTAAGTTTTGGTGGCTCATGGGTGTTGGTGGGCTTTTGGTTGGAGCGATAGCTCCTGTATCGGTGTGGAGAAGCCTGACTGGTCGTGGATGGACTTGGAAGGGGAGACCGCTTGCCACGGACTAGCGATGGTTCGTTTGTTGACGTTTTCGTCTGTTTGCCTTTCGCGTTCCGCCGAAGCGATATCCCACTTCTTCAGCAAGTATTGGCCAGCAACTGGGGCAGATAAACAACCAACCTTTTCGCTTGTCACTCGTCACCCGGAAATGAGTCTCGCCAGAGCAAAGACAGACATCGCATTGCTGCAGCTGGTTTTCCACAGTTTTTGGCTGCTTTCTGTTGTCTACTGGCTTGAGCGGTTGATGATGGGCAAGATTCATGGGTCTAAGAACTCCACAACGGATAGAAGCCAGTGGCCCTTGGCCTTGCAGTTATCCCTCGAGCATGGTCAACTAAAAACCGCTGCTGTCACTACAATGTGACCAAAGATACAGAATTAAGTCGCCGGCCGCGATAACTGAATTTTTGAGCTTGCTCCCTGCTTGTACCGGCTGTCGTTGTGCACCCCATGCCCCCGAAAGAGAGGTTTTCATCACTCTGTGGAAAAGCTGTGAAAAAGCCCGTCGTGATGGGCTTTTGGCCTCACTGTGTGGCCTTGATGGCTGCTTCCCCCTCTCGTGTATTGAAAGGGGATTTTTCGGCTGAGAGAGACCGTTCCTTTCATTGGCGACCAAGTCCTCGCCTCAAGAGCGGTGCCAATCCGAGTCTTGTCAGTCGAGTGGTGTTACTGAATTGCCAATCGAAAGGCGCTGGTGGACGGCCGGCGCCTTTCGATCTCGATGGCGGTGCCTGGACCTGAAGGTTCCGGCCATGGTTCAGGTTGCCGATACAGATTCAGGCGTGGTTCGCGGAATCGAAGTTCATCTAATCAGTACAGCGTGGATTAAAACTTGCCAGTTTCGCGTTTGGTCTCGACGGAGACAGGCGGTTAGAGCCATGTTTGTCAAATGATCGACTGAGTCACCTCAGTGGGCACCGGCTAGGGAGATGGCCTGTAACTTGCTGCGTTGATCGCATTAGAAAAGCCACCAGCCAAGAAGTAGGCCAAGAACGATTCCTTTCAACCAAGCCAGAGCTGCCATTTGGTAACCGCTAAACCCAAGCTTGTGCTGAATCCACAGGAAGGCATCTCGGTCAGCAAAGACGACAGCACGAATGGACTTGACGATCCAATTCTTCATTGAAAGGTGGAAGGACTTATCTCATCTCCACATATCGATCAGATCCCTGCAATGGTGTTTACCCCTTGTCTTGGTATTTCTCGATGAAATCGTGTTCGGGAGGGCTGAAAGGATCAACTGACTAACGCTTCTGGATGTGTCGCTGTGACGTTCGTGAGGCTGGGGTGTTGGCTTGCGTTGAATATTTCTGGCTCATAGCCGTGGCTGTCGTTTGAGAGTTACCCCTCGGTGCTTTTGAAGAAGGAACTGAAGCCTTTGCCCGTTGCATCCTTCCGAAGGATCAAACCCTTCCGCAGTCTCGCGATGAGAGCTTGATCGTTGAGCCTTAAGAGTTGTGGAAGAGGAAGGGCAGTTAAGGACCGTTAGCTGCCTTCCTCTTGCGAAGTTGTCGGTGCATATTGGCCCGCACCTGGCAGTTAGGCCAATCGACAACCTCGAGTTAAGTCTCCGTCGTCGCCCTACTGCCGCTAGTGATTTCAACTGCATATCGCAGTATCAAAAGCCGTTGATACGGCGAACCTAGAGAGGTTTTGGCAGTCCATTCGTTTCAGGCTCTTTTCTCATCCGCTACATCGATCCGTCAGCCGTGATGCGGAGCGGGTCAGAGGGGTAATCAGAGTTGACTCAGTTCACCGCTTTGGAGATCGCGATGAATCAGGAGGCCATCGTCGACCTTCTCCGTCGATGGCTTTCGTATCAGGGTTGTGGGCCACTCATTCCTCCAGGGAGTGGTCCTCGCCTTGCATTCTTTAATCATCTCTCGTTTCTGTTAACGCTTATTCCGTCAGAGACTCGGACGATCGTGCTTTTTTCGTACCCCATTAAGTGCTGAATAAGCTAGAACAA